>Ga0233433_10000285_pt1 | contig 56236 bp, 52 predicted proteins | sample SI_122_August201_5_FD_179868 | JGI IMG/M metagenome (GOLD analysis project Ga0233433, IMG submission 179868) | Seawater microbial communities from Saanich Inlet, British Columbia, Canada - SI_122_August2016_100_MG | ecosystem: Environmental > Aquatic > Marine > Inlet | place: Canada: British...
CATCGTCAGTTTTAAACTCACCGATATCACTCACCAGGGGATGGTCGTTATCCGAAACCTCCACCTGGAACAGTTGGATCGGAGGATGAGCCAAGAATTGGCTGCCCAGAGTCTGCATTAATACGGGTGCTTTGTCCGGGCTATCCACTTTGCCATTGGCCAGAAATTCGAGGATAGAATTGGTCCCATGAAGTGCGAACCATTTCTTTCCCGACGCCACATAGTCCCGAAGCGCAATCTGCTGTTCTTCAGTCGGTACCAGGTTACAGGTGTATGAGATTAGGAAATCAGAATTATTGATTGCTTCCAGGTCGCTATAGTCACTGGCTACTGTGGTTCGAATCAGGTCATTTTCAGACAGTAGTTTCAGTAATTCCAATCTCGCATAATCAATATCATGATAATCTCCGGCGGCGACCAGATAGGCTCTTATTGCGTTCTCAGCCATGCATTTCTCCGCTTTAGTATTGGATCCGTTTGGTCATACCGCCATCGATGACAACGTTAGTTCCGGTAGTGAACCCTCCCAGTGGGCTAATCAGCAATGCTGCCTGAGCCGCTATTTCTTCGGCGCTTCCTAATCTACCTAGCGGGATCTGAGCTAGCGTGGAATCATAGAATGCGGTCATATTTGTCTTGATCATGTCCCAGGAGCCACCTTCAATAAATATCGGGCCTGGACTGATGGCATTAACCCTGACGCCATTTGCACCGAGTTCCTGGGAGAGAGCGCCGGAGTAGTTAAGCAGGCCTGCTTTCATTGCGTTATAAGGCCCTGCGTTCATGAAATGCTCTAAGGCTGCGGTGGTGGAAATCATGACAATACTGGGATTACTGGATTTTGCAAAAAAGGGCTTGCAAGCTTCTACCCCGTGTACTGCTGAGAGGATGTTGTAGTTGAACTGGGATATCCAGCCATCATCACCCTTGCCGTTAGAGCCACTGACGTTCGAAACAAAAGCATCGATACCGCCGAGGGCTTCACCGGCTTCGGCAATCCAGGCAGCAAACGCATCAGCGTCAGCTACATCTAATGCCTGGGCGGCAACTTTGACGCCTTTAGCTGCGATGCTCTCCTGGGCAGCCTTGACATCATCAGGGTTTCGGGCGCATAGGGCAATGTTACAGCCCTCATCGGAAAGTGTTTCGGCAATTGCTCGGCCGATACCTTTAGTGCCTCCGGTAATCAGCACATTGTGTCCTTTCAATTGTAAATCCATCATATACTCCTTTGGTTGTTGCTAAAGATCATGCTTGTCTCATTACCCCGCCGTCAACTACCAGTCCATGACCGGTAATGAAGGAGGCGTCCTTCGACAGTAAAAAATTAATAGCGTTGGCAATGTCTTCGGGCTTGCCGAGTCGCTTGAGAGGTGATTTGTTTATCCAGAATTCACTGAATTGTGGGTCAGATTCAATAGCCGGCTGAGTGATTCCAGTGATGATTGCACCCGGCTGAATATAGTTTGCAGTAATACCATACTCGCCGAGTTCTAGTGCCAGAGTCTTAGTTAAGCCGGCGATGGCATGTTTGCTGCTGGTATAAGCGCCCATGGCAGCACCAGCTAGTGTAGACATCACGGATCCAATATTAATAATTCTTCCTCTTTGACTCGCTTTCATGAAAGGAATGGCCGCTTTGCTGAGTTTAAAAACAGCATGCAGATTGACGCTCATAATACGATCCCATATCTGTGTATCCATTGATTCTATGGATGAACCACCGACCATGCCGGCATTATTGACGACAAAATCTATCGAACCAAACTGTGCAATCGCTGCTGCTGTTATGGTCTCTGCTGCATTGTCTTCGGCGACATCAATGGCCAGGTTGAAGGCATGGTCATGGTCGAGTTGTTCATTGGTATGCTGGTCGACACACAGTACATAGGCACCTTCGTCTAACAGACGCTGAACAGTTGCCTTGCCAATACCGCTTGCTGAGCCTGTGACAATCGCTGTCAGACCCTGATGTAGTCCCATGTTGGTGCCAGTTTGTTTTTTTAAGTTAGTTGGTTAAGACTAGGGAAGGAAAAAGAGTCAGTCAAGACTGTTTTTCGAAATGGGCAGAAAACACATCAGTCAGGAGCGATATTAAGATGAACAGGCAATTCTTGTTGGCGGCAAGACCCAGGGGCTGGGTGAAAGAAAGTGATTTCAGTTACCAGGAAATAGCCGTACCGGAGGTTGCTGAGGACCAGATTCTTGTGAAAACGAAATATATTTCCCTGGACCCCTCTATGCGGGGACATATGGAAAACAGAGCGGATTACGCAGCTCCCTTGGATATCGGTGATGTGATGAGGGCTAATGGGATTGCTGAGGTCATCGAGTCGAAGCATGCTGATTTTGAAACCGGTGATTTAGTACTCGGTTCATTTGGTATGCAGGATTACATGAGCTTGAATCCGCAACAGTTGAAGGTTAGAAGATTTGCTGGCGACGAAGATCCGCTGGCGGCGATATCAGTCTACGGAGGTACTGGCATGACGGCCTATTTTGGCCTTCTGGATCTGGGAGAGCCGAGCAAAGGCCAAGTGGTGGTGGTCAGTGGTGCCGCCGGGGCCACGGGTATGATAGCCGCGCAGATTGCCAAGCTTAAAGGTTGCACTGTGATTGGTCTGGCCGGCAGTGATGCCAAGTGTGATTTTCTGCGCGAGCTGGGTCTGGATGAGACGATTAATTATAAGACCGAAAATATCGGGGATAAATTAACGGAATTTTGTCCTGCAGGCATTAACATCTATTTCGATAATGTCGGTGGTGAAATTCTTGATCTGTGTCTTGCTCGATTGGCGATGAATGCGCGTGTGGTCATCTGCGGTGGTATATCCCGATACAATCTGGAAGGGCCAATTCCGGGTCCAAAGAATTATTTTAACCTGGTTTATCGAAGGGCTCGGATGGAAGGCTTTATTGTGGTGGACTATGCAGACCGGTTTAAAGAAGCAACAGACCAATTGAGCCTATGGGTAGCCGATGGTCGTGTTCGCTATAAGACACATGTAGTGGATGGCTTTGAAAGCCTGCCTCGAGCTTTAATAGGGTTGTTTAAGGGTGAAAACCTGGGCAAAACGGTGGTCGCTTGTGATGCCTGAATCTGGGTCCTTACTCTGGGTAAGGTTTATTGTTTTCCTGCCCAGGTTAAAGCAGCGCTGCTGGCGGTCCAGTTAATGGCATTCTTGAGCAGCTTTTTAAAGTGTTTGTTTTCCCAGGTGATTGGATCATCACCTGACTGCAGATAGGTGATTGGGCTGTTTGCATAGTGCTTGATCCATCCGATCAAGTTGCTGCCTGGAGGATGTGCCCAGTCCTGATTAGAGTTTCTCTTACCTTCCTTTACTACTTTGGCGGCAGAATAAAAATTGTCTGAGGTGAAATCGAAATTACTTCTTAGAAGCGGAATAACATCTTCCTCAAACACCTCAAATAAGTAGAGTTCATCCTCTATTGAAAAACTCGGCGGTAAGCCCTCGAGGATGGGGTGCAGAGGTTCAAGTATAGTAACTTCGTGAGTTGTATGATGGCGATAACCGCTGTCGAGAACGTCTTTGCCTCTTAGCGTACTCGGTAGATAAAGGAATCTTCCACCGACAATTTCTGCGTATTCAGGCCATTTTGGCCAGCCCGCAATGGCATGGTGTAAAAATAACATGCCCTTGCCGGAAGCCAGAAGATCGAGGAATTGTGATTTGAACTCGCTGGTCGGTTCCAGGAAGTCGGGGCCGCCAGGTAAAAAATTAATACCAGGCATGTCATAAAAAACAACACAATCGTAATCAGACATAAAATCTTTTTGCAGTAGATGGCAGGCTGCGGGTTGTTCAACATGTGTATAGTCGACGTCAAGTTCATCGAAGAGTTCGAAAAATGGTCCTCGAGAGAAAGGGTGCCCTTTTGTGACGAGTAGAATATTCGGTCTGGTCATAGTGGAAGTGACTGCAGTTGTTAACTGCGTTAGTATCTCAGCTTTGGTCATCAGTAGTAAAATGGGAATGCAAATTAAGTGACGACACCTATCGGCGGGAAAAAGCAAAACAAATCTTGGCAGAAGACAAAAAGCGAAAATACCAAAACGCTGATTTTAGAAGCCACTCTCGACTGTTTTTTGAAACTGGGATATAACAATACCACTACCGAAAAAGTTGCCGCCGCTGCAGGGGTTTCAAGAGGTGCCATGCTGCATCACTTCCCGCAAAGATCTGAATTGATCCATGCGGCTGTGATATATCTTCATAAAAAACGTCTGGATGTGTTTAATGAGCAGCTTACCAAGCTCAATTTTGATGCTAAATATAGTCTTATGGGAGAAGGTATCGATACCTTCTGGGAACAGCTAAGGTCACCACTTTTCACGATTTTCTATGAGCTGCAAGTGGCCGCTCGAACCGATCCTGAGCTTGAAGCAGTGCTCAAGCCAGCAACTGTTGAATATCAGAAATCCTGGGGCGGCATGGCCGAAAGGATTTTCCCTGATTTAGCTTTGTCTGAAAGATTTAGTCTGGCGACCCGGGTGACGGTGTTTTTGCTGGAAGGGATGGCGATGGACCGAATCTCCTCGAATAATAGCAGGAGCGAGGTAATCACAGACGAGGTAATCGCCTGGCTGAAACAGGCGTTAAGGGAGATGTTCGTCGATGTAGAAGGTATAGATAGGGAGTCGGCAAGGAAGCTCTCTGGTTGAATTTGCACGAATGAGTAAAGGGAGCAGTAAGCATGAAGATAATTATATCGGGTACCGTTGATATCGATCCAGCGCAGATGGAAGCAGCAATGGCAGCCGCAAAACCTCTTATTGAAGGCGCCTTAAGTCAGGAGGGAATTTTAGATTATGACTGGTGTCCCAACCCTCTAGTGCCTGGCCAGATAAGAGTGTTTGAAAGATGGGTAGATACCGCCTCGCTGCAGAATCATTTTAACAACCACTGGTATCAGGACATGCGTGCCACATTGGCTCAGTTTGGTATCAGGGGAGCGGATGTATTGAAATACAGAATTGAATTGGCAGAGCCGGTTTATGATGAGACCGGAATCGCTCGATCAGATTTTTTTACGGAGAAAAATGATGTCTAATCCAGTAGAAGATGAGCTGGCGATTCGAGAATTAGTTGCTTTGTATGCTGATGCAGTCAATCGAGTTGACGAGGCCCAATGGGCTGACACCTGGACTGAAGATGCAAAGTGGTCGCTACCAATGGTAACAGTTGAAGGTAAGACCCAGATAGTTGGTTTGTGGGTTCAGGCGATGTCCAGCTTCGATTTTGTTGCTCAACTGGTTTATCAGGGTGTTGTTAAAATTAATGGTAATACAGCGACAGGTCGCTGGTATCTTGCCGAGCATCTGCGTCCCAAAGGGGATCCAAAAGGTCGCTTCAATATTGGCACCTACATAGATGCGTATGTGAAAGAAGGCGATCGATGGCATTTCTCCGATCGCCGTTATCAAGTTATGTACAACGATGAAGGCACAGGTGATATGTCCGGCACGATCATTCCTTTGTCAGAAGGTGATTAAACCGATCATATTTTTTATTTTGCTTTCTCTCCATAAACAGTCAAGCTTGACTGTTTTTACTCGTAGGCGCATCATCTGTCAGTCGAATCCTTCAGGTTAAAAGAGAGAGGTCTTGTGCCGGCTTGCAGGATAAGTACTGAACCAACCTAAATTATCGGGACGGGGCAGTTTGAAGGGAAGAGTAAAGGGTATTGTCAGAGAGATAGTGATGTATCACAATCGATCGCTTCAGTGAGTTAAATGGGAAAACGCCGTGGCTAAAAAATTGTCGAATAAAATTCTTAAGGAACTTCATCTCCGAATGGTTCGTATACGCCGTTTTGAGGAAGAAGCTGGGAAAATGATGGAAAACGGTAAGATACCGGGTGCTCTGCACCTTTATGTAGGTCAGGAAGCCATTGCTTCAGGTGTCATGCAGCATCTTTCAGAATTGGACCAGATTACCAGTACGCATAGAGGCCATGGGCATCTTATTGCCAAAGGAGGCGAATTTTCCAGAATGTTCGCTGAACTGTACGGAAAAGCAACCGGTTATTGCCGGGGCAAGGGTGGCAGTATGCATATTTCTAATATGGATCTTGGCATGCTAGGTGCCAATGGCATTGTAGGCGGTGGCCCCCCCATCGCTATGGGAGCGGCATTTTCAAATAAGTTCAGGAAAACCAAACAGGTTGCAGTGGCTTTTTTTGGAGATGGCGCCTCTAACGAGGGTAGTTTTCATGAGGCTGCAAACATGGCTGCGCTGTTTAAATTACCTTGTGTGTTCGTCTGTGAAAATAACGGTTATGGAGAATATACACCCCAGGCGAATCATCAGGCGGTAGTTGATGTCGCCGATAGAGCTGCCGGTTACGGGATGCCGGGTGTGGTGGTTGATGGAATGGATGTGATTGCCGTATATGAAGCTGCCGAAGAAGCCATAAAGAGGGCCCGTGCAGGAGACGGGCCGACTTTGCTGGAGTGTAAGACGTATCGTTTTTATGATCATGTCGGAGTTCGTGGCATGGGCTTGACCTATCGGACCGATGAAGAGCTCGAGGAGTGGAAAAAACGCGATGCGATCAAAGGGTTTGAGGAACGTTTACTGCAGATTGGCACCCTTACTCAGAAAGCAATCGATGCTGTCTATGCGAACACCAACGCAGAAATTGAAGAAGCGATCCAGTTTGCGGAAGACTCCCCTTTCCCACACCCGGATGAATTGTTAGAAGATGTATACAGCGTGAGGTCAGAAGTATGAGCGAAGCAAAAGAACAGAAGCCACGTAAACTTCCTTATGTAGCGGCGATCACGGAAGGGGTCAGGCAAGTCTTGATCGAGCAGGAAAACGCCTTTGTCGCCGGCGAAGACGTCGGTCAAGCGGGTAGTGTGTTCGGTTATTACCAGGGTTTGTTCGATGAATTTGGCAAGGATCGAATTATAGACACTCCGATCAGTGAGAAGGGCATTATAGGCCTTGGAGTGGGTGCCTCAGCAACGGGTTGTAGACCCATTCTTGACCTTATGTTTATGGATTTTATTGGCGAGTGCATGGATGAGATAGCCAACCAGATGGCAAAGATGCGATTCATGTTTGGCGGCGCAGCGACACTGCCTGTGACAGTGCTGACCATGGCCGGTGCTGGGATCAACCTGGCAGCGCAGCATTCGCAGAGCCTGGAAGCCTGGCTGGCGCATCTACCTGGGGTTAAAGTGGTGATGCCCTCAAATGCTTATGATGCCAAGGGTCTTATTATTGCAGCTGCCCGGGATGATAATCCGGTGTTTGTGGTACTTAATAAAATGAGTCTTGCGCTCCAGGCAGAAGTGCCGGAAGAAATGTACGAAGTTCCGATCGGTAAAGCCGAGATTGTGCGTGAAGGTAAGGATATGACGATCCTTGCCATAGGCCGAATGGTCCATGAAGCGCTTGCAGCGGTTGAACCTTTAAAGGAACTGGGCGTTGATGCCGAAGTGATCGATGTGCGAAGCATTCAACCATTTGATACTGATACTGCGATTGAATCGCTGCGTAAGACGCATAGGGGTCTGATAGTCCATGAAGCCGTCCGGTTTGGCGGCTTTGGTGGGGAAATCGCAGCCCAGTTACAGGAACTGGCTTTCGATTATCTGGATGCGCCAATAGCAAGGGTTGGCGCGCCTTTCTCGCCAGTGCCTTTTAGTCCTGCTCTCGAGAAAGTATATTTACCGAACGCAGAAGCTATCGTTGCGGAAGTTCGAAAAACCCTTGGGATTTAACAGGTGCTGACCATTGGCGTTGTTGCCAATCCATCATCTGGAAAGGATATACGTCGATTAGCTGGTAAAGCATCAGTATTTGATAATCGTGAGAAGCAGGCGATAGTGCGGCGAGCGGTCACTGGTGCTATTAATGCAGGAGCACAGAGTATTGCTTTTATGGATGACTCTCACTCCATTGCCAGCTGTGCGTTGGCCGAGCTGAATTTGAAATCAGCTACCAAACTGCATGACATTGCCTGCCCTAAGTCGGCGACAGCGCTTGATACCATCGCAGCAGCTCAGCAGATGAAACAGCTTCCCTGTGGAGCTGTTCTAGTCCTGGGTGGGGACGGTACTAATCGGGCTTTTGTGAAGGGCTGGAGGGATGCAACCCTGCTATCACTTTCCACCGGGACCAATAACGTCTTTCCTGTGATTTGCGAAGCAACTGTGGCTGGTACTGTGCTGGGATTATTGGCAAGGGGAGCTTTGTTGCCCGAAGAAGTCACCTGGCAGACAAAAATAATTGATATTCGAATAGAAAACGAAAAAGATGACCTTGCCCTAATTGATGCTGTGTTTACTTCGGATTCTTTTATCGGCTCCCGAGCATTACTGGATGCTGATGTATTGATCCAGGCAGTATTAAGTCGGGCAGACCCAGTGGCGGTCGGTATGACTAGTCTGGGCGGGCTCATAGAACCGGTAAGCGAAGCAGAAGATGCAGGTTTAAATATGGTCTTTGGTCCTGGCGGTTATAAAATAAGTGCACCCATTGCGCCAGGACTGTTTACCAGCGTTGCAGTGAAGTCGATCCAGAAAATCGATTATTCCAGTTCAGTTGAATTCACGGGACCGGCAATACTGGCGCTGGATGGTGAACGCGAAAGGGTGATTGAAACAGGGCAGAAGGTGGAACTTATGCTGAGTAGGACAGGACCAAAAATTGTAGATATTAACAAGGCCATGCATTTGGCAGCAGAACGCGGTTTGTTTATTCAATGAAAGGGGGCTCAATTGCCTAAGGAAATTTATCTCGTAAAAGTAGGCATGACCATGACCGAGGGGATGGTATCGGAGTGGTTTATTGCAGACGGTGATGAAGTAAAACAAGGGGAGCTTCTCTATGCCCTTGAGACCGAAAAGATAAATCTGGATGTGGATGCGGATGCCTCGGGTATCGTTCGCCATTCCATAGAAACGGGTGTGAACCTGGCGCCAGGTGATGTGGTTGGTTATATCTATGAGCCCGGAGAGGTCATTCCAGAAACGTTGCAGGCAATCCCTGCGAGTGCAGCAGAACCCGCCGCTGACTTGCCTCAAGGGATTGCCGTTTCATCAAGGATGCCAGTTACCGCGGCTACAGAACCTTCAGGCCGGTTAAAGTCGTCGCCAGCAGCTCGCCGTCTTGCGGGCGAGCTCGGTATTGATTTCACAGTACTGGCTGGAACGGGTCCTGGAGGCAGAATCGTTGAGGCCGACGTCGTTCTCGCTTCAAGTCGTACTGAATCGGTCAAAGCCTCGCCGTTGGCACGCAGACTAGCTGAGCAGAGAGGTATCGACCTGAGTACGGTTGTCGGGTCAGGACCCGGTGGGCGTATTGTCCAGGCTGACCTTGATGGAATTAAAAAGCAATCCGTTGCCAAGGTCGCTGCAGTTCAAGCGACTGCCGGGCAGGTGATTCCTTTGAAAGGCATGCGTAAAACCATAGCCCAACGTATGCACCAGAGTCTGCAGGAGAGCGCCCAGCTTTCCATGGATATGCTCGCATCGATGGGAGATGCTGTGAATATGCGCACTCAATTATTAAAAGAGTGGCAAGGAGAGGCCAGGCCCACCTATACAGATTTTGTTGTCAAAGCAGCTGCTAAGGCATTACTCGTGCATCCACAAATGAATAGTGTATTTGCGCCCACCGGAATTACATTAGTTGAATCGATCAATATAGGAATTGCCGTTGCCGTTGAAGAAGGGTTGATGGTTCCTGTTGTTCGCAATGCAGACAAGTTAACGCTAAAGGATATCGCGATAGAAACGGCCCGGTTGGCAAGTGGTGCGCGCGACGGCACCTTAAACCTGGATGATTACGCAGGTGGAACCTTTACTCTGTCTGCATTGGGCATGTTTGGCGTGGATTCTTTTACGCCGATCATCAATCAGCCCCAGTCAGGTATTCTGGGAATCAATAGAATATTTGATGGTCTGACCTGGGACCAGGATAAACCGGTAAAAACCAAGCAGATGAATTTATCGCTGACCTGGGACCATCGGGTAATTGATGGTGCGCCTGCTGCAGAGTTTCTGGCAACGGTAGTTGAGCTACTCTCTGAGCCCTACAGGTTACTGGTATGAATGAATTTGACATTATGGTAATTGGCGGTGGCCCTGGTGGCTATGCCGCGGCGATCAGGGCATCTCAACTTGGCTTGACCGTGGCCCTGGCAGAAAGAGAAGCCCTGGGTGGAACCTGTCTTAATTGGGGCTGTATCCCCACTAAATCTTTGCTCCATTCTGCTGAACTGCTGAGGAATATCAGCCATGCAGGTCAGCTGGGCATCAGTGTTGGTGAGGTTCATTTTGATCTTGCAGCCATGGTTAATGAATCCCGGAGCGCGGCAAACCAACTGAGCCAAGGTGTTCAGCATTTAATGAAGAAAAATAAGGTGACTGTATTCACTGGGGAAGCGGTCATAAAGTCTCCTGGACTGGTCCAGATCGACGAGCAAGAAATACTCGCAGATAATATTATTGTTGCCACGGGTGCCAGTGCGCGATCGCTTGGCAACATCCAGCCTGATGGCAACCGGATCTGGGGAGCACGAGAGGCCATGACCCCGGGTTTTCTGCCAGGTAAATTGCTGATTGTGGGTGCGGGAGCCATTGGCGTTGAATTTGCCAGTTTTTATGCGACATTGAGTACAGAGGTAACCCTCCTGGAAGTAGCCAGCCAGATTCTACCCGTAGAAGATGCAGAAATAGCTGAGTTAGCCATGGCTGCATTCAGGCAGCAGGGAATAGAAATTCTGACCAGTTGTTCACTGGAAAACCTTCAGGCCGATGAGCAGGTGGTACGTGCCTCAATAGGCGGTGAAATCCGGGAGTTCGATGCTGTAATTCTGTCTGTTGGAGTCAAAGCCAACCTTTCTGGTTCAGGTATAGACAAGCTCGGCGTCAAACTGCTTGATGGTTTTATTGAAGTGGATGATGTTCAGCGCACCAATTTGCCGGGCATTTTTGCGATCGGTGATGTAACCGGAGGTCCATGCCTTGCGCACAAGGCAACTCATGAGGCTATGATTGTCGCCGAGGAGATAGCTGGCTTGAAAACCCATCCAGTTCAAAAAAGTCGAGTTCCGGGCTGTACCTATAGTCATCCTCAGATTGCCAGTATCGGGCTGAAGGAGTCGGATCTTAAAGATCGACCCTACAAGGTGGGTCGATTTCCGCTGTATGCCAACGGCAAGGCGGTAGTAACCCAACAAACCGAAGGCCTGGTTAAAACATTGTTCGACGCGGATTCAGGAGAACTCCTTGGCGCTCATCTGATTGGCGATGGTGTGACTGAGCTGATTCATGGTTTTGCCTTGGCGATAGGGCATGAAGCCACTGAAGAGTCTTTAATACAGACTATTTTCCCTCATCCTACTCTCTCTGAAGCGATGCATGAGTCGGTATTAAACGCTTTTGGGAGAACGCTGCACCTCTAAGGAGACTTGGTTATGGATCTTTTTAGTATTGAAAATCTACTGGATCCCTATCCAGCCTATAAACAGATGCGTGATGATGTCAGTCCGGTTTATTTCGATGAAGGTATGAATCTGCATGTGGTTACTCGCTATGATCTGTTGCGAGAAGTACTTAAGAGAACGGATGATTTTTCCAGTAAATTCGATGCTTTTATGGCGAACACTCGACAAGCTGCTCTGGCAAGGCTGAGCAGTTCGGTGCTGGCTGAGCTGAGCAGAATTTCCAAAGGCCTGATTGACACTCCGCCCACTATGTTGACGCTGGATGAGCCTGATCATAGCCAGTATAGAAACCTGGTTGCCAAATTGTTTACCGGGTCTCAAATCAGGCAGTCAGAAGCAGGCGTCAGGCGAGTGATCGACACAAAGTTGGCAGATCTGTGCAGTTCTACAGAAACTGATTTTATGTCGGTGTTTGCTTTTCCGGTACCCTTAGAGATCATCTCCGAAAGGCTGGGCATCCCCGTACAGGATCGAGGCTTTTTCTATGAAGCTGCAACAGCCGCGGCATCAGCGCTTAAGATGACGCCGGTGGACGATGACGAGATGTTGCACAGGGCTGAGTTAGCAGTGGGTCTGCAGCAACTACTCATTGGTATCATTGAGCTCAGGCGCAGACAGCCCGAAGAAGACATGATTACCCTGCTGGCAACCAGCCATCTGGAAATTGAGGACAGGTTGCTCACTCATGGCGAGGCCTTGAGTATACTGGGCCAGTTTCTAGTTGCCGGTCATGAAACCACCACTTCCAGTTTCGGATGGGCCATGCTGCAACTTTGTCGTCAGCCTGGATTACAAGATCTTATTCGTGGCGATGAAAAGCGCACAAAAGTATTCGTAGAAGAAGCTCTGCGACTGGAGGCTCCTGTCCAGGGCCTACCGAGAAGAGTGACCCGGGATACTCAATTAGCAGGATATTCATTCTCGCAGGGAGACATGATCATGCTACGGTTTGGTTCTGCTAATCGAGATGACAGGCAGTTTGATAACCCGGATGAAATTGATCTAAGCAGAGAAAAAGCGGGCCTGCAGATGTCTTTTGGCAGTGGCCCGCATCATTGTATCGGTGCTCCGCTGGCTCGGCAGGAACTGAACATTGGTTTCATGGAAATCATGAAGCGGATTCAGTCAATTACCCTTGATCCACTTCAGCCGGAACCGCTTGCGGAGCCAAGCTTTATTCTCAGGGGTCTAGCCAAGCTACCGATTGCTTTTGAACTCAGGAAGTAAAACCTGGCATTGTCATCTTGGTGCCAGGTTGAACAAACTATTTGCAGGCATCTCCCGGGAAAACCGGGAAATGCCCCTGGGCCCATTCAGCCGACGTGCATGCTTTGTGATATGACCGCAAATCCAGTAGTTGCTGCCAGTCGTTTGCCGACTACTGCCTGATATTCACTTGAGTTATACCAGGCTTTTGCAGCTTCAGTTGATTCAAAACGGATAATGACGGTTTGTGGTCCTGGCGCGTCACCTTCGATGGTTTCTGCAGCTGAATCAAATGCGATTAGTTCAGCACCATATTGCTTCAGGGTGGGCCCAGCCCCAGCGCTGTATTCACCATAAAGGGCGGCGTCAGTAACTTGATATTGGGCTATAAAAAAAGCAGCCATAGTTTTCTCCTTGTTCAAAGTTAAGTGTTCAAAGTTAAGTGTTCAAAGTTAAGTGTTCAAAGTTAAGTGTTCAAAGTTAAGTGTTCAAAGTTAAGTTTGGCGAGTGCCATAAATGGGAGCAAGATTGCCGTTTTCGTCTCGGATGTCAAATTCCTGGCTAAGGTCTTCGACCCATTGAATTGAACCTGAACGCTGCATCAGGTCACTGGCCGTTGCCAGTGCCGGAATGGTTCGGCCTACCCCCAGCGGGGTCTGTGATTTTGATAGATCAATGCCATTTTTGGTTGCGTGTGCAAGAATAAATTCAGTGGCAACAGTGCCCGGATAAAGAGAAATCGCGGCGATTCCTTTATCTTTTAGCTCGATTGCCATATCCGCGGTAAGGCGGTCTAAACCTGCTTTACCCGCTCCGTAAGAGGATGAAAAGTGGTAAGACAGCCCACCTGGGGAAGAAACGTTGACGATCATGCCGCCGGCTCCAGCCTCAAATAGAAGCGGGGCAGCGTGCCAACTGGCTACATAATGGGCCCTGAGGCCGATACCGACCTGATCATCCCATACCTGAATGGGATGATCCCAGAAACCGCCACCCCAGGCGGGCGGAGAGGGGATCTTGTAGACATTATTGACCAGGATATCAATCCTGCCTTGTTCGTCTTTAATCTGTTGGAAGAAACTGGCGATCTGGTCATCAATACTGTGATCGACCTGCACACCATAACCCTTGCCACCGGCAGCATTAATAGCCTTGACACTGGTCTCCAGGGTAAGTTCACCTGCTCCGGTTGTACGCCCGGTGACGTAAACCGTGGCTCCTTGTTCGGCAAGCGCTATAGCGCAGCCCTTGCCAATGCCTCGAGTGGCACCAGTCACAACACAGATTTTCCCTTTTAGCTGGTTACTCAATAAGATTCTCCCTTTTCTGTTGATCTACTTCTAAATCAGCTCGGCTAGTTTCGCGCGCTGCCAGGTCCCATCGCCAAACATAAACTCACTGTGTATTTGCCGCTTATGGTAGACCTGGATATCAGCTTCCCAGGTGAAGCCGATGCCTCCATGCAACTGGGTAGAGCATTGCGATGCCAGGCTTGCGGTATCGGATGCACTGGATTTGGCCAGGTGGGCACAGCGCGACGCATCATCCCTGTCAAAATCGAAAGCACAGGCGGCGTTGTAGACTAGTGATCTCGTTGCGTCCGTCTGAATCATTATATCGACGATGGGATGCTTGACTGCTTGGAAGAAACCGATAGGGCGATCAAACTGCTGTCTCACCTTGGCATAGTCAGCTGTCGCCTGCAATTGCCATTCAGCGGCTCCTGCAATATCAGCAGCTATCAGTGTGAGTAAAGCGGGTAGGGCGGCCTTCAAGCCTGGTTCGCCATGGCCTGGTTCACATAAAGTTTCTGCCTGGGCACCGGAGAATACCAAACAAGCTTGATCCCGGGTCAGGTCTACTATTCGGTCTGGCTCGAGCGTCACACCGGGTTGATTGGCGCTGACCTTAAACAGGCCAATGCCATTGTCTGAGTTGGCAGCAACAATAAAATGATCTAGTTTTTGTGCGTCAGTTACGTACCAGGAGGTGCCTGTAAGTGTCCCTGCATCGTGCATTACGTCGGTTGAATCCGTGTTCAGTGAGCCCTGCTGCCCATAAATGGCCAGACCGACGCTCTCGCCGGTGGCTATTTGGCTTAATAACTGGTCGGCGCCAGCAGATTTCAATTCTCTCAACAAAAAACAGGCTTGCAAGGTTGTAGATAAGGGTGTGGGCAGGGCGAACCGTCCTATTTCTTCAGCGAGGGCCGTTGCAGCGACCAGGCCCATTCCTATTCCGCCCTGTTCTTCGGGGACAGCTACAGCATGCCATCCCAACTGGATCATTTGCTGCCAGGTGTCCTTATCAAAAAAACCCGCTCGGGTCGCGCCATGATAGGGGTCTTCAGTTCCTTCTAGGCTTGGCCTAAGCGTATTAATAGGTTGTTTTTCAGTAAGAAATTTTGCAAAAGTCTCCTTCAGCATACTGATATCTTCGTTGAATCCAAAATCCTTTGGCTGACTCATGTTCTCCGTCCTGATATAAATTATTTTGTTTTCGGCATTCCCAGGACTCGTTCGCCCAGAATGTTACGTTGAATTTCGCTACTGCCACCAGAGATCGTACCGGTGTAAGTGTTCATGTAACCCAGCGCCCACTTGCCATCATCGGCGGCATGGGTATCGCGGGTGTAAAGGCTCGAACTCAATCCTAATACACCTAAAGCCAGATGATGGAGTTCCTGAGAAATCTCACTACCCGAGACTTTGCTCTGTAATGGAATACGCATGGCGCCGCCATTGATGGCCTTTACCTTGGTCCTGCGGGCATTTTGAATTGCGGCCTCAGTGCGTTCGTACATTTTCATAAGGCGATCACGCCAGATGGGATCGTCCCAGACTGACTTGCCGTTGCGGATGGTATCTTTTGCCAGGTTGATAACCTGCTGCATAACCAGTCTGGGCGATTCACCGGCGACAGCACCGACGCCGACGCCTGCTCCTCGTTCACTGGTGAGTGTCGACATGGCGACTTTCCATCCAGCTCCAATTTCATCTACTCTGAGGTGATCACCGATTTTCACCTGATCCAGAAAAACCTCATTGAATCCGGATTCGCCTGTCATTTTATGGATAGGTTTTACTGTAATGCCAGGGTCAGCCATGGGTGCAAGGAAGTAGGTAATGCCACCATATTTATTGTGTTTATCGTCTCTGGCAAGTAACAGCATCCATTGAGCAAAATGCCCCAGGCTAGTCCATACCTTGCTGCCATTGATGACCCAATGGTCGCCCTGCTTCTCTGCACTGGTCTGGAGCGACGCGAGGTCTGATCCTGCTCCTGGTTCACTGAAACCCTGGCACCAGATATGCTCTGCGGTAAATATAGGGGGTAGAAAAGTTTTCTTTTGATCTTCTGTGCCGTGGGCCAGCAGGGTAGGTACAGTCATCCCCAGGCCAATCCAGTTGATAAAATAGGGCACCTTTGCCCGATGCACTTCAGCACTGGCGATCTGCTGTAACCCCGTATGCCCATGACCGCCATATTCCTTAGGAAGATCTGTGGCGATTAACCCAGCTTGGTAACACTTTGCCTGCCATTCAGACAGATAGATTCTGTGCTCCTCATCAACGACTTCGTAGGCTGCCTGGGGTAGCGGAGTTTTGGTCGGCCCGGGCCGGTTTTCCCCTAACCAACGTCGGCAGAATTCCTGAAATTCCTGCTGTTCATTATTCAATCTGGTCTCCGACATAATGTCTCCTGTCTCTATCAGTGGCTAGCTGTCGCTAATGGCCTTCTTTAAATTAATAAAAGTGTTTATTACTTATCGGTAAAAAGCGTCTGAATGCTGGAAAAATCCTTATCGCCGGCTCCTTTGCTGCCATGTAGGCGATACAGATTACGGGCCAGGGCACCCAGGGGTATGGAGGACTCTGTTGCTAAAGCCGATTCCATCGCCAGCCCTAAATCTTTAATCATCAGATCTACAAGGAAACCGCCATCGTAGTTGTTGGCTGCTGGGACGTTTTCCATCACTCCGGGATAAGGATTATAAACTTCAAGGGCCCAGTTTGCCCCAGAACTCTTGCGCATAATTTCAGATAATACCTTTGCATCAAGGCCGTTATTGACACCGAGTTGTAAAGCCTCAGCAGTCCCGCTCATCAGTACTGAGAGCAGCATATTATTGCAAATTTTAGCCACCTGGCCGGCACCAGCAGCGCCTGCGTGGAAAATATTGGAACCCATGCTCTCTAAAATTGACCTGGCCTTGTCAAGGTCGGTCTCTTGTCCACCGACGATAAATGTCAGAGAACCGGCAACAGCCCCTCCGACACCGCCTGACACCGGGGCATCAAGCATAGCAATGCCTCGCGCCTGAGCTGCGTCTGCAACTTTTCGTGAAATTGCCGGCGAAATAGTACTACAGTCAATGACCAGGCTCGAAGGGTCTATTGTGGGCATAATACCTTCATCACCCAGGTAGAGAGATTCTACCTGCTGCGAGGCAGGTAGCATGGAGATAACCACATCAGCGCCGGAGATAACCTCCCTGGCATTATTGCAGGCGATCCCTCCGACCTCAGTCAGGGGTTTCATGGCTTCAGGCAGGATGTCATAGACTGCGACTTCATAATTGGCTTTGAGAAGGTTTCCAGCCATTGGCCTACCCATATTGCCCAGTCCGATAAATCCGATTTTTTTCATAATAATTGAATGCTCAAATTAGTCTGCAAGATTGTCAAGGGGGTGGGATATCCAGGGCGATTTAAAATGGGCCTGGATATGAGCCTCAGGGACCTCGCCATAGGCGTAAGTCCAATCAGGTTTTAGATCTTTTTCGATTAGCAGGGCCCTGACACCTTCCTGGAAGTCCTGGTGGCGGCTGCAGTTCACAGCAATGGTTAACTCCATTTTGAACATCTCTTTCATGGTCATGCTTTTAGCGCGACGAAATTGTTCAATGATGATCGCTGCAGTCGTCGGTGAGCCGCTTTGAAGGCTCGTTTTTGCGCGGTTTAACCACTTGTCTTCGGGCCAGCTTGCCATGCTTTGAAGCAGCTCCAGGTTAGGATCTTCAGCGGATAGTGCCGTTTCCATACCGTCGGTAATCAACTCACGGTGCTTTTCAAGTAGTGAATCCGGGAAAGGCTCGCTGTGGCCGCTGAGGTCTTCCAGTATGGCTGTGATCTGCGGGGCCAGGTCAGTGCGGCAGTTGATCTGGGTCAGTTCCTGGACAAACCTGGTTTTGAGTTTGTCGGTTACCAAATGGCTAATCATGCCTACCATGAGGCCATCCTTGCTGTTTAGGTTTGCTCCAGTTAAGGCAATAAAGTGGCTCCAGATAGATGGCATTCGACTAAAAGTACAGGTGGCTCCAGCATCTGGAAAAAGCCCAATAGTGATTTCTGGCATAGCGATTCGGGTTGTTTCTGTGCCGATTCGGAACTGGCATGCGGAGAGTATGCCCAGGCCGCCACCCATGACGATGCCGTGCCCCCAGGCTATTGTTGGCTTGGAAAAATTACGCAGATTGTAGTCGAGCCTATATTCACGCTCAAAGAAGGCATCACAGTATGGAGATGGGCCGCCAGGATTTGCTTTCATGTCATGATACATACTTTGAATATCGCCGCCTGCTGAAAATGCTCTGTCTCCAGTTGAGTCGATTAGAATAAAAAGGACCTCACTGCGAGTTCGCCAGCGTTCCAGTTGGGCGCTGAGCAGGTCTATCATTTCGAGATTCAGGCTGTTTAGAGTCGCTTCCGAATTCAGGGTGGCGACGCCAGCACAGTTACCACCTGAAAGTTCGAGTTCGGAAAATAAGACAGGCTTTGGCATTTAGGCATTTTTCCAGATTGGCTTGCGTTTACCCAGGAAGGCATTGACCCCTTCTTCCTGGTCTGCGGTCGAGAAAAGCGCCACAAATTCATCTCTTTCATTGGCGAGGGCGGTTTCCATATGACCGGTTCTTGCGGCCATGATCAGGCGTTTACAGGCGGACACGCTGGTCGGACTTTGATTGCCGGTCATTGCTGCCAAAGCCAAAGATCGGTCAAGGCTCTGGCCTTTTTCCACGACCTCTTCTATCAATCCTATGCTAAGCGCTGTATCCGCATTGACGCGTTCGCCGCACAGTATCATTCTCTTAGCCCACCCCTCACCGACTAACCAAGGCAAGTGCTGGGTACCCAGTCCGCACGGCAGCAGGCCGACGGTCGCCTCGGGTAATGCCATGACGGCTTGCTGTTCTGCAATCCGTATGTCACAGGCCATGGCACATTCGAGTCCGCCGCCCATGGCATATCCATTGATGGCAGCAATTGAGACACCGCTGAAACGAGTCAGTGCCTGAAAAGCACTGTGGAACCGATCAGCCATAACTCGGGCATGGTCAGCATCACCATCAGCAAATAAATTCAGGTCAGCGCCTGCGGAGAAAAATTTGTCCCCCTGTCCCGTTATGACCAGGCTGTAGCAATTCGGATCTTTGTTTAAGTTGTCGATCAAAGACTCAAGGGCTGCGAGGTTATCGGCATCCCAGGTATTTGCAGCCGGGTTGTTGATAGTGACAAGCGCAGTGGTAGCTTTCATTTCAAATAGCAATTTATCAGTCACGTGAACTCCTTTGCTGTATGGCTGTTGCAATATGCGCGACTAACCCTAAATTTCTGGAAATGACGAATTTCATGAGATGGGGAGTTACCCCAGACTGGAGTGGAACGTTAATCCACTTGCTGCAGCCGCGGCCAAAAGCGCCTTCAATATTAGGCTTATAGACGAGGCTGGCCTGTGCCAGACATCATTTGTTACAGATCGCATGTTACTTCAGGTCAATAGTCATATTAGCTGAAGCAACAGCATCACTGGAAAACCAGCGAGCCGTTATGGTTTTCGTTTCGGTATAGAATCGTATCGCCTGCTTTCCGTAAGCATGCTGATCTCCGTAGAAAGAGTTTTTCCAGCCCGTAAATGAAAAGAAAGGCAAAGGCACTGGGATTGGGATATTAATACCGACCTGGCCTACTTCGATTTCACTTTGGAATCTGCGGGCAGCGCCACCCGAAGAAGTGAATATGGAAGTGCCGTTACCAAATGGATTATCGTTAATGAGAGAGATGGCTTCCTCCAGGGTGTCAGCATTCACAGCGACCAGAACCGGTCCGAATATTTCATCCGTATAAATGGTCATTTCAGGAGAGACGTCGCTGAATAAAGTAGGCCCGATCCAGTTGCCATCGGGCAGGCCCTCAACTGTGCAATCACTGCCATCAAGTAGGCATTTAGCACCTTCCAGCTTACCTTTCTCAATATAGTCAAGAATCCGGGTTTTAGCCTGTGGGCTGATCTGCGGTCCGTACCCGGCACCATTGTCATCCCAGGCGCCTGGTCTGACTTCAGACATGGCTTGAGCGACGTCAGGTATCCACTCCTGGGCGCTGCCTACAAACAACGCGACTGAAATCGCCATGCATCTCTGGCCGGCGGCCCCAACGGACGAGCCTATCAACGAACTGATAGCCTGTTCTTTGTTCGCATCAGGCATGATGACCATGTGATTTTTTGCGCCGGTCATGCATTGTACGCGCTTTAGGTTGTCGGTCCCGGTTCGATAAACGTGTTGACCGACGGCCACTGAACCCACAAAAGAGATTGCTTTGGTGTCTGGATGGGTGATTAACGCATCAACTTGTTCCTTGCCACCATGAATCAGCTGTAACAGGTTTTCAGGAAAGCCGCATTGGTAGAAAAGTTCCACCAGCCGGTTGGGCGTGATCGGGTCCTGTTCGGAGGGTTTTAATATGAAAGTGTTACCGCAGGCAATGGCCATGGGGAACATCCACAGGGGAATCATGGCAGGGAAATTAAAAGGCGTTATGCCGACGCAAACACCGAGCGGCTGGATTAAACTATAGGTGTCGATACCTCTGGCAACATTTTCGGAAGTTTCTCCCATCATCATAGCTGGGACGTTACAGGCCTGCTCGGCAACTTCGATTCCTCTCCATACATCACCTTGTGCATCGGCGAATGTTTTACCGGTTTCCTCGGATAGAATTTCCGCGATCTCATCCTGCTTCTCTTTAAGTAGCATTTGATATTTCATCATCAGTCTGGCGCGTTCAGGGGAGGGTACCAGTCGCCATTCAGCAAAGGCTTTTTTCCCGGCTGCAACCGCTTCGCTGATTTCATCAGTCGTTGCGCAGGGTGCCTCGACGATGACGTCCTGAGTAGCTGGGTTCAACACGGCGATGGTGTCGGGACCCGTTCCAGGTCGGAACCCACCGTTAATATAGAGATCTAAAACCTTAGCCATAAATTTATTCCTTATCTGTTAATGATGCTGTCCCTAAAGAAAAGCCTGTTAATGATGCTGTCCCTAAAGAAAAGCCTCATAATGCTGCTGTCCATAGAGGTAATTGATAATGTATTTTAAAGAAGGTCAGGAGGCAGTCAAAGCGTTTATGACCTTCATGTTATTTACCCGATTCAGATAAATTCATTACACCCCAAAGTTTGATTAAACGCCAGCCAGAGGCTGATTGATAACAAACCGGTCCATTAGTTTCGCCTGGCGGTTCTGCATAACGCATGGGTTCAAGCATCTCAGTAAATCGACTTTGAGTCAGTTATCGCTGTGTGTCTACAGTGATAGGGATTTGCTGGCAACTATCTATCTGCTGAGTAGCTGTTATACACCACTCTGGTCAAGTCAGGTAAGCTACGATTTGGCAGATACGGATTTCAGTAGATGAGCGGCGCCATGGGGGGTGTTGATGGCTGCATTTGAGCCAAACAGGCGTTCTTTCATTTGCCCGTAAACTTTGCGATTTTCTCCCAGCCGTGCCAGTGACTGGGCCTGGTTAAGTGCGTTTTCGAGCAAGTCGTCCTGGCTGTATACACGGCTGACAATGCCTGCCTCGGCTGCCTCTGGTCCTGTCCAACGTCGCGCTAGCTGTACCGTTTCAAAGAATACATTTGCTGGTAATTTGTGTTGGAACAAGGCCAGTTCTGGATCAGGAATGACCATGCCAATTTCAACTTCGTTGGCACAGATAAAACCGCGATCTTGTCTCATCAGGCGAACATCGTGACACAACGCCATCATGAATCCAGCGCCGAAGGCGTGACCATTGATGGCACATATAGAAGGCAGCGGTAGCGTTATAATTCTACCCATCAGGGCCATAAATTCCCTGCCAAAAGCATCCTTGTCTCCACCGGGATGGTCTCCAGAACTGGTTCGCCATTCTAGGTCCAGGCCATTGGAAAAAAACTTCGGATCTGAAGAGGTTGTCACCAGAGCAGCAGGGCCAACTGATGCCTCTACTTCATCAAGCGCGGCGGCAATTTCACGAACAAACGTAGTATTCCAGCGGTTTTCACCATCATCCAGAGTAAGAATAAAAGTTTGATTTTGTTTCTCCAGTTGTATCATAGGGTTCTCAAGATTAAGGAGTTGGCTGTGATAGTATCAGGGTAGGTACGGGTGCTTGTGTATCTGCGTTCAGCTTGGTTTATTTTCCTTGGGCTTGCAACAATATCTCAAGGTTTTCTGAATCAGGAAAGACGCAATTGAGGGAATAGCCGCATATGGATGAAATATCAGCAAGTGCTCTGAAAGAGAGTTTTGAATCCAGTGAAGATGACATCTGGGTTCCTGATCTGAGCCACGTCAGCTGGTCAAATCGAGACTTCCTAGGGTGGATTCACCCGTCTGGGCATTTAGGCTATGTTGTGCTGATCTCCCCCCAGGATGGCAGCCTCAAAGGTGTGGTAATGCGTCGATTGTTGAGATCCTCAACTAGGGTCAGGCTTGATATGTGCTGTCTTTGTCATCATGTCCATAGGCTCGATGGCACTGCCATGTTTACGGTCACTGAAAAAGGCAGTCGGGGGCGGAGAACAATAGCAAATGTGGTTTGCAAGGATCTGGATTGTAGTTTGCGTTTGCGTAACCTGGCAGAGCCGGGTAGTTTGATGACTGAAACGCTTTATCCTGAAGCGAAGATATGGCGAATGCAGAAGACGCTGCATCGCTGGCTGACAAGGGCTAAATATCTGTAAATTATCAATTCATTTGGTAAATAGGCGTTTCATTTTGTAATGAAAGGTTTTATTGAAAGATGGCGTCGTTCTGCCTTTATCTGCGGGGATAGAGATTCGTGGTTAACTTTTTAACTTCATTTAACAAAGCATTGCGTCCCAAGGGGAGGGTGTTCTTTGGCTGGTATATTGTCGCCTCGGCATCTGGATTGCAATTGCTGTCCGGATTGCTCTGGATGCAGTCGTATGGTGCCTATGTGGTGCTGCTTCAGGAAGACTTTGGCTGGAGCAAGACAATGGTGGCGGGTGCATTTGCCTTAGCCAGAGTGGAAAGTGGTGTATTAGGGCCGCTGCAGGGATGGCTGGTGGACCGCTTTGGACCCAGGTCTATCCTTACCATCGGCATATTGATATTTGCGCTCGGATTTTTCAGTTTCTCGGCGATTAACAGCCTGCTGGGGTTTTACTTGTCGTTTGCACTGATTGCGGTCGGTTCCAGCTTGGGTGGGTTTGCTACTGTGATGGTAGGCATCGTCAATTGGTTTAGGCAGCACAGGTCTAAAGCGGTCGCAATATCCCAGATTGGGTATTCTCTCGGAGGGTTAGCGGTACCGCTTTTAGTGATCTGTCTGCAAGCCATTGGCTGGAGGGAGACGGCTTTTTATTCTGGATTGCTTGTGCTGTTGATAGGCTTGCCCCTGGCACAACTGGTACGTCATCGCCCGGCGGATTACGGTGAGGTGGCAGATGGTCAGAGCCTTGAATTGTCAACTACGACAATTGGCCAGGCCATGCGGGTTGATTTCAGTGCCAGGCAGGCCATGGCTACTTCTGCTTTTTGGTTGGTTTCACTCGGTCACGCGTCGGCTTTGCTATGTGTGTCGGTGGTTATGGTGCATCTGGTCCCGCACCTGTCTGAGGGCCTCGGCTATAGCTTAACCGAAGCAGCCCTGGTGGTTGCCTTGCTGACTGGTTTTCAGATGTTTGGGCAGATAATAGGGGGATATCTGGGTGATCGATACAACAAACGATGGCTGTGTATTATCTGTATGCTGATACACGGCCTAGCACTATGGATATTGGCCTATGCCAGTAGTTTATCGGAAGTGATCCTGTTCGCGGTAATGCACGGTTTGGCGTGGGGGATTCGAGGGCCGCTGATGGTGGCTATCAGGGCAGATTATTTTGGCCCGAGCGCGTTTGGAACTATCATGGGGTTTTCATCGTTAATTTTGATGTTTGGAATGGCCGGCGGGCCTATTATTGCCGGTTTTATGGCGGATATTTATGGTGACTATAAAGTTGGCCTGGCAAGCTTGGCCTGTGCGGCCTTCTTGGGGAGTTTTTGCTTTGTGTTCGCACGCAAACCCGAGTTGGTCGATAACAAGGAAACAGCATGAAAGAGGATAATGATGCGGCTGTGCTCTACAAGGAAAGCGATGGTATTGCGATTATTGCTATTAATCGGCCCGATAAAAAAAACGCCCTAACCGAAGCAGTTATCCGGGGTATTGCTGACCGGGTTGATCAGGCAACCAGGAGTGCTGCTGTGGCAGCGATTGTACTGCGTGGTGTGGGTGATACTTTTACAGCGGGTTATGACCTGACGCAGTCAGAGGAACGATTTGATCGGGCGTTTGGATCGAAAGCCATAGACGCCAGAGACGGTGCCTGGGACCCGGTCAGGGACTATCGGATGATGGGCAATAATGTGCGCAGATTCATGAGTATTTGGGAGTGCCCGAAACCGGTTATTGGTGAGATAAGAGGGTGGGCTATTGGTGGTGCAACTGATCTGGTGTTGTGCTGTGACCTACTCTATATGGCAGACAACGCTTTCATTGGTTATGCTCCCAGCCGCATTTACGGGACACCCACAACGATGATGTGGGTGTATCGATTAGGCTTGGAACACGCCAAGCAGTTCTTGTTGACGGGTAAAGCCATTAGCGCATCGACGGCCCATAGAATTGGTCTAGTTTCAGAAGTTTTTCCTGAAGCAGAACTTTCAGATCAGGTTGATCTGGCAGCAAGGCAGTTTGTTAATATCCCTGCAAACCAGTTGGCTTTGAATAAGTTACTAATCAATCAGGCCTTTGAAAACATGGGTCTGAGGACTACGCAGATGCTGGGTACTTTCTTCGATGGAATGGCGCGGCATACGGAAGAAGCTTATCGCTGGGTTGAATCCTTCGAAGACAAGGGGTTTAAAGAGGTTATCAGGCAACGTGATCAGCCCTGGCAGGATTATGGACAAGGAAACAGTGATGAAAAAGAATAGCCATATGCCCTGGCTGGGATTATCCAAGCGGGGCCTGGGGCCACAGGTTTGTTAAGCCAGTATCTAGAGGCCATGGGAATTGATCGCTGGACCGAGCGGGGAAATCCGCTTGCACCAGTCGCTTCCAGCGATGCTCCCAAAGCAACGCCTTCAGCGACTGAAACGGCCAGCACGGCTGCACCGGGTCAGACATTTCATGTGCTGAATTTTCAGTCACTGGCGATGCTGGTTGGGGTCGATCAGAATGAATTAGAGGTGCTGCCAGACGCATTGCTGGGTATGTGCTATGAACTTGCTAGGGCCTATAACCGGGCACCCTCCAGGCCGGTAGTTTCTGTGCTGGCTATACAGAGAAATAAAGCGCCGGAGGAATTTATCGCAGCACTCAGCCAGCTTATCTCGGGCATGCCCAGGCAGATCATTGTGATAATGGATGTTCACGCAAAAATCTCAGAGCATACCAATAACGTTCTGGGTCTGCTTGATAGCCGCAACGGCGATCACCTGTTTATTGATAACCTGGTTGAGTTCCAAACCAGTGCAGCAGTAAAAAGAAAGTTCTGGGAAGATTTAATGGCTTCCAGGGTCAGGCCTCGTGGTAACTAAGGTTGCGTTCCGGACAATGGCGTTAACTGATTTGTCCGCGGTACTCTGCAATGAAAAGTCGGCCTATTCTCATCCTTGGAGTGAGGGCATTTTCCGGGATTGCCTGAATCAAAAGGGAGAATCCTGGGTATTGATTACTGGAGACCTGATTGCCGGTCACGGTTTGTTGTCTATTGGCGCGGGTGAAGCCCACTTGTTGAATGTGTGTGTGAATGCTCAACTGCAGGGGCAAGGTTTGGGTCGAAAACTGACCGTGCATATGCTTAGTCAGGCAAAACGTAGACGCGCTAAAAGCCTTTTTCTTGAAGTCCGACCATCGAATATGGCCGCTCGCAGCCTCTATGATAGTCTCGGTTTTAACGAAATCGGGCGTCGCAAAGGCTACTACCCAGGAGTAACAAAAAGAGAAGATGCCCTGGTGATGGCGAAAGAACTGATCTAGTGCAACATAATAGTGTCTAGGTCGGTATAATACCGTCTCTAGACAGAGACCTCAGATATGATTGCCAGTGAAGTTGATAGGCGCAGGACGTTTGCGATCATTTCCCACCCAGATGCGGGTAAGACTACCATCACCGAAAAATTGCTGCTGTTGGGCAAGGCGATTCAACAGGCGGGCACGGTAAAGTCGAAGAAGTCTGACCGTTACGCGACGTCGGATTGGATGGAACTGGAGAAACAAAGAGGTATTTCTGTTACTACTTCAGTGATGCAGTTTCCCTACGCCGATTGTGTCGTCAACCTCCTGGACACGCCGGGGCATGAAGATTTTTCCGAAGATACTTATAGGACCCTGACCGCCGTTGATTCTGTATTGATGGTCATTGACGGTGCCAAGGGCGTCGAGGATCGAACTGTAAAGTTGATGGAAGTGTGTCGATTACGAGATACCCCGATCCTGACCTTTATCAATAAACTGGACCGAGAGATACGTGATCCTATCGACCTCCTGGACGAGGTTGAATCGATTCTGAAAATCGATTGTGCGCCGATCACCTGGCCTATTGGCGCAGGCAGCCAGTTCAGGGGAGTTTACCATCTGTACCTGGATATTATTTATCCCTATCAACGAGGTGTTGATGGCCCTGCATTGGAAGCTGACTTGATAAGTGGGATTCGCAGCAAAGAAGCCGCGTCGTTTTTAGGCGACCAGTTAGAAGATTTGCTCGAAGAGATTGAACTGGTGCGTGGGGCTTCGCATGAATTTGATCAGAAACGCTATCTAAATGGTGAGTTAACGCCGGTCTATTTTGGTTCGGCATTGCGTAATTTCGGTGTAATGGAAATGCTCGATGGATTCGTTGAGGTTTCTCCCTCCCCTATTCAGCGAATGACCACGGAAGAGCCGATTGATCCGAAAGATAGGCAATTCAGCGGTTTTGTTTTCAAGATACAAGCCAATATGGACCCTAAACATCGGGACCGAATGGCCTTTATGAGGATTTGCTCGGGAAGTTACCAGCAGGGCATGAAAATGCATCATGTCCGCATTGGTAAAGATATAAAAGTCACGGACGCGGTTACCTTTCTTGCCGGGGGGAGGTCGACAGCAGGACAGGCTTATTCCGGCGACATCATAGGGCTGCATAATCACGGCACCATACAGATTGGTGATACCTTTACCTCTGGGAAGAAAACCTCTTTTATTGGTATCCCCCATTTCGCGCCTGAATTGTTCAGGCGAGTAAAATTGAAAGATCCTCTCAAGAGTAAGCAGCTCAGGCAGGGCCTGACGCAGTTATCAGAAGAAGGCGCCACCCAGGTCTTTATGCCTAAGGAATCAAATGACCTGATCCTGGGGGCTGTTGGGATTCTGCAGTTTGATGTGGTCGCGTTTCGTCTAAAGGAAGAGTACAAGGTTGAATGTGGGTATGAACCAGTGAGCGTCACTACGGCTCGATGGGTATCAAGTTCGGATATCAAGCAGCTTGCAGAATTTGAACGCAAGGCATTAACCAATTTGGCCATCGATGGCGGTGGTCATCTTACTTACCTGGCACCCACTCGAGTCAACCTGAGTTTAACTGAGGAGCGCTGGCCCGAGATTGATTTTCGTGCGACCCGGGAAATTGCCTAAGTCATATCTGCGTAGGGGTTGGTTGCCGTTAGATCTATTTTTTTCTGCTGACCTGGTATGGATATATGATCTGCCTCGATGGCAAGCTCAGAACCTTCTACAACACCCTGCCCGAACTGGTAAATGAGTTCAGTATTACCTGCTATGGTCTGTTCTTCATAGGCTCGCGTAGCGGCATCAACGCCCTGGTGGGTTTGTTGATATTCCATGAATCTTTTTTTACCGTATCTTTTAAGTAACATGGATTCAGTGACCGTCGGTGAGAGAATCGCGGCGGTCGCATTATTGCCGCCAAAACCTTTAGAGTTGATTAGCGTTGCTGCCATAGTCGAGGGATTGATTTCAGTATGCTTGAGTAGAAAATCCAGGTGGCTGTGATGGACGTCTTCGGCCAGAGCGGGTGTCGTCTGTATTCCTGGAATGATGCCATCTTGCCAAACCCCCAGGGAAGATATGATCTGATCAGCAGAAGCGCAGGATAGAGAATGACCGAGATAAGCCTTAATGGCCGTAACTGGCCAGTCTTTCATGCCGTAGGCCTTGGCTAGTTCATTAAATATATGAGACTCAGTCACCCTGTTCTGTGGGGTTCCAGTGCCATGGGCCTGCATATAGGTGTTGTGCTTGAGATTTTCCTCGCCAAGTATCGCCTTAATGGTCGCCATTGCCTTGCCGACCGTGATGTAGTTACCGATACCAGGTCCAGGAATAGATTTTTTGAAGCCATCTGCATTAATAAAAACATCGGCCACTGAACCGTAAATGTGAGCGCCCAGCTCCATGGCCAGTTCATCGTCAAACAAAACCAGGAATTGGGATGCTTCAGCCAAAGTGAAACCACAGTTGTCTCCAAACGGACGACAGGCAAGTTGATGGTTAAGCGGACCCAACCTGGCCAGGGCGTCGTCTTCGGCGAGAGCCCCCATAGTGCGATAACCTTCGATTACTTCTGGGGTTAAAGGCGCTTCGCTGGAACCAACGATGACTACCCGGTACTTTCCTGATCGAATGTCCTGGATGCCTTGCCTGAGGTTATATAGAAAGGTTGCGCAGGCGCCCACATTGGCGCCGGTGGAGCCAACACTGCCGATGACATAGGCATTCACAAAATCGGCTGTCATTTGAGCCAACCCCAATGCACAGTTTTTTGAACTGACCCGTTTGCCCATCATGGTCGATTGAAGCATGGCGCCAGAGCCATTGTTATCCAACTGCCCCATAGCGCTGCTGGCGTAGACTGAAAACTGGTCAGCGGGAACCTTATCTTTTACGGCTTGCCAGGGGATACCAAGAGACTGGATGGCATCCGAGGCTCCATAGACGGTCAACTGCAACCCGCGAGGGTGATTTCTACTCTGGTACAAAGACTCTGGATCAAATCCGGACGGCAACTGACCAGCAGAGTTTACTTTTGATTGGCGTCTGTCCGGGAACAGTACATCTAAGGGTTGTTGCGACCTGATAATAACCTGGCCACCCTCGCCAGTATCTGAAACTTCCCAGTCTGGTGGGATGCGTGCAGGCAAATGGCTGCGTTTCATGGTGAATTCAATTGCTTCGTTTTCAACTGGGTCCATTTGAGCAGACTTGTTGAGACGGATATCAGCAGGATCGAAAAGGTTGGTTTCGAGTTTACGAATCAGCGTATGGTTGAGAATGTGGGTCTCATCAACCGGGCAGTTCATTAATACAGCCAGCGCTTTCAGGGTTTCCTGGGATTTGCTTGCCGGCAATTTATCGAAGACCGTGCGTCGATAAGCATGGTGGCCCGAGCTTCGTCCGGCGGGGTTAATTCCTCCGAATCCAACGATAACCGGCAGACGTGTCACGATGTGATTCCTAATTGCTGTAAATCCAATAAATTGTAGACGGTTCCCCTACCTTAAATCTACATTAACCTTCCAGAATTGAATAAACACCGCCGGTTTATTGATTATGGAAGGGATCTAAACCATTTCAATGGCAATTGCAGTTGCTTCTCCACCGCCAATGCATAGGGCTGCGACTCCGCGGGTTTTGTTCAAGCGCTTAAGTGCGTACATTAAAGAGACGATAATTCGCGCCCCGGTCGAGCCGATAGGGTGTCCTTGGGCACAGGCGCCACCATGGATATTTACCTTTGCCGGATCAATGCTTAGTTCCTGCTGAGCCAGCATGGTAACCATGGCGAAAGCTTCATTGATTTCAAACAGGTCGACCTCGTCTTTTGCCCAGTTTGCTTTCTCCAGGACTTTCTTGATGGCATCTATGGGCGCCAGGGTGAATTCAGACGGATGCCGTGAGTGAGTACTATGAGCAATTATTTTAGCCAGAGGTTTGAGGTCACGATCCTGCAAGGTGGTCTCATCGACCAGTATCAGGGCCGAGGCGCCATCTGATATCGAACTTGAATTTGCCGCTGTGACGGTACCATCTGCTTTAAATGCGGGTCGCAAACTGGGGATTTTATCCAGATTGGCTTTACCTGGCTGCTCATCGATGCGAATGGTGCGCTCGCCACTGCGATCCTTAATATGGACTTCTGCTATCTCTGCATCAAGTGCGCCGGATTCAATGGCAGTGACTGCTTTTTGCAGGGAAGAAATAGCGAAGTCGTCCATTCCTTGCCGGGTGAGTTGATGTTGGTCGGCAACTTCCTGTGCGAACGCGCCCATTAACTTGCCTGTCTTGGCATCTTCCAGGCCGTCAGTAAACATTACATCCTGCATTTCGCCATGGCCCATACGCATGCCATTGCGCACTTTAGGTAAGAGATAGGGGGCGTTGCTCATGCTTTCCATGCCTCCGGCGACCATAATTTTATTCGTTCCAGCCTTGATCAGGTCATGGGCAAGCATAGTCGCTTTCATGCCAGATCCGCAGAGTTTGTTGATGGTGGTCGCGCCGACACTGACCGGGATGCCTGCATCGATGCCTGCCTGGCGAGCAGGTCCCTGTCTGAGACCGCTGGGGAGGACACAACCCATAATGATTTCATCGACATCCTCACCGCTGAGGCCGGCCCGCTCCACGGCTTTTTTGATGGCAACTGAGCCAAGCTGGACTGCGGTAAGCGAGCCTAGGTCGCCCTGTAAGCCACCCATCGGCGTGCGGGCACCTGCCGCGATATAGACCTCTTTTGTCATCCTGATTTCCTCATTCCCGGTTAGTGGTGATATCTGCTGGCCCGGATGTAATTAATCCGCCAGTGGTTAGCTGCGCTGTAGGATAAACCATGCGGCTTTTGCAAGCTACTGATCCACCTTGTAATCGGGTAGTTTGTGGTAAACTGGAAGCGTTAATTTTAATCTTTTTTTCAGGAGGCACCATAATGTCCGACGCTGCTCAGCAAGCCCTTGCAATATTTAAAACCATAGAAGGTCAACAGGAGGGAGTCGGCGATTGGTTTGAAGTAGACCAGGATCGCATTAATCTTTTTGCAGATGCCACTTTAGATCATCAGTTTATTCATATTGATGCTGAGAAATCAGCGCAGTTGTCTCCTTATAAAACAACTATAGCGCATGGCTTCCTGACCTTATCTTTAATCGTGCACCTCGGAAACAGCGTGCCGATACTGAAACCTGAAGCCTTTGAAGGTGTTTTCATGGGCGTTAACTATGGCCTTGAAAAAGTGCGCTTTCCTGGCCCTGTCCCAGTTAACTCTAGGATCAGAGCAAGCCATCGATTTATGCTCGCTGAAATGAAGGCAGCCAATACTATTCAGCTTAAAAAGGTAGTCACGATTGAGCGGGAAGGGGTCGATAAGCCGGTTTGTGTGGCTGAGGCTTTAACTCGTTTAATGTACGCTTGATTCAGGGACCAGGAGCATCAGCTTGAAAAACGCGGCCATGACAGTCATTAAACAGCACGACCTGATCCAGAGTATCCAGGACGCGTTGCAGTACATCTCCTATTATCATCCCCCCGATTTTATCCGAGCCCTTGGACTTGCTTATCAGCGTGAACAATCAGTTGCTGCCAAAGATGCCATGGCTCAGATATTAATCAATTCCCGCATGTGTGCAGAAGGTCAAAGGCCTATCTGTCAGGATACCGGTATCGTCAATGTTTTTATTTCTGTGGGCATGAATGTTCGTTTTGAAGCAGACATGTCGCTTGAAGACATGATCAATGCCGGAGTCAGGGCTGCCTATCAATTGCCTGATAATGTACTTCGAGCCTCAGTCCTGGCCGATCCGGCCGGGCGCAGGATCAATACGCAGGACAACACCCCGGCGGTCATTCATACCGAGTTGGTTCCCGGTGACATAGTCGAGATCAGGGTCGCAGCCAAAGGAGGTGGTTCTGAAGCAAAATCCCGGTTGGTCATGCTCAACCCAGCCGATAGTATCGTTGATTGGGTGCTTGATACGGTCCCTTTGATGGGTGCTGGCTGGTGTCCGCCAGGTATGCTGGGTATTGGTATAGGCGGGACTGCCGAAAAAGCCATGTTGTTGGCAAAGCGGTCCTTGATGGATAGTATTGATATTCAGGATCTGATTGACAGAGGACCGGCAAATCGAGCCGAAGAATTGCGATTAGAGATCTTTGAAAAAGTTAACAGCCTTGGTATCGGGGCGCAGGGTCTGGGTGGTCTAACGACCGTTCTTGATGTAAAAGTCCTCGACTATCCGACCCACGCCGCAAACCTGCCAGTAGCAATGATCCCTAATTGTGCTGCGACTCGGCATGTGCATTTCACCCTTGATGGTAGTGGGGTTGCTGAATTACCTGTGCCTGAACTAAGCGATTGGCCAGACATCACCTGGGCTGCCGGCCCTAACTCCAGGCGAGTTAATCTCGATACCGTGACCCGGGAGGACATTGCGACCTGGAAGCCAGGTGAGACGCTGTTGTTAAAGGGTAAAATGCTGACCGGTCGCGATGCGGCTCATAAAAAAATAAGAGACCTGTATGAGTCAGGTCAGGACTTGCCAGAGGGTGTCGATCTTAACGGACGGTTTATTTATTACGTTGGTCCTGTTGACCCCGTGCAAGGGGAGATAGTCGGCCCCGCTGGTCCCACTACCGCAACCAGGATGGACGGTTTTACGGATTTGATGCTGTCGAAAACCGGGTTACTGGGCATGATCGGTAAAGCTGAACGAGGGCCCGTCGCAATTGCTGCCATCAAGCGACATAAAGCGGTCTATCTTATGGCAGTAGGTGGCGCTGCCTTCCTTGTATCCAAGGCTATCAAGGCATCTCGAGTGGTCGCTTTCCCTGAATTGGGAATGGAAGCGATTCATGAATTTGAGGTCGAGGATATGCCGGTTACGGTCGCCGTGGATGTAAAGGGAGATTCGGTTCATTCCAGCGGACCGCGGCAATGGCAGGAAAAGATTGGCAGGATACCTTTAAAAGATACCCTTGGCAGCTAATTGAACAGATGGGTTCTTTGCGATTATTGCGCCAAAACAAGCGAGTCCACGCGGGCTTTTGTAGGTCATTGTCCATTGGCTGGAGCTTAACCATTCATTGCATCCGATCAGGGCATACAGTAGGCTTGTTTGCTCGATTGCAGGGCTGTAAAAAACGGGCCGATAAAGAACTACCGATTTTAAATCTGGCAGTGGAACTAATTGCTGGAAGCTGCTGTCGAAGCTCGCAGTTTAATCAGTTATTCAAGCTGTAACCAAGGGATTTCACAAGAATATGGCACAGAAGCCAGGATCTATTGATCAACTTTATTTGAATGCGGAAACCCTTTCGGAGGATTTTTCTCTTTTCCCGCGAAAAGGCCCTGCTGCGCCTCTAAAAGGGCTTTTATCTGAACAACAGGTCAATATTCAGCTGCAGCAACTTCAGACAATGGAAGTGGATGAGTATATAGCAGCGACGGTGTTGCCGAGTGAAGAATCAACTCGACCCGGAGCGCGTCAGGTCATAGAGGCTTTGGAGCTGCCGATCAGCCATGAAGAAAGGTTAGGTCCTTACTTCGCCTGCGAGGTTGAACTGGAATTTGATGGTAGCCCACGAACCATTGGTCTGATTGCCCAGGATCGAGCTTTTGGTAGCGGTGTGTGGGGGCCAGAGCACCATCAGGCTGCTGCTGACCGGGCTATAGGGTTCGCTATCCGGTCCTTGCCGATTGTAACTTTTATGGATACCCCGGGTGCTGATCCCTATGAGCAGGCCAATGCTGCAAATCAGGCGCATTCGATTTCTCGATTGATTGCAGAATTGTGTAATGTTGATGTTCCAACCGTTGGTATCATTGTTGGCCAGGGCTATTCAGGAGGAGCAATTCCGCTTGCGGCCAGTAATTTGTTGTTGAGTCTACGTACGGGTGTATTTAATACTATTCACCCTCGCAGCCTTGCAAGTTTGGTGACGCGTTATAATCTCTCCTGGCAGGAGTGTGCCAAGTTTGTCGGGGTCTCGTCGTTTGAATTATATCGTCAGGGAAATATTGACGGCATAGTCGATTACGATCCAGGTGAAACTGAAAACATCCAGAATTTGAGAGACGTCATAGTCGCTGCGATTTCTTCTATCGAAGAGGGTGCCCGGCAGTTTGTCGGTGAACATCCGGAAATCCTGGATCATTACCACAGAAATATTAATCGATATTTGAACGTGTCGGAGTATCTGGCAGCGGTCAATGCCAGTTCCAGCCTGAAACTGAGAACCTCACCTACTGAATATCCGAATGTGTTTGGAGTTGCTTATCGATATCTGCGCTATCTCGGATTACGCAGCAGGATTAAAGCAACCACAACCACCCAGTATGGCCGATTGGCAAATGTGGAAATTCCGCCAGGTGAGCTGGCCCAGCGAGTTCATAGGGAAAGACGCGCAGCTTTTTTGAACTGGTTACAGGACCCAGACAAAGTTTTATATGACGATGCGCTTAATAAGGTCTGGAAGAATTTTGTCGAAAAGAGAGAGCGTCTTGGTGATGAGCAGGGCGCGCTAAGGAAGCTGATTTTTGGTGAGCCTGAAAAGAACTATGAGAAAGCTCGCCAGGAGCTTTGCATGGTCGCTGGTTTGCATCTTTTTAATCGCTGGAAAGGAAATGCTAAAGATAACCTACTGGCGCTAATAGAACACCTGAATGAATATGAATCCAGCAATTATCTGCTGGCTACAGAAGAGATTAAAGAGGTCAAGACATTGCTGGTCTCCATGTCAGAATGTGACGAGTCATTTGTCCAGCACCTCAAATCCCTGTTTAGCTTTGATGGCCGGAAATTGTTTGACCCGGCCTTCATAGACCAGAAAAAACCAGATTTCCTCAGGGCACAGCTGGCCTCTGAACTTAATTTAATTCTTGAACAAGAGGATCTTTTTGATGAAAGCCGCTTGTCAGGAATCAGCCTCTCGCCGCAGACTCGCGCGCTAGTCAAAGATAAGTCTTCGTCTCGGTCCATGATTCCCCTGAATCGACGCTTGCTGGAAGACTCGCTCTGGTCGCACCTGCATAGAACCTCAGGGGAAAGTCAGGGCAGCACAGGCCAGGACCTGACGATTCTTGAAGTTTTGTTAGATCCGGATGTGAATATTCATTTCCTTCAGGAGTGTAGGAATTTAGTCGTTTTTTCAACTACCTATGATGTGCTCTTGAGAGAACTGGTAGCCATTGCTCAGGAAGCCCATGATTCGCGCCATCTTTCTGGGGAAATGCTGGAAAAACTGCTCGCACAGGCGGTCTCGCAGGTCGCCTTGATGCCGTTGTTTGCTGATATTAAGCCAGCTGAAATCAACAGTGAGTTTGCTCTCTGGGTCGAGCAGCTTGGCCAGTATTTTGGTGGCAGCGTGTTCCTTAAAGCCGTAGAAGAATGGATGCGGGTGGTTCATAAGGATAAATCAGATACGCTCTTTGTGGTCATCAGTCATGTTTTTGAGAAGGTGCTTCCTGATTATCACAATGCCAATCGTCATGGTAGGCCTTTTAAAGGCAAGCTCGAGCCGGTTCGAATTGGTCGCAGAAAAGATTTTTGGAACCGGTTGACGATTGCCTACAGGGATCTGCTTTTCAATGAGTTACTGACCCGTGAAAAGCGCTCCAAGAAGACTCGCTTTGAAACCTTGCTCGAACGCTATGTTTCAGGCTTTGAAGAAACCAGTGCCAATTTGATGTCCGCCAATCCAGTGTCTTTCCCTACTTTCAGGCCGTCGATCGAATCCGCCCTTAAGAATGATATTCGGCCTCACGGCCTTATTACCGGGATTGGTGATTTTAATACCAGCGAGTCTAGTTACAGGGTTGGCCTGGTAATGTCTAATGTTGCTTTTCAAGCAGGCAGCATCGACAACTCGGATTGTGTTCGGTTTTGCAAATTGCTGGTCGAATGTGCATCGCAGCGCCTGCCGGTTGTCTGCTTCATTTCCTCGGGCGGTATGCAGACCAAGGAAGGAGCGGCAGCGCTGTTTACCATGGCTGTGATAAATGATCGTATTACTCGATTTGTCAGGGACAATGACCTTCCGATTATCCTTTTTGGTTATGGTGATTGCACGGGAGGTGCCCAGGCTAGTTTTGTCACTCATCCCCTGGCCCAGACCTATTATTTTTCCGGTTGCAGCATGCCATTCGCTGGTCAGGCTGTTGTTGAGAGAAATCTTCCCTATACCTGCATGATGAGCAATTACCTGTCCATGACACCCGGTGCTATGCAAGGTCTGGTCAAGCATCCTTTCGCCACCGATCTGGAGCAGGAATTGCGACGGGTAGATCCGGCAATACCGGTTCCGACGGAAACAATCGAAGCGGTAGTAGACCGAATTATGTCTGGGGTTTTGACCGCTATAGAGCCATCAGTGGGTTCTCCTGAGCTCTCTGAGGATGAGCTCATCAGGCCGGTTGAGAAGGTATTGATTCACGCCAGGGGCTGCACTGCTGTCAAACTGGTAAGTAAAGCGCTTGAATTGAATTATCATCCGGTTCTGGTGCAATCCGACCCCGATATGGATTCAGTCGCTGCCGACCTGGTTGGTACTGACGGGACTCGTGGAACACTGGTATGTATCGGTGGTAACACCTCTGATGAAAGTTATCTTAATGCATTGAGTATATTGAAAATTGCCGAGAATGAAGGTGTTGATTCTTTGCATCCTGGGATAGGTTTTCTTTCTGAATCGCCCAATTTTGCAGGCCTTGTCAGACAGAAAGGAATTAACTTTATTGGTCCCAGGGTTTCTAGTATGGAGACCATGGGCAATAAGTCCAATGCCATCAATACGACGCTGAGTATTAATGTTCCCGTAGTTCCTGGAAGCCATGGCATCGTTGAATCGTCTGAAATCGCAGCAGAATTTGCAGACCAGGTCGGTTATCCAATTCTGTTGAAAGCAGTACATGGTGGAGGTGGCAAAGGCATCGTAAAGGTGGAGCGCCCAGAAAATTTGCACCAGCTCTATCACCAGGTAACTATGGAAGCCAGGAATGCGTTTGGGAATGGCGATATATACATTGAAAAGTGTGTCACCTCGCTTCGCCACATAGAAGCACAGATCCTGCGTGATACTCAGGGTAATACGCGTGTGATTGGTATAAGAGATTGTAGCGTACAACGCAATAATCAAAAGTTGATGGAAGAGTCCGGCTCGACTCTATTATCAAAAGCACTGCGTGATGAGGTCATAGAATGTGCCGCTAGGATTGCAGATGCGGTTGATTACATCGGTGCCGGTACAGTTGAATTTATCTATGATGTGCCCAGCAATGCGATTTATTTCATGGAAATGAATACGCGATTACAAGTAGAACACCCAGTGACGGAAGCTGTCACCGGTATTGATATTGTTAAGCAGCAGTTTGCCATTGCATCAGGTCAATCCCTGGAGTCAGTCGAGTACCAGGAGTCAGGCTACGCATTAGAGGTCAGGATCAATGCCGAGAAAGCTTCCTTGGAAGCAGATGGTAATGTGACCTTTATACCCACACCTGGTTTGATGACGGTGTGTGACCTCCCCCAGCAAGATGATATTAAACTGATTTCGATGGCTGGGGAGGGTAAGACGGTTTCGCCGTTTTATGACAGTTTGATTGTTCAGGTAATTGCTCATGGTACTGATCGTGAAGACACTGTAGCGAGGATGCGGGCCTATCTTGATCGGATTAACATAAACGGGATTTGCACTAATATCAGTCTCATCAAACGTGTTCTGCATGACGAAGTATTTTTGTCTGGTGATTATGACACGACTTTCTTGACAGATTTTCTGTCGCGAACCGACGTGCCTTCACTGATTGAAGAGATTGAAATCGCCTCTGGTGCCTCGGCAGAAGTGATAGACCTGGATATGCTGCGAATTGAAAACAGTCAGGAGTTGAAGGTACTTTCACCCTCTACAGGGGTCTTTTTCCGAACGCCTTCACCTTCTGAGCCTGAGTATGTCAGTGTTGGGGACCAGGTTACCGTAGAGGATACCTTGTGTGTGCTTGAGGCGATGAAGATGTTTACTTCCTGTAGCTTGAATAGTTTTTCAACTGGCCAGGGAGAGTTGTATTCGAGTATGACCCAGTACCGGGTTAATCGAATAAATGTCAGTAATGGCCAGCAGGTAAATGAAGGTGACCTACTGTTTGTAATTCAGCCAGTGGAAGTTGAATCAAGCGCTGGTTTATAGTTACAGACTTGGAAGTACCCAGTTTTAGGCAGGCAGGGTTGGCAGTAGAGTGAACCCCACTTGGGTTCTTGTCAGGCGTTGTCTTAATATGATGACCATTCCACCAGGCACTTAAAGAGGCCAGAGACTGTGGTTGAAAACCTTGAAACACTCCTAGCGTTATCTCGAGCTGGTACCATGATCGAAGCCAGTACAGAACTGCGTATATCCCAGTCGGCGGTCAGTAAACGTATCGCCGCGCTGGAAAAATACTACGATCGCAAGCTGATTCAGAAGAAAGGCAGGCGAGTTGAATTGACTCGGCATGGCCAGAAGCTTGTCGATAAGATATCCCCAGTATTGTCGGAATTGCGGGATCTGTTTTTAGAAGATATTTCTGCTTCTCGGGGCGAGCTGTTGATTGGGGTTTCGGATGCGATTTTGTCATCATGGGGTGCCAGCGCATTTTATGACGTTAAAATGACCATGCCTGACGTGCAGTTGATATTTCACGCTCATCGAACCTCGGTTGTGCTTGACAGAATTCGATCCGGTGAATTCATGTTGGGGATCTGTACCGGGCTGGATTCGCATGATACTGATTTGCAGTCGGAGATACTCACCTATGAAGCAATGGTGATTATTCCATCTGCCCTAGGTGATATTAACTGGCCCTCAGGGCAGGAGTTACCGGTCATCAGTATAGAGGATCACTCAGGCGCCTGGCGGTCTTTTGGTGACGATGTGGCCCGTTTGAATATTCGGCGTGAGGTAGCACTGGAATCCTTTTTCTCGGTTGCACAAATGGCGATAGCAGGTTTTGGTCATGCGTTGGTGCCCATTGGCGTTGCCAAAACGCTGGGAGTGGCCGATGAGCAGTTGATTAATCTGGGCGATCAAGGACTAAATCGACCGGTCAGGTTCGTGGCGAGGAAATCCACCTATTCACTGCCGGTGGTTCTAAATTTTTATAAAGCGTTGAGTAATCACCTCAATCAGCAGTCACTTTGATATACCGGGGCAGGCTCATTGATTGTCGTCGAGATCGACCAGAGCAAGATCATCCAGCCCAGACCCCGAGCTGCCTTTAGCTGCAGGCGGCTCTGTTGGCGTCGGTTGGCTGCTTTCCTCGGCCTTATCGGTGTTTTTGGAATCTCCTTCTGAATTTGTCTCGGGCGTTTCGTCGAGGCTGATTTTTAAACGGAGGTTGTTTCTGGAATCGGCATTCTTCAAGGCTTCTTCCATGCTGATTTTGCCTTCTTTATATAATTTGTAGAGGGCCCTGTCGAAGGTTTGCATACCCTGTTCTTCAGATTTTTCCATCAATTCCTTGAGCTCGCTGACTTCTCCCCTGGCGATAAGGTCAGCAGCTCGGGGTGTGCCAATCAGAACCTCAATTGCAGCTGCTCGTTTTCCATCCAGTGTCGGTATTAAGCGCTGAGAAATGATCGCCCTCATATTAAGGGAAAGGTCTTGAAGCAGCTGGGCGTGGCGTTCTTCTGGAAAGAAATTAATAATTCTATCCATAGCCTGGTTAGCGCTGTTCGCATGCAGGGTGGAGACGCACAAGTGTCCGGTTTCAGCAAATGCGAGCGCGTGTTCCATGGTTTCCCGGTGCCGTATTTCACCAATCAGGATGACATCAGGGGCCTGCCTGAGGGTATTGGCCAGGGCATCTTCAAACGAATCGGTGTCTGAGCCTACCTCTCTCTGGTTGACGATACACTTCTTATGATTATGGGTAAACTCGATTGGGTCTTCGATGGTGATGATGTGACCTTCGGTATTTTCATTCCGGTAGTCGATCATCGCTGCCAGAGAGGTTGATTTACCTGAACCCGTTCCACCAACGAAAAGAATAAAGCCGCGCTTTTGTGTTATTAACTGGACAAGCGTTTCTGGTAAACCCAGGTCCTTGTAGCTCGGCAGATCAGTCCCCAGTCGCCGAATTACCATGGATACCTGGTTGCGCTGTTTGAATATATTAACTCGAAACCGGCCCAGTCCTGATCTGGATATCGCCAGGTTCATTTCCGGGGAGTGCCCGAACTGTTCCTGCTGTGTTGGATCCATTATGGCGTAGGCCAGCTCTTCAATTTCCCCAGGGGCCATCCTTACATCCGAGAGCTTTCTCATACTACCGAAAAATTTTGCGCTAGGAGGCGCTCCGGTTGAGTAATAGAGGTCAGACCCTTCTTCTTCGACAAGTATCTTGAGACAATCTTCAAAGGTAACCTGCAACATATAGATCCTCCTGACGCTAGGGTGATTGCCGTCTACACTGGTAGATAGGACGGATGTCTTTACGGATAATGAATAGTCTTGCCCTGATGGTCAACCAGACTTAGCTGGTTTTCGCTGGCGGCTTCGGTATAACCGATTTGCTGAGCATGGATAGCAAATGTGTTTGCGACATCGATTACCTCATCGACTCTGGATTGGGGTACATAAAGCTCCATGCGATGTCCCATATTAAACACTTTGTACATCTCTTTCATGGTGGTATGGGAAGCTTTCTGAATTGCACTAAACACAGCAGGCACTGGCATCAGGTTATTCTTAATGAAATGAACGCCTTGACCAAACCGCAGGCATTTCGTCTGGGCTCCTCCGGAGCAGTGTACGATGCCTTTGATTTCACTTTTCATGAAGTTGAGCAGCTTCAGAATGATTGGTGCATAGCTACGTGTAGGGCTCAGTAGAGCCTGCCCTACGGTCAGTTCAGAGCCGGGTAAACTGTGCTCGAGTTTATAGGGGCCGCAGTAGGTCAGGGTTTCCGGAAGGTTTGAGTCGAATGACTCCGGATAGGTTTCACCATAATAACGACTGAGCATGTCATGCCTAGCGCTGGTCAGGCCATTGCTGCCGATGCCGCTGTTTTCAGTATGTTCGTAGATGGACTGGCCGAACGACGACAGGCCGACGATAGCCAGGTCTGAAGTGATATGGTTCTCTATGATATCTGATTTTCTGGCAATACTGACGGCGCAGGAGTCGACCAAAACTGTACCGGTAAGATCGCCGACATCGGCTGTTTCACCCCCGCCAGGATAAATCTGAACCCCCTGGTCACGAAGTTCCTGCATAAATTTTTCACCACCTTCTATGAGCGCCCGGATAACGTCGCCCGGGCAATTTTTTGCATGTCGGTTAATGGTATTAGACAGAAGGATTCGACCCGTTGCTCCAATACAGAGCAGGTCATCAAGGTTCATGACTATGCTGTCCTGGGCAATGCCTTCGAAGATACTTGCATCGCTGGTTTCCTTGTAATAAAGGTAGGCAATGATAGATTTTGTACCGCTACCATCGGCGTGAATCACATTGCACTTGGTCGGGTCACCACTGAGATAGTCCTCAGTAATTTTGCAGAACGCCCCGGGGAATAGGCCTGGGTCGAGTTTGTCAACGACCGAATGCACTTCAGTTTTTTCAGCGCTGACTCCCCTGGCCCGATAACGGTTGGATTGAGTTGATTCATCTGGGTGTGCTTCAGGGTCTGGCAGAGCCGTCTTGCTAACCGTGTATCCGGATCTGTCCTTGGCTTCGATGAGCCCTTTGGCCTCAAGGGTCTTTAGTGCTTTTACGACCGTATTACTTGCCAGGTCAGCACTTTCAGCCAGCTTTCGAATGCTGGGTAGTGCTTGGCCAGGTTTGAGTGCCCCGGTGTTAATAGCAAAATGTATCTGATCAGCAATCTGCTGATAGGCGGGCTTACTGGATTCATTATCAATCGTGATCATATTCAGGCATGTTAGATTTGTATCATAGGTATGATACAGATATATAAAAATGAATCAAACTGTCGATTGATTCCTAACATCCTTTATAATGCACGCCTTTAAGAGAGCGAACCTTTTGAAAACACCTTCAGTCACCATCGTTGATTATGATGCAGGAAACATCCGTAGTGTTCAGCGAGCCTGCTCGGCGGTGGGGATGGATGCTCGTGTCACGGCAAGCCCGGAAGAGTTATTAACGGCTGACAGGTTAATATTCCCTGGTGTTGGCACTGCTGAATCAGCTATGCATATAATACGGCAGCGAGGCCTGGATGAAGCGCTACGGCAATATTTCAGCCTGGGCAAACCGCTGTTGGGTATCTGTCTTGGCCTGCAGGTAGTCATGGATACGACAGAGGAAGGTCAGGAAACCTGTCTGGGAATTATTCCTGGAGGCTGTCACAAGTTTAGATTTACAGAGCCGAGTTTAAAAGTGCCTCAGATTGGCTGGAACCAGATCCAATTGAAGAGCCAGCATCCCATGTTTGGCAATATCCGGTCTGGTGACGAATTTTACTTTGTTCATTCTTACTATGCCCAACCCAGTCATGCCGACAACGTGCTCGCGCAAACAACTTATGGTGATATTGTTTTTGCCAGTGTGATTGGCCAGCGGAATCTGTTTGCAACTCAATTTCATTTGGAAAAAAGTGGTCGGCTGGGATTGGCGCTATTGGCTTCTTTTGCGCAATGGGATGGAACGGAATGTTAAGTAAGCGAGTAGTAGCCTGTCTGGATGTTCGCGAGGGAAACCTGGCTAAAAGTGTTCGCTTCATCAATACCAAGGATATCGGCGATCCCATAAGCAAAGCCAAAGAGTATTATGATGATGGCCTTGATGAGTTGGTTTTTTATGATATTACTGCGTCGAGCGATAATAGGAATATTATGCTTGATGTTGTCCAAGCGGTTGCAGAGCAGATATTTATTCCGTTTTCGGTTGGTGGTGGTATTCGAACTATCGAAGATGCTAACCGACTGCTGTGGGCCGGAGCGGAGAAAATAAATGTCAATTCAGCGGCCGTAACCAGGCCGGGGCTGATTTCGGAATGTGCTCAGGCTATTGGCAGTCAGAACACGGTTCTGTCCATGGATGTAAAACGAGTCGAGGTCAACACTGCCTGTCCCAGCGGTTTTGAGATTGTGATTAATGGTGGACGCAAGCCGATGGGCTTGGATGCCATACAATGGGCCAAGCAGGGTGCGGCGCTAGGGGCGGGGGAATTGGTTGTTAATTCCATCGATGCCGATGGCACCCGGGATGGCTACGACATAGATCTGACTCGCCAGATTGCCGAGGCTGTGGCAGTACCAGTGGTGGCCTCCGGTGGTGCGGGACATCCTGATCATCTAGTCGAAGTGCTAACAGAAGGAAAGGCGGATGCAGCCCTGGTTGCCTCCATGGTCCATTATGGAGATTACACAGTAAGCGCCTTGAAAGCTCACTTGCATGAGCGAGGTGTGAAAGTGCGATTACGTTTTTGATTAGGAGGATCCTGATTTGGATAGTAAAACTGAAGATCTTGAAATTCGAATTGCCTTCCAGGAGGATTTGCTTAATAAGCTTGATCACGCGGTCGGTGAGCAGCAACAGCAATTGTTGAAGATGCAGGCCCAGATCAGGCTGCTAGTTGAGCACATTCAGTTGTTAGATGGTGGCGATGTTAGCCCTGAAACTGAATTACCTCCACATTATTAACAATCTAGAACAGCCAAGATTAGAATATGGCAGGGAAAAGCAAAATCTGGAATTGACCAAGGAATTTCAGAAACAGTGTTAGCAACAAAAAGGTTGATGAAATGAAGGCGATAACAATAGGTGAAGAAGCCAGTTTAAATTGGAGTGACGTTGCTGACCCTGAATTGAATCAAGGGGAAGTGCTCATAGACGTAGCCGCCTCGGCGGTTAACCGCGCTGACTTGATGCAGCGTCGGGGTTTATATCCGCCGCCTGCAGGGGCTTCTCCTATTATGGGCTTGGAATGTGCTGGAACTGTGATACAGGTTTCAGATGGGGTCGAGCATTTTAAGGAGGGAGACCTAGTCTGTGCTTTGTTGGCAGGGGGCGGCTATGCCCAGAAAGTAGCGGTTGATCAGGGTAGTGTATTGCCCGTACCTTCAGGCTTGTCCCTGCTTCAAGCGGCCTCTCTACCAGAAGTCTATGCAACTGCCTGGCTTAATTTATTTATCGAGGCAGGCCTTCAACCCGGTGAGAAGGTTATTCTGCATGCGGGTGCCAGTGGTGTTGGAACGGCCGCTATTCAACTTTGCAAGGCTTTTGGGTCGCCAACTTTTGTGACTGCAGGAAATGATGAAAAGCTGGCGTTCTGTGCAGATCTAGGGGCGACTGATGGCTTTAACCGCCATAATGGGTCATTTTTGCAAGCGGCAAAGAAGTTTTCTGGTGCCGGCGGAACCGATGTCATTCTTGACCCGGTAGGTGGGGCCTATCTCCAGGATAATCTCGAAGTACTTGGCCTGTATGGGCGTTTGGTGCTAATCGGCCTTATGGGTGGAAGTAGCAGGGAAATAAACCTGGGTCAGTTAATGGTAAAAAGGTTACGGGTGATCGGCTCGACGCTGCGCGCCAGGAGCCTGTCAGAAAAAAGTGCCATCATGGGAGATTTGCAGGAGAAAGTCTGGCCGAAAATTGCTACGGGAGAGATAAAGCCCGTGATTGATAAGGTTTATCCTATGCGGAATGCTGCAGAAGCGCAGGATTGGGTTGCTACGGATCAGACTATAGGTAAGGTCGTTCTGGCCAATAATTAGACGCAGCAAGGCAGTACCACTAAGTGGTACTGCTGAAGATGTGAGAATTTAGCCGGGTGCATCAGCACCTGGAGGGGTTTAGACCTCGGCTACATCCTCTGCTTGAAAGCCTTTATCCGTTTCTGAAATAACGAATTCGACTTTAGCGCCTTGTTTTAGAGTACGAAACCCTTCGCCTCTTATTGAACGAAAATGGACAAAAACATCCTCTCCAGATTCTCGCTCAATGAAGCCAAAACCTTTTGAATCGTTGAACCACTTAACCGTCCCCGTTTGTCTATCAGACATGCCAGTACCTCTTATTGTTGCTCTAGCTTTTATTAAAACTAGCTTGCCAACTACTATTAATGCATATCAGCATAGGCTTGTACAGGCAATTTTCTTAAAGTTCTTTTTGCGTTTTTTGCGTCTTTTGCAACCCTGGCGGTTTAAAGGTCGCTGATTCTGTTCTTTTGAAGGGTCAGTTCCTTCAGGGCTTGTTCGAAATCGGCGAGTTTTAATTTTTCTTTAAAGACAACGTCTTCGGGAGCTTTGTTGATGAAATTTGGATTGGTCAGTTTACCGGAGCTTCTCTTTATATCGTTTGCCAGGCGGTCCAGTTCCTTAGCCAGTCTTTGCAGTTCTGCATGTTTGTCTATCAGACCTGCTAATGGAACTAATAATTGCATCTCGCCGATCAGTTGGACATTCGCGACTGGGAGGGCTTCTCCTGTATTGAGCCAGGTAACCGATTCTGGTCTGGCAATAGCACTGAGGAGTTCTGTGTAGGCGTTCAAGCGCCTCTTATCCTCCGTGGTCCCATTATAAAATATGAGTGGAATAGGCCGGGCTGGGGAAATGTCCATCTCGCCGCGAGTGTTTCGAACTGCACCGATAACCTGTTTAAGCCAGTTTATATCGTCGGTGACTTTATTATTGGCAGTCTCGTCCTGTTGCCCTGCTTGAGGGTAGGGGGCCAGCATGATGGTCTCGTGCTGTCGCATGCCCGCAGGAATTTTCTGCCAGATTTCTTCCGTGATGAAAGGCATGAACGGATGGGTCAATCTCAAGATTTTTTCCAGCGTAGCAAGAAGTTGAACCCGAGCAGCGGTTTTCTGTTCATCAGACGATTTGTCGGATAGCAGGGTTGCTTTGCAGAGTTCCAGGTACCAGTCACAGAATTCATCCCAAATGAATTCATAGATGGCTTTTGCTGCCAGGTCAAATCGATAAGTTTCCATGGCCTGGTTAACCGTATGGGCTGCTTTATCGAATGTGATTTGGATCCAGGTATCGGCAATCGAATCTGAGCTTGGTCCACTTAAGTCATGATCGCTGGTATTCATGAAGACAAAATTCGCGGCATTCCACAGTTTGTTGCAGAAATTTCGATAGCCTTCTACTCTTTTCAGGTCGAAGCGCATTGAACGGGTGCGAGTTGCTATCGCATAAAATGTGAAACGCAATGCATCTGTACCATAAGCTGAGATACCATCCGGAAACTCTTTACGGGTAGACTTCTCTATCTTTTCTCGGACTCTTTGCTGGAGCAGGTTACTGGAGCGCTTTAAAACCAGTTGTTCAGCGGAGATGCCATCTATGATATCCATTGGGTCGAGTCCGTTTCCCTTTGATTTGGACATCTTCTGTCCTTCGGAATCAACTACTAGCCCATGGATATAGACTTTCTTGAAGGGGACTTCATGCATAAATCTGAGCGACATCATAATCATTCTTGAAACCCAGAATGAAATAATGTCATGACCCGTCACCATTATGTCAGTGGAATGGAACGTGTCTAGAGCCTCGGTCTGGTCGGGCCAGCCGAGTGTTGAAAAAGTCCACAAGGCAGAAGAGAACCAGGTATCGAGGACGTCTTCGTCCTGGGATAACTGAAGGTCGGGGGCCAATCCTGCGGCCTCCCGTACGGCTTCTTCACTGGCACCGACATAAATATTTCCATCCGGGTCATACCATGCCGGAATACGATGTCCCCACCATTGTTGCCTTGAAATACACCAGTCGCGAATATCCCGCATCCAGGCAAAATAAATGTTCTCGGCTTGTTTCGGGATAAATTCAATATCTCCTGATTCCACTGCTTTGATGGCCGGATCGGCGAGCGGTTTTATTTTCACGAACCATTGATCACTTAACAGCGGCTCAACCGGGACGCCGGATTTTTCCCCTCGGGGTACCATCATTTTATGATCTTCGGTATCTGCCAGGAGACCAAGTTCTTGCATAGCTTTTATTATGGCTTGACGAGCTTCGTAGCGGTCCATGCCTGCAAATGGCTCCGGGGTATTGTCATTCAGGGAAGCGTTAGTGTTCATTATGTTGATGACGGGTAATTGATGCCGTTGACCAACCTCGTAGTCATTGAAATCATGAGCAGGGGTGATCTTCACACAGCCACTGCCAAAGTCCTGGTCAACATAGTGATCCCCTATAATAGGAATGACCCGGTCAGTAAGTGGCAGTAAAATGTTCTGGCCGATCAGATGTCGGTAGCGAACATCATCCGGGTGTACAGCAACCGCAGTATCTCCCAACATGGTCTCTGGTCTTGTCGTCGCCACTACCAGGAACTGGCCCTGGTTATTTTCCAGGGGATATTTGAAATGCCAGAGGTGGCCGTTTTCTTCCTCTGAAACGACTTCAAGGTCAGATATTGATGTTTCCAGGACAGGATCCCAGTTAACCAGGCGTTTGCCCCGATAGATAAGGCCATCCTCGTAGAGGCGGATGAAAACTTCTAAAACAGCTCGAGACAGGCCTTCATCTAATGTGAATCGTTCTGTCTGCCAGTTCAGTGAGGCGCCCATGCGGCGCAGTTGGGTCGAGATAGTTCCTTCGGATTCTGCCTTCCACTGCCAGGCTCGATCAATGAAAGCTTCTCTTCCGATATCCATCGGTTTCAAATTTTCTCTTGCCAGTTGTTCGCTGACAATCAACTGGGTCGAAATGCCCGCATGGTCGGTGCCCATCTGCCAGTGGGTTTTGTCACCGAGCATACGCTGCCGCCTGATGATCGAATCGACCAGGCTATGTTGGAAAGCATGTCCCATGTGTAGCGTTCCCGTGACATTAGGCGGGGGTATGGCGATTGAAAATGGGCGGCCATTGCCCTGCGGAGCAAAGTAGCCAGCAGCTTCCCAGCGTTTGTACCAGGAGCCTTCAACAGTCTTTGGGTCGTACTTGTCCATGGGGGTCATATTCATTAAAAAGTGCGAGTATACACGCGCTTAGTCATTATCGTCGTCAGTTGTGACTGTTTCTGATGTATTTGTGTCGGAAAGGCAGGCCGACAGGTCCGTGAGTTGCTCTATAAGGTCAGCATTTAGTTTGTTGACCACGGTCTGGGCATATTGATCGACGAGTCGATTGATCGTATTTTCAAGCTCTTCGTGTTCCTGGACGTTGTTCTTTACAGAGTTATAAACATCTGAGAACAGGTCTAAAGTATCTGGATCATAGTGAGGATCAGAGTGAGTATCAGAGTGAGGATCATCGGCAGGGCCTCGTGAAATTACTTTTTTTGCAGCGGGTTTAGAGCGGCCAGGACCCTGCTTCGGGTTACTACCTGTTTTTGCGCCATCACTACCATGCTGTACCAGTAAATCGACCACATCTTTAAGCAATGGAATCTGTGTCGATGCTACCTTGTCTGTTTTTGCTGTCTGGTTTTCTTGATGGTGGTTTTTTTTGTTCATTGCGCCGCCATCTGGTGATACTTCAGTGGATATCCCCGTTCCTTGTAAAAACGAAAGTTTGTCCTGGCCTGGTCCCGGCTGATCTCTGACCTGGGCACGATCTCGGCGACGCGTTCAAATCGGCTGAAGAAGTCGGGCACCTGGCCTGCAATATTGATGAGGACGTCCTGATGGTCTTCGGGTTCGGTCAGGCAGCCAATTTTAATCGGTGCATCTGTCTCACTTGTAGATCGACAGTGCGGGATGAACCTCTCCGGACGAAAGGTCCAGAGCAGATCGTCCAGAGCAGTGCAATCCTGTTCGTTCTGGACGTGGATATATATCTGGTGCCCTTTTCTATAGACTTTATCAATCAGCCGACAGGCAAATAGCATCGGCTCCTCATCCGATTCAATTTGATAGAAATCAACCCGGGTCAAGATTCTTTGCCCTCTTGGCTAAGAAGGTATTGCAACAATAGGCTGACTGGCCTGCCGGTCGAGCCTTTATTCATTCCGGCCCATTTAAATCCACTCCCGGCTATGTCCAAATGAGCCCAGCGATATTTTTTTGCAAATCGAGCCAGGAAGCAGGCTGCGGTAATGCTTCCCGCTTCGCGACCACCAATATTCTGCATGTCTGCGAAGGCACTGTTGATCTGGCTTTGGTAATCCTCCCAGATTGGCAGACGCCAGGCGCGGTCATGAGTATAGTCACCCGCCTCTATGATCTCCTGCGCCAGTTCGTCATTGTTTGAAAATATGGCGGTGGCATGGCTTCCAAGAGCGACCACACAAGCGCCAGTCAGGGTCGCAATATCGACTACCGACGCGGGGTTGAATTTGTCGGCATAGGTGAGCGCATCGCAAAGGACCAGTCGGCCTTCGGCATCGGTGTTGAGTATTTCAACGGTTTGCCCGGACATTGTTTTGACGATATCACCTGGTTTTGAGGCGTCTCCGGATGGCATATTTTCAGCCGCTGCCATGATGCCGACTACATTCATTTTTGGGTTTAGTTCGGCAATGGCTTGCATGGTACCAAATACGCTGGCAGCACCGCACATATCGTAAATCATTTCCCACATGCCTGCTCCGCCTTTCAGGCTGATTCCACCTGTATCGAAGGTAATGCCTTTACCAATTATGACGTGAGGTTTTTGCCTGGCTTTGCCACCTCGGTAATTCATAATGACCATCTTGCCGGGTTCTACACTGCCTTTGCTGACTGAAAGGAAGGCGCCCATGCCCAGCTTTTCCATTTGTTTTTCACTGAGAACCTGGGTCGTCATGGAGGCATAGTCTTTTGCCAGCTGCTTGGCTGCATCGGCAAGGAAGGATGGCGTGCAGACGTTTGAAGGCGCGTTGCCAAGATCTTTAGCAGCTTTCTTTCCTTTACTGAGGGCGACACCTTCGAGCATGCCTTTTTTACATGAATTCAATTCTGATTTAGTTGTAAGTAAGTCGACCTGCTCAAGTTTGAGGCGGTCGTCTGGTTTTGGTTTGGCGCCTTTCATGACCAGATACTGGTAGGTAGCGTCCTCAAATTGTTCAACGGTTTTAGTCGCTACCCAGTCAGGGCCTCGGCCCTCTACCTGTGTTGTAGTCAAGCAGTACAGTGCCTTCCGGATATTCAGTCGTTTCAGCTGCATAATGGCTGCTTTGGCTATAGCCAGATAGTCCTCGGGCTTGATTACACCTGCTTTGCCCAGTCCCACCATTAGGACCCTGGGTGCTTTAATTCCATCCAGGTCCTGTAACAGCATCGTTTGGGCTTTCTTCCCCTTAAAATCCTGTCTTTTTATGATGGCCTGGATTCGGCCTTCGGTAGCAGAGTCCACAGCTTCTGCTGCTGCTGACAGAGATCCGTCCTCAAATATGCCTATGATGAGAGCATGAACTCTGCTGTTAGCAACTTGTGCGCTTGAAGTGGCGTAATGCATGAATATCCTCGAATGAAATAAGACATGGACATGATACAACGATTATACTCGTTTGGATAAAGTAACTGTTGAACTTAGGCAATGATCTTATTTCGTTATTTTTGTAAAGAAGTATTCTCTTCCATGACGGTGATCACTTTTGTAGTTCTGGTCATTGCTGTGGGGTCACGCTTCAGCGGTTATTTATCAGATGCTGCTTCAGGACGTATCAGCAGAGAAATTGTCTGGTTACTCTTGATGTATCGCCTGCCAGGAATTATAGAATTAATTCTACCGATTAGTTTTTTCCTGGCGATTATGTTGGCGTACGGTCGTTTGTACGCTGACAATGAAATGATCGTTCTTAAAAGCAGTGGTTTCGGGGACCAGCGTATTCTTGGCTACACCCTGCTGCAGGGTCTTTTGGTGATGTTCCTGACCGGGCTGCTTTCACTGTGGCTGAAACCGCTGGGCGAGCAGGGCATGGATGTGCTGCGTACTGGCCAGAAAACATTGACCGAGTTTGACATGTTATCTGCAGGCCGATTTCAGATGCTGAATTCTGGGCGTAGAGTAACTTATGTCGAGGATATTCTAGATAACCAGGAACTGTCTGAGATATTTATTTCAGAAATGCAACGCACAGAATCAGGTAATGAATTAAAGACGGTTACTATGATGGCGGCCAGTGGTGAAACCAGTATTGATGCAAACGGTAATCGGTTTCTAGTATTGAAAGATGGGCGTCGATATGGCTTTGCCTTTGATAGCCCGGAATTCCAGGTCATTGATTATGAAGAATTCGGCCAGTTGCTTGAGAAGGAAAAAGCCCTCGACCGGGCAGTGTTGCCGCGATCAAGGCCGAGTCAGATATTATTGCAATCCTCGTGGACCGATTCAGTCAGTAGACAGGAAAGTGCTGAATTACAGTGGCGTATTGCCTTGATAATAATGATCCCGATTCTGGTTCTGATAGCGGTGCCTTTAAGCAGGGTCGACCCCAGAGAAGGGCGTTTTGCCCGGTTTGTACCCGGTATGGTACTTTGCTTTTTGTATCTATTATCGCTTTCATCCAGTCGATCGGCTATCTCAGATGGCTGGTTGGAGCCGCTGCCCGGCTTGTTTATGGTGCACTTGCTGTTTCTTGTGATCGCCTTGACTTTGTTTTTCTGGCAGGAAATCCTGTTGTTCGTTGAACAGTCCTTACTGGGTCGAGGTAGGCCATGATTACCCGGTTAGATCGCTATATAGCTGAGACAGTATTGGTGGCCATAATGCTGACGGCATTGGGGCTGGTGTCGCTGCTGGCCTTGTTTACAACCATTGAACAGATTGATCACCTGAAGAACGGCTACACCGTATTAGCCGTGTTTCGGTTTGTTGTGTTGAGTATTCCCCGTTTGTTTTATGAAACGCTTCCTTTCGCTGTACTGATTGGTGGTCTCGCTGGTTTGGGAGGCCTGGCAGGAAGCAGTCAGTTAGTGGTGATGCGTGCAGCTGGGATATCAATCTGGAGAATCGTCACAAGTGTGATTCAGGTCGCTGTTCTGGTAGCCGTATTCGGGCTAGCCATTGGCGAGTACCTGCTGCCTGAAGCCGAGCGATTAGCGCGGCTGGGTAGAGAGAGTGCGTTAGCTGATGGTCGAGATATTACCCCGCAAAATGGTATCTGGATGCGGCAGGAACAGGCCTTTATGCACATTGAGCAGCTGCAGGGAACATCAATTACAGGCTTGAAATGGTTTTATTTTGACCAGCATCGGCAGTTGATTAAAGCCAAGTCCGCTGCCAGGGCGATATTTCATGAAGCTCCTGGGGAGGATGATTACTGGCTGCTTGAGGATGTGACCGAAACTTCGTTTTCAAATTTACAGGGTCGGGCTCAGGTGTTTGAGTCCCAGATATGGACAACATCACTGACGCCGACTCGACTCAGTAACGAAATACTGGTTCAACCAGAGCGGATGTCGATTGCCGCACTTCGTGAAAAAATTACCTTTCTTGACAAGCAGAGTCTCGATGCTAGTGCGTATGAATTGGGATTCTGGGCCAAAGTCCTGCAGCCCTTGGTGATTGTCAGCTTGTTACTGATCGCCATCTCGTTCGTATTCGGGCCGCTTCGGGAGTCATCGATGAGCTTGCGTGTATTTACCGGGTTGTTATTCGGGATTGGACTTAAATTTGTCCAGGATCTGCTGGCTCCGGCTAGCTTGGTCTACGGCTTCCATCCTTTCCTGGCGGTCATGTTACCGGTATTAGTCTGCGCCGGTATCGCCAGCGTGCAATTGCATCGGGCTCACTAGGACAGTGATGCTTTAAATATTTTTGGGAAGGTGTACTACACGCGTATCAGTTGTCAGGTCATGCAACGTCAAACCGTTTGAGTTAACCAGACTCCACAGGAACCCAATGCCAAGGGAGCAGACCGATAGGGTAGCAAAAACATATCGCCTGCAGGCGGTTTTTACGGATACCGCGTCTCCCTGCTCAGTGATCAGGTGAATCCTCCAGGCCTGCATGCCCAGGGTTTGGCCACGCTTGCACCAGAAATAAACGTAAAACGCACCGAGCTCCAGATACAAAAATAATTGGAATGCCAGGCCTTGCAGAACCGCGCCATCGGTTACCAGCGCGACCAGCAGGAGGCTGCTGATCATCCATATGGCCAGAATGAGGAAGCCATCGTAAAGCAAAGCTGCGAATCTTCTGGAAAGGCGCGCATTGGCGGCATTTACCTTTTGTTGCGGAGTAGGTCCCATCATGCGTTTAATTTTGAATCATAAAGCTGGCATCGCATTCGGAGATCAGTGTATTTGTGGAGCGTGTCCGCATTTCTGCTGATAGCATTGCCAGGGCGCCTCTTTGTCTGGTACACCAGCTTCTCACCGATACCGTCTCGCCTGTAGGCAGCGAAGTTTTAAAACGGATATCGCATTTTGCCGTAACTGCTTTCATGCCCTTCAAATACAGCCAGTTGGCCATGACGTCATCCAGGACGCTGAATATAATCCCGCCATGGGTGATGCCATCATAGCCGCAGTGTAATTCGCCCGGGGTAAAGGTGCTTACGCATTCATTGTCTTGTAGCTGAAACCTCAGTTGTAGGCCACTGGCATTGCCGGGACCGCACACAAAACAGCGGTTGGCGTCACTCCTTATTGAATCCATTGTGTTCAGGCTCCACTATTACATATGGGTGGTTGGCCCTAATAAGCAGCGGAAAACCCTTAAAAAGATTACGCTTTTTAAATGGAAATCCTTACCCAGGGCGCGCTTACATTATGACGCTTTTATAGTTTACTCATGTTTTGATTTGTGGAGTGTCGCTGGCTGTCCTGGCTTCTTTTAATTCCTTTCTAGCCAGTCTGCTCAAAAAAGCAATATCGGCACCCAGGCTGACAAAATTAAAACCCAGGTCCAGATAGCGCAGGGAGTATTCCAGCGAAAGGGTATGGATGCCTGCTGCCACGCCATTTTTTTGACAGGCTGCCAGTATTTTCTTTACTGCAACGAGGTGTTCGGGATGGCTGTTGTCTCCCGTTGGGGCCATATTCAGAGCATAGGCTAGATCCGACGGTCCGATATAGGCCGCATTAACTCCTGGCGTTGACAGTATATCGTCTAGATTTTCCAGTGCTTCAGCAGTTTCAATCATGACGATACAAGCCATATGGTCATTGGCCTCCTGGATGTATCCAGGGCCGCCATAGAGGGCAGCACGGATGGGACCGAGAGAGCGCATGCCCTCTGGTGGATAGCGACAGGCAGCCACGGCGCGTTCTGCTTCTTGCCGATTATTGACCAGCGGGACAATGACACCGTAGGCGCCCGCATCAAGAACTTTCATTATTTCATAGGGCTCATTCCAGGGAACTCTGACAAAAGGCAGGGTCGAGGTTGTTGAAATAGCCGGTAGGATCCGCTTGATGTCATTGAAATCCAGTAGCCCGTGTTGCATATCCAGGCATAACCAATCGAAGCCAATATGAGCCATGGTTTCAGCGCTATGGATAGAGTCAATTGACAGCCAGCCACCAATTGTCTGCTTGTTTTCACGCCAGGCGTTAAGGACATGATTCTCTCTCATTTCGAACTCCGGTTAGCTGAGCAATACAGAGTAATAATTAAATCATGGTTGAGTCAATGCATTGATGATTTGTTGTCTGGTTCGGTCCTTAAGATCGTTTACGTTATCAGGGGTCAGCAAATGAGTGGCAATAGGTTCATGAATCTGCATGCTGACCTGGCCCGGTTTCCAGTTAAGTGTTCCGTTTGGCACCAGGTTGCCGGTATTGTGAAGGCTTATCGGGAGAATGGGGATGCCCAACTCGATCGCCAGCCTGAAGGCTCCTTTTTTAAAGGGCATGACGCTTTCATTGTCTGATCGAGTACCTTCCGGGAAAAACACGATGCACATACCGTTACTGATTTTCTTTGCTGCCTCGTTGATGCTGCTAATGGCTGATTGCGGATTTGATCGATCTATGAGGATGTGCCCCATTGCCTTGCATGCAGTCCCAAGAATAGGCACCGCGCCCAGTTCTGTTTTCATCACCCATTTGAATTCAACAGGGGAAAATCCGTAAACGAGAAAAATATCAATTAGGCTCTGGTGGTTAGCGGCGATGATGTAGGACTGACCTGCCTGAATATGATCAAGACCAGTAATGTTGGCATTGATTAAACAGCAGCGGAGATTAATGCGCGCCCATCGTGTCGCCAGAATGCTGGAGCCCTGATCAGCCAGGCCGATGAAAGATAATAGGATTAGCATCGGTCCCAGAACTAAAGTAGAAATTACCAGGGTCGGGTAAATGACGAGCCATTTGTAACCTATTGAGATGGCGTGAATCATGGTTTCAGCCCCTGGTTTGTAGCCTGCAGAGTGGTTATTAGGTTTATTAAACTAAAGCCGCATTAGGTGATACTGGTATTTCGCCGGCGACTGTCGTTCGTAGCATTTCTCTGCGATGTCCCTTGTAGTCAGAGGTGGCGCAGTGCTGAGTGCAACGATTATCCCAGATGGTCAGCGTTCCTGGTTGCCATGAAAGCCGAGCAGTCAGCGAAGGGTCAATGGCTATTTGGTTGAGATAATCCAGTAAAGGCTGGCTTTCATCCTCTGTCATCGCTTCAAAGCGGATGCTATAGGTCGGATTAATCCATAGAGCATTGCGACCGGTTACTGGATGCTGCCGCACGACTGGATGGACCTGTTCTATGGGTCGACGGTGATCGTTGTGGATTTCCATGTTTTCGAGATGATCGCGCAGTGTGGCCTGCGGACCGTACGAGCGAATCGCACTGTGTACACAGTTCAAATCCAGCAACAGATTTTGCATGGCAGGTGACAGCATGTCATAGGCTTTGTACAAGTTGCAGTAGAGCGTGTCGCCTCCTAGGGGAGGGATATCGACGGCGTATAACAGGGTTCTGCTTGGAGGACAGCTTTGGAAAGTGAAATCAGTATGCCAGCCTGCTCCGAAACTATGCGCTGATTGTTCGTTAGCTTCTTTGATAATCGGGACGACATCAGGCCAGTCAGTCAATCCTGTCAGGTAGGGCGTCTCACCGACACCGCCCAGGCGCTGGGTCAGTGCATGGAGGCAAGCAGGGTCCATTTTCTGTGCTCTGATAGCGAGCACCAGATATTCATGGAATGCCTGCTCTAGTAAATCGAATTCCGTATCGCTGAGATGATTGACATCAACCCCCGAGATTTCAGCTCCGAGACTGCCGGAAATTGGTTTTATTGTTAGATTGGCCATGTTGCGTCAACTGGTTTGGCAAGTTTGTTTATTTGGCAGTATAAATTGGCTGCTGTGATTTAGGAAAGCTTAATTAACCTGTTCGCTGTTCGCTGTTCGCTGTTCGCTGTTCGCTGTTCGCTGTTCGCTGCTGGCCATGGCA
>Ga0233433_10000290_pt1 | contig 55826 bp, 49 predicted proteins | sample SI_122_August201_5_FD_179868 | JGI IMG/M metagenome (GOLD analysis project Ga0233433, IMG submission 179868) | Seawater microbial communities from Saanich Inlet, British Columbia, Canada - SI_122_August2016_100_MG | ecosystem: Environmental > Aquatic > Marine > Inlet | place: Canada: British...
TGTCATCGAGCCAACCAGTATCCATGCCAGTACACCGACACTGGCTTGTACAAATGAGTGGGTCAGCATGATCCACCATAGGCTACCGAATTTTTCTCCATTCGGTGGCAGGATGGATATTCCCCACCAAACATCAGCGAGTCTGAGAATAAGCAGTAAAGGGCCTATCGCGATAGAGATAATAAATAAAATGACTGCCAGGCGTTTTTTGTCGAAGCGTTGCGCCAGTTTGCCGGCAAAAGCGCTAATGATGAGTGCGGCAAAGAGATCAACAATGATAAATTCTTTAACATCAGTAGGTTTCCAATCCCAGAAAAAACTATTGAAGTAGAAGCCCAGCCCACTGGTTAACCCAACGTAAATACTAAATACGATACCGGCGAAAAACAGCATTAACCATGATTTGTGATTAAGCGTATCTCTGATTTCCTCCATAGTGCTCTTGAAGTTTTTTGGTTTGCTTCTGGTCGGTGCTTCAAGAGAGGGTATATCTCTTGAAGTCCCTACAGCAAAAATCAGTCCTGAGAACAGAATAAGCAATGCCCCCCAAATCGCCAGCTCATGATAGCCTTCTATATTGCTGTACGAATCGCCCAGCAGAACCAGGGTGAGGTAGGCAATCCCGGCACCGCCGATCCAGCCAAAGAAACTACTGAGTCCATGTAATTGGGTTCGTTGATTATAGTCCTTGGATATCTCAGCCCCGAGTGCCTCACGCGGGACCTGATAGAGTGTCCAGGCGACTCTTAACAACGTGATTAACAACAATAGCTGAATAAATAAACCCAGTTGTGTGTTGCTTAAATTGAGCGTGATCAGCAGATAATAAAACAGTGCCCCCGGTAAAATACTGGCGTAGATATAAGGGTGTCTCCGGCCCCATCGGCTGTGGGTGTAATCAGACATGTAGCCTATCAGGGGGTCAGTTATGCCGTCGATCACTAATGCAATGGCTAATGCAAGACTAACCAGCCAGGCCTCCAGACCGAGTACGTTATTGTAGTAAAAAAATATGGGTGCACCGAGGAAGTTACCCTTGATAGCCGGTGAAATATTACCAATACCATAAAAAATCAAACTTGTACGACTGGCACTAACTTTTGATTTATCATCCATAGCAGTGATACTAAAGTGGGCCTAAGCGACTTTCCAGCTTTATTCCCAATTTCTATTGAGATGGAGTTTAGTGTTCAGCAAAACATAAATGGAATCCTACTCGGCCATATTTTCGTACTGTATCTGCGTTCTCGTGATGAATTTCTTTATGTTGGATAGGGCTCTAGTGGTACTCTCGGTGAAAGTTGAACTTTTCACTAAATGATATTTTTTAGTAATAAGCTTGCCGAACGGTAATCTGGGAGAACAGATGGTTGAGCATAAAGAGAGTGGATATGGCTGGGTTGGTATAGACAAAGAGAGTGATTTTCTTAAAACGCGCAAATCAGAACTGCAGATGAATTCCGGTATTCATGGTCTGGATATCTGTGATCCAGATGAACTTGAGAGAGCGGCAAAATTGTTTTATCGAGACGGGTTTGTTTGTGTCAAAGAGGTACTAACGGCAGACCAACTAAGCTTTTTAAGATCAGGATGTGATCGCGTTATCAAGGAGATGCTGGATCTTGACCCGGCCAGGACTGGAAATCGAGGATCTCATAGATACTCCTTTGGTGGCGCCTCGAAGACAGGTGGGCAGCTTCATCATCCCGAGTGGGCGATGCTGGTAGATATACCTATTGTCAGTGAGATTGTATCGGCCATTTTTGGATCGGCGGACTATATAGTGAGAAGTGGAGGCGGGGATTTCTGCCTGCCAGGTGCAATTGATTATCAACCGCTACACTCAGACATGAGTGATCGACAGGTTATTTCTGGGCGCCAGGGTAAGGAATTTGTTTTCGGTTCTTTTTCTGACCCTGAAGGCCGGATGAATTACAGGGACTTACCCTGTCCCTATATTTGTTGCAATTTCCTGGCGACTGATTTTACTCGCCTGAATGGTCCGACCCGGCAGATCGCAGGGACGCAGCGCAGCCAGCAGCCTATGCCCTCCTTGGAGCAGGAACCCGCTTGGATGAAGCTAAGTACAGTTTGCCCTGTTCCAGCAGGGAGCGTTTTGATTCGCGATGTCAGGGCCTGGCATGGGGGCACACCAAATTTATCAGAGGAGGTGAGAGCGATTCCTAATGTTGAATATTTTGCACCCTGGTTCAGAGAACCGATGCCAATTAGCATGCCATATGACGTATACCAAACATTGTCCGCCGAAGGGAAACTGCGTTGTCGTTATATTGTCGGACAGCCCGGTGAGGCTTTGCAAACCGGTTATCGGAAATATCTCGGAGGAACGCCGCCGGGCTCGCAAAGCAGGCCTGTTGATATGAGTTCAAGTGAATTGATGGCGTAGACAGGGCTAACCTGATATCTATTTAGGTTAGTTGCTGTTTCTAAGACTGGAGTGTTATGGCTCCGGTTTTAGACCCCTTAGTATAGTAAAAGGCAGTAGGGTGTAAATTAAAGTGCCATCATAGCTACCCAACAGGTATTCGTCTTCGTTGAGGTCTATCCAATGGGGAAGCTGCGAGTGAGGATGTCTGGGGTCCCAGTTTCTTTCGCTAGTGCAGGCCTCGACCTGTAATTTAACTTTCCTCTGCAATATCAATGAAAACCCTCCCCAGTAAAAGTAGCGAATCGATCTATCGCGCATGAGTACGCCAATGGAAGCTTGATCTCCCTGCTTTAAAACGTCAGTACGTTGGTTGGTTCTAATACGGATACTGTACATATAAACAGTATAAATGATTTTGCTTGGGCTGGAACCTCCTGATGGTATTGCCTATACTGCACCTCCTTTCCTTGCGCATGTGATGGGACCAAAAGAGAGTATTGTTTGGTTAACGTATGGAATGGCTAGTTTGCACAGACCGCTCGTAGCTCAGCTGGATAGAGCACCAGGCTTCGAACCTGGGTGTCGGGAGTTCGAATCTCTCCGGGCGGGCCAAACTACCTTATAATGCTTAATAAAATCAATTACTTAATTATTTTAAGAGTATTAAGGGTTGGCCTTTGTATACACATTTCAGCATTCAACATCCTCTGAAACTAAATCTCAATAAATGAACAGCCCTACAGCTTCCATGGCTGGTGACGCTGGTTGTGTCATTGCCGCTTTACAGTTTAATAACTGCTCAAAATGTTAGAGGACAGGTATATATATGGGGAGGACGCTACGGTCTCTTGTGTACATGGTGTCTAATGGTATAGGCATTTGTATAGCCATCAGGGTGTAATAGCCCCTGATGACTTCAAAAGCAGGTGGTTTAAAATTGTCTGGATATATTTACATTGCCCCAAAAATTGAAGCATTTGGCATTATCGGCGCGGCCCGCTAGCAACAAAAATGCGTGTGGTTAATGCGCTGTTGAGGGGGTATTCATATAGGGCCTGCTTCGTTATCCGTTAAGCGTCTCATCCAGGATATTTGCCAGCTGGTCGATGCCAAAAGGTTTCTTGAGAATTGGCCAGACATTATTAATGTCAGCAAGTTCGGCGCTATCAAGTGAGTAGCCGGTCATAAACACAAATTTTAATTCTGGGCATTTAATTATGGCTTGTTGGAGAAATTCCGGACCACTGGTCCCGCCTGGCAGAACCACATCTGCAAGGACTAGATCGAAGTCAGAAGTTTGTGCCAGGGTGTCGAGAGCTTCTGATGCACCAGTGAAACCGACGACCTGATAGTTTAGTTTCTCTAACATTTTTTGCACCAGCGAACCTACTCTGCGATCATCTTCCAATACCAAGACCCGCTCGCCTTTAGCCTGTGAAAGGGTCTGATTGTGATCGTATTCCTCGATGCTTTCCTCTGGTTTTTCTGTGCGATTCAGATAGATTTTTACGCTGGTGCCTTTGTCTGCTTGGCTCGATATATGGATATGAGCTCCGGATTGTTTCGCAAAAGCATAAACCATGGAAAGGCCTAAGCCAGTGCCCATGCCCAATTCTTTCGTTGTAAAGAACGGTTCGAAAACCTGATCGAGTACCTCTTTGGTCATACCATGACCGGTATCAGTGACTGACAATACAAGGTAATCACCCGCTTTATATTTCGAGTTTAGGCTTGATTCGTTACTATAGAGGGTGTTGACATTGGCATGCTCCTGATCGTTGGGATCCCATTCATCTTCAAGTCGTAAATTTTCGCACGAGATGGTTAACTGGCCCCCTTTCGGCATAGCATCCCTTGCATTTACCACCAGGTTCAAAAGAGCATTTTCCAGCTGTCCTGGATCGGCTGAGGCATGCCAGTGATCCGGGTCAATGTTGTACCTAATATCGATAGTCTCGCCGATAGAACGCGCTAAGATACTCGACATATCCTCAACCAAGGCGGCCAGATTAATTGGGATTGGCTTGAATTGTTGTTTTTTTGAATAAACTAAAATGCGTTGTATTAATTCGGCGCCACGGTTTGTAGCGTGCAAAATAGGATCGATATACTCGTTTATGCCAGCGGTGCTGTCGGCCAGGAGTTGTGCATTGCCCTGGATGATTGCCAGCAAATTATTAAAATCATGGGCTATACCACCAGTCAACTGACCAACAATTTCCATTTTCTGGGATTGCCTTAATTGCCCCTCGAGTTTGATTCTTTCACTGACGTCCTCAAGGGAATAGATAACTCTTGACCAATCTTTTCGATGGGCAGGCGGCATAACCGTTCGGCGGCGAATCATGATTTCCTCATCTTCGCCGTTCATATCCCTTGCTTCTATAATCGAACTGAAGTCGTTATTCCAGAAAAGCACGATTTGGTCCAGGAAAAATTGCAGTTCTTCTGCATATATTTCCAGGGTTGCGGTGTGCTGCAATAGGCTTTCAGTAGATTCTTCTTTATATAAACTGGCAGCGGCATTGCTTATGTCTATTGTTTTCACTGATCGGTAAGCATATTCAAGCAGAGCAGGGCGCTGATTGAAGTAGTCGGCCCAATCATCAACATTTTCAATAGCATCAAGCATTTGCTTGATCGGGGTCCAGTCATCTACCCAGATTGCAATCGGTGCGTCTTCAAACAATGCGCGATAGCGCTGCTCATTGTCCTTAGATTGGTAATCTGAATACGCCGGATCGCCTTGCAAATACTCTGATGTTATCTGGTGATGGGCATGTAGCGATGCAGCAGTTCCAGTTGCGTTAGACGAATTTACCTGAAGAGAGTTAGTCTCGCCAATTGCTTTTATCAGGGCAGTAGCCTCGGATAGCATTCGTTGTTGCTGCGCGCCGGTTGGCGTGTTGTTATCGCCTGCAATTTTGGCGAGCGCCTCAATATCTTTTAGAGCTTCGTTTACGTTCAAGGGTTTCATTGTTGTAGGCTTAAATCTCGGTCATTAATCTATAAAACATTAATCCTGGAAGGGATTGAAACAGGCTCCAAGAATTGCTTTGAAGAATCTCTCTGATCGGAAAAAATCTTCATCGATAGTCTACGGTATATCGTAGATGCTGTCTGCCCTTATTGATAATGCAGCAGGCTAGGCAAATTTTGACTCATCTGGTAACGCAAATTAGTGTTTCGGTGTTGTTGCTTAAGCCAACGATCCTAATCTGGCCATGGGTATCCGAATATGAGGCCTATGTCCTATAAATCAGGGTCATTTTTCTCTGAGTTGCTGAATTTTAGGGACTAATCTGGTTTGAGAGGACAACGCTGATAAGGGCATTGGTGTCGCTGTGCCCGTGGCTTGATATCGGGTGAAAAAACTTAAGCTGCCGCGAAAAATAGTAGTTTTTCCTTTGTATGCACCGACCAGCGCATCATTGGAGGCTTGGTGGTTAATGGCTAGGACTGATTGCAGATTCAAGATATTGGCCTCGACCCAGTCTGCAAAGGCGATGCTATGCTCAGAACGGCTAATTTATCCAGAGTGATATTTTTGTCCGCTCCATCGTTTCCATCCAGGCATCCCTTTAGAACATTTATTTAAATTAATAATTTGGAGAGGACCGGCCAAACTTTGGCCGAATGTGATTGGTCCTGGCGCGGCTAGTCGAGATAGTCAGGCCGTGTGGCTTATATTGGGCCTTCTTTTTGGCCTCGGATCAATTTGCCCGGTAACTCGCCCGTGGCGGAACCATTGAGGTAAGTGACGGTGCCAGAGACGAGCGTTGTATCTAGCCCCGATGCGTTCTGAAGAAATCGTTTCCCGCCTGCTGGTAGGTCGTTGACAATGTGTGGTGTCTTCAGTGCCAGGGCATCGAAGTCAATAACATTGATATCGGCTTTCATTCCAACTGCGATGAGTCCTCTATCTTTCAAGGAATAAAGTTCGGCTGGTTGTTGCGTCAGCATATGGATACCTTCGCTCAGCTTAAAGGCTCCGATTTCTTTTACCCACTTTGTTAATACATAGATATTGGCACTGGTATCACAGATAGAACCAACGTGGGCACCACCGTCACCGAGAGCCGCCACCGTATGCGGATGGCCGAGTAATTCTGGAATCCTGTTTGAATAGTTGGCCGCTGGGATATAAATAAGGTTGCGGCCATTATTGTCGAGAAGGTAGTCGTAGAGCCAGGATTCGGGTTGCTCGGCAGCAGCAGCAGCCTGCGCTGCAACTGATTTGTTGGTATCAGGCAGATATTCGATAGGATCTTCTAAGGGATACATTTTGTCGTGCAGGCCGTTGAAAATTTTCACAAATATATGAGGATTAATGTTTTCTTCCTGAAGGATTTGTTGCTTGACTAGCGGATCTTTCAAGCGAGTTAATTTTTCTTCCCAAGGAAGATCTTCAAGACTTAAATAAGTGGGTCTACGGTAAAACGGATTCATCGAAGAAGGTAACCCCATCATCATACCTACCGGGCGTGATAGGACCTGTCCGCGGATATCCAGACCCCGATGCTGCGCCCGTTCGATCATGTCTAACTGTTGTTTCCATAGATCAGGCTGACTGTCTAATTGCAGAAGCGTGAAGGTGCCTTTTGCACCGGTTGCTTGACAGGTATCGGCGAGAATACTGAATTCATCCTGGGGATCTTCCCAGTCGGAGATGAGTTGAAAAACATTTCCATTCTCTCCTGAAAGCATTTTTCCCAGGGCCTTTAATTCATGGGTTGCAGCCTGGTAGGTTGGTGTGGGTTCACCGTTTTTACTGCGGTGGACCAGCGTCCTGGAGGTTGAAAAGCCGACAGCTCCAGCTGCGATGCCCTCGCTTAGTAATGATTGCATGAGGGTGATATCTGCTGGGGTTGCTGCTTCTCTGTTGACGGCACGCTCGCCCATGACAAAAACCCGCAATGGGCCGTGTGGATAGAGTACAGCAATATCAATATCTCTTTCCCGACTCTCCAGGGTATCGAGGAATTCCGGAAAGCTTTCCCAGGTCCAGGGAAGTCCCTCGTCCATTGCCGAACCGGGTATTTCTTCCACACCTTCCATTAATTCAATCAATATCTCATGGTCAGCTTTTTTGCACGGAGCAAAGCCAACGCCACAGTTACCCATCACTACGGTGGTTGTGCCTAGATTAGCCGATGGGTTTAGGTGAGAATCCCAGGTTGCTTGTCCGTCATAATGAGTGTGCACGTCTACGAAGCCAGGGGTAACGATTTTATTTTTGGCATCGATGATTTTTTCAGCGTCGTCTGAAATAACGGTATCGAGTTTACAGATTAAACCGTCTTTAATTCCGATATCTATGTTTTGCGGTGGGTTACCACTTCCGTCGTATACCCTGCCATTGCGGATTATGACATCGTATGCTGTCATTGCTTAAGGCCTCTGGTTGGTCTGTTTGAGTTGCTTAGAATGTATCCTGAATCAGGCGGCAAATCTAGCGCAATAAAACCCCCATCATGATGGCGGAATAATCTCGATCAGGCTATTTAGATCAGAAACTTGGTTATTTATGAGTTGGAATCAGCATCTTTATTTGCTGCAGGTGAAAAGTGGTTTTATCTGTTGTCATTGCAATCAGTGGTTTAATGCCCTGTAGGTAAAATCAGCATTTTTTTGTTGTCGGTGAAATCACATGATAGTTAGGTGGGTTATCGACTGCGCTTAGTCTCTGGATACGATCATCGCTTCGAATTCGTCTAGCTTGTCCTTGCCAAAGAATATTTCGGTATCAACAAAGAAAGTAGGTGAGCCAAATGTCCCCATTTTGACGGATCGCTCGGTATTGGCTATGAGACCTGCTTTTATTTCAGGCTCCTGTATCGCTGCCAGGATATCCTCGGTTGGTAGACCTGATTCGCTCATCGCTGCAGCCATAACCTCTGCATCATCCATTTTTCGGGGGGTGCTCCACATATGGTAATAGATTGCATTAACGTAGGTGTGCAGAAAACCTTGCTGATCTGCATATACTGCGCCACGCATAATTTGCAGGGTGTTAACGGGGAAAAAAGGATTTCTATTATAGTTTTCTATGGTGTGTCTATTAACAAAGCGCTGGGTTTCTAACTGGGCGTATTCTCCTTTGTTGGCAATGCCCTGCATGGATACTGCGGGTGAAACATTATTGGTTGCCTTAAATACACCGCCCAGCAAGACGGGTACATAGGTAATTGATTTGCCGGTTCTCTCTTCAATTTTTGGTATCACAATATGGCTGAGATAGGCATTGGGGCTGCCGAAGTCGAAGTGGAATTCTATAGTCATTTCTAATGCTCCAGAGCGCGCTGGGTATTTACCGGTTCCGCTCGAATTTAGCTGTTTTTCTGCAACTGAGCTTGTTTTTTCAGTCAGGTTGCAACCATGACATGGATCATCTGGTAATCATAGAGGCTGAAGATGGGACAATACGAATTGTATAAACCGCTGATCTGTAGACTGGTTAATTTACCTGAGCACAGAGGTGCTACCGCTCTGGTTAGCAGCGGTGGTTATTATGTGACACTATATTTATATCGAAACAGCATTTGCAATACCATGACCTTGTTGATCGATGCTCTGTTTAATCGGAATATTACTGCGCAGGCGTGAGTGAAAGGATAATAGCTGCTGGCATGTTTAGTGAGTACAGGTGGTAACCATAGGACTGATTCTGAGGCGGATTTCAAGTGGCGAATTTAGGAGTGCTGACATGATACATATTGATACAGGGACCGATGAATTACTTTGCCATATCGTTGATCGAGTTGCGGTAATCACATTAAATAAACCCCATAAGAAAAATGCCTTGGGAGATATTCTTACACCGGCGTTGAGAAAAACGCTCACACTGGTTGAGCAGGATGACCGAGTAGGTTGCGTCATGATTACGGGTAGCGGCGATGCTTTCTGTTCAGGTGGCGATGTCAGTGGCATGGGGGCAAGTGTGAGCGTTCCAAAGTCTGCCCAGGACAGAATTGCGGAGCTTACTTTAAAACAGGAGACTCTGACGCTACGTTTGTACGAGTTGGACAAGATCACGGTCGCTGCTTTGCCAGGTGCCGCGGCGGGTGCAGGATTATCGATCGCACTTGCTTGTGATTTGAGGGTTGCCGCAAAGCGAGCTTTTATGACCACGGCATTTCGTAATATAGGGCTTTCTGGTGATTATGGAGGTAGTTGGCTCTTACCAAGACTCGTTGGACTGGCGAAGGCCAAAGAACTTTATTACACCGCGGACCGAGTAAGTGCTGAAGAGGCGGTTCAGTTGGGCCTGATTAACAAGGTGTTTAGTGATGAGACCTTCCGAGAAGAAGCTCAAGCCTACGCTCGTGCCCTAGCCAATGGACCCAGTGGCGCTCTAAGCCTTATGAAAGTTAATCTTAACCAGGGTTTGAACCAGAGTCTTAGGGAAAGCCTGGTCCTGGAAGCGAAGCATTTAGTTGAAAGTAGCGGTTCCAAGGAGGCAGGGGAAGCGATAACAGCGTTTATGGAGAAGCGACCGCCTGTTTTTGACAGGGATTCCTAGTCGCACCTTGCCGTCTTTAATTAACCGGGTCGGTTTTGGTTATTTTTGTTGTTGCGCTCTGGTTGAGGCAATGTTTTAGTAAGGGAAACCCGCGGAGAAATTGGTCATGTCAGATAATATTCGTATTGTGGAAGAGTTTGTGGCCGCCTGGAGTCGTTTAGACGCGACCCGACTAGCTAGCTATTTTTCTGAAGATGGTAGTTATTACAATATGCCTACTCAACCTGTTACAGGTCGGGAAAATGTTGAGAAATTTATCGGACAATTCCTGGCAAATTGGACGGAGACACAATGGGATATTATCAACATCGCTGAGCAGGGTAACCTGGTTTTCTGCGAGCGGATGGATCGAACAAAAACCGAGCGAGGTAGTGTCGACTTACCCTGCTTTGGTGTATTTGAAATGGAACAGGGCAAAATCAAGGTCTGGCGGGATTACTTTGATCTGAGTACGTTTATGAAAGCAATGAGTTGATGCTGCTGGGCAAAGCACTCGAGTAACCAGTGGGGTTGCTGTCACCTGCGAGGGGGCTCCCTACGACCGGGATTAACAACGAAAAGCTGTTTATAGCCTCTGCTAATAGCTAACCTCAAACAGCCGGTTCCAGCGAAAGAAGTGTCGACGACTGCATCTATCAGAATAAGGCTGCACAGCAGTTATTAGGCTTGCCTTGGCAAGCATCGGCAGGTGATCGGCCTGGCTAGTGAAGTTCGGCGCCTAATGTCATTCTAATCATTCTAATCATTCTAATCATTCTAATCATTTTAATCGTTTAATCTTTACCCGTAAACTCAGCCGGGCGTTTTGCTAGAAATGCCTGGATTCCTTCGTGACCATCAGGGGAGCGTGATAAGCTGGCAATTGACTTCGCTTCTAGTTCCATTTGTGTCTCAAGGCTATTATCAAAACTTTGATTGAGTAGCGCTTTTACTGAGCCGAATGCCAACGTAGGACCATTGGCCAGTTGGGCTGCAATCGCAGAGACCGTTGGTTCAAGTTCCTCCGCTGCAACTGCCTGGTTGATGATTCCCCAGTCGACTGCTTCAGCAGCGCTCAGGACCCGGTTGGTTAGCATGAGTTCGCGGGTTTTTCTATCTCCAATTCGTCGAGGAAGGAAATAAGTAGAGCTGCCATCCGGTGATAGTCCAGCGTTAGTGTAGGCCATGGTGAATTTCGCTCGATCGGCGGCGATGGTAATATCTGCAGCCGCAGCCAGACTGAAGCCAGCACCAGCGGCCGTACCCTGTACTGCAGCAATGACCGGGGCGTTCATTCGAGTCAGGCGACTGATGAACAGATGTAGGTCAGCCGTCATACTTAACAATAACGACCCTACTGCCTCTTTTGCTGCAGCGAATTCACTCAGGTCACCTCCTGCGCAGAACATTTTACCGTTAGCCTGAATGATGACGGCGCGAATATCGGCATTCTCCTGGCAGCCCTTGGCGCATTCGCTGAGTTCTTTAGCCATTTGTGGGTTCATGGCATTGGCGGCATCGGGCCGGTTTAAGGTTATGGTAGCGATATTGTCTTCGACGCTGAATTCGATGGTACTGAAAGACATATTTTGGTTTTACCTTTGGGTCAAATTGAGAGTGAGCTAGGGACCGTATTTACAGTTCGGGTGCTTGTCTGTCAAGGTAATTTGCCGTTAATCATTCCTTTGGCAGGAGATCGGTTACTATCAAGCCTTTAATCTTCATCTATTTTCTGCTGTGGGCTAGCGCAAACTGAAGAAATTCGTTCGCCTGTTTAAATAACTTACAGTAGACTGATCGGGACGTGACTAGAAATTTGGAGGAGGTCCAAGTGAGCGAAGCATTACAACAGGATTTAAGAATGGATCCTATGGATATAAACCTAAATCAGATTGACCTGATGCAACCAGATCTGTTTCATGGTGATTACCACTTAAAGTTGTTCGAACGGCTTCGTGCGGAGGACCCTGTTTATTTTCAAAATGTTTCAGAAATTGGAAACAATGGCCAGGAGTTAGGGCGAATTTGGCATGTAACACGCTACAAAGACATTATGGCGGTGGATACTAATCCCGAGGTTTTTTCCAGCGCAGGTTCCATAGTGGCTGATGATCAAGCTGACGACTTCCCTTTACCGATGTTTATCGCCATGGACCCGCCTCAGCATGACCAGCAGAGACGAGAAGTAAATGGGGTGGTTGCTCCGAGAAATCTCGCTGTCATGGAAGGTGTTATCAGAACTCGAGTCCAGGATATACTCGATAGTCTGCCCCTGGGTGAAACCTTTAACTGGGTTGACCTGGTATCGATAGAATTGACTACCCAGATGCTTGCCACCTTGTTTGATTTTCCGTTTCAGGATAGACGCAAATTGACTCGTTGGAGCGATGTTGCAACGGCAGATGATAGATCCGGTGTTGTTGAAAGCGAAGAGCAACGGCGGGAAGAACTTGGCGAATGCCTGGCTTATTTTACCGAGCTTTGGAATCAACGAGTTAACCAGCCGCCGGCAGGGGATTTGGTATCTATGCTGGCTCATGGAGAGTCAACCAGGAATATGGGGCCAATGGAGTATCTTGGTAATCTTATATTGTTGATCGTAGGCGGAAATGATACGACCCGAAACTCGATTACCGGGGGAGTGCGTTTTCTTAATCAATTTCCAGAGGAGTACCAGAAACTTCGAGATAACCCAGGCTTGATTCCTAATATGGTGCCGGAAATCATTCGCTACCAGACGCCGCTGGCTTATATGCGCCGAACCGCGACACAAGCTACAGAATTAGCCGGCAAGCAGATAGCAGCTGGCGATAAGGTATTGATGTGGTATGTGTCCGGTAATCGCGATAGCAGCGTCATAGAAGATGCTGACCGCTTCTGGATAGATCGTCCTAGAGCCAGGCAGCAGTTATCATTTGGATTCGGAATCCATCGCTGTATGGGTAACCGGCTGGCCGAGATGCAATTGCGTGTGCTCTGGGAAGAAATTATGGAACGGTTTGAGAAAATCGAAGTGGTTGGTGAGCCTTCCTACGTGAACTCCAATTTTGTTAAAGGTTATGCTGAGTTACCTGTTGTGCTACATGCGAAGCGTTAACGAGTAAGTCAGCCGGTTGAATCAATGAGCGGTTTATTCAATTTGGGTAAGCAGGTATTTGCCGGTGGCCTATGGGGACTACGCCGTTTTGATCGTTGGCGGGCGGGCAACCCACCGATGCGCTCAAGTGCTGCATACCAGTTTGACCCCTATCCTAGTTTTGCCCAGATGCAGTCTCGGGGTAACATTCTTCGCTCTTATGCAAATCAAGGTTGGCTCGTTCTCGGATACGACGAGGTCCAGGCACTCCTCCTCGATAAGCGATTTAGTACTGACGCCAGGAATAATCGATTTTTTTACAATCTCGCCAGAATAGCCTGTGCGGGTCTACCTGTTCCGATGGTCGATAAGCCGGGCCTGTTGAATTTGGATCCTCCTCAGCACACGCCGGTGCGCAAGTTAGTCACTCAGGGACTGGTTAAGAAATTCATTACCGCTCAGACTGAATTCATCTCGGAACTTGCGGATGTTTTATTAGATCAGGCTGAAGCCGGATCCGGTACAAACTTCGATTTTGTTTCTAAACTGGCGCAACCGTTGCCTGCTTTAGTTATTGCTAAAATGATGGGGGTTGAGGAACAGCATCGAGGTAAATTCCAGCAGTGGTCTGAGGCTATTATGGGAGCCATGATGATTGATCAGCCCGAGTTGATGCGTGATGCGGCTCAGGCGGCAGAGGATATGCGAACCTATATGAGACCTTTGCTGAATCGACCAGCTCAGTCGGGGCAAGCCAACTTAATTGAGTTACTTCTGCAGGCCGAAGAGCACAATCATGCCTTGAGTAGGGAGGAGGTTCTTTCTAACTGCATACTATTACTGACAGCGGGGCATGAAACCACGACTCGTTTGCTTGCTAATGGATTGTTAACGCTATTACGCCACCCTGAACAGCTGGAATTGCTCCGTCAGCGACCCGAACTCATGGATGGTTTCATTGAAGAGGTATTAAGATACGAACCGCCAATACAGGTCACCTTGAGATTTGTCAGAGAAGATTTGATATTTTTTGGCAAGAAGTTTAAGCGCAATCAAGTGGCTTTGGTTTACATTGCTGCTGCCAATCGCGACCCGAAGAAAATTGAAAACCCTGAAGTATTTGATATCTTGCGCGAACCCGTTCGCCACGTTTCATTTGGCCATGGCATCCATCAATGCCTTGGTATGAGCTTGGCCAGGCTGGAAGCGAAAATCGTTTTTGAAAAGATGCTGCAGCGCTATTCGAACCTAAAGCTAGGCCGGGATGGCGAAATTTGGGGGATGAATCCCTTTTTTCGTGGCCCTAATCGATTGCCGCTGGAAACTAGACCTTAAAATATCCAGGCCAGCACGGTATCAGCGATAGTTATCATGATCGCAGTGAAAACCAGAGTCCCCTTATCTTCAATTTCGAAGTTATCAATCAGCTTATCTGTGAGCCAGAGCAGGAACATATTGATGAGTAGCAGGAATAGGCCGACGGTGAGGAATATCAGCGGTAGACTGAGCACTTTTAGCACCAGGCCGAGTGATATATTGATCAGGCTGTAGACTACCGCCACAATGACTGCTGTCCAGAAGTCCTTGATATGGATTCTTGAGTGTTGCTGGGCCAGAAAGTAGATTACCGCCGCCAGCAACAGAGAATGGAGGATCCAGTTAAGCATGATGTTTCCTTAATACGACCAATTAGATTATTTTAATGATACTCACAAATCATGCCAATACCGTAACCCATTGTATTCAATAGAAATTTAATTTCCAAGGTTGATGTGTCTCCCGTCTGCTTGGTCTACAAGACTCATTTTTAGTCAAATTATTTGTCTCTATAAGAACGCTGCTACTGAAAGGTTTGCGGAGACATTAATTGAACTAGCCACGGTTTTGGGGAAGACAACCTGTATGGTGGTGTTAATTTAAAGACTCTATTGCTGGCTACTTGCACCTAAGCGTGTCTCGGGCGATTATCTGTAATTGATTAACGACCATGTCTTGGCAGGGGAGGAATAACATGCTGGATCTTCATTATTGGCCTACTCCTAACGGTAAGAAAGTGACCATTCAACTTGAGGAATGTGGATTAGAGTATCGAATGGTGCCTTGTAATATTGGCAGGGGTGATCAGTTCAAGGATTCATTTTTAGAAATAAATCCAAATAATCGAATGCCGGTTTTGGTTGATCATGAGCCCCAGGATGGCGGAGATCCCCTTTCTGTCTTCGAATCAGGCGCGATCATGCTTTATATTGCTGAAAAAACCGGGAAATTCCTGCCAGAAGACATTCGTGGTAAATACAATGTTATCCAATGGCTGGTCTGGCAGATGGCGAATCAGGGACCCAAGACGGGAGAGTGTGGTCATTTCAGGAGATTGGGCTCTGGGCAGGGAGATCAATCCTATGCTGTTCAGCGGTTTACCGATGAAGTTAACCGATTTTATGGTGTCCTCAATAATCAGCTCTACCAGCGCAGGTATCTATGCGGTGACGAATACACCATAGCAGATATGATTTGCTATCCCTGGTGCGTGAATTGGCAGGGTCAGGGCCAGGATATTGAAGAATTTAAATATTTCAAGCGATGGTTTGAAGAACTAAGCAGTCGGCCCGGCGTCAAGCAAGGGATGGCCGTGGGTAGTGATATGCAGAACGATTATTCGTCGGCGAGTCCGTCAGAGCTGGAGGCGCTGAAGAAGCTCCTCTATAACCAGAGAGCTCGGGCTGCACCCGAGCACGGTGGTCTTGCATAATTACCTTATTGACCTGGCTTATTAAGCCGTCTTATTCGAAATCTCTTTCTTTCCACCAGGGGAAATATTCAGGCATGTCTTGGCTAACTTTCCCTGGGAAAGAAGCTGGCCGCTTCTCCAGGAAGGATTCAACCCCTTCTTTAGCATCGGCAGACCTGCCCCGGTAATAAATCCCTCTTGAGTCGAGTTTGTGGGCTTCCATGGGATGATCTGCACCGAGCATTTTCCACAGCATCTGCCTGATCAGGGCAACCGATACCTGGGAGGTGGATTCAGCAAATTCATGGGCAAGATCTCGGGCTGCCGGTAGAAGGTCATTTGCTTTATGAATGCTGCGGGCAAAGCCTCTGCTGTAGGCTTCGTCTGCATTGAATACTCTGCCCGAAAAAGCCCACTCCAGCGCGGTTTGTATTCCCACGATTCGTGGCAGAAACCAACTGGAACAGGCTTCTGGCACCACCGCTCGTTTGGAAAAGACAAAACCGTAGCGAGCCTCTTCTGAAGCAAGGCGGACGTCCATGGCACATTGCATGGTGGCGCCAACGCCCACGGCGGGGCCATTGCAGGCTGAAATAATCGGTTTGAGGCATTCGAACAGTCGCAGGGTCAGGATGCCACCACCGTCACGACGCAACCCACCGCTTCTCCCAGGAGCATCATTGTTGAAGGTATTACCGCCACGGGAAAGGTCCGCTCCAGCGCAATAACCGCGACCTGCACCGGTAAATATGATGGCTCTGACGTTATCGTCAGCATCTGCGGCATCGAGAGCATGCAGAATTTCATTCTGCATCTGCAGGGTATAGGCATTCAGTTTGTCAGGTCGATTTAACGTAATGGTCAGAATTTGATCGGAAACTTCGTAAGTGATTTGTTGGTAATTCATATAGTGGGCTCGCTGTTTAGGAGGTCGCGCTGTAATGGTGGATGAGGTCGCTGAATAATTGTCTTTGGGCATGGCTACCGCCGATAGTATAAAGGTGGTCTTCTACCTGTTTTAGTTTTTTAATACCGCTGATAGTCCTTTCCTGGCCTAGCTCAACAATTGCTTCTGCTGTTTTGAGACCAATAGTTTTGCAGATTGAGGCTTGCCGTCCAGAGCGTTCACCCCATGTGCGAATGGTTTCCAGCGCCTGTTTAACGGCTGGTTTGTCGTTCAGTACAGCCGGCGCCATCAGGTAGTGCAGGGTTATGAATATTAACTCATCGTCAGTTGCCCTATGTTGCCACTGTTGTAACACTCGCCATCGATCAGTGACATCATGACCCTGCATTTGTAGTCGCCATAGCATGCTCGCTGCATTACAGACGTCCAGGTAGAGGTCGTCCTGCAACGGCTTTGTCAGTATCTGATCGTAAATTTCCAGAGCAGCATCGCTGTCGCCGCTGGAAAGGTGAAGAAGGGCCTGATGCCAGTGCAGGTGATAGACAAAGTTATTGGTATCGGTCCAATCGGGGAATCGCTCATTTAACCAGGTCTGTCCATCCTGCCAGCGGCTTTGCATTTGACAGACATGAGTCACGGCATGGGCTGCCCACAGGTCGTTTGGATTCAGTGTGACCGCTTCTCTACCAGTCGTTTCAGCACGCTCATAATGACCGGACTCTTCAAGCCCAAAGCTATATAAGCCTAAAACGTAGCCTTTCCAGGAATGTTCTTCCCAGGCAGGTAAAACACGAGCCACTGATCTGTGCATGCTGTCTGCATCGCCTTGGTAGAAATAAAGGTTGTGAGCGGCCTTGAGAGCAATGATGTCAGTGGGATAGGTTTCCAGTATGAGTTCGAACCTGTCGAGCGCGGTATTAATATCATCGTTGAGCCAGTCTTTAAAAGCGTCTAGATGGAGTTTTTCACGATGATTTAACTCGGCATTGTTAAGCCACTCCAGGCACTTTTGGATGTTGGCAGTAAACCTTGGGTCACTACCCATTTTCAGAAGGTAGCCTTTTAAAATCTGCGCCATTGGAGAAACCATTTCCTGATCGGTTAGACTGTTTAGCTTTGCCATGGTATCGGGTTTGAATTGCAGATAGCTTTCGATGGCCTGTTCAAATAACCCCACAGCCTGGTTAGAGTTAGCGCTGTAGCTGAGTCCTAAGAAATCCAAATATTGCATTAGTCCTGTCCGTAATGGTTTCTCTGTTGGTCCAGATACAGTAATTCTTTTTTGCTACTGACGCGACCCAGAAGATTGTTTCGGTGCGGAAACCGACCGAACTTGGCTATGATTGCAGCGTGAGATTGCCAGTTAGGCAGAAAACCTTGCAAGGCTCTTTGCCACTCCGGAGTGATACTAGTTAATAGCTGTTCAAGCAGGCTCAGGCCAAGACGCTGCAGGGAGATTTCTTCGCTGTGATGAAAGGGATGCCAGAGAAATAGCTGCTCTGAAGGTGTCAGATGATGACATTGGGCTGAATTGAGTTCGGCCAGGCTCAGCTGTTGTGCCTGGAGATCATTTGCCCAGGCCTGAGGACGCCCTCTGAAGATGTGCCGACTAAACTGATCGAGAATAATAACTTTTGCCGTGCTCAACTGGACCGTATCCCTGTTGGTCGATTTGCTTTGGGAAAGCGCTTTCAACAGATCTCCAAATTGGGCCTTGATAGGAGCATCCAGACGCTTACCGTGTCGATACCAGCGTTGTTTGGTTTTTTTCAAAGCATCTGCATGATATCGGGCTGGACCGAGCCAGTAATCGAGGATGATATCGGAATCAATCTGGTTGCTAACCAATCTCATCCTCGGAAAGCTGCAAGTAACGACGCAGGTAGTGGACTAAGGCATACAGGGGGAGGGTATCGAGAAGGGCAACCATCACTTTAAACAGGTAGTTGCTGGTCATCAGCGTAAACATGACCGAGGCAGTCAGGGCTCCGGCAAGAAATTGCGCCCCAAAAGTGACTGCAATCACCATAAAAGAGTCAACCCCTTGGCTGATGATGGTACTTCCATTATTACGCAACCATAGGTGCTTGCCTTTAGTAAGCCGCTTCCAGAAGTGAAACAGGAAAACGTCACAGTATTGAGCGGCAAAGTAGGCCACCATTGACGCGATCACAGCGCCGGATGTGGTTGCGTAAAGCAGGCTGAATAATTCAACTGAACCGGTTACTACGTCTCCATCGGGGAGGGTGATACTTTCGGCGAGTTGTATCAGCTGCCAGGGAGGCTGGGTATCGGCGCTGGGCATATACTGACCTAACCACATAAAAGCCAGGATGAAGATGTTCAGCGATAAGCCAAAGGTGACCAGGAAGTTAGCCCGCTTTTTGCCGTAAAGTTCGCAGATCAAGTCGGTACAGATGAAGGTAATAGGGTAGGGAAGAACGCCCACTGCAAGCGCCCATGGACCGAGTTGGATGAAACGGGTAATACCCAGAATATTAAGCATAGTCATGGCGCACAGGAAGATGCCCGCCAGGATCAGAAAGACTCGCTCGCGGCGTTCCGTAATCATTGGGTCGATGCTGTGCGTTTCGATTGATTCTTCCTGGGAATTCAAATTAACCTTCCTTTGTTGAAATACATGTATTGTTGACTGATATCAGCTTTCTTTCTGTCCTAGGTTACAGTGCATAACCGCACCGTTGATAACCGGAGACCTGGCAGCAAACATAATTGTTTCGGCTATTTCACTGGGATCGATCAGTCTGCCGAAAGTACTCGCTGATGCGATATCTGTGAGCACCTCTTGCTGGTGACCAACGTGTTCCCGAAGCATTTCAGTATCAGTAAAACCCGGGCAGACACAGGCTGTATGGATCTGTTTGCCACTAAGGTCCTGACAGGTAGCCTTCATCATCCCAACAATGGCATGTTTACTAGTGACATATGAGAATGAATTCGCTACGGCTTTCTCTGACAGGGTTGAGCCAACGTAGATGATGGCAGAACCAGGATGCATATAGGGTAGTAACTTGGAATTGAGCAGTTGTGGCGCTACCACATTGAGTTCGAGAATTTCACGTAAATCACCAGGAGTGCTGGTGTCTATACTGTCGTTGATTAGCTTTGCAGCGTTGTGAACTAAAGTCAGCGGGCCTGCTGTTAGCTGACGCTTGAAAATCTCATCTAGTTTATCGCTGGCATTTGGCTGCAGCAGGTCGACAGCGTGATTTTCGATTCTGTCATCTTCCGCCGGGTGTCTGGAAAGGTTAATGACGCGGTAACCGGTATCGGCGAATGCCTTTGCAGTGGCGAGGCCGATACCCTTGCTCGCACCGCTGATGATGAGAGTATTCATGACAAACTCCAGTCGGCAGAGCCGTTTTGTCCTGGGCTGGAGGCAACGGTTACGGTAATACTTTCGATACCACGGCCGATAAAACCGTCATCTTCGACCAGCTTGTTGAGAAAGTATTGGGAGAATTCTTCTACCGTAGTATTGGCAATAGGCAGCGTTAGAACGTCCCTGGGTAGAAACAGCATATTTTCTCCATTAAAGCGGGCAACAGTATAGCCTCCTTCAACTTTCAGACTGAGATAGGGTGAATTTTCCGGCAGGATGGTTTTTTCATCTAATTCATCACAGAGTTGGCGGATACGCTTTTTGATTATTGAGTAATCAAACATGATACCGGTACTGTCAATGGGCGCGGTTATGATACAACTTACCTGAAAGTTGTGGCCGTGCAGATCCTCTCGATCGGTTTTGTTAAAAATGGTAAAGTGGGCGGCAGAAAAATTCATTGCCTGCTTAGCCACTTCTATTCGGGCCATTCTCTTCGGCTGGTTCATAACTGATCTCGCATAAAATACTAGTTTAACCTAGGCCTGAGCTGGGTGCGAATAGACTTTCGGTGGTGTACAGGAGGAGATTCTGAGAGACTCTAGATGGAGAAATGACAAGGATAGAAGAAATGAGCTTAAGCAGATTAAGTAGGTCAATTGAGGGTAAAGTGGCTATTGTAACCGGCGCGGCTAGTGGAATGGGCCGAGCTACAGCGCATCTGTTTGGCGATGAGGGAGCAAAAGTGGCGCTGCTGGATATTGATTCAGAGAAGCTGGAAAGTGTCGTCAGTGAAATGCTTGAGGCAGGCCATGAGGCTCGCGGCTGGTTACTAGATTTATCTGACCGGCAGGCTATCCAAGGGGTCGTCGATGAGATTGTAGGTCATTTCGGTGGTGTCGATATTCTCATCAATAATGCTGGAATTTCGATTCCCTCGCCGGTAGATAGTGAGGATTATATGACTGCCTGGGACAAGGTGGTTGCCGTACTGCTAACTGCCCAGGTCATGATGATTCGGTCAGTATTGCCACACTTAAGATCAGCCGACTTTGGCAGAATAGTTAATATTGCCTCAACCGAAGGATTAGGCGCAACGCGCTATGGTAGTCCGTATACAGCAGCAAAAACCGGCGTCATCGGTTTAACCCGGTCATTGGCCGTTGAATTAGGCAGGGAAGCAATCACAGTTAATTGTATCTGCCCTGGACCTATTAATACCGGGATGACGGCTGGGATTTCGGAAGAAAGTAAAGTCGTTTTTGCCAAGCGCAGGACCGCTATTGGCCGATATGCCGAACCTGAAGAAGTGGCTCATGCCACCTTGAGCCTAGTCTTGCCCGCTATGCAGTATGTGACTGGGGTTACCTTACCCGTCGATGGTGGCCTGACCATCAAGAATGCTTAATAGCTTCGTTACGCCACACATTGACGAGGCGGCTATAAGGTAATCGGCTTGCCAGACTGATTCGCTGATGATCCGGCCGGTCTAAAAGGGTTACGATGAGTCGGCATCGGCACCGAACTAAGCGGATTTAAGGCCGCCTCAATCAGTACCCCAGTAAAACCTCAGGTATGTCGATGGTTTTCGCTCGGAGATATTCGCCAAAAGATTTTGCCTGACCATCAATCCGATTATTCGATGAAACGCCATCTTTTAAAATGCCTTTGATGTAGAAGTTCAGCGAGCGCATATTGGCCAGTTCGTATCGAATCACTTCGTACTCGCTGACGTCAGGGCATAATTTCTTGAACTGATCGACGGTGAGGAAATTGAATAAAAATGCATAAGCCTCATCTGTTTTGGCCCATACGCCGCAATTTGCGCAGCCACCTTTGTCGCCTGACCTGGCACCGAACAAGGTGCCGAGCGGTGCAGTTATCGTCTTACCAGTTGGAGCGGGGGCGATGCTGACAGGAACCTCTTGATAGAATATTTCTTCGAAGCCGAGTCGTTGTGTCGGTAATACCTGCTGGGTTCTGCCATCGATATGCAGTACTTCAGTGACCTTTTGACTATCAATGAGAGCGGGCCAATAGACAATGGTCTCCTTGCCGCCGCCGAGGCTATTACCGCGTGAGGTATTTCCTGGGATCGTGGCAAGGCTCAGCTCAGTTATTTTCGCGTTGAACAAGCGGTTCACCTTTTTCGGGTCCGATGACGTGCAGCTTATACGCAGGGCTGCATGTGCTTCTTCGTTCGTCGCAGGATTTTCCTTGTCACTTCTGATTAGTTGAATGTCAACTTCATCGAACTGCTCCTGCCCCCCCAGGTTATGAAAAATCTGATCGATATAAAGTTCCGCCTTCTTTTCTATATTAAGACCGGTCAAGAGAACCTCTATACCACTTTTGTATTTACCCTTGGTATTGATACAGACTTTGTGAGTACTGGGTGGGCTACTGCCCCGGCAGCCGCTTACGCGAACCTGATTGTCGGCAATTTGCTCGAGTTTCAACGTGTCAAAATGGGCTATAACATCGGGATTATAATAGGCAGGGGTTGATATCTCATAAAGTAATTGCGCCGTGATCGTACCAACTGAAATAAGGCCACCGGTATTTTCATGTTTGCTGATGATGAAACTGCCATCGGCTGCAATTTCTGCAATTGGATAGCCAACATTGCGAAAACTGGGGACCTCTTCAATAAAAGAATAGTTACCCCCTGAGCATTGCGCGCCACATTCGATGATGTGTCCGGCAGCCAAGGCTCCGGCCAGAGCATCATAGTCATTCCTGCGCCAGTTGAATTTCCATGCAGCTGGTCCGATAACGACTGCAGCATCGGTGACGCGTGGACAGATTACGATATCCGCACCTTGGTCAAGGGCTTCTTTGATGGCCCAGCAGCCAAAATAAGTATTAGCGGTAACCACCTCGTTTTCACATTCACTCATGGGAATGTCACGGTCAATATTACGAAGTTCCTCGCCCTCGGCGGCTAGTGAATCCAGATGCGGCATCAGGTTATCGCCATCAATGTAAGCCACTTTGGCCTGAAGTCCTTTTGCAGCAATTATTTTTTCAACCTCATCAGCCATACCCGCTGGGTTAAGGCCTCCGGCATTAGTGACAATGCGAATATTTTTCTCCAGACAGAGACTCACTACCTCATCTAACTGCTTCAGAAAGGTGCCTACATAACCCATATGGGAGCCTCGGCTCTGCTGCTGGTCATATAGAATTTTCATGGTCAGTTCGGCGAGATAATCGCCTGTCAGCACATCAATGGGGCCGCCTTCGACCATTTCCAGTGCGGCCGCGAGACGGTCGCCGTAGTAACCACTGCAGTTGCCTATTCTGATTGTTTCACTCATCTGTTTCTCCCGACCTGCTTTAATCTTCTATCCAATTGGGTTTTCTTTTCTCCCTGAACGCCGCCATACCTTCAGCGGCCTCCTCGGAACGGAATAGTTCACCGCTCCACTGGGCTGTCTTAACGAAAGCGTCTTCTGTGCTCAGAGAGGGTACTCGGCGAACCAATTTTTTGCACTCCTGAACAGCATTAGGTCCACCCATGTTGATCATGGCGACTTCCTCGTCTACGGCGCTTTCCAATGCATCTGCTGCGACGGCTCGATGAGCAAAGCCCATTTCTACGGCCTGCTTGCCACTGAATCGTTCACCGGTCAGGAACAGTTTCATACCGTGATGGGTTCCTAATTTGGGTAGGCAGACCACGGAAATGACTGCCGGAATGACACCGATTCTTACTTCGCTGAAGCTGAATTGAACAGTCTCTGCAGTAATAACAATATCAGCTGCGCCGACTAGCCCCAACCCGCCAGCAAAGGCAGCGCCGTTAACAGCAGCAATAACAGGTTTTGGGCTTTGCAGTATACTGTTTAGCACCTCGGCATAAGGCACTGATCGAGTGCCGCTGATAGTTGACCCTGGGGGGCTCTTCAGGTCCGCACCTGCACAGAATGCAGGTCCAGTACCTGTGATCACAATGCTTCTAACGTCGTCATCTTCATTGGCGGCTTTAATATGATCATATAGTTCAGTCACCAGAACTGCTGACAGAGCATTACGGTTTTCAGGCCGGTTGAGTCTGATCCAACCGGCTCCATTGCGAATCTCATAAATGGTTGCTTGACTTTCAGGCATGTTTATTCCTCCTCTGCGAGTTCGATTAATAGTTCGCTGTTAGCAACTTGGTCGCCTTCCGAGACGTTGACCGAGGTGACCGTCCCATCTCGTGGCGCGGAGATCTGATGTTCCATTTTCATTGCTTCCAGTACCAATAGTACCTGACCCTGGGAAACGCTGTCGCCTTCTGATGTGCTAATAGCCAATACTTTGCCAGGCATGGGTGCTGTTAACCCACCTGATAATGCAGTCAAATGCAGTTGCGGAAATCTGGGCATTTCCTGTAGTTCGATGTCTCCGTCTGAGTTATGAATTAACCAACGGTCTTGATGCTGGTCGATATTAAAGGATTGTCGGAATTTGTTGATTTCGCAATCGACCTGGCCCATACCAGTTGCCAGGATCCGAACAGCATAGTGCTGGTCTTGGCATTGGACACTTAGGTCGCCGTTTCTTTGTGTGCGGTATTCAAGTAACAAAGTGGTATTGGCATGGGTAAACGAAACGCGATTGGGTGGAAGGTGAGAATTGCGCCATCCCCTCGGGATAGTTTTGAGGACTTTGGCGGTCGCATGTCGCCTTGCTCTGGCTTCGATCATGGCTGCTATAGCGGCAAAAACTAATCGATTTAGGCTGGGTGAGGATACTCTGTCTGGATTGACCCGGTCAATAAAGTCTGTGGTGGTGTCCCCAGCCAGGAATTCCGCTGTTCTCAGGGTCGACACCAAGAAATCTCTGTTGGTGACCAGACCCTGTATACGAGTGGTTTCCAGCGCCCTGGCCAGGCGTATAATCGCTTCTTGACGGGTCTGGGCATGGACGATCACCTTGGCAATCATGGGGTCGAACTGGGTACTGATAATACTGCCTGATTCGATACCAGAGTCAAACCTTGCATTTCCGGATGAGGATGGTTTCCAGGCAACCACAGTGCCTGGCGAGGGCAGGAAATTATTTTCCGGGTTTTCTGCATATAGCCGTGCTTCTATGGCATGACCTTTAAAAGTAAGCTCGGATTGATTGAACGACAGGGTGGCACCTTCTGCAACGCGAATTTGTTCTCTGACCAGATCAATGCCGGTTATTTCCTCGGTTACAGGGTGTTCAACCTGCAAACGGGTGTTAACTTCTAGAAACCAGAATTCATCACCATCAAGGAGGAACTCGACCGTACCGGTAGAATAATAGCCCAGGGATTGAGCGGCTGATACCGCTGCTGCTCCCATCGCCTGCCTAAGTTCAGCCGTCACGGCAGGAGAGGGTGCTTCTTCGATGATTTTCTGATGACGTCGCTGAATCGAACATTCCCGTTCAAAGCAGTGCACGACGTTGCCCTGCTGATCCCCGAGAATCTGGATTTCGACGTGCCTGGACGAAGTTAGCCAGCGTTCCAGGAACAAGGTGTCGTTACCAAAAGCCGCTCCAGCTTCGCGTTTAGCCGATGCCACGGCATCAGCTAATTGATCAACTGAATCAACCACTCGCATGCCTCTTCCTCCACCGCCAGCAGTGGCTTTGACCAGGACCGGGTAGCCAATTTTTTCTGCCGCGGCAGATACATCAGCATCTGCTGACAGTTCGATGGCTGGTAGCGTAGGTACACCCGCTTCAGTCATTATTTTTTTTGCAGATAACTTATCGCCCATCTTGTCGATAGCCGTAACTGAAGGGCCAATGAAGGTAATGCCATTGTCTTCGATGACGCGGGCAAATCCTGTATTTTCAGATAAGAAACCGTAACCAGGATGCAAGGCATCGGCACCACTGGTTTTGCAGGCTCGAAGGACCTGATCGGTATCCAGGTAGGTTTCACCAGGGGTCTGGCCAGTTAAACCGATCGCTGCATCAGCTTCTTTGACAAATGGCGCATTGATATCACTTTCAGCATAAATTGCGACGGTAGCAATGCCCATTTGCCTTGCTGTTCGTATAATTCTACAAGCAATTTCACCCCGATTTGCAATCAGGATTTTCTTGATAACCCTTACATTCTCCATGTGCCGAACTCCTTGGTTCCTTCAACCTGATTGTTGTGGCAGGCAGAAAGGGTCATAGCGATGATAATTCGCGTATCCCTTGGATCAATCATGCCGTCGTCGGATACACGGGAAGTGGCAAATAGTCCCTTCGATCGTTCTTCAGCCCAGTATTCGGCTGTTTCCGCACGTTTGGCATCGGCCTCCTCATCGAACTTGAGGCCCCGTCTCTCAGCTGCTGCACGTTGTACTATCGTCATTACGCCAGCCATCTGCTTTGGTCCCATGACTGCGATTTTAGCCGTCGGCCAGGTAAAGGTGAATCGCGTACCATAGGCCCTGCCGCTCATGCCGTAATTACCAGCACCGTAAGAGGCACCGACGATGACGCTGATGTGGGGAACCGTTGAGTTGGCCACGGCATTAATCATCTTGGAGCCGTTTTTAGTAATCCCACCTTGTTCAAAATCAGTACCGACGATATAGCCGGTTATATTGTGAAGAAAAACCAGCGGTACGTGAATCTGGTTACACAACTGGATGAATTGCGCCGCTTTTTCTGCACATTCAGAAAAAAGTGCGCCATTGTTACCCAAGATGCCAACCGGGAAACCATGGATCTGACTCCAGCCACAGGTCAATGAGGGGCCATAAAGGGGTTTAAATTCTTCAAATTCTGACCCATCGGTGATTCTGTTAATCACCTCTCTGATATCAAACGGAGTCTTGAGGTCTTTGGAAACCAGACCTAATAAATCATCATCATCATGTATAGGCTCTGAAAACTGGCTGTTTGGTTCAGGTCCTTTTTTCCGCCAATTCAAATGTGATACGACTTCTCTACAGATTCGTATGCCATCCATTTCGTCCTCGGCAAGGTAATCTCCAAGACCTGAAACGGTGGTATGCATGTCGGCACCACCGAGGCTTTCTTCATCTGCATCCTCCCCGGTTGCCATTTTGACAAGGGGCGGTCCGCCCAGGAAGACCTTGGATTGCTTTTTTATAAAGATATTGTAATCGCTCATGCCTGGTTGATAAGCGCCGCCAGCGGTTGAGGCACCAAAGACTACGGAAATAGTAGGTATCCTGAGCTTAGATAGTTCAGTGATTTCGTAGAATAACCGGCCTGATTCACCAAAGTGACCGGTTTCACGCATAATGGCTGCTTCCGGATCACCGCCACCTTCGCCGCGTAGGTCAGCGCCTGCTGACTCTACTAGCTGAATATAGGGTAATCGGTTTTCCCGGGCTATTTCCAGGCCGCGCATGAGTTTTTTTGAGTTGAAAGGATTAAACGCGCCGGCACGAACCGATGGGTCGTGGCCCAGAATGAGGCATTCGATCCCGGCTACGACGCCGATTCCAACAATAAAGCCTGAACCAACATTAAAATTTGATCGCCATGCCGCCAGTGGGCTAATCTCGAGAAACGGTGAGTCGGGATCGAGAACCATGGCGATGCGTTCCCGTACGGGCATTTTGTTTCTGGAACGAAGTCGGGTCATGGCTTCTTCACCGCCACCTGCTTCGACTTCTGCATGGAGTGTTTCTAATTGTTCCAGCATCTCCAGCATGTCCTGCTTATTCTGGCGAAAATTATCTGAGCGCTGATTGACCTTGGATTCTAAAATTGACATGGCAGAGGTCCTTGGTGGATTTCTTTCCTAAAGACTAAAGGTATCAAAAAAAAGACCGGATGAGCAGATGATATTGGTAACTATTTTACTCGGCTCTGTCACCTGTTTGTGACCACAAAGCGCAGTCGGACTTCACCTCACTCTGTTTGGGTCTGTTGTGATGATTTTTGCTGCTGATTTGAATGCGAAACTATTTGCGCGGGCTGTTATTGTCCGGTGGTATGCTCTGACCTCAAGGATAGATTGTGCTGCCGATTCTGGAACGCTGATAGGGAATATTGGGGTTGCCATCCAAGCAAGGCTAATCAGTTAGAAGGAAAGTAGGGAGGGTAAGATATGGCTCGGTGGAAAAATTGGTCAGGACGTCAGCAGGCTGCACCGGAAGCGCTGCATTTCCTGCGCAGCCAAGCAGATGCAGCGGCTTTGGTTAATAGGGCCAGGCTGGACGGCAAAGGCATCAGGGTAGCAGGCTCGGGCCATAGTCACTCACCTCTGGTATTGAGTTCGGACTGGATCATCGATGTTTCAGGGCTGGCTGGTATCACCGATGTCGATCATGAGCAGAAAACAGCTTGGATATACGCTGGGACGCCTATGTATAGTTTGGGAAGGGCCCTGCACGACGAAGGACTTGCCTTGCATAACCAGGGCGACATAGATCGTCAAACCATTGCCGGAGCCTGTGCTACCGGTACTCATGGTACGGGCCGTAAGCTGGGCAATATGTCTTCGGCGGTATTGGCTGTAGAGGTCATTACAGGCAAGGGTGAGGTTGTCATCTGCTCAGCTGATCATGAGCCGGAGTTTTTTGCTGTGGCCAGGTTAGGGTTGGGTGCCGCTGGCATCATTACGCGATTACAATTGCAGTTGAGGGAGAGTTATAAATTGAGGGAAAATGGCTTGGATATGGCTTTTTCTGACCTCTTCCAGCAGCTTCCCGAACTGGCCGCTAGCCATGATCGATTCGAATTTTTCTGGCACCCCCAATCAGACCGAGCGACAGTAAAACTAACCGATGAAACCACTGATCAGCCGGAATATCCGCTGGCCGAGGAGGGTCGTCGCTGCGCCTGGAATTATGAGGTTTTGCCGAGTTACCGTCCGCATTTACATACAGAGATGGAATATAGTGTTGCCGAAGAGTTGGGCCCAGCTTGTCTTGCAGAACTACGGCAGATGATTCAAACAGAATTCAGCGAGATTCGCTGGCCAGTAGAGTATCGAACTTTGGCTGCGGATAATGTCTGGTTATCAACTGCCAGCGAGCGCCAGACAGTGACGATTTCTGTGCATGAAGACATTCGATTAGATGACTCAGTCTACTTTGCAGCTTGTGAGCGTATTTTTCGTCGATATCAAGGACGCCCGCACTGGGGAAAGGTTAACAACCTGGGCGCGAAAGAGTTTCAGGAGAGCTATCCACACTGGCTGGACTGGTGGCGAGTGAGGGACCAGTTTGACCCCGACGACGTCTTCGTTAATGACTACCTGGCATCAATTCGACCTTGAATTAGCTTCCCTCGTGGGGCCATTGATTGATTTTCGAGTCTCATCGCCGCAGCCGCCGGATCAAATTTATTGGCAGGGCAAGAGAACCTGTTATACCAGGCTGTAGTTTATGGCAGTACCGTTTTATTCAACGACCTCGATCAGGACGCTTCCAGGCGAGGTTATATAATTTATTCGTGCCTTTGAACGGGGATAAGCTTAGAGCCGCCCCTGGTCGTTTTAAGGCTTTGGTTGACGTGCTTTTTTGAAATCGGGTGGGCGCTTTTCCAGGAAAGCATCGATGGCTTCATGGTGTTCGGGGCTTTTGTAGCATTCTGCCAGTGCAATGCCCTCGCGTTGCTGGACCTTTTTAATATCGGGTTCGGCCATATTGGCAGTGACGAGCTCCTTTACCATGCGCAGGGCTGATGGCGGATTTTCACCCATTGACCTGGCTACCGATTGGGCAGTTTGCAGCAGCTCGCCGGGCTCGTCTACCAGACGATCAATCAATCGGTATTCAAGTGCCTGCTCAGCACTAATGGTGCCTCCGGTCAGCATCAGTTCATTACCTCGGCCAAAACCGGTTCGGGCAATTAGATAGTAGGAGCTGGCAAGTTCAGGAACGAGGCCCATTTTTATGAAGCGCACGCTGAATTGGGCAGCAGGTGAAGCAATGATCATGTCACATGGCAGGATTTGTGTGAGTCCCACTCCGATGGCAGCACCATTGACCGCAGCAATGATAGGTTTTGATCTCCTGACTAACCCCACCCAGTCCCTAGGGGCGCGGTTTTCCCTTGATGCCGCATCATCGGTAGATTTGGCCTGTGCCAGGAAAAGATCTTTGATATCTGCGCCAGCGCAGAAGCCTCGACCCGCCCCGGTAATAACAATGGCGGTTACAGCTTGACTTTCATTGGCTTCATGCAAGGCTTGATGCAACTCCTCACCCATCTCGTAGGTCCATGCATTTAAACGCTCTGGGCGATTCAGGGTGATAGTGTTAACACCGTCTTCTATATCACATAGGATTGTGTTGTATTGCATTAGGACGCGTCCCCTTGGTCGTTGAACTCATTTCTTGTTCTAAACGGCCAGTGTATACGAATGCGGTTGGATAATGTTACCCGGATTCAGGACCGTTGTTGTTGGCTCTTTCGCCTGTTTAATCCACGAGTTCCTCACCCAGTATCATGGACCAGAAGCGGTTCAGTATGTTGCTATTTGCTCGCTCTTTGGTGATAAATTTGACGTGCTCGTCAGGGCTGTCTGGATTAACCTGGATGTACCACAAGGGATTAATTTCGTTGGGTAACATGGAATAACGAACGTCAATGACTCGGTCTGGATGCAAGGGTCTCCAGGCAAGATAATCATTTGAGAATTTTCGAAACCGTTCGATATCAATGGCTTGTTGTTGCTTACTGTCAAGTCGTGGGAAATGTTTTCCGACATTGATTTTTGCAGCACTCGACCCTGTATAGGTTTTTTCTTTAAGCCCAACCCTGACGGCATCAACGTAGAAATCCCCCTGCCATTGGTAGACTGTTTTCCAGATTAGCAGATTCGCAAATGCCGGTTTACTGGAAATTTGCACAGGCTGATGTTGCCTTTCAGCAGCTAGTTGTGCTCCGACTTTGCTGGCTCGTAGGTGCTGCATTATGCCGATAGTGAAGTAGATTACCATCCAGATCAGGGCGATTTGTAACCAAAGTCGTTTTTTCTGTCTGTAGGCCAGCCAGCTCAGAATACAAAGTGGTATGGTAAATAAGGGATCAATGATTGAAATGATATTCCAGGCAAAGCGTTCGTCACTGAAAGGCCATAGCAACTGGGTGCCATAAGTGGTGCAGGTGTCCAGTAATCCGTGACTGGCAAAACCCAGAAAACAGCAGACATATAATCGACGGAAACTAATATGCTGCCGAGCCCAAAACCATAACAGGCCGGCGCAGATGGCGGCTCCAAAGGGGATAAAAGCGAGCGAGTGGGTGAACTGGCGGTGATACTCTAAAAATAGCAGGGGATCGGTGGATGAAGAGATGAAAACATCAATATCTGCACTGATACCAGCAAAAATGCCACACAGCAAGGCGATTTTAGTGTGTTTTTCCGGTTGGCTAGCACCGCTGATGATTGCGCCTACCACTCCTTGGGAAATTGGATCCATGTGATACCTTGATTTTTATATGAGACCATGCAAAGTGCTAGTTACCTTATTAGCATAGTAAAGGGGAGGGGAGTGTTACAGGTTTATATTGATTTTAAAAGCCCATATGCTTTTGTTGCGCTCAGGCCCTGCTGGCAGTTAGAGCGCGACTATGGCATTGCCATTGAATGGCTGCCATTAACGTTGAACATTGGCAGCTATCTCGGCACCGCAAAAGTAGACGATACTGGCAAGGTGACCTCTAATAATCGATCTCCTCGGCAATGGCAGGCGGTACGTTATGCGTATATGGATGCACGACGCTATGCCGATAGTCAGGGGCTTCTACTCAAAGGCACGCAAAAGATTTGGGATTCATCAATTGCTGCTATTGGATTGTTATGGGCCACCGATCATGCCCGAAACCGGGCCGCGCTCAGGGACTATACGACGATGGTCTTTGATCGATTCTGGCAGCGTCAGTTAGACATCGAAAACGCCGCTGTGATTGCTGCTGTGCTGGAGGAGGCAGGGATATCTGCGAGCGGTTTTTCTGATTATCTGGCAGGTCCAGGACGCTACCATCATGATCAATTACAAGAGCAGATATTGCAGGCTGGATGCTTCGGGGTGCCTACCTTTTGTATTAACAGCGAGACCTATTTTGGTCGCGAAAACTTGCCGATAGTTCGGTGGCATCTCGAAGGTGAGCCTGGTCGGATACCTCACAAAGCCTATGACACGGTATTATCATGAGTGAGGCACTGATAGCAGAAAGTGATTTTGTCCTTTTTGTTGACCTGGCTCGAATCGATAGCTTTGTCTGTATTTCTGCTATCAGGGACATGATGGTCGACCTTTCCCATCCCTTGAGGCTGTTACCGTTGAATCACCAGCTCGGTAATGTGGCTGAGGATGTGAAGAGTCGAGGGCAGGATATGGCGAGTTATAAGGACAGGCGAGCCCGTGCAAGGTCCGCTAACCTGGCCCAGGAGCGGCTTAGAGACTATGCTCGTTTGGGCCTGGCTGGTACAGATGCGGAAATACCGAGGCAAGTATCTTATGCCCATCTCGGATTACTTTGGCTGGATCAGGCTCAAGTTGATCTGTCTGAGAAATTCTCCTATCTTGATGCATATCTGCAGGTTGCGCTGGAATTTAGGGGATTAGCGGTGTCTGAGGCTGAGGTTGATGCCATTCTTGTAGGAGTGGGTCAGCAAGTTAAGGGTTCAATGGTAAGGTCTATGACAGGGCAGATGGGAAGATTGGATGAGGAAATTGGCACCAAGGGGATTTTGTCGGCACCGGCTTTCTTCTTGAGGGGGCAACGGTATATTGGCCAGCAACACCTGCCTTATCTGAACTGGACTCTTTCTGGATGCAGAGGTATTGCACCGGTCTAACATAGGCGGTACCTTGAGGAAAACCACGATACTTTAAGTTGATGAGTCGGGGCAGGGTGGGTTGTCGGTATCCTGGCAATCTGTTTAAACCGGATCACTTTGAGGGTCATAGACTGGGGGAGGGGTATGAGTCGGCGAGAGCAACTGGAAGAATGGGTCAACCAATTGCTTCGAGCCAGGGAAAACAATGCACTAAGACCTTGTTATTCGCTGATGCTTGAAGCCGTCGAGCTATCGGAAGCCTACTGGGTCCTCGATGAGGTGATAATGAAGACGGGTGTCGCCATTGCCGGTTTCAAGGGTGCGTTGACCCAGGTGGCTGCCCAGAAAAGCTTTAATGCACCTGGCCCAGCTTGTGGTGTACTTCTGGAAACGATGCTACACCCGCCGGGGATGCCTGTAAGCGGCGATGGTTTCACACGAGGGGCGATTGAAACTGAAATCGGTTTTGTCATCAGTGAGAGTATTCAGGCCCCGATTCATGCTCGAGATATTCCCCAGGTAACCTCTGCAATGATGCCCATGGTTGAACTGGTTGATGTCGGTTTTGAACATCAACCCATTGCTCTGGCCGATCTGGTAGCGAATAACGCGGCAGCAAAATTATTTCTTCGCGGTGAAGGCGTACCTGTCGGTGAGCCAGATGATATTCAAATTGAATTATTCAAAGATGGCGCCATGCTCCATTCAGCATCAGCTGGAGAAGTGCATGAGGGACAATTGCAGGCAGCAGCCTGGTTAGTGAATCAGGCTATGGCTCGTGGCTACAGCATACAACAAGGACAGATTCTCATGACCGGTTCGGCTGGTAAAATACAACCATTATTACCTGGGCTCTATGAGGCCCGTTATGGTGGGATGCAAACTATCGAATTTGAGGTTTTGGAAGGACAGACATAATGATAATGAGTATTATTTTAAATTAAATAAAAGGTGAGGATAGGCAATGGACTTTGATATACCCCGAGAAATTCAGGATTATTTAGTTGTACTGGATGAATTTATAGAGAGCGAGATTAAACCACTGGAGAATAAAAACGATAATATTCGTTTTTTTGATCATCGTCGTGAAGATGCGCGTACAGACTGGGACAGGGGCGGTTTACCCAATGAGGAGTGGGAAGCATTACTCTCAGAGGCAAGGCAATTAGCCGATGCTGCAGGCCATTACCGCTACCCGATTCCTAAGGAGTATGGAGGTCAGGAAGGCACCAATCTCGGTATGGCTATTATTCGAGAGCACTTTGCCGCTAAAGGGCTGGGCCTGCACAATGATTTGCAGACTGAACATTCTATTGTGGCTAATAATGTTGGCTTGTTGCTGATGCTGGCGTATGGCACTGATAGCCAGAAAGAAGAATGGATTCCTCTGCTACTTGCCGGGAAGCGATCCTTTGCCTTTGGTATTACCGAGCCCGATCATGGCTCTGATGCCACCCATATGGAGACCACCGCAGTCAAAGACGGAGACGGATGGCGTATTAATGGGGGTAAAACCTGGAATACCGGTATTCATAAAGCGAAATACGACATGATCTTGGCCCGGACCAGTGGCAAGGCCGGAGATGGTCAGGGGATCACTGCTTTTCTGACACCAACCAATGCTGATGGCTTCAAAGTTGAAGAAATGCTCTGGACTTTTAATATGCCCACGGATCATGGTCGAGTTTCACTCGACAACGTCTATGTAGATGACACGGCTATTTTTGGCGGAGAAGGCAGAGGTCTAGGTGTAGTGCAACATTTCTTCAATGAAAACAGGATTCGTCAGGCTGCATCGAGCCTCGGCGCGGCTCAATTCTGCATTAGTGAATCGATTGAATATGCCACTCAGAGAAAGCCGTTCGGGAAACCGCTGTCAACTAACCAGGCTATACAGTTTCCGTTAGCTGAATTGCAGACGCGATGTGAAATGTTACGAGCGCTAATACATAAAACTGCCTGGCAGATGGATACTTACGGCAATTTTATGGTGTCTGACAAGGTGTCGATGTGTAATTATCAAGCTAATCGCCTTTGTTGCGATGCGGCAGATCAGGCTATGCAGGTGCATGGAGGAATGGGTTATTCAAGGCACAAACCGTTTGAACATATTTACCGCCATCATCGCAGATACCGCATTACAGAAGGTGCTGAAGAGATTCAGATTCGCCGAATTGCTGGTTACCTTTTTGGTTATATGAAACAACAGGCTCCCAAAGGTGTGATACTGGATTGATATGGCAGGCTTTGAAAGCAAACTGAGGAAAGTGGTCACCGAGCATATACCGGGTTGTACGGAATTGCTTGCTGTCGAAAGACTCTCTGGTGGTGCAAGTCAGGAAACCTACCGGTTGACCCTGTCTATTGATGATCAGAAGGTTCACATGGCTATGCGACGTTCTCCTGGGGGAGAGTATGTAGAGCCGGTAGCGGCTCGTCCAGGCCTGGATGTGGAAGCAATGCTGATACAGGCGGCAAAAGCAGAAGGGGTCCCAGAGCCTGAGGTCTACTACGTACTGCAACGCGAAAACGATCTTGGGGACGGCTTCATAATGCAATGGCTAGACGGCGAGGCGCTCGGGGCCAGGATCGTTCGTTCCAGCGAGTATAGTCAAGTACGACCCGGCCTTGCCAGAGAGTGTGGCCGTATTCTTGCCCGTATACACCAAATTGACCTTGATCAGAACGGCCTGCGGCAGCGATTAAGTCGCATTCCCCCGGAGGCTTTTCTGGAGCAGATGCTGGAGCGATACTATCTTCTCGATACGCCCCAGCCCATGATTGATTACACCGCCTCGTGGTTAAGAGAACATCTTCCCGAGGAATACCGGTTGACCCTGGTTCACAATGATTTCAGAAATGGTAATTTTTTGATTGATAAAAAGGGCATTGTGGCGATTTTAGACTGGGAAGTAGCTCATATCGGTGACCCCATGCGCGACCTTGGCTGGATGTGTACAAATTCCTGGCGCTTCGGCGCGGCACCACCAGTGGGAGGTTTTGGCGAGTATCAGGATTTTTTCGAGGGCTATGAAGAAGTCAGCGGACAGGCCGTTAACGCAGAGCACGTCAAATTCTGGGAAGTTTTCGGGTCATTCTGGTGGGCCATCGGTTGTCTGGGCATGGCCGAGCATTATCGCACTGGTCCAGATCAGACCGTCGAGAGACCGGCGATCGGCAGGCGCAGTTCGGAGTGTCAGGTAGATTGTATAAACTTGATCATCCCTGGAAAGGTTGAATTGGTTGCTGGCGCAGACCGGGTCGATGAGGATATGCCAAGAATCGATGAACTGGTTGTCAGTGTGCGTGATTTCATTCGCGAAGAGGTCATGGTGGAGTTGCAGGGGCGAAACCAGTTTCTGGCTAGAGTTGCCAGTAATTCTCTTGATATAGCGCTCAGAGATATGGCAACTGGTGACGAACACCGGCGGCTTGAACATAACCGTCTCAAAGATTACTTTGGTTCCCAGGATACCTTGGCCGTGCTGCGTTGGCGACTGGTGAAAGCGCTTCGGGATGGATCTGTCGGGATTACAGATGAACGTATAAAAGAACACCTCAGGCAGACCGTTGTTAACCAGATAGCCATTGATCAGCCAAAATATTCTGGTTTTTTGAGGGCTGTTGAGGGCTGTTGAGGGATGGGATTGGGAATTATTAATGGGTTTCAGTTGATTGTAATGATGACTAAAGCATTTCTGCTGGGGTTTCGTAAAGGCCAGAATTATGGTTAACGAATTGGTTGTATTTAATAGGATGAAGATATGGATTTATTCTCTTTAGCGGGGAAGACCGTTGCAATAACTGGCGCGTCTTCTGGTTTTGGGCACCACTTTGCTGGTGTCTTGGCTGCTGCTGGCGCGAACGTAGCGCTGGGTGCGAGACGAACCGAAAAAATAGATAAACGAGTTGAAGAACTTCGGGAGCAGGGCGCGAGTGTTTCTGGATTTAGCTTGGATGTAACTGATGTCGAGAGTGCTCGCGCCTTTTTAGATAGTGCCCAGCAGCAATACGGTCAGGTTGATATTTTGATTAACAATGCTGGCGTGGAATCAGGGGCGAAAACCTTTTTGATGATCGATGAGGATGATTGGGACTATGTCATGAATACTAATCTAAAAGCAGCATGGCAGCTTAGTAAATTATATACCCAGGCAAATGCCGCTCTGGGTTGCTCAGGCAACATTATCAATATTGCTTCCATCACGGCTTATCGGACCATTAAAGGACAGTTTCCTTATGCCGTTTCAAAGGCTGCTCTGGTTAAAGCGACTGAAATCATGGCGCTTGAGGCGGCGAAATTTGGGATACGTGTGAATGCTCTGGCACCTGGCTATATACTCACTGATGTATCCAGGGTCCTGTTAGAAAGTGAACGCTCAGGCGAGTTTGTAAAAGGTATTCCGATGCGTCGATACGGTGAGTTTGAAGACCTTGATGGGCCTTTATTGTTGCTTGCCTCTGACTCATCAAGATATATGACGGGCTCCGTCATCGTCGTTGATGGTGGACATATTTGCTCTGAACTCTGAATTTCAACTAAAAGAGTTGTTAAAAGCGTTTACAAACCGATTGTAAATGATAATAATTCGCATTCAGGTTTGTACAGGTGTTCCATGAAACTGGCTAATTTAAATCCGGAGCTTAGATGTAGAGTTCTCTCTGCTGCTGACGATTATGAAGAACTGCAGAGCAGGTTCTTTGCGCTGGGCTTGTTCCCGGGGGTAGAAGTCAAAGTGTTGCGTAGTGCGCCACTGGGAGACCCGTTGCAGATCAGGGTGGGGTCATCTCTCTTGAGTATCCGAAAACGCGAGGCCGAGTGGATTGAGGTAGAGCAGCTACCTTCATGAAAGAAGGGATTATTGCCCTGGTTGGTAACCCTAATTGTGGAAAAACCACTTTATTCAATGCTTTAACAGGTGCGCATCAAAGAGTAGGTAACTGGCCCGGAGTTACTGTCGAGAAGAAAACGGGGTTGATTAAATCCCAGTCAGTCCCAAGCCAACTAATTGATCTACCCGGTATTTATACCCTGGAACAAAGCCATTTGGGTCGTGATGAACAGATCGCGCTTAACTTTTTACGCGAAGAGTCCTGCGACCTGATAATCAATATTGTCGATTCAGTCAGCCTCGGACGTAGCCTCATTTTGACGCAGCAATTACTTGAAACCGGCAAACCGGTGATTGTGGCGCTGAATATGTTGGACGTAGCGCAATCTCAAGGTATAGAAGTTGATGCCGAGGCCTTATCCGAACGCTTAGGCATCCCTGTTTTCCCTATGGTGGCGTCCCGCCGCCAAGGTGTCGCTGAGATGCTTGATGCCCTTGCTGAGCCTACCTTAAAGGATGCTAATTCAGGTGATATGGAAGGGCTTGCTGCTGCCGGTGCTGAGCGTCAAGTGCAGCGGCATGCTATCGCCACTCGGATTGCTAGCGAGGTCGTTAAGGCTCCGGCGGTTCACTATAGTCCGAGTGAACGCCTTGATACCTTGATGTTAAATCGTTGGCTTGGTATCCCTATCTTTCTGGGAGCAATTTATTTGATGTTCACGCTGGCCATTAATCTCGGTAGCGTTTTCATTGATTTCTTCGATATTCTGTTTGGTGCTGTGTTAGTTGATCTGACAACTGACCTGATGAGCAGTGCGGCCCTGCCGGAATGGCTGATTGTGATTGTCGCCAATGGCCTTGGCGGGGGAATACAATTAGTGGCTACTTTTATCCCGGTCATTGGCTTCCTGTTTCTTTGTCTTTCAATTATGGAGGACTCTGGCTACCTTGCTAGGGCCGCATTTGTTGTCGATCGGCTGATGAGCGGTATTGGTTTGCCTGGTACAGCATTTGTTCCTTTGATCGTCGGATTTGGTTGTAATGTCCCCTCGGTTATGGCGTCGAGAAGTCTGACTAGAGAAAATGATAGGCTGATGACTATCGCAATGGCACCGTTCATGTCTTGCGGTGCCAGGTTGACAGTATACGCCTTGTTCGCCGCCGCTTTTTTTGAAAGTAATGGACAGAATATTGTATTCCTGCTTTATCTGTTGGGTATCGCTATGGCGGTATTCACGGGATGGATTTTTCGTAAACAGATATTTGATGGTCAGGTTTCACCGTCTTTTCAGGAAATGCCTGCCTACCATATACCCATTTTAAAAAATATCATGCTCACCACCTGGTTTCGTCTGAAGAGTTTCATCTTTCGTGCGGGTAAGACTATTGTGGTAGTTGTAGTTTGCCTTAGCTTCCTGAATTCGATTGGAACCGATCGGAGTTTTGGTAATGAAAACACTGAAAACTCAGTGCTATCTGTTATCGGTAAGAGCATTACACCGATTTTTACGCCGATGGGACTGACTGTTGATAACTGGCCTGCGACAGTAGGCTTGTTTACCGGTGTGTTTGCGAAAGAAGCGGTCGTTGGTACTTTAGATGCGCTTTATAGTGGAGCCCAAGATAGTAGCAAGTTATCCCTTGGTGAATCTGTGACGGCCGCATTTCAATCGATAGCTGATAATGCCGCTGGTTTGACTGCTACGTTGACGGATCCGCTGGGGCTAGGAATATCTGATGTTTCCTCGGGTGAAATGGCAGCTGCTGCACAGGGGGTGACCAATGTCACACTGACTCAGATGGCGGCTAAGTTCGGCACAGAGTTTGCTGCGTTTTGTTACCTGGTATTTATCCTTTTATATGCACCTTGTGTCGCGGTATTGGGATCGATAACCAAAGAAGCTGGCTGGCGTTGGATGCTGTTGGTGTTTTTCTGGACAACCGGCCTGGGTTATATCTCTGCTACCTGCTTGTACCAGGTAGGCACTTTCTCAGAGCATAAATGGTTCTCTGCGGGTTGGTTGGCTGCCTGTAGTATTTTGCTTTTGTTGACCATTCGTGGCCTTAAACGACTGGGCCGACAGGCACTTCCAGATCGCCTGATTCCTGTTATACAGGTTTGAATTCAATCAGCTGATATATGTCTGTGGTGTTATCGACCAATGGGTTAGACTCTTTGGCTATTGCGTCCTCGGGAACAAATTATTGGACATTAGAACAAAGCTGTCGTTGCTGCTGGTGGCGGTGTCTTTAATCAGTATGGGATTGCTGGGTGCCTTCGCCTACAGAACATCGGCAGGTATGCTTCAGGAGATATCAATCCGGCAATTGGATGCCCTGGCAGAGGGCAAAAAGCGTGATTTGTTAAAGGTACAGCAGAACTGGCGGAGGACAATACATCTGCTCACTCGGCACGTGGTCAGTCAAGGTCGGTTCAACGGCATTATATCCTCAGAGAAAACAGCCGCCTCCCAAACTTTAATGAACCTCATCTCTCTATACGCTGAGGTGAATGGTATTGCATCCGTAAAGATATTTGATGCCACCGGGGCAGAGTGGGTTACGGTAGGTCAACCGAGTCTGGCAAAACAGCACCTGATGCCTTCTACAGATATTGAGTATAGAGGTACCATTGTAACCGATGCGCAAGCAGTCCAGGTGGTGATGGCTGCTCGCATCATTGATCAGGGAAAACTGGTAGGCGGGCTCGAACTTACCTATGATGCTCGCGATTTGATCAGTATCGCTGAAAACCTCACTGGACTTGGGACGACTGGAGAAGTCCTGATGTTTTCGGGTGGCCTGGAAGGGTCTGCTGTGACCTTGCTGAGTCGTCGGCGGCACATTGGCGCTGTTCAGCAGGGTCAAAAATTAGAATTTGCAGAAATGTCTGCAGATATCCAAGCAGCGCTGAAGAACGATGTCGAACCATCGAGCCAGGTTATGGACGATAGAGGCCAACTGGTCTGGATGGCTAGCCGATATATTCCCGAGCTTGAGTGGGGTTTAGTCGTTAAGGTAGATGCATCTGAAGAAGAGGTAAGATCGGAGTTACTGTTAACCGCATTGGTCGATATCGGATTGTCAGTTTCGGCGTTTGCTATTCTTGGTGGCGCACTGCTTGGCCTTTATTTCGCAAGACCAGTCCAGCAATTAGTCGACGTAGTGCAAAGGTTTAATGCCGGAGAAAATGACGTTAGGGCGACCATTCAGGGGGATGATGAAATTACTTACCTGGCTGCAACTTTAAATGACTATCTGGATACAGTCAGTAGTCCGAGTAAAAGAACTGATGATGCCTGAGTTTCTTGACACGTTAAAATTGTTTGGCGGGTTTGTTTATTTACTCATGGGTGGTGAGTTACTGGTTAGGGGTGCTCTAGCCTTTTCAAAGAGAACCAGAATCCCCGCGGTCGTCGTCGGAATGACGGTTGTTGCCATGGGGACGTCTGCTCCAGAGTTAATGATATCGATATTGGCGGCGCTTTCCGGCCATCCAGACGTGGCGGTTGGGAATGTGATCGGGAGTAACATAGCTAACGTATTGTTAGTGTTGGGGGTTCCTTTACTGTTATACCCGATAGCTACAAATCAGCCTGGATTGCGCTGGCAGACTAGCCTCATGATTGCCGTATCAATTTTTTTTATCGTATTGTGTTACTTCCAGCCGATCACCATATTTGGAGGAATTTCACTGGTGTCAGTATTGGTAGTCTTCCTGATTGCCAGTGCCAGAGGCGTGGCGATTCTGCCGAATGTGGAGGATGCAGAGGAAGAGCTTAAAGGCATTGGCCTACCTTCGCACCCGAGTACGATCCTGCTACTCATTGTTCTTGGTTGCATTGCTTTACCGTTGGGAGCTGATCTTGTAGTTCGGGGCGGGGTGGGTCTGGCGGCATCATGGGGGATTAAGGAGAGCGTCATTGGCCTTAGTCTTGTCGCGCTTGGTACCTCGTTACCTGAGTTGAGCACCACTTTGGTGGCAGCTTTCCATAAAAATAGTGACGTTGCCATTGGTAATGTGATTGGCAGTAATCTGTTCAATATTCTGGCTATTTTAGGGATTACTGCGATCCTGACCGACATTCCAGTGTCCGCAGATTTCATGGAGTTTGATATATGGGTCATGCTCGCAGCGAGCTTGACTCTTTGGGTCGCAGCGCTTTTGAAGGGTTCTTTGGGACGGTTGATGGGTGCTTTTTATCTTGGTTCGTACCTGCTGTATATCTGGATATTGTTTTAATAGGCAGCATAAAGAGGATTCACTAAGTGGCTTCTAAATTTAACCAGTCTACGGCTATTGCGGTTGTAGTGGCCAATATGATCGGAACAGGCGTATTTACCAGTCTTGGATTCCAGCTCATCGATATTAAATCAGTTTTTGTCTTGATGATGTTGTGGTTAGTCGGTGGAATTACGGCGCTTTGTGGTGCCTTAACCTACGCAGAACTCGGTGCCAACCTGCCTCGATCTGGTGGTGAGTACAATTTTCTTGGGCGGATTTATCATCCGGCCATGGGCTTCATCTCAGGCTGGATTTCAGTTTCGGTGGGATTTGCGGCTCCCATCGCGCTGGCAGCGATGACTTTTGGGGCCTATTTTAGCTCTGTCGTGAGCTGGGCTGACTCTGGGGTTTCGGCGGGCTTGCTGATTTTATGTCTGACCTGTCTACATTGCTATAGTCATCAAACCAGCGCTCGAACCCAGGTCATTTTTACCAGTATAAAGGTATTGCTGATTCTAGCCTTCTGCTTGTTGGTGTTTTTCTTTTCAGATACCAGGCAACCGATTTCATTGATACCGGTAGAGGGTGATGTGGCAGTCCTAACGGGTGGTGCATTTGCAGTGTCGTTGATTTATGTGAATTATGCCTATACAGGTTGGAATGCAGCTACTTATATTCTTGATGAGTTGGATGCTCCGCAGAAAAACCTACCGCTTGTGTTACTCATAGGCACTAGTGTCGTTATTGTCTTTTACTTGATGCTCAATTTCGTGTTTTTATTGAGTGCGCCCGCTGAAGCCTTGACCGGAAAAATAGAAGTGGGTCTTATAGCCGCTGAATATGCCTTTGGGGAGCAGGGAGGCAGGCTGATGGGATTAATGTTAGCCGCGCTGCTGATTTCAACGGTCAGCGCTATGCTCATGACAGGACCACGCGTGCTTCAGGTGATTGGTCAGGATTTTCGAATTTTTCGGTTTCTTTCAAGAACGAACCAAACCAATTTGCCTATCAGTGCCATTATCTGTGTCGCCGTGCTGGCGGAAATATTAGTACTGACCTCGACTTTTGAATCGGTACTGGTGTTTTCAGGTTTTGTGTTAGCGCTGAACACCTTATTCACCGTCGGCGGCGTCTTCGTGATGAGAGCTAAAGGTATGGCTAAAGCAGGTGCATATCGAACATTCGGTTATCCATTTACGCCTCTTATTTTTCTCTTGCTGACCGCCTGGACACTGGTTTATATATTGATCCAGAGGCCCCAGGAGGGATTCTCAGGGTTGGCGATCATAGCAGTAGGGCTTGCCCTTTATTGGATTTCAAACAGGTTTTCACTGCAATCCTAACGGATAGCATGTTGCCCCTTAAACTCGCCGTCTGGTACCGCGCTTTAATCAGAAGCGTGATGCCGTTAAGGTTACATCTGCATTCGCCCAAACGGTATTAAAACGAGCCTCGACTGCTGCTGAAGCCTTACCTTGTGCTGATAAAGCCTGCATCAGACCGTATAGTGCCCAGCCATTTCGTGGGTATCTTTCTAAATTACGCTGGTAGACCTGTTCTGCCTCTAGCGCCATACCGGAAACCAGAAGCGCTTTACCCAGGGAAAGCCGGCTAGGGTAATACCAGAAGGGGGGTTCGGTGTAGGGTAATTTATCCTGCACCCCGACCGCTGTCGTAAAGTGACTGATTGCCAGTGCCGGATCGTTCTCAGCCAGGGCAATTTCTCCGGATGCAAGTTCGTCGGCAATTTGCAGAAGCATCGAAGCTGGATAGGCGATTGAGTCGAGAAACAGGATATCCTGATTCTCTTTATATTGACCGATAGCAACCTGTTCGGCTCGAGCGCTGGCGATATCACCTTTGTTGGCATAGGCAACAGCGCGAGCATAGTGCCAGATACCGTTAGCGTACTCGAGTCTTTCTTCTGGAGCATTTTCTTTTAAAATCTCATCCCAAAGCCCGAATTGCACTAGTGACTGGACGGGAATGGTTTTGAAAAATTCAACACCAGGGAACTGATCAATCATCTCGATCTTAACGTTATTAGCAACTTTCTTGCCCGCCTCTATCGCTACAGCACTTCTGCCTTCCATGCTCGAAGAGGACCACAGAAAGTGGATATTGTGGGGGTAGTAGGCGGCTGGATAGAACCCCTGAGCATTACAGGCTGCAATATATTGCTCGTCGACTGCAGCAGCAAGTTCATTGGCGCGTGATGCATCAGCATATCGACCGATACGATAGTAAATATGAGAAGGCATATGGACTAGATGACCTGCACCGGGAACCTGATTAAGTAACTGGTCAGCGGTTTGCTCGGCTCGTTCAGGATCTGAGGAGGATTCAACGGCATGAATATAGAGATGCAGTGCCATGGGGTGTTGCGGGTTCCTTTCCAGTACCATCTCGAGGGTATCTATTGCTTCCTGGGTGAGTGGTTTTGGGTTGTCTGCATCTATCCAATAGTCCCAGGGCATAGTATTCATAATGGCCTCCGCGAATAAAGAGGCAGCATCATCATCGTCCGGATATTTGTTCGATAAGTTCCGCATCGCCATCACATACTGCTGATCCAATGGAGCCCTTTCGGTATTCGGATCACCGTTATAACGCGTTGCCAGGGCATCGATATAGTCCTGTTCCTGTTGCGAGGCTGTGGCCTTCAATGCCAGTGCCTTTGTTATTGCGGCATGTGCAGCGATGCGGTCCTGGTCAGCCATAATAACGGCACCGTCGCTGGTGACATTAATATTCGGCCCCAATGCTAATGCCTCTCCCCAGAAACACATAGCACATTGCGGGTCGAGTTTCTGCGCTGCTTTAAATGAGCGAACCGATTCGGCGTGATTGAAGGCGAAGTCGATGGTGAGACCCTGGTCGAAATAACGTTGTGTATAGGCAATATTGCTGGATATGGGGTGGCTGTGATTGCCCATACCCTCAAATAGAGGTGCGCCAGCGCGAGTTGCGACTGCCAATGCGGTTTCTTCGCTCGCACAGCCGCTGATTGCCACTAGAGTTGATATTAGTCCAGTAAAGATGACTTTGCGCATCAGATCCGACTCCTAGATTAGAAATATTCTTACTATTGTGAGTGTAATCCATTAAGCCGATGAAAGCATGAGGACTGCAGACGATTTTGGGCCATGATGCATAGATCATGGTATAGCTAGTCAAGCCAGATCCTGCTTTTGCTATGGTCGTTAAGGGAATGGTTACTGTTAGCATGAAAACTGTCTCAGTTAGCTAGAAATCTGTTTCAGTTCGCTATAAACCTGTGATCGGTTAATAAGCCAAGCGTTGCTGCTGTTGAGAACGCAATTGCTGTTACCGAAGTGAATTTGCCCTGCTACTAACAGGCGTTGGCTATTACTGACAAGCGATTGGTGTTACTAATAAAATGTCCTCAATTCAATTATTGGGCAGGGTTTTGGTGGCAGTGTGATATCGAAACCAGCTTTGGCAGCCTGCATATTTTTCATCCTAAGCAGCGAAGGAGTATGATAGGCCAGGTTAATTGTTGATTTTGGTCTGATTTTCACGATCTGAGCACTTTGGGAGGGATAGATGCGCCAGCCAGTCAGTTACATTCGGCAAACCAGAGATTTGTATGACAGTCTCGGCTATCAACCATACAACTGGTTTGAAGCAGGTTCTGCGCCAGATTTTGTAAAGCCGGGTAAGTCCCTGGCAGAGAGTAGACTGGGGGTGCTCTCCACAGCGGGCACCTATGTTGCCGGTCAGGTCGCCTACCACTATAAAGACGATACCAGTATAAGGGTGATTCCCAGTTCGACTTCAGTTGAGGAAATTCGATTTTCGCACGTGACTGAAAATTATCTGGTGGATGCCCGTCAGGATCCGCGTTGCGTATTTCCCATTCAGGCGTTAAAGAAATTAGCCGATCAGGGTGTTATTGGCAGCCTGGCAGATAATTATTTCTCCTGTATGGGCGGGATTTATTCACAAAGGCGAGTGACAGCAGAGTTGATCCCTGCGTTAGAAGCAAAGCTCCATTTTGAGGAAATTGACCTATTATTGCTGGTGCCTTTGTGACCCGTGTGTCATCAGACCGTGTGTCTGATTGCACGCCATCTTGAATCGGCAGGGCTGCCGACGCTGATAATGGGAAGCGGCCTGGATATCCTGCAGGCAGGTAAACCACCCAGAGCAAGGTTTCTGAATTACCCTCTGGGCTTCGAAGCAGGGCAGCCATTTAATGAAGAGAACCAATTAGCAGTATTGGCTGCGGCGATCTCTGGGTTTGACGATATGACCGAGCCAGGTATTGAACCCGTGAATTTTAACTGGGAACAAGGCTGGCAGATGATCTCTGATCGAGACAAGCATTCAGCCGGATCTGATTTGCGGTCTGAAAGAGATGCAACACCTCGGTATCAAACCCTGCGCGATAAAGAATTGGCAGAAGGAAGCTGATATGAATGACCGGAAAATCAGGAATATACTTGATAGCTGCAAAACAGTAGCCATGGTTGGTCTATCGGCTAACTGGTTTCGCCCGAGTTTTTTTGCTGCAAAATATTTGCTCGAGAGAGGTTACCAGGTAGTCCCGGTGAATCCCAATTATGATGAAATTCTAGGGCAGACCTGCTATCCCGATCTCGCCTCAATTCCACATCCAGTTGATATTGTTGATTTGTTTCAGCGAGCTGACCAGGTAGAGAAGTTTGTGCAACCGGCCATTGATATGCAGGCAAAAGTACTTTGGTTGCAGCTCGGCATCATTAATGAAGAAGCTGCAGCTCAGGCGACTCAGGCAGGATTGGAGGTGGTCATGGATCGTTGCATGAAAATTGAATACGCCCGTTTATTTGGCGGGCTTAGCTGGATGGGGGTGAACACCGGGATAATTTCCTCGAAGCGTCCCAGGGTTCTGCCGTAAAGGTTAATTGGAAGAGGTCACCATGGAAGATCATGAATTCGGGATTGAAACCCGTTGCCTGCATGCGGGTCAGATACCGGATCCCGCGACAGGGGCCAGGGCAACACCTTTGTATCAGACTGCAGCCTATGTTTTTGATGATACTGACCACGCCGCTAGTCTGTTCAACCAGCAGACTTTTGGTAATGTCTATAGCCGCATGTCCAATCCGACCACGGCGGTATTTGAAGAGCGTATGGCGTCGCTTGAAGGTGGCAGAGCGGCTCTAGCGGTTGGCTCAGGTATGGCAGCTCAGATGACGGCGTTACTGACTCTGCTGAAGCAAGGCGATGAACTCGTGTCTGCGAGTACGTTGTATGGCGGAAGCTATTCACAATTTGACGTAACCTTCAGGCGAATGGGTATTGATACCGTATTCGTCGATCCTGATGATGCCGATAACTTTCGAAAGGCCATTACAGAACGTACCAAAGTGGTATATATAGAGACAATTGGTAACCCTTCTAATAACTTGATTGATATACAAGCCGTGGCGAAGATTGCCCATGATGCTGGTATTCCCCTCATGGTGGATAATACTTTTGCTACGCCTTTTCTGTGTCGCCCATTTGAACATGGCGCGGACATAGTGGTGCATTCTGCGACTAAGTTTATCTGTGGGCACGGTACTTCAATTGGTGGTGTCATCATCGAATCCGGTGAGTTCCCCTGGGATAATGGTAAATTTCCAGAAATGACACAGCCGTCCAAAGGCTATCATGGCCTCAGGTTTTACGAGACTTTTGGTGATTTTGGTTTCATCACCAAGTGCCGGCTTGAAACCCTGAGGACATTGGGCGCGACGTTAAGTCCATTCAATTCTTTTTTGTTTCTGCAGGGCCTTGAAACGCTGCATATCAGGATGGAGAGACACGTTCAGAATGCGATAAAGGTCGCTGATTTCTTAAATCATCATAAATCGGTAGCTTGGGTCAAATATGCCGGACTGGCCGACAACCCCTATCATGACCTTGCGCAGAAATACTTGCCAGACGGAGCAGGAGCAATTTTGACCTTTGGCATTAAAGGTGGCCGGGCGGCAGGTGTGAAGTTTATAGAAAATGTAGAATTTCTCAGTCATCTTGCAAATGTTGGCGATGCAAAGACGCTGATTATCCACCCAGCATCTACCACACACCGGCAGTTAAATGATGAAGAACAGGCAGCCGCGGGCGTCTCTGCGGATATGGTTCGCATCTCAGTTGGTCTTGAAAGCATTGAAGATATACTTTGGGATATTGAACAGGCTCTTGCTGTTTCTCAGACACCGGCAATTGCTTAGAGGTCCAGTCTCGTGATGGCTTGTAGCGTAAAATATCACCACGCGGTCTAAATAGAGCACGATTAATGCTGAGCACCTGGGGTGTGGTATCGGTTTTAGCAATAGAGTGTTAACTTAATGCCTATTTGAGAGAATAGATTGACGCAATTCTCAGTACAGCGACGTGATCATTTATTTTTAGCTGTTCTAGTTTCAGTAATGGCCCATGCGTTACTTTTTTCGTTTGACCATCTTGGTTTCAAAACGACGCAATCCAGGCAATCAGGCCAGGTCCTAAGCATGGTGTTAAAAAAAATCCGGCCTGCCAGGTCGGCGGTGATCGATAGCCAGAGCAGGGTATTGCTGGATCAGCCGGTTTCACAGGTAGTGGCAGAGGAGATTGATGGATCAAGGCGTCTACAGCATGGACCTGTCGGCACAGCCCCTGAAGAGCAGGAACGCCTTGGCGAACCGTTGAAACTGGACCAGGTGAGTGGCTGGGAGCTATACCGTCAGGCCATCTTAACCATCCGTGAAGGCTCATTCACTCCGCTTTCAAGACAACGAACCTTTAGCGTCGATGATCTACCGCTGAAGCGCCATTCTAAGCCAGGATCATCGTCCCGGCCCAGCTTATTAGCGCCATTGATTTCTCAACCAAGTCGATCTGAGATAGTGGATGATTTTGGTCAGAGCATGGTTAAAGTCTCAGATGGGTTTGGGAATATTGTTTGTATGCAGGAACGCAGAGACTGGAGTGACGGGGGTATACATTTTAAGGGGGCGGCCGACCGAATGAGGAATCCTGCCCTGATGTATCGCCTTAGTAAAGAGCATTGTGGTCACCTCGATTAGCCTTTATGGCCGGTTTGATCGGATCGAGCGGGGCTACTATTGGATCCGTTATAAGGCTCATGTGAGGATCCTAAACACCTTTGACGCAGCAAGAAAGCCCTGGCCAGAATCTGCTGTAACCGCCCTCTGGTTGATGACGAGTCGGGTTGGGCGCAGTAAGAAAAATGACGCTAATATTGACGGAGTATGTAAACAGCAGTTTGTTTTAGTGCAGTCCTGCTTGTTCATGATTGATCGACGTCGAGGCTCAGTTTTATCACCGATTTCGTATAGATATAATGGATTACCTGCTGTGCTTAAAGGGATACAATCATGTTCAGCCTGATCGACTGGTTTGTGGTGGGCGTCTACCTAGTTGGAACCACTGTGCTCGGTCATCGGTTGCGTGGGCCTCAGACGGATACTAAAGACTTCTTCCTGGGTAATCGAGACGTTCCATGGCAGGCAGTAACCGCCTCTTCAGTTGCAACCACGATCAGTGCGGTGACATTCATTTCAGTTCCGGCATTGGTATATGCAGATGGTGGGAACCTGGTTTATCTTCAGTTTGCCCTTGCGGGAATCATTAGCCGTATTATCGTAGCCTATTGGTTGCTGCCGAGATATTATCAGGATCTGTATTTCAGTCCTTATGATTATGCCAGCAAAAGCCTGGGCTCCTGGTCAGGTCGATTTGCATCTTTGTTGTTTCTTGTCGGCGGTGTGCTCGGCCAGGGAGTGCGAGTTTATGCTACCGCCCTGGTGCTAGAATTGCTCACTGGCTGGGCACTCAGTCAGAGTATTATGTTGATCGGTATATTCAGTATTCTCTGGACCTGGATGGGGGGGATTCGGACCGTCATATGGACCGATGTAGTGCAGTTCTTTGTGTTGATTGGCAGTGCTCTTTTTGTACTGGTTTTTATCCTAGGCAAGGTAGATCAAAGTTGGAGTGAAGTGCTTGATCTAGCTGACGCTTCTGGAAAATTAGACCTGGTTGACTGGTCCACCGACCCAAGAGTAGCGATGACCTTCTGGGCCGCCCTACTAGCGATGCCTTTCCAAAATGTGGCTGTTTACGGCACCGATCAGCTTTTCGTGCAACGGCTACTTTGTTGTAAAGATGAAACAGCTGCAAGAAAGGCGGTTCTCTGGAGCACGATCGGAGAGATTGTCCCCATGGTCATGTTAGCGGTTGGGTTACTGCTCTATGCCTTCTACCAGCAGTATCCGATGGCGGCCGAGTTCTCGATATTGGTGACTGAGCGGAGCGACCGGGTATTTCCTGTGTTTATTCTCTCTGAACTGCCTGCTGGCATCCGCGGACTTATGATTGCTGGGCTGCTCAGTGCAGCTATTTCCAGTCTCGATTCTATTCTTGCTGCACTATCCCAGATAACCTATAAATTGCTATTCTCGGATAGGTTCAAGATTTTTTCCGCAGTTGATGTAAGCAGGGCAATCGTCCTGGTGTGGGGGTTAGTCCTATGCCTGATGGCTTATGCCATGGCCGATTCTCGATTGAACCTTATTGATCTAGCATTCACGATGACAACCTATACCTATGGCCCTCTGCTAGGGGTTATGGTGATGAGTATGATTGGCATGCGCCGGGGCTACCTGGTTATCCCTGCGGCCCTGGTCAGTATTATGCTGGTTGTGGCATTAAACCACCCGGGCCTGGTGTTGGCGTCGAAAACCGACGCAGGCCCACTTCTGGCTTGGCCGTGGTTGTTTCCAATTGGGACAATATCTTGCCTTTTGCTCGCTTATGGTAGTGATTTAATGGGTTGTTACGGTGATAAATTAAAGGTTAGTTGATGCCTTTGTGCCAACCCCGTGCAGCGATAGTTTTAGTCTGTTGTTATCGGGAAATCAAAGTAGCGATCCGGATAGGGTTCTGGATTGAATGTAAAGTGCCACCATTCCTTTGGGTAGTTAATAAATCCATGCGTTTTTAATATGCTGGCCAGAAACTGCTTGTTTTGTCTGGCTGCAGTACTGACCAGGGCATTTTCAGTATGGCTTAGGCTATCAAAGCAATCATAATCAGAACCAAAATCGAGGTGTCCTGCAGCTTGAGATCGTTTGTAGTCGGATTGGCAGTGTATGGGTCTTTCCGGCTCTACCCCATCGTCTTCAGTCAGTTGCCGCGAGGGCAAAGTCCTTCTGATGGTCAGGTCGACCGTGGAACCTCTGCTATGACCCGAGCGCTCTGCAATATAGCCGGCGTTAAATAACTCACGCTTGGCGACCCTGGGATAGAAGGCTGTTTTCATCTCCTGCCGGGGTTGGCTGGCCCATTGGACAAAGTCATCAACTGCATGTTGAGGTCGATAACAATCAAAGATAACAAGACCGAAGCCCGATTTGTTTAGAATTTGGTGAACTTTAACCAACGCTTTTGCCGCTGGCTGAGTTAACCAGCAGGCACTGGTATCATAGCCATAAACCGGTCTGCCTAGAAAATTGTGCGAACTTGCGTAGCGCATCTCCAGATGTATGGTTGGGTCTAGATCCAGAAGGTTAACAAAGTCATCCGGACGTTGCTCACTGATACTAAAGCTACAATACAGGGTCAGCAGGATATTGATAAATGGCCTAGCCAGGCCTGGAGTATTCGAACTCCGGGGTTTAAAGCTGATTTTTGTAAAGTATTTTCTTTGAGCGCCGATACCAGAGTTTCTCATTATCAGTTTTAAACCAGCGGTCCACTTTGATGGCTATAGACCGAGTTTTATTGGCCTACGGGTTGTATTTGTTCTTTTTTCACCTGTCTGTCGGCCGTTATAGGGACGGGTCTTCAATTGTTTTTGTTAGTCTTGGGTATGCCAACAAAGTCACCTGGCCTCTTCTCTGCATTTGCCAACATGGCTTCCTGGATCTCCTCCACCTTCAGATGAGAAGCATTCCACAAGGCAATATAGTCCAGGCCATCGGCGGTCGAGTGATCTCTCGCATAATTGATCATCTTCTTGCAACCATATACAGCCAGTGGTGCCTTTGATGCGATTTCAGCTGCGATCTCCATGACCGCCTTTAACAGGCTCTCCTGGCCGTCGTAGACTTCGTTAATTAAGCCCATCTGTTTTGCTTCGGTGGCTGCGACGCGCCGTCCAGTATAGGCCAGCTCTTTTACATAGCCTTCGGGTATCAGTTTTACCAGTCTAGGGAAGGTGCCTACATCAGCGGTCATACCGATATTGGTTTCGAAAATGGTAAGGAATGCATCAGCGGTGGCATAGCGGATGTCACAAGAGGTCACCAGGTCGACACCGCCACCAATACAGCCACCTTGAATCGCCGCCAGGACCGGTACTCTGGCTTGTTCAATACAATTGAATGACTCCTGCATGTGCAGGACATTGCTATAGAATGCCGAACCCGCCTGGATGCGCCTGGTTTTTTCGTCAGTTTCGGATGCCGATTGCCCTACGCCGGCAAACGAGGATACATCTAGGCCCGATGAAAAGTGCGGGCCTGTTGATGAGATAACGATAACTCTGGCTTCAGCCTGTTGATCAATTTGTTTAATAATTTCCGGTAATTCTTTCCAAAACTGAGGGTTCATGCTGTTACGTTTTTCAGGTCGATTGAGTTGTACGTGGGCGATTTTGTTATTCATGGAAACCTCAAAACACTCGTACATTTTTGATCTCTCCCTAGGATGATAAAATTAGGCCAATACCGGTGCAGCTTAATAAAGTTGGAATTCCAGTGCAGTAAACAGGGTGATTCCTGGGGCATTATAGCCAAAAACCTCTTCATATTGCTGGTCTAGTAAATTACTGACCTGAAGTTTCAATCTCAGTCTGGACGAGAGCCTGTGCGTTACATCTAGGCTGGTTAAAGCAAATTTTTCCAGGACGACCCTTTCTTGATAGGGTGGGTAGGGTGGATAGAAGTCATCCTGTTGGGTCCCCGTTATTATGTAACTTAGGCTTGCTTGGGTGTTCTCACTCTCATAACTGAGACTCACTGAACCAGTATGTCGTGGCCTCCTGATTTCCATAGCACCGGACAGTTCCTGTGAGTCCAGGTAAGTGTAACTGGCCTTTATTGCAACAATGGTGGTTGGTGCCCAATGCATACTGAGTTCAAATCCGTTTCGGCTGGATTTCCCCTGCTCATTGATGGCGGTGAAGCTGTATTGCTCAGGGATATAAGAAAATCCATTGATTTCGTTTTTCAGGTGGTTGGAGAACAGGTGGCCTTCAAGTGTCAGGGCGAGATTCTGGAAACGCTGGCGTAATCCTATTTCATAAGAAAGGGCTTGTTCTGGCCTCAGGTCCGGGTTGCCAATAAATGAATTAAAGTAACCAAAACGTTCAGTGAAGGAAGGGTTTTTGATCGCTCGGCCCGCCGCAAAGGAAATTTTAGTATCGCCATTGTTGAGTAGTCCTGCCAGAGTCAATCGCCAGCTTAAACTAGATTGAAAGTCTGAGTTATGCTCTGACCGCGCACTCATAGAGAGTCCGAATTTAGCCTTGCTGTATCGGTATTCGCTGGCAACCGCCCGGCTTAATGTTGATAGGTTTTTGTTTGGATTTCCAAACAGGCTGATCGGTCCTTGTTGCTCAAACGTTTCTCTTTCGGTCTCGATTATCCCGGTAAAACGGTGATTTTGGTTATGAAACGATAATTGATAATCAAGATGCTGGCGTTGGCCCTGGGTTGCGGTGTCTGCTTCCGGAAATGTGTAGTTGGCATTATCGCTGGCATTTAAACCGAGCCGTAAATGTTGGCTCAGGTTGTCATTATTGTTGTAGCTTAAGGTGATACCGCCATAGCCCTGTTTGCTCTTGGTCCGGAATGGCGCATCTACTGGCAGCCCTGTGGTGATAAAGTCAACGTCATCATATTCGGTCTGGCTTCGAGTAGTTCGTAGACTCAGAGCGAGGTGATAGGTGTCATTGAGCTGTCTATGGAGACCAGCGGATAAAGTGGTATTTCGATAACCATCTTCTTCGGTCCCGACGCGAGATGCATTTTCGCCCCGGCTGCTAATTGACTCCAGTCCTAGCGAAACAGCCGTTTCATCAATGTGAAATCTGTTTGAGATACTAAACTGTTGGATGTCCTGCGAGCCGATACCCAGTTGCATCACAGCATTGTCTTTCGCGCCGGCCTGGTTGGTGATGATATGAATCACTCCGGCGAGGCTGTCGCTACCCCATATGGCGCTTTGCGGACCGCGTACTATTTCAATCCTTTGAATCTGATTTGGCAATAAATGTGCAAAGTTAAATTCACTTCCCTGGCTGACGTCATTGGCCTCGATACCATCGATCATTACAAGGATCTGATTAGCTTCAGCACCGCGTATCCTAATCTGGGTCAGGCTTCCGGCAGGCCCGACCTGACTGACGCTTAGCCCAGGAACGGTTCGGAATAGCTCCGAGAGTGATAGCGGATTACGCTTCTGGATTTCTTCCTGATCGATAATAGTGATGGCGCTGCCTGTCTTGTCGGAAATAACGGGCAATCTGGAAGCGGTGACAGTAATCTGTTCTAACTCATTGGTTTCAGGCGTTGAAGTGCTGTCGGGTCTGGCTGCTTGTGACAGGCTGAGCAAGCATAAAAGGGCGAGAAATTGGAACTGATTTGAAAGGAAACCTACATGATACATAGTTGACTCCCGCTCCCGCCGAGCGATTGAAGTGATATTCCCGGCAGGAATTGGAGGTTTTCTGTGACCGCCCGCCGCAGTAATTTGCCTAAATAAGCGAAGGCCGGTCTCCGGGCTTGCGAGTGGAGCATGCCTGTGATGCTCTGGTCTCATCGCCTTCCCATGATAATTCACAGTGGCTATAGATGAGGCGCCTCGCCTACCGTTGCGGGGGCAGCGCCGGCTTTAGAAGTGTAACTTCTGCACCGGCTTCCCGTTTAATACTGTTATCCCTTAACTGAGGGGTTCAGTACACCTTGACTCAATAGACCCGGCAAGGTTAATCGCCAAGTGGTTGCTGGTCAATAAAAAACTCAGCATCCTTTGTCCAGCGGATTGGATTCTGGTGAGTCAGTCCGGCTTGATCGGTTCATCAGTTTGAAATTGAAAAGCAAACGGGCTTTGCTACTAATGTATAGATTCATCAGACCTGATTGGTGCTAATGGAATAGACTGGTTAGTGCCAATCTCAGTTATAGGCGTTATTTTAATACCGAACGGCCTTAATCGTGCTTTTATAGGTTTCCCCCAGTCTCTGCCACGAACCGGAATTGATTTCGTGCGCGTCAGTGTTTCCAGCGGTGTTCACTTGTATTTGAGCCGTCGGAGTGTAGGTTAGTTGTGGTATCCTCACAGAATAAAGTCAGGGACCTTTGTGTGGCTCCTCTGGTCTGGTTGAGTCAGGTGAACTGCATTGCCATTGTATGCTTAAAGCCTCGGTTAAAAGCAGGCTAGTGCGCGCTGCACTGAACATAATTTTAGGAATAGAGCAGCAAGACCATGGTTTTTTCAGCCCTTAAATGCCCAGCGTTAATGCTCCAGAGGTGAGTCACAATGCAGGAAACTCTTAACAGGCGTTTTACTTCTCAGACGATTAAAGCAGATACCATCGCCGGTATAACCGTGCTGTTTATTACGATTCCCCAAGTGATTGCTTACGCGTTTCTAGCCGGTATGCCTGCTCAGGCTGGTCTCTACGCTGCGCTCGTTGCTTTGTGCCTTTATGCCATCTCGGGTACCAGTAAAGTGCTGGCGGTAGGGCCTACAGCGATAGTGGCAATGATGACGCTACAGATAACCTCAACTTTTAGTGAACCTGGCAGTGCAGAATATATTGCCGCGGCAACTAAATTAGCACTGCTGACTGGTGCAGTTCTGCTGTTTTTAAGGGCTATACGTTTCGGTTATGTCATTAGCCTGCTTAGCCATGCAGTTGTAGCGGGTTTTATTACTGCTGCCGCTGTCCTGATTATCGGTAACCAGTTTCCGGCGGCATTAGGGCTACAAGGCCTCAGGGAAATGAACCTAGCTGCGCAAATGGTCTATCTGGGGCGCCAATTGGCAGATTTAAATGCAGTTTCTCTGGCGATTTCTCTGGGTTCGG
>Ga0233433_10000292_pt1 | contig 55625 bp, 45 predicted proteins | sample SI_122_August201_5_FD_179868 | JGI IMG/M metagenome (GOLD analysis project Ga0233433, IMG submission 179868) | Seawater microbial communities from Saanich Inlet, British Columbia, Canada - SI_122_August2016_100_MG | ecosystem: Environmental > Aquatic > Marine > Inlet | place: Canada: British...
GCAGATCTCGTCGAGACTACCGTGCGTGCCGAAGGGTACGATTGCGATTACGCGCGCAATGGCTGGATCCAAACCCGCGACGAAAGCGGGCAACAGGCGCTGGCCGAATCGATCCAAGCCGGCGCGGTCGCCGGTTTCGACGATTGGACCTCTTTATCACCAGCGGAAGTATTGGAAAAAGGCGGCATGCGCGTCGAACACTCCGCCGGCTTCTCGCGCCGCGCCGCCAGCTTTCACCCCGCCAAATGGGTCTGGTCGCTCTTGCAAACGGCCATCGCCACCCCGCATGTCGATCTGTACTCGCGTACTAAAGTCCTCAATATCACCGACCAAGGCGAAGACTATACAATAGAAACAAGCCGCGGAACCATTCGCTGCCGCCACATCATCAACGCCACCGAGTCTTATACCGCCATTCTGCATGCGCAATTCCGCGACAAGCTCAACCCCGTGCAGACCCAAGCCGCCTTTGGCCGGGGCGGCCCGCACAACATGGGAAAACACATCGGTCTCAGCGGCAAGCGTGGCTTCTTCGGCCGCCACGACACCGGCGTAATGATCGGCTCCGACGCCACGCAACTGCCCTATCACCTGGCCGGCAACAATAACCCCTCGCGTTTTATCAGCAAATTTCTAATCGGCGAAATGCACCGTTACTTCGGCCGCAGCCCGATCGAAATCACCCATGAATGGAGCGGCACCCCCGGTTTTACCGCCGACGAGTTCCCCGTCGTCGGCCTGATCGACGACAAACGCCAGTATCTCATCGGCGGCATGTGCGGCTCGGGCACCGCCGTCTCCTTCAACGGGGCCCGCCACGTCGTACAGCAAATCCTCGGTATAGACGGCCCGGACGACTACCCGGCCGCCTATTACGCCCCGACACGCATCCTCGACCCCGACAACCACCCTTGGCCCGAAATCGAAAGACCATGAACGAAAGCGAAATCAAAGACGTATTAAAACAACGACGCAATACCCCCCCCGAACACGGCATCCGCGTGCCCTTTGAAGCGATGCAGACCTTCGTCGCCGCGCTCTTTTCCGAGGCCGGTCTGCGCGATGAGGACGCGCGATTGATGGGACAAATCCTCACCGGCAATGATCTGCGCTGCGTATTCAGCCACGGCACCAACGCCTGCAAGGAATATCTGCACCACCTGCGCGAAGGCGGCATCAATCCCCGCCCAGACGTCAAAGTGGTGCACGAGGCACCGGGCGCCTTGGTCCTCGACGGCGATGGCGGCCTGGGCTATTTCCCCTGTTGGCACGGCACCGAACGAATCATCGCCAAAGCCAAAACATGCGGCAGTGCCGTGCTCACGACGCGCAACCACCACCACTTCGGCGCCGCCGGCAACTACACCCGCCGCGCCGTCGCCGCCGACTGCATCGGCCTGGCCGCCTCCAACCACCGCAGCACCCACGACCCGGACCGGCCGGTCTACAGCACCATTACCTCTTCGCCGCTGAGCATCGCGGTACCCGCCGGCGAGCAACCGCCGCTGATTCTCGATATGGCCGGCGGCATCCTCGGTTTCAACGAAGAGCAATTCGCCGCCAACCCCGCCCCTTTCTTCAAGTCCTTCGGCCTGAGCAATATAATCCAAGTCTTGGGCGGCGCGGTCGCCGGCATCTACCTAGACCATTGCACGCAAGGGCCGTGGATTGCCAACCAAGGCGCTTTTATCGCCGTCTTCGACACCGCCCATCTCATGCCCGAAGGGCAAGTGCAAGCACAAGTGGATCAATACGTCGGTGACGCACGTAAAATGCACCCGGTGCCCGGTACTGACCGCACCGAATTAACCGGCGGCAACGAATGGGCTTTAGAACAGGAAAACAGGGAACGCGGCATCCCCCTCGGCAACGAGCACCGCCAGATGCTCGAAGGGCTGGCTGCCGACTGGGGCATCGACCCGCCCTTCTCTGAATGGGAGGATACGCGTTTCTGATGCAAGTCGGCAGGGATCCGTTTTTAGAGCAAGGTCCTGTCGTCTGGCGCAACGCCGGCTTGGGATTAGAACGTATAGTTCAACGCCAACCCCGGGCTAGGCGCTGCGCGGTCACCGCGCATGCTCATTTGTAGTTTGAGCTGTTGGCCGTATTTAAAACGCACCCGGTCTCGCTTCTCTTCTATCACTCGAACCCCATGTACAAAATCGTAAACAAAGTCATAGACGATGACCGCCACTCCGAGCGCGATTAACGGGCCGCCAATACCGAGATCGCCGTCGCGCTCGAGCTCGCGCAGCCGATAGTGCGTGGCCTCGCCTTCTAGTCTAACGGGAATTTTCTCGTATCGACGCTCCTCGTCCTTATCCCCAGCATTGAGCACCATCACCTCAAAGTCCGTAGAAGGGAAGTCGCCGTCGCCGACCAGAATCGCCCCAGTCACGATCGACGCCAGACCCAATAGGCTCGTCGTTAAAAGTCGCTTACCCGTCTTCGAATCACCCGCGTAAAAATGCAGCATGCCCGGCACCGGGATTGCCTTGAGCGCAAGACCTACGGTGAGCCGGCGGTTCATATCCCTATACTCCTCATAGCTCATTTCCTGCGGTATCGGCGCTAGCGGCGATTCGTTGAGCACATCACCTTGTCCTTGCGCCTCGACCACCGATACTTGCATCAACATCGCCGCCCACCCCGCCAACCCTACCACAATAAGCTTTCTCATCTTAGCCTCCTCTTATATTGCAACTCGTCTAACCAGCGAAATTCCCACTCTTTTTATTTTAACACTCTTGTAGAATACAAACGTCACTCTCAAACGCCAAAAAAACCGGACCGCGATCCAGAACCAACAGCAAGAGCCCAAGAGCATCAACCTATTGACCAGCCCCCTGTCGTTCCGTACTGTCGGACCTATAGTCTATCACCTCAAGATCGATACCCCGCCGCCAAGGAGACCATCAATATGCAAGTCTTAATCCTATCCGGCCCCAACCACGGATTCGAGAAGAGTGCCCCCTTGATACACGAGTTCCTCGGTGCGGCAGATGACCTGGATGTCGCGTTAGAAGACGACAAGGATATTCTCGCGGATGGGCTCGACGCGTTTGATGTCTGCGTCTTCGGCACGGGTTTCACCCATCCTGTGCCCCAGGAGGACGGCTCGCGCATATGGGAAGCCGAGCTTACAACAAACCAGGAAGACGGCCTGCTCGACTTCGTGCGCAGCGGCAAGGGCCTAGTTGGCATCCATGGCACCGCCTGGAATATCGGTGCGCGCGCCGTGGACCTGCTCGGCGGCCACGCCAATTGGCACCCACCGGGCCTGACCTTTACCGTCAACGTCACCGAAGGCGAACATCCTATCACCGCAGACCTAGCAGACTTCGAGGTTGAAGACGAGATCTATATGTCGGCTTGGTTTCCCGAAATAAATATCCTCGCCACCGCCGAATGGTCTGATAAAAAGCATCCCCTGGCCTGGACCAAATCCTTTGGCGACGGTCGCGTCTTCTACACCGCCTTGGGCCACGGCCCCGACACCTTCAGCCGCCCCGGTATGCAAAAGCTGATGACCCAAGGCGTGCGTTGGGCTGGCACCAACTGAGCATGCAGCGACGCCTGATCCTGCACACCGACCTCAAGGTCTCGCCCCTGTGCCTGGGCACGATGACCTTCGGCACACCTGTGGGCGAAAGAGAAGCCGTTAAAATAGTACACGCCGCTCTCGACCTGGGCATTAACTTCATCGACACCGCCAATATGTACGAGGGGTATACTCGCTCGATGGGCTCGCCCGGCGGCCTCGCAGAAGCGTATATCGGCCAAGCCCTGCACGGCCGCCGCGACCACGCCGTGCTCGCCACCAAGGCCGGCAACTCGATCGGCCCCGAGCCGGAAGACAAAGGCCTGAGCCGCACCCACCTGCTGCGTGAATGCGAACGCAGCCTCAAGCGCCTGCAAACCGACTACCTCGATCTCTTTTACCTCCATATCCCCGACCCCGACACGCCCTTAGCAGAATCGATAGCCGCCTGTGCCGAACTTATCGCCAGCGGCAAGATTCGCCATTGGGCCGTCTCCAATTTTGCCGCCGAGCAGACCCGGCAGATCCTCGATCTCTGCGCTGAAGGCAATTGGCCGCTACCCGTCGCCCACCAGCCTTCCTTCAGCCTGCTCAACCGCACCATCGAAGAAGACCTGCTCCCTCTTTGTATCGAGCGGGAAGTCGCCGTAATCGCCTACCGCATCTTGGAAAGCGGCCTGCTCAGCGGTAAATACACCGACCCCGACAACCCGCCCACCGATTCGCGCGCAGCCGAAAAACCCGAGTGGCTGCCGCAACTGCAAGACGCGCAAACACAACGGTCCCTCGCCGAAATATCGGCGCAAGCCGACGCAGCGAACCTGAGTCTCTTCGACTACACCATCCGCGCCACGGTCTCCACCCCGGGCATAACTAGCGCCATCCTCGGCGTAAAAAATCCCGAACAGCTCGCGGCGGCTGTCCGGGCCCTGGAAATGAACGACCCCGCCGCAAGCAGCGGGGTATCGGGTTAGCTGGCACATTCTAACGCCGCAAGCAGCGGGGAATTCAACCCGCAAAGATTAAAGGCGCCTCTCATCCATTCGCCTTCCGCCACTGTGGCCTGCCGCCGGAGGTGCGGGCCAACCCTCCCTCCCTAAAGCTTTGCCAACCAACCACCATCGACATAAAAATCCTGTCCCGTGATATACCCCGCCGCATCCGAAGCCAACAACACCGCCACCCCCGCCAAATCCTCCGGTTCCCCCCAACGCCCCAACATCGTGCTCGCCGCCCGCTGTGCTCGCCGCTCCGGGTCATTCCAACTCAGCGCCCCCATATCGGTATGAAAATACCCCGGACCGATCGCATTGACCCGAATTCCGTGCGCCGCCAAATCGTGCGCCAAAAATTTCGTCAACTGCTTGAGCCCGCCCTTCGCCGCACCATAGGCCGGATTGTCTCCCGCACCCAACTCGGCCGCGATGCTGGTGATGTTGATAATCGACCCGCCTTCCGGCATCAACGGCGCCAAACCTCGCGCCAGGCGAAAGGGCGCGTCGAGATTGACGCGCAGTGTTTCGTCCCAAGCCTCGTCCGCATATTCGAGCAAGGGCTGCGGCTTGGTCACCCCGGCATTATTGACCAGTATATGCAACTGCCCGAACTCAGCTTTGATATATTCAATCAACGCGTCAACCTCTGCGCGCTCGCCCAAATCGCTAGGCCGCGCCAGCACTTCCCCACCCAAGGCCGCCAACTCTTCCCGCGCCACTTGCAAACGCTCGGCGTTCCTTCCCACCAACAACGTCCTAGCCCCAGCCCGACTCAACGCTTCGGCGATCCCGCGCCCCAAACCGCGCCCGGCACCCGTCACCACGGCCGTCTTACCCCCAAGCGAAAACAGCTCCTCGACATAACTCATGTTAAAACTCCGGATTGTTTAGAGACAAACTGCACATCCCCACACACTCTCTACTTTTCAAGACGGCCTAAGTATACGAAATTCTCTTAGTAGACGCGTCCTCTCCCACTTCATATATTCCGCCCAACCACCGCAATACGCCGCCTTCGTTCGCTTCGAAAGGATCACCGCCCATGACGATTTCTACCGACAGCATCTTCCATCGCGTCATCACGAACAACTGGCCGCAAATATCCCACGGCAAGGACTGCTACCTCTACGCCGAAGACGGCCGCGCCTACCTCGACGCCTGCGCCGGCGTACACGTCGTCTCCATCGGCCACGGCGTGCCCGAAATATCCGCCGCAATGCAAACCCAAGCCGACAAAGTGTGTTTCACCTACGCCCGCTTCCTCACTCAGCCGCAGATCGATCTGGCCGACAAACTCACCGCCATGGCGCCCGGCGACCTCAACCGCGTATTCTTCGTCTCCGGCGGCTCCGAAGCCACCGAGGCGGGGCTCAAGATCGCCCGCAAATACCACCTCGAGACCGGCAACCCGAAAAAATACAAAGTCATTACCCGTTGGCAGTCCTGGCACGGCAATACCCTCGGTGCCCTGTCGATGTCGGGTCGCTCGACTTGGCGCGAGGACTATATGCCCTATCTGCTCGACTTCCCGCACATCACCTTCCCCAATCCCTCGCATTGCCCATACTGCAAAGGCCAACCCGCCTGCACCCTCTCTTGCGCTGAGGAGTTAGAGCGCGTTATCAAACAAGAGGGCGCGGACTATATCGCCGCCTTTATCGCCGAACCTATTTCGGGCACCTCGTGCTGCGGCCTCAAACCCCCACCCGATTACTTCCCGACCCTGCGCGATATCTGCGACCGCTACAACATCCTGATGATCATCGACGAAGTGGTCACCGGCTTCGGCCGCACCGGCAAAAACTTCGGCATCGAGCATTGGCAAGGCGTAGTGCCCGATATCATGGCCACAGGCAAAGGACTGAGCAGCGGCTATACTCCCATCGCCGCCACTTTGGTCCGCGACGAGATCTACGACGGTATCTACAAAAAGCAAAACCACTACGTGCACGGCCACACCTACGGCGGCAACCCGCTCTCCTGCGCCATTGCCCTAGCAGTGCAAAACTATATCGCCGACAACGACCTCGTTGCCCGCTGCGCCAAAATGGGCGATTTGATGCACGAAAAGTTGCTGCCTTTAGAAGCCTCGCCGATCGTCAGCGCGGTACGCGGTGGCCACGGCCTGCTCAATGGCGTCGAATTCTCAAAAAACAAAAGCACCGGCGAACCCTTCGACCCTCAGCAGGGTGTCACTTCCGCCTTCGTCAACCGCGTCTTCGACAAGGGTGTGCTAATTATGCCGGGTTCGGCCGGCATGATCGACGGCGTCAACGGCGACCATATCGCCATCAGCCCGCCCTTTACCATTAATGAAGAACAGATCGAGCAAGTCGCACAGGTGATCACGGATGTGGTCGGGGAAATGGAGCAGGAGTTGGGATACTAAAGGGAATAGGCTACCGCGGAAATTTCTATCTCAGGCCTTAGCTAGGCGGCGGGGATTTTTAAGGGAGGGGAGGGTGACCGCGGGCCTGGAAGGGCACAGGGTCCGGGGGAGTGCTCGTGACGGAGCGCGGAGAAATAGGCCGCACGAGTAAGCGAGTGCTACAAGCCGCGCCCCGAGGGATGTTAAAAATCCCCACTGCGATCAGCCCCGCAGCCCCACCTCTATCGGCAAACAGGTACTAACGTGTACTTAAGTAGAGCGGTGCCATCACATCAAAACAGAACGTATCTCTGGCAACCCCTACCCCAAACCGCTCGGCAACGGATGGTATTTCACCAAGACCTCCACCTCCGCAACTTTCAGCGGACTCACCAGATCCTCCGGCCGCCCCACCAACGAGATTTCTAGCAGATTCTTTCCTTGTTGCGGCCGCACCTTCTGCAAGTCAAACACTAGCCACATACTCTGATACGGTGCAACGATCCAGCCGTACTCGCGACGACAAACCTCCGACACCAGCGACTTGCCGTTCAGCGCGACCTCCAGGCGGTCCTCCGACACCAGATCGACGATCTTGATCTTCAACAGGACCTGGCTGACGCGCCCCTCCTGTGCATCGTCAGCGCAATAAAAAACTATGGCGTGTTTCTCTCGATCATCTGCATTGATCTCTATCGGCAACGCCACCGGATACTGGTTTTCCATATCTTGTGCGGACCTCGCCAACACATAGTGTTTGTCCTTTTCCTGCATCAGATCCCGATCGCCCAATTCACTCAGCGAGCTGCGCTCCTGGTCACCTAAAGGCCAACGCATAAACCAGGCGTAAAGCCCGTCGCAGCCCCGATCCAACAAACTCGCCGACGCCGCCCGCAATTGCGCGAGGTCGGGCCAGATGCGCTGTTCCGCTCCGGTCGATTCGTCGCGCACATAAGGCTGCAATGTGCCGTAGACCGACACACCCGCCTCGTGCGCCGCTTCGATCATCCAATCGACCGGCATATCACCGTCGAGGATCATATAGCCGTAGCGCATCGGCACCAGAAAGTCTACCAAACCGCGTTCCAGCCAGGTCCTGACATCCAGCCCCTGCGCCAGATTCATCGCCTCGGTCGGCAATACCCGCGCACCGACCATCCCCCCTTGCTGCCCGCGCACCAGCTCGGCCAACTCCTCGACATAGTCGGTCAACAACGGCGTCGTCGCCTCTACATCTTCCTTGCGCAGAATATTCGGCGCACCACCCGGCAGCGCGAAATCCAACTCGATGCCGTCGGTCTCGTATTCGACCGCCAACTCGCGCACCACCTCCATGATATGAGCCCGCACCTCCACGTGCGCCAAACCCCCACCGCCATTAGCCAGGTTATGGGCTGGATCCATCTTGCCATAGCCTGCCATCCGCAAACTCGCCCAGAAATCCATATTCTTGTCGTGTGCCCGGTCGATCAATACCGTCAAGGGGTCGAGCCCGCGCTCGATCAGGCTCTGCATATTGTGCCAGGTGCGCCAATAGGCCGCCTGCTCAAAGGGCTGTATATCCGTGCCAAACATCATCCCGGCGCGTGACGGATAAAACAACCCGTCCCCACGCTCGACCCCATAGGCAAAAGTATCCACCCCCGTACCCGCCACCTCGTCGATCGGCACCCACGCATCTTCAAGCGTCATTGGCGGCTCGAAAGCGAAGAGGTAGTAGTGCCGGGCATCGTTAAAATAAATAGTGCGTTGTTGTCGCATGGCCTATGCTCCCTATGCTGGATGACCCGTCCCCGCCCACACTCATTTATATTAATGAACAGTCGGAACGCCTCAAGCGCGAACCGACAACACATAAGATACAATTGTGCTTGAACAATGGGTATAAGAAGAATACCGTGGTGACTAAACTAATGTCGAGGGGGAATAACGGACTAAGATGAATATCGTCCTATTTAACGAAGAAGAATTGGATCGCCCGCTGGCCAAAGACGACGCGCGCGCCTTGCACGTATTAAATGTCATCGGCTGCCGCCAGGGCGACAGTTTTGACGTCGGCCTGATCGACGGTCCACGCGGCAAAGCGCGCATCGAAGCCGCCACCCACCGCGGCCTGGAACTCGATTTTCATTTCAGCGAAACGGTGCCCAGGCTCTATCCCGTGACGATGATAATCGGCCTACCGCGCCCGCCGAGCGCCCGCCGCATCCTCAAAGACCTGACGACGCAGGGAGCCGATACGCTGCACTTCGTCGCCACCGACAAAGGCGAAAAATCCTATCTGAAAAGCCGGCTGTGGACGGATGGGGAATACGAGCGTCTATTGCGAGAAGGCGCCGAGCAAGCCTTTTGCACCCGCCTGCCCGAAGTCGTCATACACGAATCCCTGACGGCGTGTATCGAGCAACTCGGCGATGCCACCGACCGACTCGCCCTCGACAACTACGAAGCCGCCATGCCCCTGGGCACTTTCCAACCGAGCCAAGAACGCTGCGTATTAGCCATCGGCTCCGAACGCGGCTGGTCGACCGCCGAACGCAATTTATTACGCAAAAACAGCTTCGAATTAGTGAACATAGGAGATCGCGTACTCAAAACCGAAACCGCGTGCATCGCCGGTTTGACGCTGATCTTGCACAAGATGTCCATATTCTAATACGGCCATTGCGCGTCATCGACAATCAACCATATGCCGCTGCTTCGTAGGTTTCTTCCCTCCCAAGTGGCCCAAGCCTCGGGTATGTCCCTCCCCACTACTTTTGCGTCGGCACCCTCTTTTTTGGATCGCGCGCATCCGCCACTGCCTGCTGCTTACGCGCCATCTCCTGTGCCACCTCGTAATACTTGCCCTCCCGATCAAAAGGCGGGCTATAATCAATCGCCCCCTCCGGATACAAATACCAATCCTCCCGTCCCACCCTGTAACCGCGAATAAACGCCCGCGGCGCATCGTCGGTCACATAATTGACCACAAACAAATCCCCATCGTCCAACTGCACCCAACCCGAATAGCCGCTGTCGGGCGAAAGCGAACGGTCATTGTCCAAAAAGGCGAAGCGCGCTTCGGCATCTGCGCGATAATCTTCCTGCGTCTCCGACGCCATCGCACCCGCAAAACCCTTCAGCGCTTCTGCCGGCGTCTCCACATACAGACCCAACGAAGTCGACAGCCCGCACGCCACGCGATAGGTCACCGCGATCTCCCCCGAGCGCAAGCGCCCCGCCGACGGCCGCCCCAAACAATGCATCATCTGCGTCCGCTGCGGCCGTGACCAGGTGCGCCCACCATCGCGCGATAAACTCTTCCAGCCACAGACCCGCTCGCCGTCCTCGCGGATATAACACACCAGCGCTCCATCATCTAACTCGACGAAATCCCCCTCGTTGAGCCGCCAAGGGCCGTCGTTGATTTTGGGCACCTCCGGATCGGGAATCTTAAACGGGCCTTCCCAGCTGTGCCCCTTATCCGCCGACAGATACACCGTCTGCGTCTCGATAAAATCTTCCTCACCCTTTTCGCCCGGCCATTGTTCCGTCACCCCGACGATCAGCCGCCCATCGGAAAGCTCCTTGATCGAAGGCACGATCCCCTCGCTAATACCCGTCTCCTCCGGGCCTTGCCAGGTCGCGCCCGAGTCGGTGCTGCGAAAAAGTAGGTTCGAGCACATGTTCGGTTCGAGATACTCGGCAAAGGTACCTCGCCACAATAAATCGACGATCAGTAATAGCGTGCCGTCGGCGCAGGCGGTGATGCGCGAGCAGTTGAGACGGCCCTTGCCGGCCTCAGATTCCTCGCACGTGCGCTCGACAACCACCTGGCGCGGTCCCCAACTCAACCCCCGATCAAAGCTCCGGCGCACGATCACTTTCGACCACGGCCGCGCGCTATGGCACATGCTCTCGCGATAGGTGCATACCAGCACCCCGTCGGGCGTCTGGGCTATATCGGCAAAGGCCTCGTAGATGTCGTCATTTCTTGATACGGTGATCGTTTGCATACCTGATCCTAACATCGCGTTGGGGTACATGTTTGTCTTAGCGAGCGATAGAATATTGATTTCTCTTTTAGCCATCAAGCCAGAATTGAGCCATTGAGCAAAATGGCAATAGGCAAAAAAATGCCTTCGTCATTTGCCCCGATCCCCTAAATGCCATATTTCAGGAGCGACTTTCGCGACATTAACCGCGCCATCTCCTACGGGGAGGATAAACTATGACAACAGGCTATACTATTCATATTGGCACCGTCGGCGGTGGTCTTTCAACCCCCCTGGATCGCGGCGAGACAATGATCAGGGAGGCGCGCAACACGACCACGTCGCCGCCGACACCCCTCGTAGATTAGCCCGACAATACCTATAACCCGTACCTTTTTCACTTACGCCTTGCCCTCCCACTCAGAGTTTGCCAGCTTTCGCCCTACGCAATACCATCAACAAGCTACGAAAGGCTTCTCCTCCATGAGCGAAATCGGCCGCCCGAAAGACGCACTCGACACCCCCGCCCTCTGGGTGGACCTCGACAAAATGCAGGCCAATATCCAAAGCCTGGCCGCGTTGTGCACAGAAGCCGGCGTGCAGTGGCGCCCGCATACCAAGGGCATCAAAGTCCCGGCCATCGCCCACCTGGCCGTGCGTGCCGGGGCCATCGGCGTCACCTGCGCCAAGCTCGGCGAAGCCGAAGTCATGGCCGCCAACGGCATCCTCGACCTGCTCGTCGCCAATCAAGTCGTCGGCCCACGCAAAGTCGAACGCCTGGTCCGCCTCAGCCGCCAGGCCGATGTCAAAGTAGCCGTCGACTCCGCCGCCAATGTCGAAGAGATCGGCCGTATCGCCACCGCCGCCGGCGCCGAAGTCAACGTGCTCGTCGAGCTCAACACCGGCATGAACCGCGCCGGCGTGCAACCCGGCGAAGCCGCCCTCGCCCTCTCGCGCCTGGCCCACGAAACGCCCGGTGTGTGCTTTAAAGGCCTGATGGCCTGGGAAGGCCACACCGTCAAGATTCCAGATCCAGAAGAAAAGCGGCTCGCCGTCGAGAAATCCGTCGGCCAGTTGCAAGAAAGCGTCGCCCTCTGCCGCACAGCCGGCCTGCCCGTCGACATCGTCAGCGGCGGCGGCAGCGGCACCTATAAGGTCACACCCTTTTTAGACGAGATCACCGAGATCCAAGCCGGCGGCGCGATCTTCTCCGACGTCGCCAACCGCAGCCGCCACGTCGAAACGGATCCGGCGATCTTCCTACGCACCACCGTCACCAGCCGCCCCGCGCCCGATCGCATAATTTACGACGCCGGCTTCAAAGCCCTGCCCGTCTCCTACGGCGACCCGGAGCCTTTGGGCCTCGACCACGTCGCAGAGATTCGCACCTCCGCCGAGCACGGCATTATCGTGCTCAGCGCTCCGAACGACCAGCCCAAGGTCGGCGACGGTCTCGACTTTATGCTCGGTTATGGCGACGTGACCGTCTTTATGCACGATGTGCTATATGGGGTGCGCAACGGAGTGGTGGAGACGGAGTGGCCGATCGCGGGGCGCGGGAAACTACAATAGAGGGTTTGTTCGTTGACGGGGCAGCACCTGTCGTAAGGTCGGGCTTGGGGGATCCTCCAAGCCCGACCTCTAACGGTTACAGTTTCTTCCAATAAGAGAGTTTATCCCCGTTTCAATCTATCGTATCTCTTGCACTGACCTTCTTTTTAATTGGAATGACCCCAAACCACCCCCACCGCCAAGCCTTCTTGACGCTCGACCTCCAGGCTATTATAATCGCCCTGCCTGTCCACCCGCACTGGAGCAAAGTCCATGAAACTCGGCACCTTCATGATGCCCCTGCACCCCCCCGAAAAAGACCGCACCGCCTGCTTCGAAGAAGACGTCGACTTCATCGTCCGCGCCGACCAACTCGGCTACACCGAAGCCTGGATCGGCCAACACCACACCGTCGCCTGGGAACCCATCCCCTCTAACGACCTCTTTATCAGCTACGTTCTGCCGCAGACCAAGAACATCCGTTTGGGCACCGGCGTCTCCATCATGCCACAGCACCACCCCGTCAATGTCGCGGTGCGCTTGGCCTTTTTGGACCATCTGTCCAAAGGCCGCATCAACTGCGGCTTCGGCCAAGGTGGCGTAGCCACCGACTGGGGCCTCTTCGACTTACCTGACCCCAAAACCCAAGGGCTGATGACGGTCGAAAGCATCGACATGGTGCTCAAGCTCTGGCAGGAAGACGCGCCCTTTGATTTCCAGGGGGATTTCTACCATATCAAAATCGAAGAGCCACAACCCGAACTAGGCATCGGCGAACTACTCAAGCCCTACCAGAAACCGCACCCGCCCATCGGCATGAGCGTGATCAGGGGCGGCTCGATGGCTGCAACAATGGCCGGCCAACGCGGCTACTTGCCCATCAGCACCAACCTCGTCGCCGCCTCGACGCTGATCCAGCACTGGCAGACCTATTCGGCCGGGGCCACCGATGCCGGCCTGCCCGAACCGGAGCGCACTTTTTGGCGCATCTCGCGTAGCATTCTCGTCGGCGACTCGGCGCAACAGGCTTGGGATTACGCCCTCGATCCCAAGAGCAGCTTCAACCGCGCCTTCGAATATCTGATCGCCGTGCTCTCAGGCGCGCAAATGCTGCACATAATGAAACACGATGAGTCCGTGCCCGACGCGGAAGTCACACCCGAGTACCTGATCCGCAATCTCTGCATAATAGGCGACACCAAATCATGCGTGGACCAGTTGGAAGCATTGTGGGAAACGACAGGGGGGTTCGACACGCTATTAATGATCGCGCACGATTGGGACGACCGAGCACTGTGGGAACGTTCGATGGCTCTGCTGGCCAACGAGGTCGTGCCAAAACTGCCTTCAGTCTAGCGTCTAGGCTCGGTTCGAGATCTGAAAGCGATGGCCCTCGGGGTCGGTGCCGTCGCAAAGCAGTAAATCACCGAAGGTCTGCACCGCATCCATTGGCGCACCGCGCCGCACCAATTCCTGTTGCACGGCCCCTACGTCTTCCGCATAAAACACGATCTTATGCGGAGCAGCCGGGCTGCCTGTTGGGCCATGCGCCCCATGCGCTTTGTGAAAGGCCAGTCGACAGCCGCCGGCATCAAGCTCAGCCCATTCATCGGCGGCCAAATCGCTTTCGATCGGGCTCAGATCGAACATAGCACGGTAAAAATCCGCACACTTTTCGACATCGGCGACAAATACGATAACGCGTTTCATTGTAGCAATCATCAGGTCCTCCCACAGGTAATGGCCATTGCAGCCCTACAGGCCGTAAAAATCCCACATCAATAAAAGCGATGCAAACGCTAATTCAACGCACTTCCGTTCTCATTCCCCACATCTTCTCCCATTTTATTACCTTATATAATTGGCGTGAATCTCTGAAGTGCCGAAGGGCTGGTTGAGGGTATCCCCGTAGCGGATAAACCCCCTCGGAGCAGCCCAGGGATGGGCTGCGAGAATGAGCAAAGGGGATGCCCTCGACCAGCCCGTACGCCCCATAGCCGAACCAACTACCCACCTCCCTACCCGAGCATCTATGCGCTTATCTATTATATTCTACCTCTGCATCTTCTGCTTCTGTAATACCCCGGCCTTCGCCGACACCATGGTCTACCGCACCCACGCCCTGACCCTCTACGGCGAGCCCCAATACCCGCCCAATTTCACCCACTTCGACTACGTCAACCCCGATGCGCCCAAAACCGGCGAAATCCACCTTTCCGCCATCGGCACCTACGACAACCTCAACCCCTTCATCCTCAAAGGTATCGCCGCCGCCGGCTCGCTATTGCTCTACAACCGCCTCTGCACAAAATCCAAGGACGAGCCCTTCACCGAATACGGCCAGCTCGCCAGCCAGATGCAAATGCCCGTCGATCGCTCGTGGGTCATCTTCGAACTGCATCCCGAGGCACGTTGGCACGACGGCGTACCCATTACCGCCGCCGATGTGGTCTTTAGCTTTGAAACCTTCACGACCAAAGCGATTCCCTATTTTCGCAGCGCCTACGCCGATGTCGACACCGTCTTTGCCATCGATGAGCACCGGGTCAAATTCACTTTTACCGAAGGCATGAACCGTGAGATGCCGCTCTTGGTCGGCCAGTTGCGCGTCCTGCCCAAACACTATTGGCAAGACCGTGATTTCAGCGCGACGACTCTCGAACCACCCCTAGGTAGCGGCCCCTACAGGATCGCCGAGTTCGAAGCGGGCCGTTCGATCACCTACGAGCGCGTCGACGACTACTGGGGCCGTGACCTGCCCGTGCACAAGGGCCGGCACAACTTCGACCGCATCCGCTACGAGTATTATCGCGACCGCACCGTCTCGATCGAAGCCTTCAAAACCGGGGGTTACGACCACCGCTCGCTGGCCAACTCAAAAGAATGGGCGAACGACTACGCGGACTTTGCGCCCATCATTGAAGGCCGCATGATCAAGGAATTGATCCCGCATCAACTGATCCGCGGCATGCAGGGTTTTGCCTTCAATACTCGCCGCTACAAATTCAAGGACCCGAAAGTGCGCCAAGCCCTCGCCTACGCCTACGACTTTGAATGGACCAATCAAAACCTGTTCTACGGGCTCTTCACTCGCAGCAAAAGTTATTGGGGCAATTCTGATCTCGGCGCGTCGGGCCTGCCTGAGGGCGCGGAACTTGCAATACTAGAAGAATACCGCGGTCAGATCCCGGACGAGGTTTTTACGACAGAATACATCCCGCCCAAAACCGACGGCTCGGGCCAAAACCGCGGCAATCTGCGTACGGCGAAAAAGCTCCTAGCCGCAGCCGGCTGGAAAGTCGTCGACGGTGTACTGCGGCATTCTGGGACCGGCGAGGTCATGCGTTTCGAGTTCCTGCTCGGGTCCTCGACCTACGAACGCATCCTAGGCCCCTTTATACAAAACCTCGAACGACTCGGTATCGAAGCCACTATTCGCACCGTCGACTCGGCGCAATACCAGAACCGCGTCAAGGATTTCGACTACGACATTATCATCACCTCCTGGAGCCAAACCTTGTCTCCAGGTAACGAACAACGCAACTTCTGGTCGAGTAAAGCGTCTCAATCATCCGGCAGCCGAAATTACACTGGAATCGAGGACCCGGTAGTCGACCAACTGATCGAACGCCAGATCGCCGCCCCGGATCGCAAAACACAGGTCGCCATAACCAACGCCTTGGACCGAATCCTGCTCTGGGGGCATTATGTGATCCCCGGATCGCACAGCCGCTCGTACCGCATGGCCTATTGGAATACATTCGGCCGCATGCCCGAACCGCCGAAAAACGGCCTCGGTTTTCCCGACACTTGGTGGTGGGACGCGGAAAAGGCCGCGCGACTCGAAACAAAATGAAATTATCGACAACCAAAACCCGAAAGGGAAAATAACCATGCGCATCGCGCTCTTTTTCACTATCGCCTTCCTGGCCGCGCCACCGCTGCAGGCGGAAAACTACGTCGGCCACGGCATCTCCCTTTATAATGAGCTCAAATACGGCCCGGACTTCACCCACTTCGAATACGCCAATCCCGACGCACCCAAGACAGGCACCTTTCTCATCGGCTGGATCGGCACCTTCGACAGCCTCAATCCCTTTATCCTCAAGGGTACGACCCCACCGCGTATGAGCGCCCTGCTCTACGATACGCTCACCGAGCACGCCGACGACGAGATTTTCTCCGAATACGGCCGGCTCACCGAACGCATCGAAGTGTCCGCAGACAACTCTTGGGTACTCTATACCTTGAGAAAAGAAGCGCGCTGGCACGATGGCCAACCCGTAACACCCGAAGATGTGATCTTCACACTCGACATACTCAAGACCAAGGGCCATCCCTATTACGACAGCTACTACAGCGACATCGAAAAGGCCGAGAAAGTCGGCGAGCGGCAAGTCAAGATCATCTTCGGCGCAGGGACGAACAAAGAGCTGCCGCTGATCGCCGGCCAACTCGCCATCTTGCCCAAGCACTACTGGGAAGGCCGCGACTTCACAGAAACCACGCTCGAGCCACCTTTGGGCAGCGGGCCCTATAAGATCACCGCCGTCGAAGCGGGCCGCTTCATCACCTATGAGCGCGTCGACGACTACTGGGGCAGGGACCTGCCCGTCAACAAGGGCCGCTTCAACTTCGACCGCATTCAATTCGATTATTATCGTGACCAGACCGTGGCCATCGAGGCGCTCAAGGCCGGTGAGTTCGACTACCGGCGCGAAAACTCCTCCAAGGACTGGGCGACCTCCTACGATGTCCCGGCCGTCGACGAAGGCACGTTGGTAAAAGACCCGCTGCCGCACCGGCGCTCGACCGGCATGCAGGCCTTTGTCTTTAATACCCGCCGAGACAAATTCGCCGATCGCCGCGTGCGCCAGGCCCTCGGCTATGCCTTCGATTTCGAATGGACCAATAAGAATCTGTTCTACGGTCTTTACCAGCGCACCACGAGCTATTTCGCCAATTCCGAGCTGGCTTCTGAGGGATTGCCGCAAGGCCGAGAACTCGAAATCCTCGAAGCGTACCGGGGCCGCGTCCCGGATGAGGTCTTCACCGGAGCCTACGAGCCCCCCAGCACCGACGGATCGGGCCAGATCCGCACGAATCTGCGCGCGGCCACAAAACTGCTCGACGCAGCGGGCTGGAAGATTGTCGACGGCGTACTGACGCACGAAGAAACGGGCGCCGTGATGGAAATAGAAATTCTGCTCTATACCGCTTCGTGGGAGCGCATCGTCGCACCGATGATTAGCAACCTCGAGCGCCTCGGCGTAAAAGCGGCGATCCGCACCGTCGATCGGACCCAATATCAAAACAGGGCCCAGGAGTTCGACTACGACCTAATCGTCGGCGGCCAGAGTCAGAGCCACAGCCCCGGCAACGAACAGCGCAACTACTGGACCAGCGCCGTCGCAGACGAACCCGGCAGCGGCAACGAGGCCGGCATCAAGGATCCGGTCGTCGACGAACTGGTCGATCAGTTGATCCAGGCGCCCAACCGCGCCGAATTGGTGGCGGTGACCAAAGCCCTTGATCGCGTCCTGCTCTGGGGCCACTATATCGTCCCACACTGGTACAGCGACAAGTTCCGCGTCGTGCACTGGGATAAATTCGGCAAACCCGCCATGTCGGCCCCCTACACCGGCGACTACTTCGTCATGCCCTATACCTGGTGGTACGACGAAGAGAAGGCCGCGCGGCTGGAACAGGGCGACTAGCGCTTGGGAGCTTATATACTCCGCCGCCTGCTCTTTATGATACCGACGCTCTTCGGCATCATGACGGTCAATTTTCTTATCATCCAGGCCGCTCCTGGCGGCCCAGTCGAGCGCACCATCGCCGTAATCCAGGGCTTCGGCACCGACGCCACCGAACGCGTCAGCGGTTCGGATATGGGCGAGGTCATGGACAGGGCCCAGAGCAGCGAACTCAATAGCAAGTACCGCGGCGCCCAGGGTCTCGACCCCGAGCTGATCGCCGAGTTGGAGCGCATGTACGGCTTCGACAAACCGCTGCATGAGCGCTATTTCCAGATGATCGGCCAGTATCTGCGCTTCGACTTCGGCGAGAGCTTCTATCGAGACCAAAGCGTCGTCGAACTGGTCAAGGAGAAGATGCCGGTCTCGATCTCGCTCGGCCTGTGGACCACCCTGCTCGTTTATTTTATCTCGATTCCCTTAGGTATCGCCAAGGCCGTGCGCGACGGCTCGCGTTTCGACGTCTGGACCTCGGGGGTCGTCATCATCGGCTACGCCATCCCCAGTTTCCTCTTCGCCATCCTGCTGATCGTAGTCTTCGCCGGCGGGCACTACCTCGACTGGTTCCCGCTGCGCGGCCTGACCTCCTCCAATTGGGAAGAACTGAGCTCGCTCGGCAAGATCGCCGACTACTTCTGGCACCTCGCCCTGCCGGTCACCGCGATGCTGATCGGCGGTTTCGCCGGGCTAACGCTATTGACCAAAAATTCTTTCTTAGACGAGATCAACAAGCTCTATGTCACTACCGCGCGCGCCAAGGGACTAAGCGAAAACCGGGTGCTCTACGGTCACGTCTTCCGCAACGCGATGCTGATCGTCATCGCCGGTTTTCCCGGCGCCTTTATCGACATCTTCTTCACTGGCGCGCTGCTCACTGAAATCATCTTTTCTTTAGACGGGTTAGGGCTATTGGGTTATGAGGCCGCGATCGGCCGCGACTACCCCGTGATGTTCGCCACGCTCTACTTCTTCACACTGCTGGGGTTGCTGATGCAATTGGTCGGTGACCTGACCTACACCCTGGTAGACCGGCGCATCGATTTCGAAAGTCGCGAGGTATGAGTACCTCCACAGCCATCGCCGCTCCTCCCCCGCCGACGTCGAGCCGGCTTTCCCGGCTCAACCAGCGACGGCTCGCCAACTTCCGCCGCAACCGCCGCGGCTATTGGAGCTTCTGGGCATTCTGGGCGATCTTCGCCCTGAGCCTGCCGGCCGAATTTATCGCCAACGACCGGCCCTTGATCGTACATTTCGACGGCTCGTATTATTTCCCGGTCGTCGCGCCCCACCCCGAAACGACCTTCGGCGGCGAGTTCGAGACCGAGGCCGAATACCGCGACCCCTTTGTCGCGGAGCTGATCGAAGAAAAGGGTTGGATTCTCTGGCCGCCGATCCCTTATAGTTACGACACCGTCAACTACGACCTCACACACCCGGCGCCCTCCCCGCCCGACTCCGACAACCTGCTCGGCACCGACGACCAGGCCCGCGACGTCGTCGCTCGCGTGCTCTACGGCTACCGTATATCCGTGCTCTTCGGCCTCCTACTGACACTCTTCAGCGCCAGCATTGGCATCGCCGCCGGCGCGGTGCAGGGCTATTTCGGCGGTTGGGTCGACTTGCTCTTCCAGCGTTTTATAGAGATCTGGCAAGGGCTGCCGCTGCTCTACCTGCTGATCATCCTCGCCAGTATCGTCGAGCCGAGTTTCTGGTGGTTGCTCGGGTTGCTGTTGATGTTCCGCTGGATGGGCTTGGTTGGCGTGGTGCGAGCCGAGTTTTTGCGCGCGCGCAACTTCGACTTTGTCAAAGCCGCACGCGCCTTGGGCCAAAGCGACCGCCGCATCATGTGGCGGCATATGCTGCCCAACGCCATGGTCTCGACGTTGACCTTTTTGCCCTTCGTGCTCACCGGTTCGGTCGGGATATTGACCTCGCTCGACTTTCTCGGCTTCGGCCTGCCGCCCGGTTCGCCCTCGCTGGGCGAGTTGCTCAACCAGGGCAAGCGCAATCTCCAGGCCCCGTGGCTTGGTTTTACCGCCTTCTTCGCGCTGGCGACCATGCTCTCGCTGCTGGTCTTTATCGGCGAGGCGGTGCGCGACGCCTTCGACCCGCGCAAAACACACGGGAGCAACGGCGCATGAGCCTGCTGAAGATCGAAAACCTGGGAGTTAGTTTTCACCTCGAGGACGAAGACGATGTCGAAGCGGTGCGCGGCGCGTCCCTCACCGTCGAACGCGGCGAGACCGTGGCACTGGTCGGCGAATCGGGCTCGGGCAAGTCGGTCACCGCCCTCTCCGTGCTGCAACTATTGCCCTACCCGCGTGCCAGCCACCCGCACGGCAGTATCCGCTTCGACGGCGAGGAATTGCTGCACGCACCGGCCGAAGAAATGCAAGAGCTGCGCGGGGGCCGTGTTGCGATGGTCTTTCAGGAGCCGATGACCTCACTGAACCCATTGCACTCGATCGAGAAACAGCTCTGCGAAACGCTGATCCTACACCGTGGACTCAAGCAAGCGCAGGCCCGCAACCGCGCCATCGAATTACTGCAATTGGTCGGTCTGCCCAATGTCGAAGAGCGCCTCGACGCCTGGCCGCACCAACTCTCGGGCGGCCAACGCCAACGCGTGATGATCGCCATGGCCCTGGCCAACGAACCCGACCTACTGATTGCCGACGAACCGACCACTGCCCTCGACGTGACGATCCAAGCACAGATCCTCACTCTACTCAAGGACCTGCAAACCCGCTTTGGCATGGCGATCCTGCTAATCACGCACGATCTGGGCATCGTGCGCCATATGGCCGACCGCGTCTATGTAATGACCGAAGGCGAGATCGTCGAGCACAATAGCACCGAAGCCCTCTTCACCGAGCCGCAACACCCCTATACCCAGAAGCTGCTGGCCGCCGAGCCCAAAGGCGAGCCGCCACCAATTGACGCGACCGCGCCCGAAGTCATTCACACGCAAGACCTCAAGGTCCACTTCCCCATCAAACGCGGCTTTTTACGCCGCACTGTCGGCCATGTAAAAGCCGTCGACGGGATTTCGTTGAGCGTGCGCGCGGGCCAAACCGTCGGCGTCGTCGGCGAATCCGGCTCAGGCAAGACCACCCTGGGCCAGGCGCTGCTCAGATTAGTCGCCAGCGAAGGCCCGATCGAATTCGAGGGCCGCGACATTCAGGGCTGGCAACAGCAACAGATCCGCCCGCTGCGACGGCAGATGCAGATCGTCTTCCAAGATCCTTTCGCCAGCTTGAGCCCGCGCCTGTCGGCCTTCCAGATCATCGAGGAGGGCCTGCTGATCCACGCGATCGGCGGCGATTACGGGCAACGGCGGCAATTGGTCGCCGAAACCATGGCCGAAGTCGACTTGGACCCGATGTCGATGGACCGCTACCCGCACGAGTTTTCCGGCGGCCAACGCCAGCGCATCGCCATCGCCCGCGCCATGGCCCTCAAACCGCGCTTCGTGGTGCTCGACGAGCCAACCAGCGCCCTCGACAAAACCGTGCAGGCCCAGATCGTCGAGCTACTGCTGCAATTACAAGAGCGCCACAACCTGGCCTATTTATTTATCAGCCACGACCTTAAAGTAGTGCGCGCCCTCGCCAGTGAGTTGATCGTGATGAAAGATGGATTAGTGGTCGAACAGGGGCCGACACAGGAGATTTTCAACGCGCCAAAAGAGATGTATACTAAAGAGCTGATCGCGGCGGCATTTGATATCGAGACGCTCGACGGCAGCGACGAATAAACCGCTACCACCCCCTTCTGCTACAAGATCCGAATTTAACCGCTCGATTTCGTCAAGCGGAGAATCCGTAGCCGAATGACTAGCGTTCAAAAATCTTCCAGCCCGAAGCGATACCCGCGAATCTGCGCCATCGGCGCATCGTCATTGATATAATTGACCACCAAGAACCGCCCCCGCTCATACTCCACCCACCCTGTATACCCGCTATCGGCAAAAGGGCTCGCATCTAGGTCGAGCGGCAAGACCGCACCCTTCTGCGCATCTTTTTCCGTCGCCAACGCACTCTCCACCGGCTCCAAGAAAGCGAAGGTATGCACCGATGCGCCGCCCTGGCCGATAAGCAGTTCATCAGCCGTCTCCGCCGTGTGTGGCCCACGCTCAAAATCGGCGACAAAGGCCTCGGTCTCCGGCACCTTCGGTATGACGATCCCGCGCTTGGCCAAACGCGTCTGCCAAAGCTCGGCACTTTCTATCGGCCGCCAATTACCGGGCACACCATAGCGCCCAGTAACCATAACAAATCCGTCCTGTGTTACCCCTGCAATAGGCATTCCAATCGACGCGGGATTTAATGTATCATAGGGCCCATCCCAAGTGGCGCCTTCATCGCGCGAGATCAGTTTTTGCACTGGCTTGCCCAAATCCTCGCGCTGATAGGCGACTAACTCGCCCGTGGGCATGCGCACAATACTCACCTCGTCGAGCTGATAATCGGGGTGATCAAAAAGTGTCACCGGTGCTTGCCACGTCTGCCCCTGGTCGCGGCTGACGGTAATATTCTGGATAATGCGATCGGTCTTGGCGCTGCGCACATTGCTCGGCAATAACCAGCTCCCGTCCGCCAACTCAGTGACTTGATCCGGACAGATGCCCGCCACCGGTGTCGGCTGCGGCTCGGCCCACGTCAACCCCTCGTCCTCGCTAAAACGCAACCAGACCCGGCAGCGCCCCTCGCTGCCCCACTCACCCGGCGGATAATTAACTGCGTCGCACAGCAGCAGGATGCGGCCGTCCTGAAGCTGCTGTATCTTGGGACCGTTCCAAGTCCTCAACACACCCGAGGAACGATCCTCGTCGCAGATTACGCGGCGATCCGACCAGCTCTGACCCGCGTCGTCGCTGTAGCGGATGATAAGCCGACAAAACTCGCTGGCCACATGGCCATTGCTTTCACGATAGACCAACAGGATCCGCCCCGACCGTGTCTGGCACAAATGCGGAAAGCACTCGTAGACGCTGTCGTCGCGGGATATGGTGAATTTTTCAATCGACATAAACGAACTCCTGGTATCTAGGCTTTTGGACCAGCTCTAAGGTTATCAAATCATCTGGACGCCGCATACAACGAATAGTACATTCCCCGCATGACCACTTCAACCTGGATCCCCTTCGAGGCGACAATTCCCGAGATCCTCGACCAGCACCCCGAGCCACTGCTGGCTTTAGCCCACGGCGAGGTGCCCGCCTTCGTATTGCGCCAGCACTACAACCCCACACACTGCCGCGCGCTCATGCAGCGCTTCTACGAACGCGGCCTGCTCTACGACCCGCACGAAACAGGCGACGGCAGCGCCCGGCGCATCGATATCGGCACCAGCTTTGGCGCACATCGCGCCGACCGCCAAAAATTCCACGCGCATTCGGCCGAGACGCTCAAACTCTTCGAGACCCTCTTCGACGGCTACGACGACCCGGTGCGCAGCATCTACGACGCGCTCGCCAAACTGGCCCCCGACAAAGAGGTCAAAACCGCCCGCGAGCCCGACGGCCGCCTCTACGGCCCGGCTATCTTCCGCGTCTACCACCGCGAAATCGGCCACGGCCCGCACTACGACTCCGTCGCCAAACGCACGCAAGCCTTCGACTACCAGATCTCGCGCTTTACACACCAGTTCGCCGCCATTCTCTGTTTACAGAACAGCACCAAGGAAGCCGGTACCGGCGAACCCTATCTCTATAACTGCCCCTACCGCCCAGAGCTCCAGGAGCATTTATCGCGCGATAAATTTCCCGCCTATGTCGCCGAACAGGGCATAGAGCGCGCCCAGGTCCAACTCGAACCGGGCGACCTCTATTTCTTTTTTACCGAGAACGTGCACGAAGTGCCCGCCATCATAGGCGACCAACCGCGCGCGGTGCTGGCGACCTTCTTCGCGATGTCATCCGACGACGACGAAATCTACGTCTGGGCCTGAATCGCATGAAAAATGACATCACCCGCCGCAGAAAAACCTATCACACGCTCAATACGCATTGCGCGCAATGCGACGACCGGCAACTACTGGCTCTCTTGGCCAAAAATAAGGGCACAAGGGTCTAGAACGACAACCAGGGTATTCGCCTCGGCCGCAACAACATTTTCGTCAAAAAAATACCCGTCACGCAACTCGAATACGACAATCCCCACTCGACCAACAACCATTATCGCCTCAGTACACCACTTATTCTCCGACTTGCACTACAACCTCCGCAAGAACACGCCTTTTGACTACAGAGCACTAAAGCGCCGACTCAAGACGGCAAAATCCCCCTAATACACCCGCACAACCGTCTCCCGCTCCTCATGCAACCGCTGCTTCACCGTCTCTTTTGTCAGCGTATTTACCGGCCATTGCTCCGGCGCTTGGTGCGAAAGCCGCAACAACAAACGCGCCAACTGCCCCGCGTATTCCTTCAACTCCCTCACATTGAGCTTGTCGGCGGTATCCGCCGGCTCGTGGTGATAATCCGCGTCGGCATGGCGGCCGCGAAAACGCCAGCGCCACAAATGCGCCGCGTCGATGCCCTGCCGCAAAAAGGGAAAATGATCTGACGTAGCGTCGAGCTGCGACATCACATGGCACTTGAGCCCGTCGCCCATCGTATCCAGTTGCCCCTGCACAAAATCGCGCAGATGAGCGAACGACAGCACCACACCTTTCATATGCCCGGCCGAAAGCTCGTCGAGATTGATCGCCAACCGCGGTTTGTCAGCACAATGACGCCGCACGTATTCACTCGCCCCCTGAAATTTCTGCTCCTCCGCGCTATAGGTCGCAAAACAAAGGTCCATGCCCGGATCGATGCCCAGTTCCGCCTTTAGCCCAGCCAAAATTCGCGCTGTCTCCATCACCGCGATCGTGCCCGAAGCGTTGTCATTGCCACCGGGTGCGCCATAGACCGTATCGTGGTGTCCGCCCAATACCAATCGCTCCCCCGGCCAATGCACTCCCGCGATTTCGCCGACCACATTGTGCGCCGGTGCCGGGTAAAACCGGCTTTCCACCACCAGTTTGAGCCTCCGCCCCTCTTTAGCCCACTGCTGTAATAATCTTCCGTGTTCACGCGAGGTCGTCACCGCTGGAAAGGGCAGCTCCGCCGTCTCCGGCTCGCGCCAATCCCCACCATTGTGATATTCAACGCGACGCCCGTCTTTCGGATCAATCGCCACCACCGCCACCACACCCGCCTCGGCTAACGCCTCTAAACGGATATTCGCCGGCACCGGCGTGGTAAACGGTTCCATCGCCAAGTGCATCAGCGCGACGCGGCCCTGCAACTGATCCCGTACCTTGTCGAGTTCGTGTTCCGTACCAAAGCCCGCGTCGACAATCGGCGCTTCCAATGCACAAGCCGGACAACGGTTATAGGGCAATAAATCAATCGAAAAATCATCGACGCGCGCCTCCGCCCGCCCATGCGCCCAAGTATTCAATTCAAACTCCTCCAACCCCACCCCTGCCAATCCCATCCCCACAAACTGCCCCCGTATATATTCAACCGCCTTGTTCTCCCCCTCCGACGACGCCCACCTCGGCCCAATTTCCTCACATAAGACCGCCGCATGCTCTCCCACCTTAGACCCCGTCCAAGCCTCGCCAAAAATCCACCGATCAATCGCCTTCCAGTCCAATTCCATTTTCATCTCCTCTCGGGCACACTTGTCTCTGTTTTTCCACCTCTACAGCCGATTGACATTCCTCCACAATCTACCTAGAGTAAGGCTCGTCATACACCATTAAATTCTACAACTACCGAGGGCTGAAGACACACGCAAATGAAATTCAAAGCTGCCTGCATTTATCTGTCCCACCTGCTTCTCGCCCTCCCCATCCTCGCCGAAGAAATTCGCTTCGACTCGGCCCGCGACTGGAACACCTGGAACCTGCCCCGCGGCATCATCGAAGTCAGCCCCAGCGGTCGCCTCGCGCCCGTCTCCGTGCGCCGCGACATCGATGCCGTCGCTAACCTCGCGGCCTTCGGCGGCGGCATCCACGAAGCCGGCTCCAACCCGCGCGACGCCGCAACGGCCATCGACGGCGACTCGGCAACCGGCTGGAGCCCCGACCCGCAAGATCCTTCCGATACCTGGTATCTCGACCTCGACCTGGGCCGCGGCGTTTTCGCCACCCGCGTCATCCTGCACTTCACCACTGACGCGCCGCCCTTTGCGCTCTTCGACCTGCTGCTCTCCACCGGCGAGCCCCAAATCGACCTGAGCAACACCTCCTTCAACGAAGTGCTGACCTTCCGCACCCAGCATCGCTTCAAGGAAAACGACAAGCACCGTGTAGTCTTTGAGCTCGACCAATCCGAGCACACGCCGATCCGCTATCTGCGCGTCAAAAACCTCCTACCCGTCGAGGGCGCGCACCTGGCCGAAATCGAAGTCCGGGCCTTCGGCGACAACCTGACCCTCAATTTGCTCGATCGCAGCGGCAGCATCAATATCGAGATCGGCAAGGACACCGACGACGACGTGCCCTTGGGCAACGCCATTCTATTGGCCGACGGCGACTTCTTCACCCGCTTCCGCTACGGCCGCGCCGTGCGCAGCCCCGAGGACGTCTGGGGCGAGATCACCGTCGACCTCGGCGCGGTCTACTGGATCGACTGGGTCCGCATGGTCAGCGGAATCGTGCCCCGCCCCACCAACACCCGCGGGGCCACCGTGGGCAGTATCGGCGACCGCATCCTCTCCTTGCGCCGCTTCGATTTCAACCTCTACGAGGTGTTGACCTCAGATGGCTCGCTCTCGCCCAACGGCAGCTTCATCTGGGACCGCAAATTTCTCGACCGCCGCTCCACCTTAAATAACCAACAGGGTTTCGCCGACCACTCTTTCGAATCGACAGCCACCCGCTTCCTACGCGTCAACTGGCTGATTTGGGACGCCAACTGCGCCGGCGACTGCGGCGCCGCCAGCGGCATCATCGAAGAGTTAATGGTCTACGGCCTCGGCTTCCCGCGCGACGCGCGGTTCGCATCGGGCCTGATCGACCTCGGCGCCAACAAAAACGTCACCGCCCTGCGCTGGAACGCCGACACGCCGCCGGGCACGGCACTCGAAATCCGCTCGCGCTCCGGCAACGCGCTCGACCTCGACGTCACCCACCACGACAAAAACGACAAGGTCGTCACCGCCACCCGCTACGAGAAACTCATCCCCTCTTTCCGCGGCAAAATAGACACCACATTATCCGCCGGCGCCGACTGGAGCGCCTGGAGCAAAATCTACAGTACTTCGGGCGAGACCTTCCTATCGCCATCGCCCAGGCGCTATATGGAGCTCGACGTCCGCTTGACCTCAGACGCCCCAACCGCCGGCGCGGCGTTGGAGTTTCTCGCCATCGACTTCTCCGATCCGCTGGCCAAAGATGTCTTTGGTGAGATTTCCCCCGCCGAGGTCGAACCCGGCGTCGAAAGCGAATTCAGCTATTTCCTGCAAGCCGGGTCGGCCCCGCAAGGTTTCGATCGCATCACCCTCGAAGCCCCCGGCCCGTTGCGCTTCGTCGAAGCCTTGATCGACAACGAACCCGTAGCGGTCGAACCCACCACGACCGACAATCGTTTAGGCCTGCAGTTTCCTCGCCTTATCCGCAGCCGCGAATTGGTCGAACTGCGCTTTACCACCTCCGTCTTCCGACAGTCGACTCGCTTCACCGCCTTTTTAGAATCCGGCGATATCCGCCAGCGCGTCGACCCCGGCAACGCCAATCCCCTCATTGCCAACGACTCCGACATCGTCCGTCTGCCCGTCCGCAACAAGCTGTTGACCAACCTGCGACTCAGTAGCCCAATCATCACACCGAACGACGACGGCGTCAACGACCAGTTGCATCTGAGCGTCAACCTCGTCAACGTGCTCGAGCCTCGGCCGCTGCGCCTGCGCCTCTACGACCTATCCGGCCGCATCGCCTTTGAACAACAGACATTCACCCGCGCGGGCCGGCACGCACTCTCGTGGGACGGCAGCGATAGCAACGGACACCGCGCGGTGCCCGGCATCTATATCGCCGAAGTATTCATCGATGGGGACGCGCAACAACAGAGCCTGCACCGCACGATCTCGGTCGCTTACTGATCATGCCACTTTGCCCTATCTGATCCTAGCGCATATACTCAGCTTATTCGGCCCGCTCGGCGGCTGGCCGGGCATGGTGTATTTTTACGACTCTACCCTTTTCACGATGAAAAATAAAAGCTATGTCCGCGTGCCGTTTTTTTATTTGCCGGCTTCCTGACCCTGGGCATGTTCTGTTTCCATTTAGCCCTGCTCATAGGATCCTGGGCCCCCTTCATAATTGACTATCTTGTGTTCTAGTCTTTAGACCCCCAGCCTATATCACCTTATAAAGTGGGCCCCGGCAACTGGACCAGAACAAGCGTTTTTCTATTGCTACAAGCTTTGTTTATCCATAACGCCATTTATTTATCCGCAACTTAGCAATATTGCCAAAAAACAATTTCTGGTTCGATACCGCGACAGTACCTATCATAGACTTGGTACGCAAGATTACCCGTCCTCGCTATTGGCAACTGCAAGGAATTTTATCGCCCGACAACACAAGAAAGAAGCTTCATGCATAAACCTATATCGCCGATTCTATCCAGAATGGCCCTTGTAGGGATTCTCGTCTTTGTCGGTCTAAAATCGTCGGAAGCCCAGGACAAGGCCTCGACCTTGCCCGCTGAACCGATCGTCACATATTTTCCCGAAGACGCGAAAACTGGAGAGCCCATCGCGCACCGTGACGAGATCAGTGCCATCGACCAGGTGCGCAAACAATTGCACGCCCAGCATCATCCGCACGACATGATCAAAACGCGTAGCATCCCAGGCGACTTCACCCCCTCCGCTATGGCGTCGGTCGCCGATTTCCCCCTAAAAAAGAAGCGCTGGTCGTCATCAAAATCGGACCGGGCGAATTTGTGCACGTTATGGAAGGCCAACAAAAGAGCCTGTGTTCAAAGCTGCGACATGGCCGTGGGCATCCCCCCCGAGTCGTTGCAGCACATATTCGATTTCGGCTTCGAGCAAACGGGCAACAGGACCAAGGTCGCCTTCGGCTTGGTTACGGACTACCCGATTATCCAGCAGCACCTGGGAGAGATCCAGATAGAGAGCCCAGTAGGCAAAGGCACAGAGGTAACAATCAGCCTCTCGCTGGGAGAACCGCTATAATGGCGCAATCACCGCTTGTTCTCCGGCATCGCTAATTCAATGTCCAGCGCCCGCATTCCCCTCGTCTTCTTAGGCCTGCTACTGCTCGTCGGCGTCTTCCTGCGCGCCGGTCTCACCCGCGCCCTCGTCGACGACCTATTCTCCAACGAGATCCCTCGCCCGGTACAACTGCGCGTCTGGGACTGGTGGAGCCCGGCCGGCAACGAAGAATACGGGCAATATTTTGATGCCGTCGAAAAAACCTTCGAGGCGCAAAATCCCGATATCGACATCGTCTACCAGATCGTGCCCTTCGGTAACTACGTGCAGAAACTCTCGACCGCGTTGGTCGGCAGCACCCCGCCCGACGTGTTCCAGTCGTCGGTCTACTGGGCCGAAGGTTTTCACCAACGCGGCATGCTGCGCCCGCTCGACGACCTGCTGGCGCGAAACGCCGCTGCCCCGCCACCCGAACGCATCACCGAAGAAATGTTCTTGCCCTCGGCTTGGCGCCACAACCAAGCGGCCGACGGCACCGTCTTTGGCGTACCGCAAATCATCGACGCACAATGCCTGATCTGGAACCTAGACATCCTCGAAAAGGCTGCGGCCGACGACGAAGAGATCCGCGCCCTCTTCGCCCGCCACCCCGACAGCTCGGTCGACTACGACCGCCTGCGTTTCGACGCGGTAAAAGACTGGCAGCACTTCCGTCGCCTAACACAAAAACTCACACGCCGCGCACCCGACGGCACACTCGAACAAGCCGGATTCGTCATCAACGCCTACGGCGGCGGCGCCGGCATGTTCTCACCGTGGTTGGCGGCCAACGGAGGCCACTACCAGGACGCGGCCGGCACCCGCGCGCTCTTCGCCGGGGCCGCCGGCATCGAGGCGATGCGCTTTATCGGCCGACTCTACTGGCAGGACAAAGTCTGCCCGCCCTTCCGCAGACAGATCTCCGACTCCGAACTCTTCCAGGAACGCAAGGTGGCCTGTATGGTCGCCGGTACTTGGTCGGGCAAGGATATCATCCGCAACACGCTCGGTTGGGACCACTTCGCCAAAACCGCCTTCCCGCCCGGACCACAGGGCAGCGAGCAGAAAACCGTGACCTGGGGCAATATGCTCGTCGTCACCCGCCGCTGCGAGAATATCGACGCTGCCTGGCGCTATATAAAATTCGTCTGCAGCCTCGAAGGCAACTTGCTGCGCTCCAAAATCCTCGGCTACAACGGCCCGCGTCTCGACTTCTACGACACCGAGCAATGGCAACAGGCCATGGCTGCACGCCCCTATCTGTCTAATGTCAAAGAAATCTGCCTCGCCGGCGACAAACTGCGCCATACCGAAATCATCGCCGTCAACCACCAGGTAAACCCGGTCATCGAAACGCTGCTGCTGCGCTTCCCCGAGATCGAAGCCGGGACCGGCCCGCACGCCTCAGTCGCCGCCGCGCTGCAAGAAGCCGAGCGCAATGCCAATGGTGTCTTCCGCCGCTATAACCAGCAAGTCGCCCGCTGGCTCGCACAAAGGGGGCCGAACTAATGCACGGCCTCGTGCCCTATCTCTATATCGCCCCGGCCTTCGCCGTGACCATCGTCTTCAGCTTCGTCTCGATGGGCATCAGTTTCTGGGCCAGTCTGCATCACTACGACGCCTTCGCCGGCGCCGCTGAATACGCCGGTCTCGACAACTACCGCCGCGCACTCTTCGCCGACGACAGCTACTTCTGGTTGTCGCTAAAAAACACCGCGGTCTACTCCGCGATGAGCGTTGTCGGCGTATTATTGACCGCGCTGCCATTGGCGATCTTATGCCAAAAAGCCCGCCGCTTCCAGGCTCTCTTCCGCACGCTCTACTTTTTGCCCTCGATCACGCCCGGCGTGGTCTTGGCGCTGGTCTTCTACCACCTCTTCGGCGTCTGGGGCCAATTGCTCGATAACGCCTGGACCTCGTTACCGGCGTTGGCGCTATTGGGCGTGTGGTCGGGCGCCGGCTATAATATGGTCATCTTCTTGGCCGGACTTACCGAAATTCCAAAGGACTTCTACGAAGCCGCAGAAATCGACGGCGCCGGACGCTGGCACCAGTTCCGCCATATCACCGTGCCACTGCTGCGCAATACCCTGGTCTTCGTCATGGTGATGACCATCATCAGCTCCTTCCAGGTCTTCACCTCTGTTTATATCATGACGCAAGGCGGCCCCGAGCGCAGCACCGAGGTCATCGCCTATACCATCTTTATCAACGCCTTCGCCGTCGCCGGGCAGATGGGCTACGCCTCGGCGTTGGCCTGGCTTTTATTCGCGGTGGTCTTCGTCTTCGTCTTTATACAAATGCGCGTTTTCCGCTCGCGGAGGATCTACGATGAATAAAGGTTCCAAGCTCGCGGTGGTCGCTATGATCTTCGGCGCGGCGGTTATGGTCTACCCCTACGCCTTTATGCTCGGCTCATCGTTCAAGACCCGCAAAGAATTCGCCGAAGACCGCCAAAGCCTGATCCCCCCGCGCTTCCAGCCCGGCGAAGTCCTTGCTTCCATGCGCGGCGAAGAAAGCGCGCGCGACTGGCCCGGCGCCGACTGGCCCTTGTATCAGAATTATGTCGATGCCATCCGCTACGGGCAGATCGACCGCTACCTGGCCAATAGTTTCATCTACGCCGTGCTAATCACCTCGGCCCAGCTCTTCTTCAATATTCTCGCCGCCTATGCCTTCGCCCGCATGCACTTCGCCGGCCGCGACCTGCTCTTCGCGCTCTTGCTCTCGACGATGATGGTGCCGCCGGCCGTCTTGTTGGTGCCCAACTTTCTCGTCGTACGCGACCTCGGGCTGGTCGACACGCTCTGGGGCATCCTGTTGCCGGGTTTCGCCGGCGCCTTTGGCGTGTTCTTATTGCGCCAGGCCTTCCTCAATATCCCCGCCGAGCTCGAACAAGCCGCCCGCATCGATGGTTGCGGCTCCTGGGGCATCCTCTGGAACGTGATCCTGCCGCTGTCTAAATCGGCGCTGATCACCTTAGGTCTCTTCACCTTTATGGGCGCGTGGAATATGTTCGAGTGGCCGCTTGTAGTGCTCAGCAACCAGGACTACTACCCGCTGACGGTGGGCCTAAGTTTCTTCCGTGCCGAGACTAGTTCCGACTGGCCGCGGATCTTCGCTGCCAGCGCGATGGGCGCCGCGCCGTTGATCGCGCTCTTTTTAGTGGCGCAGCGCTATTTGGTCGGGGGCATCAGTTTGAGCGGGATGAAGACGTAAGCAAGGTGCAAAAAAATCAACACCCCCAATACTAACTTTTAGCTAATTTCCGACGAATGAGAAGTATGAGAACGCGATTCCATCGCCTCAAGCAGGCCACAGGCGTCATTGTATCTGCCATCGGAATATGCGCTTGCGCGGTTGCGCTCTATGTGAATTTCGCCCCTCAATTTGGCGCGCAACCGCAAGGCGAGCATCTCGTGAAGATCAGCGCATCGATACATTTTCAAAATGGGGTGTTTGTCAACCAGGTCGAAACCATCATGGACTATGGTTTGCTTAAAACGGCCAAGATGATTCGCGATTTTTTAACCGTCGACAACATCAATCCAACCGACCCTCTGCCGGTGAAGTTCGCGGCAGGCAACGCAATCGTCGCCTTGGACACGCTGACATCCGTCACCTGGTACGGCCATTCCGCCTTTCTGCTCGAAATGGAAGGTAAACGCCTCTTGCTCGACCCGATGTTCGGGCCGGCGGCTTCCCCGTTCTCGTTTGTCGGCCAACGCTACGCCTACCAGCAACCGATCGACCTAGAGCAATTTACCAAGATCGACGCCGTGCTCATCTCCCACGACCACTACGACCACTTAGACTATCCGTCGATCGTCAAACTACAACCGCATGTCGGCCACTTCTTCGTACCTTTGGGCGTGGGTGCCCATCTCATACGTTGGGGTGTCGCTGAAGACAAAATCACCGAACTCGACTGGTGGGAAAGCGCCGCCTTCAAGGACCTCACCTTCACCGCCGCTCCCGCCCGTCATTTCTCGGGCAGGGCATTAAGCGACCGAAATAAGACGCAATGGGCATCCTGGGTACTGCAAGGACAATACAACAACCTTTATTTCAGCGGCGACGGCGGCTATGCTCCGCACTTTAAGGAGATCGGCGACAAGTACGGCCCCTTCGACCTCACCCTCGTCGAGTGCGGACAGTACAACCAGCGCTGGGAAGCCATCCACATGATGCCGGAGCAAAGCCTACAAGCCAATATAGATTTGCGCGGCAAGGTCGTGATGCCCATCCATTGGGGCGCGTTCGCCTTGGCGTTGCACAAGTGGAGGGACCCCGTTATCCGGCTGTTGGCCGCGGCGGAAAAACAAAACATAAAAGTGGCGACTCCGTATATCGGCGAGCGATTCATCATCGGGCAGGACGTGCCGCACAAGAAATGGTGGGAGACGTTAAACTAGTTTAGAACCGACTTCCGCTACCGCAACAACGTCATCTTCCGCGTAAACACCAACGGCTGCCCCGACACACCCAACATTTCCAAGCGATAGAAATACACCCCGCTGGCCGCCGGTCGACCCCGTTGATCACGCCCGTCCCAACGCACCGCGTGCTCGCCGATCGCTTGCGGCCCCGCAGCTAACACCGCCACTTCCTGACCCAATAGATTATACACCGTCAGTTTCGCCTCACCGTCGCGCGGCAGAGAAAAATACACTACCGTCGCCGAGTTGAACGGATTCGGCGCGTTGGGATACAACGCGAAATTTCCGAGTACCTGAGCTTCTTCTTCTATCGACGTAGGCACCTCCGGCGGCGCTTCTTCGCCGATCGTAAACCAGACCGGCAACTGCGCCTCGCTCGCATAAGGCGTCGAAGAACTTGCCGCGCGAATCTTGTCGTCGCGCAAGCGAATCCGGCGCAAGGTCTCGACCCCACTCACCCGGCGCTGAAAAACCAACTCGCTGTCGTCGGGCGAATAGCGCGGATGGCCGATGCTGTCGCCATTCGGCTCGACTACACCGGCCGTGCCGTTAAAGAGGTCCGCCGCCCAGATCTCGCTGGTGCCGGCGTCGAAATCCACGCGTTCGAAGGTGAAGAAGCTGTCGTTGGTCTGCGCGAAGGACGGGTTGCCGATACTGATTTCGGGCGGCTGCGCCGGAAAAACCGGCAGGATCAACTCGTTGTCGACGTCGAGCATATTGATCCGCCAAAACTCGATGGTAGCTCCGCTATCGGCGGCCACCGTATTAAAGGCATCGAAGAGCACAAATTTGCCCTCGTGGTCCCAGTCGAGCGCGTCGGCAAAACGAGTAACGTAGGTGCGCACGTCCTGCTGCGTCGTGGGGTTGTAGAGCCGGACAGCCTTACTCAGGTCGGGGTCCTGTAAGTCGAAGACAAAAATCGTCGAATCGCGGAATGAAGTAGTCGCTGCCAGCCGCCGCCCGTCGGGAGACAGCGCGATCGAGGCCCAGTCCCCGCGCTGGCTGACGACCTGCTCGTCGCTGCCGTCGGGCCGTATCGAACGAATAAAATTGTCCGCGTCGATAAAGAAGATCATCTCGCCGTCGCCGCTCACCGAGATCGGGTTGTTGGTCCGGGTGAACACCTGGGTCGCGGTCAGCCGCACAATATCGTCGGCCGAATCGATTTCCGGCTGTACTAGCACCAGGCTATTGTCGTTTTGCTCGGCGTTGACCACCGCGATCCACTCTTCGCCGACGACAGGCACGCGATCAACCGGCACCTCGGCAACCGAATCACCCGCCAGCACGCCCACCGCGTCAAAGGCCGCTGCCACGGCTTGTACTTCGGCCCCACCCTCGCCGTAGAGGTCCGCCGCCGCCCGCCCGGCGGCCAAACGCATATCGACAAAGGTCGCCTGGGTGTTGAGATAGCGGCCATCGAGCACCCGGTAGTAAATCAGTTCGGTCTTGTCGCGGCCGATCTCTTCAGCAAGCAAAAAACAGGCGCGGTTGGGGATGCCGCTGTTGATATGGACTCCGCCATTGTCCTGGGTGATATCCAACGCTACGAACTCGTCCATATGCCCGGGTTGCCAGAAATCGTCGCCGCGCGAGCCTCCATTGCTGGGATCGGCCATATCGCGCATCGCGCCGGAGGGGAAAAAGCGGCTGCGGGCGATATCCTCACCGAGAAGCCAGTCGTCGCGGTCGACCATCGCCGCGAAAGCATCGGCGAAGGACTCGTTGAGCGCCCCCGACTCGAAGCGGTAAGCGAGATTCACCGTGCGTTCGATCACGCCGTGCGCCATTTCGTGCGCCGCCACATCCAACGCCCCGGCCAACGGCGAAAACGCGTTGGCACCGTCACCGAAGGCAACAAAAGCACCGTTCCAGAAGGCGTTGTCCATCGGCCGGCCAGCCTCGCCGACATGGATCACCGCCGTCACCGTGCCGCCCTGCCCGTCAAGCCCCAAGCGCCCGTGGGTGTTGAAGAAATAATCGAAAACCCGGCCGATATGGTGATGCGCTGAGACCGCCACGGGATCGGTCCAGATATTATCATCGGAGGTCACATGAGAGAGCCGACTGCGCCGGTTCAGACTGCTGCCCTGCAAGTCCAATGTCATCAGCGCCCCACGCGGTCGGTTGAGCAGGTCCGGTTGCAGCGCGGCGAAAGACGGTTTGGAGCCGTCGATCATAAAAAAGCTGCCACCGGACTCATAGACATTGAGCGTGCGCACCCGACCGCCGAGGTCGACGCCTTGCCCGGTGCTCGGCCCTTCGGTCTGAGTGTTGTTATACGCTTCGATCAGGTGACCGTTCTCCGCATCGACGAAATAGTGCCAGTTATCGCGCATATTGGGACGAATCCGCACCTGCCATACCAAGCGGTGCGCCCCGTCGACTTCGCGCAGGAACAACTCCGCCGCCGGTCCTTCGTAAGCGAGCAGTCCGGCCGTCATCGCATCGAACTCTTCCAAGACCACGCGCTGCCGCAAATGCTCGCGGGCCACGGCAATCGCCGCCGCCGCACCCAAGGCCGGAGAGAGTCCTGCCTCTTGCAGCGTAGGTGTGTAACGCCCATTGAAACCATAGGGCCGGCCGGCCTGGTCCAGGTGCACCACCAAGTCACCGCCCCAAACCGGCACGCCCCCGCTTTGCTGTTGAAACCGCACGTGATGTTGTCCGACCAGGTCTTGGTGTGCCTCGCGCTCGGCTAATTCAATACGGGGGTCCCGCAACTGAAAAAGCACCCTGTGCTGCTCGACAAAAGCCAGCGCCCGCGCGCCCGGATCGGCCACACGCACCGCCACGACCTTCGCCGCCGGCACAGGGGCCATCATAAAGACCGGCGTGCCGTTTTGCGCGTTACGGCGGATCTGCCAGTCTGGTAGACGGGCATTAGAATCGAGATTGACCATCCGCTGTCGCCGCAAACCCACCGTCGACGAAGATGGGATGAGCACGGTTTTTTTCGCAGGAAAAAGTGGCTTGAACGCCTGGTGCAGACGCCAAGCCAGATCGTCGAGTATCTCGTCCCGGTGGGAGGGACCTTGGCTTTCGAGCCGAGCCTCCGCCCGCAACTGCCAACGTTCTTTGAGCGTCGGGGCATCTTTCGCGTGAGCCGGTTGCAGCCCGGCGATGGAGGCGAACAAAGCCGCGTAGGTCAGTATAGTTTTCATAAGGTCTCGCTGTTTTCTTGTAGACGAAGCGAGTCTGCCGCCAGTTCCAATATACCGCTGGAAAATTTTTCCGTTGTGACCGTAGTCACATTTACTGCATCTAACCGTACTACAAACAGATTGTACATCCCACTCACTCTATACAGGTTGTAGGGCCTTCCACCACCAAAACAAAAAGAGCCTCCTCATGGGGTGTTATAATTCCGCCGTCATCGGCACGTCGCTAAACTCTGCAGCCCTACCTACCAAGCCCTACCCGGCGACCTGAAAACAACCTTCGCCGGCTAGTGAAAAATAAACGCAAAAAAAGGCCGCCGGATGCGTCGTGCACCCGGCGGCCTTTTCCGTTCTAAATAGCGCGTCTGCGCACCCTATCCAGGGTACCAAACGATGCGCGGATCATCCGGATCGCGCTGGTAATCCCAGGCCCCGTCGACCAACGTTGCCAAGTCGTAGCCAGGCCGCCAATCGAGCAGAAACTTGGCCTTATTATTATCGAGCCAAGTCCGATGAAAAGGTGTCCCGATCTCAACGCTGGGCAGACTGCGTGTCTGCGCCAAGTATTCGGCCATGCGCCGATAATCCACCGGCTCATCCATGCAGATATTAAACAACTGCTGGCGCGCTGCCGGGCAATCAAGCGCCGCGATAATTGCCGTGGCCAAATCCTCGACATGCACGAAGTTGCGCAGTATCGGTTTGCCCTCGGGGTCGAGCATAACCGGCACCGCGCCGTTGGCGACATATTCGTCGGCCTTCTTCTCGCCCACCATCTCGCGCCACCTCGGCCCCCCGAATACATCCTCGCCGAAAGACAGCGTGTATTTGAAGTCGTCTTTCTCCATAATCCACGGCGCCCGCAGACAGCAACCATTAAAATCGTACTGGACATAGTACTGCTCCAGCATCACCTCTTCCAAAACCTTCGACAGCGCATAACACCCCGCATAGGCGCTATGTTTCTGCGTTTCGACCACCGGCACCGGATGCGGGTAAACGAAATGCCCGATGCCGGCGTCGCCACCAATCAGCACAAATTGCTCGAAAGAAGCCGAGGCCCGGCACTCCTCCAGCAACCAAAACATGCCCTTGACCGCAACATCCATAATATCGTCAGGCGTCTCCTTGCAGGTCGCCAGATGCACCACATGCGTCACCCCGTCGACCGCGCGGGCGACATCAGCGCGTTGCGCGATAGACCCCTGTACCACCTCCAGTCGCTCGCTCGGCCCCAGCAAACGATTGTGGCACAAGGCTCGAATCTTGGCATTCGCCCACGCGGGATCGGCCATAAAAGTGCGGATAAAGTTCTGCCCGACTTTGCCCGTCGCACCGGTGACCAGGACGATCTTGCCCTCTTTGCTGCTCATCCTATCCCCTTCAGCTTCAATGCCAGACTGCCTTCGTTCATCTTTTCGAACTGCTCGCGAATCGGCCCACGCTCGTAAAAATGCGATGCGTCATAGACATAATCATAACGCCCGTCGCGGCCGAGCCCCGACTCCAACGCCGTCTGGTTGATCTCGTCCATATGGTTTCCGTAGGCCGGCCACAGCACGCCGTGCTGGCAATACGACACGTCAATGAAATATCGCGGCCGGTCCTCGCCTCCGGGTTTGGGCCGGCGCGCGTGCCAGACCCCCGAGTGCACGATAATCGCCGATCCGGGGGTCAGGTCTTCGACACACAGCGAGCCCGGCAAATCTTGGGTGCCAAAAAGCTTCAACCCGCCATTGGCGATGATCATGTTCTGTGACTTCGGCAATACCAGTAAGTCGCCGATCTCGCCATTGAGGCCATTGAGGTAATAAAAAATATGCACCATCAGATGCGAGCGATTGGTCTGCGGATACTGCTCGTAATCTTGATGCCAATTGACGCCGCCATTACCAGCACCGTGTCGCGCCGAATGGATATGGTGCATAGAGAAACGCCCGCCCATCAGCACTTCGAGCTTCTCCATCAGCGGCAAGTGCGAGGTCAGCAATCCCATTTCCTTATAAGAGACCAGATGGCGATGATCCTTGGCTTCGCGGTGCGCCATTAACTCGTCAACTTCGGTGATCAACCGGCTGTTAAAGTCCGGTTCGATAAAACCGGGCAGGACCAGATAGCCTTCCTGTTGGAAGAATTTAGCATCTTCGGCGCTCAAGCTTTCGTGGGCTACAGCTTCACTCATGATCTTTCTTACTCTCCTCAAATAATTGATTTCAATAGCAGCTAAATTTAAATGCTAAAGCAGTGTACGGGCAGTTCGGTCGCAGGGTTCGCCTCCGGGTGTTTTTAGTCCCCCGGGCCGTCGCCCCTCCCAGCCCGACAGGAATGCCGGGTGAGAATGAGCGACGGAAAAACCCCAAGTAGACCCTCCTGCACCTAGCTACCGATCCCAAGGAAATGCGAACGTAACCCCATTCGCATAACGCTTCATTCCAATCTCCAACCGCGCTCCCGCCCCCGGCGCCAACTCCACGGCAAACGAAGAATCATCCACCGCCGTCTCCTTGCCGTCGACCGTCACACTGGTAAACTGATGCTCAGCGTACGCACCCCCTTGCACAATGACCTCGCGCCCGGCCACTGGATCCGTGTTCACTAAAGTAAGCACCATCGATTCGTCCTCTAGCTTCTCGACCAACGCACCTACACCCTCCGGCATACCCGCACGCCCCGCCACCGGATCGAAGTAGCGTACCCGACAGTGCAGCGGCGATCCGTGCCTCGGGGTCATCCCGCCCATCATCAACTCCGTCAGTCCACCGGGCGTCGCCGGGTTGAACGGGTTCGGATTGTCGGAGAGCCGCGTATCCGGTGTCGTCGGGTCGGTGTGCACCTTCTCCATCTGCACCCGCAACCGCGCGAAGTCGTCCTGCAGTACCTGCTCGGGATAACCGGCGTTTTTGCCTTCCAGAAAACCGAGCCACCCTCGCTCGCTATCCAAGCGGCTCAAGTCCGCCTTGTCCATCGACCAGTAATAGATCTCCTGTGCGCCCTGTGCGTACTTAGCCGGCGAGAATTCGTACCACCCGTCGTCGCCGTACATTTTTGGATACATCATCTGTCCGTCGATTTCCTTGCCGTTCTCATTGATCTTGTCGACCATCTGCCGCCACACGTCGACGTATTTCTGGTCACCCGACAGCAATAGCGCATTGCCAAAACCCGAGAGGCCCAAACCCACTGTATTGCGGCTCGACAAAGTCCCGTTCTGCGGCACCACCACCGTAAAGGACCAACCATAACACCCCCCGTACCACTTACCGTCGCACTCGCCACCGATGGTGCCATCGAGCCCAATATTGCTCGGCAAAATGCCGTCGTTGTCGGCCGCCCGCTGTATCCAGGCGTCGGCGTATTCAAGCACCCAGTCCTTGTATTGGGCTTCGCCGGTCAGCGCATAGGCGTTCAGGCCCAAAGCCGTCGCCACCAGATTCGACGGATGGTCTCCAGCGACATCGGTATAATCCTCGAAGTGCGCCAACATCTCCTCGAAGTTGCGCTCGCCGTGCAACGGAATAAAGCGCTCCTGTACCTCGTCGAGCGGGTCGCCGGCCCAGTCGAGTGCAGTGGCCTTGCGCAACATTGGGCCACGGCTGCCGTTGATCAGGCTGCGGATAATCTTATGTTCGGGGTCGTAGTTTGGCGACTGCGGGTCGTTGCCCATATAGAAGCCGGCAAAGCGCCGAACTCTATTTTCGAACTCCCGCTCGCGCGGCTGTATTAGCCCGTGCAAGTTAAAGGTCGTCAGCCCCTCCCCGTTGTGCACCCAGTCGAACATCACCGGAAATTCGCGATAATACATCCCGTCCCGGGTAAAGGGCACCTCGGTCGTCTTGGCCTCCGTATACTGCTTTATATGCCCTTCCCAACCCAACTGGCACATATCATATAAGTGATCCGCACCGCCCAGCACGTAGAGCACCGGCCAGTGCACCAAATTTTCGATCGCGTCGTCCGGCCCATCGTTCCCTCCCCACCGCGCCAGGCATTCCAGATAGCCGCGCTCGTCGAAATATTTTTCAAAAAACTCCGTACAACCCCGGGTCTGCGCGCGAATAAGCTCCCACTCCAGCACCGCCCATGCTGGGGGGGGCATCGGCGTGTCGATCTCGATAGCGCGCGGATTTAGATAGCTCATGCTTGCTCCTTTAAAAATGTATAATGGGGTAAATAAGACACGAAATTAACCTTCAATCGGTTGCTGGTGCAGGTCTACAGCCCGCTGGACCACTGTCTGTGCCCTTTGCAGAGGGCCAAAGGGTTTGTGCAAATAAAAGTCGAACGCCGCCAAGCGCGAGGTGTCAACTTCGAGTTTCCACCCGGTAATGAGCACTATCGCCAGCGAGGCGTCAACTTCGCGCAGACGGTGCGCGACCTCATCGCCGGACATGCTCTGCAGGCCCAGATGGACAAGCGCCGCGAGCAAATCGACCGAAGTCGTAAAATCCGTCCGGTCCATACACTCGTCTAAGTCGAGCACCCGCAGTTGGGCGCAAAACATAGAGCAGACAAAGGGCAACAACCCGCAAAACTATCAACTATTCCCGGCGTAGTACATATCTGCAATGGACGGCGAAGGCCGGTAATATAGGCAATAGGGGGATGCGATTAAACTACCGCGTTTCAACCTTAATCTGGACACCTCCTCCCTCATACCCTACCTTGCCAGAACTTAACGATCTTCATCTATAAACTCGGTGCGTCCAGCGCTCGGCCAGGGAGATACCCCTGGCCGAGCGCAACACCACAACACCAACCGGCGGAAACCCAACTCATGCCCTTACAAAACCCCAAAGGGAAATTCGAGCAACTCATCACCGACGGCTTCTGCCTAGCAGAAAACGTACTCGACCCCGATATGCTCAGCCGCCTGCAACAAACCACCAACCAACTGCTCGACGCGCAAAGCGACGAGAAATACGACGAACAACGTTCCACCGGCAGTATGGTCGATGTCGGTTCACACCCCATATTCGCCGAACTCGTCGTTTACCCGCCCGCCCGCACCGTGCTCGAAGCCCTCGGATTCCTGCGCCCCAAATGGATGTCGGGTTATGTCATCAGCAAACCGCCCGAAAGCCCGGCGCTCTTTTGGCATCAAGACTGGTGGGGCTGGAACGATCCTTCGAGCTACACACCTTTGCCGCAGCAGCTTTTCCTGATGTACTACCTCGTCGACACCACGCCGCGCAATGGCTGCCTGCGCCTGTTGCGCGGCTCACATCTCAATCGCCACCGCATGCACGACGAAGTCCCCAACGCGCACACCGACGAATTGCGCCGAGTCACCGACCCCGACCACCCGGCCTATCAGTCGATCCCCGAAGAAGTCAACGTGCCCGTCAAAGCCGGCGATCTGGTTATCGGCGACTCTCGCCTACTGCATTCGGCGCACGCCAATAAGTCAGACCTGCGCCGCACGGTGATCACCCTCTGGTATTTCCCCTACTTCGACCTGCTGTCCGCCGGTCTGCGTGCCGCGATCGCCCGTCCACGCGAATTCGACGGCTGGGACAAAGAGGCTAAAGCCCGCACCGCCGACTTCATTCCCATCTACGAAGGCACCGCCGAACCTGTGGCCTGGAATAGGGAGCCGAGCGCGGCCCTGCAATAACCCGCTTAGGAAAACGCCGAATACAATACGGCGCGACCGTGCTGTTGTAGCCAACGCTGGTTAGTAGGCGCTTATTATCGATGCACTGCGATTAAAAAACTAAATCAAAGCGGATTAGAAGCCGCCTAGGGAACATCCTGGCAGCCTCTCTTTTATGTTAGCGCTTCTTATAAAATCACCAAACGCCCTCTTCACCCGATCTATGGACAACCTTCCCCCCATCCCCTACCTTGCCAAGGATTATTATCATAGATCGCTAACGTCAGCGAAAGACCTATCGGACAATATGGAAAAACCACCCTACCCCCAGTACCTAAACCCCGAGCTAACACCCGAGATTGCCCGCGATGTGGCCTTCTTCAAAAAATGGGGTTATCTCGTCGTTGATAACGCCATCACACAACAACAGGTCAAATCCCTGCGCAGCGCCCTCAACGCGACATTCAAACGCAATGACAAGCAGTTTACCGACCAGCTCTTAGAAGAAGACAAGCGCTTCGCCTTCCTGCTCGACAATCCGCCCGTCTTACAACGCATGCAGGCCATCTTAGGTACTTGCGTGCAACTGCACAGTGCCACTTCCCGCGTCACCGAGCCAGGCCAAGAGGACCAAAACTGGCACCGCGACGTGCCCTGGCCTGTCGACCCCGACGGCACGCCCTATGGTGCCTTGCCAGGACAGATCAACTGCGGTTATTATCTAGACGAGTTAACCACAGAAAACGGCGCTGTAGTCATCGTGCCCGGCAGTCACCGCGCGCTCTTCCGCCCACCCGAAGGCCACCCGCGTTTCCCGGAGGAAAAACGCGTGCTCGCCAAACCCGGCCAGGCGGTGATATTCGACGGCTGCCTCTACCACCGCGGCGCGGCCAATCAATCGAAAAAACGCCGACGCGTCTGCCTGATGTGTTATCAGACCGCCTGGATGAAATCCCGCGAGCCCTTCAACGGCCCCATCGCGCAGAAGATACTCGAGAGTGGTACCGACGAGCAGAAGATGCTGATGGGCGCCATCGAGAAATGGTAAAAGGAGAATCTCCATGCTGAGCACCGAGCAAGTCGACCACTACAATACCGAAGGCTATATCGTCGTGCCCGACTTCCTGAGCACCGAGCAAGTCACCGCCTTCATCGACGGTATGGACACCGCCAGCGCCGGGAACACGCTCGCCGAGCACGATGCCGCCCGCATGGAAATGGAACCCAACCAGCCCGCCGACGGCACCCAGGTCCGCCGCCTCTACGAGCCCTGCAGCGAATACGAGCTTTTCGGCGCATTCTCCCGCTCGCAAAAAATGCTCGACGCCGTCGAAGCCCTGCTCGGCCCCGACCTGGTCTATCACTACAGCAAAATCAATATGAAACCCGCCGGCGTCGGCTCAGCCGTCGAATGGCACCAGGACCTCTCCTATTACCCGCTGAGCAATCGCGGCTCAGTGAGCATCCTGTTCTACCTCGATGACGCCACCGTCGAAAACGGCTGCCTGCAAGTGATCCCCCGCCGCCACCGCGACGAACTGCTCTCGCACAGCACCGACGGCTTCTTCCAGGGCCGGGTCACCGAAGCGGTCGACGAATCGCTCGCCGTCCCCGTCCCAGGCAACGCCGGCTCGGTGATCTTCATGCACGCGATGACCCCGCACGCCTCCATCGCCAACACCTCCACCAGCCCGCGCCGCACCCTGATCCTGAGCTACCGCCGCGCCGACGCCTTCCCCATATACGCCGGCGAAATGACCCACAAAACCGAGGTGCACGCGAGGCTAGTGCGCGGCCAATTCCCGCAAGAGGCACGCTTCGAAGACCGCTCCTTCCCCATTCCCTTATACAAAGACGCCATCGTCTCGCTCTACGATTTGCAGGAGCGCTCGCGCGAAGGGGAAATGGCAGCGAATTAGATCTGATTTTCTTTTTGAAATTCTTGGACTCGTTGCTCTTTTCACGCAACAAACCCTGAATTCTAATTCTTAGCATAAACCCCTCCAAGAGCCCCTCCAACCACTAGAGGCTGCAATGAAAACCCCTATTCGCCTCGGCCTAATCGGCTGCGGCGGCATCATCCAACAACAACACCTGCCCACTCTGCTCACCCTCGCCGAAGTGCAAATCACCGCGTTGACCGACCCCATGCCAAAAAATCTCGCCACCGTCGGCGAAACCACCGGCGTGACAGCCGAGCAGCACTACGCCGACTACCGCGACATGCTCTCTAAAGCACCGCTCGATGCCGTTATCATCGCCACCCCGCACCACCTGCACGCCGAGCAAGTCATCGCCGCCACCGAAGCCGGCCTGACCGTCATCAGCGAAAAACCAATGGCCACCTCATTGGAAGAAGCCGCCACTGTGCTCGATGCCGTCGCGCGCCATAAGACCATCTACACCGTCGTGCACAACGCCGTCTTCACCCCCGGCGCCCTGCGCGCCTATGAGCTATTGCACAACAACGACTTACCCGCCCCTCAGGTCGGCCGCGCCAAATCGCTCTTTCCCATGGCCGCCGACCGCCACAGTTCCAGCCCGGCCAGGGTCTGGCGCGCCTCGAAAGCGGCCGGCGGCGGCTGCATCGGCGATACCGCCTATCACGAAATCTATTCGCTCGAAACCCTGATGTGCTCGCCGGTCCGCTATGTCGAGGCCCGAGTGCAAACCCGCTTCTTCGATATCGACGTCGACGATATGGCGCTGTTGCTGCTCGAACACGAAAACGGCGCCGTCTCCACCGTCTCCACCTCGTGGGGCATGGCCGGGGCCGGGGCCGGCGAATTGGGTAATCTCTGCGAGGTGCACACGCGCGGCGACTGTCTGCGCATGGTCGGCCGCGGTACCGCGCTGCACCGCCTTGCGCGCGAAACGCACGAATGGTCCGAAATCCCGCTCGACGTCACCGATTACAACCGCACCGGCCACGCTGACTACCTGAAGGCCACCTTCGCCGCCCTCGCCGCCGGATCTCCCCCACCGATTACCGGCGAAATGGCCCATCACAATCTCGCTATCATTGAAGCGGCGCGCCTAGCCAGTGACGCGCGCCGCGCCATCGACCTCACGGAGTTATAAATGAGACCCTATATCGACTGTCATAACCATATCGGCCGCACCATCGACCGAGTTCCACCAGTCGGCCAAAACACCGCGATGTGCCTCACCCGTTTCGCCGAGACCCATATCCACGCCGCCATCTCAATGCCCACCGCCGTCGGTAGCCCGATCACCCGCGGTATAGTCGATATCCGCGAGCAAAACGAAGTGATCGCCCGCGGCTGCCGCGACTTTCCCGGCGTGTTCCCCATCGGCCTAGCACTCATCGAAGAGCGCTTCGGCAAACTCGGCATCGAAGAAGCCGAAAAAGCCATGAGCGAGTTGGGGCTGGTCGGCATCGTCGGCCACCCACCGATCGCCGAGTGGTGCATCCCCTTTGTCGAAGCCGCTGCCGCCCGCGAAGGCCTGGTCAACCTGCATATGCACAACGTGCTGATGGACGAGATCGCCACGATGTTTCCGCACTGCACCTTTATCTCGCACGCCAGCACCTGGGGCGCCGAACATCTGGCCAAACACGACAATGTCTTCTTCGAGGTCGTGCAATATCCGGACGGACAGGGGTCGGAGTGGGATTTCGCCTGGTTCGCCGACAAGGTGGGTCGCGAGCGGCTGATCTTCGGCGCCGACTTGCCCTATTACGATTATAGAGTATTGCAAAAGACCATCGAAGAAGCGCCCATTGACGACGACCTCAAAGATCGCATTGCCCACAAAAACCTTGAAGCCCTGATCCAGCGCTTCAAGCCCGACTGGAGCATGCCCGAAGCGCCGCCCAAAACGGTGCGCGTCTACGATCCCGAAGAGCTGTGGGCGGTCAATCCCGAAAATCCGGTGCGTCTGACGGTCTTCGCCTGATTTTCCTTATATTCATAATTGTATCTGTGCCAAAGCCTTGAGGAACTGCGCTTTTTCGATTTTATCAGTCTCTGATTCCAACATCTGGAGCTCACATGTGTGACGCCAATATCGAATTAGGCCAACTTCTGACCGCTATGCCGTCACAACTGACTACGTACCTGAATGTCGAAAGCGAGCTCGGAGACCTGGGCCAGCGCTATTTGGGCCTGCTGTTGGCGGGCAACCGGCACGAGGCCAGCCAGTTGGTCACCGAGGCGGTCAAAGACGGCGCGCCGATCAAGACCGTCTACATTGAGGTTTTCCAGAATAGCCAGTACGAGATCGGGCGGCTGTGGCAGAGAAACGAGATCAGCGTCGCCCAGGAGCACTTTTGCACCGCAGCCACCCAGTTGATCATATCCCAGCTCTACCCCTACCTGTTCTCCCATAACAAGACCGGACACCGTCTGGTGGTCGCCTGTACCGGCGGCGATCTGCACGAGCTGGGAGTGCGCATGGTGGCTGATTTCTTCGAAATGGAGGGTTGGGACACCTTCTATCTGGGAGCCAATACGACTGCCGACATCGTGGTGCAGAACGTGATCGAGCACCAGGCCCACGTACTCGGCGTCTCGGCGACCATGACCTGCCACGTGCAGACCGTGGCCGATCTCATCGCCCAGGTACGGCGCACCCCGGAATGCGCCGAGGTAAAAATCCTAGTCGGTGGCTACCCCTTCGTCGTCGATCGCGAACTCTGGCGACAGATTGGTGCCGATGCGATGGCCAACAACGCCGATGACGCCATCGCAACCGCCAACCAATTGGTGTAAAGGAGAGCCGCTATAGACGTCGACGCCCCCCAAGTCTGCCTCGGCCTGCTCTGCAACCCCGAGGGCAAAATTGCCAAAATACTGTGCAACACTCTGGGTGGGGAAACGACCGACTGGATCGGTCGCCCCTTTCTCGAATTGGTCGATTCCGCCAGCACGGTGAAGGTCGAAAATATGCTGGCCGAGGTGCAGCGCTCGAGCGCTGTCTTCGACTGGGAGTTCTCGCTCAGCCTGAACGGACAGGCAGTACCCATCCACGCCGCTGCCGGTCAGATGGCCGAGGGCCTGCTGATCGTCGGTTCGCTGTCCCGCTCGGACATGTCCTCCTGCTACGAAGAAATTTTGTTGATTAACAACGAGCAGACCAACGAGCTTCATAAGCTAATGAAGGACCGCGCCACCACGCCGAACAATGAGATTTACGAGCAGATGACCCAGCTCAACAACGAATTGGCCACTGCCCAGCGGAAAATGGCCAAACAGAATGCTAGGCTCGAACGCCTCAACGAGCAGAAAAACCAATTCCTCGGTATGGCGGCCCACGACATGCGCAATCCACTGGGGGTCGTTGCCACCTACAGCGAGCTATTGCTGGAAGAGCTGACCGATGCAATCGGTACAGAGCACCGCTCGTTTTTGCAGCACATCCACACCTCCAGCATATTCATGCTGGGGATGGTCAACGAATTGCTCGACATTTCGAAGATCGAGTCCGGCAACCTCGAACTCGCCCTGGCCCCAGTAGACTTGCGCGAGTTCCTGACGCGCATCGTCATGCTCAACCGCGTCTTCGCCGAGCGCAAGCAGATCGAGATCGAATTCACTATGCCCGACGAACTGCCGCCCTCGCCGCTGGACGAGCCGAAGATCGAACAGGTCTTCAACAATCTATTGAGCAACGCCTGCCAATATTCGCATCCGCACACGACCATCCGCGTCAGCGCGCAGCGCCGGGACAATGAAGCGATCATCACAATTCAGGACCAGGGCCAGGGCATCCCATCCGAAGAACTCGCCCAGATCTTTGAGCCCTTCCACAAAACCTCGGTCAAATCGACCGAGGACGAGCCCAGCACCGGGCTAGGACTGGCCATAGTGCGGCGCATAGTCGAAGGACACGGCAGCAAAATCCAGGTCGAAAGCGCGGTGGGCGAGGGGACGACCTTCTCTTTTTCGCTGCCGCTGGCGGTAGACCAACCCACCGCCGATAAGCCCAAACCCACCGCCACTGGCCCCTGGCGTATTCTGCTGGCCGAGGACAACACCTTCTACCAACAGATGATGTCGAGCATCCTGACCAAGAGGCATCACCAGGTGACCCTGGTCACCGATGGTCGCGCGGCGCTCGACTTGCTCGCGGAGCAACATTTCGACGTGATACTGATCGATCTGGAGATGCCAGTGATGGGCGGGCTCGAAACCATACAAAAGTTGCGCCAGCGCGAAACGGGACGACGCACCCCAGCCATCGCCCTGACCGGCCACTCCCACGACCAAGAGCGGCAATCCTGTCTCGAAGTGGGTATCGACGACTTCCTGACCAAACCGGTCAAACCGGAGTTGCTGATCGCCATTATCGCCCAGGCAATCAGCAACTCCTGAACTCCCGACCCTACCCGCAAGAAGTTTGCCATGGTCACACCGGAAATCACCAAAATTGAAAAATTCCACTTCGCCCATCAGATCCAGAATATGGCTACCGACTACAATGGCTTCAATCAGGTCTATCAAAAGGACTCAAGACTCGACATTACGCTCAAAGTCGATATCGCCCTGCCCGATTTGCACAGCCTCTCGCTCAGCGACGCCGCACACGGCGCAATATCCGGCTTCACCACCGAGCACGGCCGTCGGGCTCTCAGTCTCTGGCGCCGGTACCCTATCTGGCTCGATGAGCACCGGAGACCTGAACTGCCTAAATCTCCGGCGCCAGCCGCCTTACCCTTAGCGGTAAGGGCGGCGATCTCGAAGCCCAGGTCTCCGGCGCCAGCAAGCTACAATTGGGCGACCCCCACTAACACGAAAGCGCGATAGACCATGTATACCATCCAAAACCAAAACCTCACCGTCACCCTGCTCGACCCCGTCGCCGACCAGGAGCGCTTCGGCACCCGCTACTGCACCGGCGGTTATATATTCCAAGTAGACGACGCCAACGTCGGCCCGCTGCTCTCCGGCCCGACATACCCCGATAGCTTCAACGTCTTCGATGGCCAGGGCATCCCCGACGCCTTCAACCACAATCCGCTGCGCGCCGAGCGCACCGATACCGAAGGGCAGATCATCGGCATCGGCCACTGCGACCTCGCGAGCAATACCGTCAAGGAATTCTGCACCTGGGATATCAAGCAGACCGACGCGTCGATCACCATGCGCACCGCGCAGAGCGTCGGCAAATATGCCCTCGAACTCGAGCGGCAAGTCAGTGTCACCGGCCGCACTGTACACTCGCAGATTCACCTCAAAAACACCGGTCAGAGCTCCATCCCCATCAGTTGGTTCCCACACCCCTTCTTCCCACAACTCGAAACCACCGACGAACTCTGCAAGTTCAACATCCCCGTCAGCTTTCCCGACAACGACGGCCTCGCGATAGCCGACAGCGGTTTTATCGCCCGCAAGAATTGGCCCTGGACCCAGGCCGGTCCCTTCCAGGCCCTCGACCACGATGCCACCGAAAATCTTATCGTCTTCCAGAAGCACCCGAAGCTCGGCCTGATCGCGGCAACCTGCAGCTATATCCCCAGCTTCTTCCCGATCTGGGGCAACAAGAACACCTTCTCCTGGGAGCCGTTCCTCGAACGCACCGTCGCGCGCGGACAGGCCCTTAGCTGGTCGGTCGCCTACGATTTTTAAGTAGGCCAATAACTCCACCAATGAATATTATCCTGTGCAGAGAGCATGCGATGGCACACCACCGAAATACCCTCGGGCAGCCCGTCCCACCCACAGTTTAAGAGAAGACGCCCATGCAAAAAACCCTCGACACCAAACTCGCCGACATCCGCCAAAACCCCAAAAACAACACCTTCATCATCGCCTACGCCGCCGACGCCGATATGTCTCGCGGCCTAGGCACCCTCGACGACCGCTCCGGCTCGATGCAAACCTTCTGCGACGAGCTCGTCACCCTCGTCGAACAGGCGAACATCGATATCCTGCTCGCCTCCGTCGCTAATATGGACATCCTCGCGCGTGAAAAATGCATCTTCGACGAGTCATCCGTCACCCCCGCCGTACGCGCCAATGATACCACCGACATCTGGAACGCCCGTGGTTCCAATTACACTCACTACCCTTCAAAACCCTTTGCGACTACCACCATCGAAGAAGCGCAATACGGCACTCTAACCCCCGCGCCCGACCAGCAACCCGATATCAACCTCGGCCTCTACTCGATCACCTTCAATAACGACCTCGCGGCCGACTTGCACTCCCTCGAATGTTTCAAGGCCTTTCGCATCGAAGCCAACACCAAAGACTTCAAATATTTCCTAGAGGTCTTTAACCCCAATGTCGCCGATTGTGGCATTGCCCCCGAGCAGATCCCGCATTTCGTCAACGACCAGATCGCCCGAATGCTCGCCGGTATCCCGCGCGCCTCACGCCCCGAATTCCTCAAAATTGCCTACAACGGCCCCGAGACGATGGAAGCCCTGGTCGGTTATGACACAAGCGTCATCGTCGGTATCTTAGGCGGTACCACCAGCACCACCTATGACGCCTATAAACTCATCTCTGAAGCCAGAAAATACGGTGCGCGCTTGGCGCTCTTCGGTCGCCGTATCAAAGGCAGCGAGGACCCGCTAGCCTTCCTCGAAGTCCTTCGCCTAGTCGCCGATGGGGACACCAGCCCAGAAGAAGGCGTCAAACGGTACCGCAGCAAGCTCGAAGAAAAAAATATCCCCGCCCAGCGCAGCCTCGATGACGATATGGTCCTGCACACGCCGGGTTTAATAGATTAAAGAAACGACCATAGAGGAATGACTATGACGACCAGTAGAGACTTCCAGTTGAGCCCAACACAAATCGACCAATACCATAGCGATGGTTATTTCAAGGCCGAAGGCCTATTCGACTCAGACGAAGTCAAAGAGCTGGGCGACGAGATGAACGGCATCATCGACGAGTGGTGGGGTGAAGACAGCATCGGCTGGCGCGGCCCCTGGCGCGACCACTACCTGCCCGAAGGCCAACAGCAAGAGACACGCGCCGTCTTTCTCAGTAACCCGCAGTACTACTCGGCAGCCTGGGGTCGGGTGCTATTTCACCAGGGGCTCAACGACAGTGTGCGCGCCCTAATCGGCTCCGCCGTACAATGGCACCACTCGGTACTGCACGCCAAACCACCAGAACGCGGCACGCCCTTCCCGATGCACCAAGACTACCCCTTCTACCCTCACGACGGCCCGCACTTCGTTGACTGTCTAGTCCACCTCGACGACGCGCCCTTAGCAAGCGGCTGTCTGCGCGTCTTACCCGGCAGCCACAAACAGGGGCCATTAGAACACATCGAAGGCGAACACACCCGGCCCTATCTACCGCCCGACCTGTACCACCCCAGCATCACTGAAAGTCTGCCCGTGCCTGCAAAAGCCGGCGACGTGATCTTTTTCAGCTATTATCTGATCCACTGGTCTGAGCAAAACCAAAGCGACAGTTGGCGACGTTCGGTGCGCATCGGTTTCCACGCCGCCGACATGCGCCCCGTAGGCCACAACCCAACCACACCCTATCACAAGTTTATGATTGACGGTGTAAAAAAACGCGGCGAAGAAGCCAAGCTAACCTATAAATAAGGCCCTCTCACTATGTCCGATGACAAACCCGCACTCGCCTCAGTACACGGCGGCCACAGTATCGATTTCTGCAGCCACGCCGAAGGTGAGTCCCTCGAAGAGATGGTCAAAGAATATATCGCACGCGGCTTTAGCTGGTTTGGCATCACCGAGCATATGCCGCCGGTCAGCGACGAGTTTACCCTTGACGAAGAGCGGGCCTTGGGCCTCGATATGGCGGCACAATACGAGCGCTTCGACCGTTATATGACAACGTGCAAAGCGCTGCAAAAGAAATACGCCGATGCGGTCGACCTCTATGTCGGTTTCGAGTGCGAGTCCTATACCGGCGCCTTCGCAGCAACAAAACAGCTCATAGAAAAATACCGACCCGACTATATCGTCGGTTCGGTACACCACGTGCATGATATTATGATCGACGGTCCCCCTGAGATCTACGCGCAGGCCGCACAAAAACTCGGTAGCATCGAAGCACTCTACTGCCAGTATTTTGATCTTCAGCTCGATATGATCGAAACGCTGCACCCCGCCGTCGTCGGCCACTTCGACCTGATCCGCTTGCGCGACCCCGGCGATTATAAAACTCGTTTAAAGGACCCAGAGATCCTGCGCCATATCCGCCGCAACCTCGAACGCATCCGCGAGCTGGACCTGATCCTCGATTTCAACCTCGCCGCGCTCGACAAAGGCGCCGACGAGCCCTATGTATCCGCTCCAATCCTCAACATCGCCTTGGAATTGGGCATCGCCTTGGTGCCTGGTGACGACTCACACGGCGTCGCTACCGTCGGCCGCCATTTTGCAACAGGCGGCCGCATCCTCAAAGAGCGCGGCTTCGACACGAACTGGCGGCGGCCAGTGACATACGCTTAACCTCCAACAGCAAATACGCCCCCAACGAAACCGGGGCACAAGTGCAAGACCCGCACAAAACCTCGACGTCGGCCACGGCAAGGGCCGCTTCTCCTACGACTTCGCGCAAAAAATGATGGGGCAGGAGATCACCCCAGACACCATCTCCACCGATTTGCACCGCTACAATCTCGCCGGCCCGGCCTTTGATAGGGCGACGAATATCTCTAAGTTTCTGCACCTATGGACCTCAACGACGCGCTAAGCCGCGTCATCAGTATCCCGGCAACCCCAATTGGCCCATTGTCAATACGCCACCTGCACCACACCCTGCCGGCTCTCCACCCCCACATCCGCCTCAACCTTAACCCTGTAAATATACAAGCCCGGCTCGACCCGCTGCCCCCGCGCATCCAACCCGCGCCACAGCCGGGTAAAATGCCCGTGCCGATCCTCGCTCGCTCCTTCGACCAGCAACCGCCCGCCCAAATCAAAGATCTGAAAAAAGACCGGCGCCGGTTCCGTCAACTTGAGCAGATTGTACGCCACCGCGAAAACGTCGTTGACACCGTCGCCATTGGGCGTGAGCACCGACTGCTCTACCGTCAGCGCGTCGAGCAACCCTAGATCCTCCTGATTGAGCCGCACCACCAGTTCGCCGCCGACCGAAAAGGGGTCCACATCCGCCGGACTCGCCGTTTGGTAGACCCGCTCTATGCCGTCGGCCTCGGGCCGCAAATCCAAAGCCCGTACTTCGAACGCAGTCCCATCCCGCAAAATAGCTGCGTTGAAGATCACCTGGACAAAGGTCCCCGATTGGATTATCCGTTGCCAGATGTCGACCGTAAAACCCTCGCCATCGTAGGTGGGTGTAAAAACTACCTCCTCGTCGTCTACCAACACCCGTTCCACCGTCCCTACCAGCGCCGGGGTCCTGACCTGCAAATAGCGGAAACCCGTATCGCCGCGCCCCGGATTGAGCTGGGCCTCCAGGGACAATGTGAATTCCGTCTCCACCCCCGCGTCGACCACTAATGGACTGACTTCAGCTCGCAACACATCGACCAGTGGTTGCTCGACATACTCGAAAAGAAATTCTTCGATCACCGTCCCCGGCTCCGTCATCAGCACTCGGAACTGGATATAGCGCCTCGGCGCCGGCGACACCACCAAACCGTCGACCACCGTCTGCCAGAGGCTCCACTCGGGATTCGCACGGACCGGCCCTAACTCGACCTGGGCGGCACCGGCGAAGTCCAGGGGGTTGAAACGCTCGTAGTCGCGTTGCGAGACCTGTTCTAACTCATCGCCGCGACGCAAAAAATAGTGCAGCGGCTGCTCGTCGGGGCCAGTGCGGGTCTGCAGCGTAATGGGCAAATCTTCGACTGGCCCGTCCTCGTAAAACACCTGTCCCCAAATGGGGAAGCCGCCACGGATAAAAAGCGGCGTGGAAGTAAACTCACCCATCGGCACCGAACCTTCCGCGTAGACTTCGAACTCGGCCAATTCCCATGGCTCGCCTTCGGCCGACTGCAGTCGGATATAACGCACGTCCCGCCGCTCAAAGAGCACGTCGACAACCGATTGCCGGTTGGGATTAAAAAAATTGAAGGCCATACGCGGCACATTGCGGTAACGCGAGAAAAGCGGCGGGCCGTCGTCGCCTGAGCTGGTCGCGACGGCGAAGGATCCCAGGATCAGCCCTTTGTGCTCGTTATCGAGCCGCGGAAAAAAGCGGATACGGTCAACGCGGAACGTACCGCCCAAATCGATATAGAAAGTTCCGCGCCGTTCGACGCTCTCGTCCTCGTCCGGCCCCCAGGCACTACCGGCGTCACCGTCGGTCCAGTTCGGCAGACCGTCGCGTGGTGCGGTCGCGGTCTCAGTGCCAGTAATCGTCGGGACCTCAATCTCAACCAATACGCTGCCGCCGCGCTGTGCTAAGCCTGCGGCCAGGTTGACCCCACGTGGGGCTTGCCAAGTCCAAATCGAATCGTCGGCTACCCCCGCGAAACGGGCCGACTCGCGCACCAAGCTCCAATTGCGCGGCCCTGTGCCCACCATCAGCGTATCGAGAGCCTCGGCGGCCGGTGCGCAAAATACCAACGCGCAGATCAGTAGCGGCTTCATTCGACCAGCTCCACTTCGATCTCGCGTTCCCTTAGCGCCGCGACCTGCTCAGCGACGGCCACGTTGCTGAGCGGGTTACCCGAGAGCGCGACGAATTCCAAGCTCCGCAAATCGAAAAGCGGCGTCAAATCCTCGATGCGATTGAGTACCGCGCCGATCCGCCGCAGTTGAATCATCTTGACCAGCGGCGATAGATCGACCACCTCGTTGCCCGTAAAATCCAACTCCCTAATGTTATTATGACCTTCGAGCGGCGACAGGTCGCTGACCTGGTTGTGCAAAAAACGCAGCAGGGTCAGCGCCCGATAGTCGGCCAGCGGCGACAAGTCGCTGATCTGGTTATTGGAGACGTCCAGGATGCGCAAGCTCCCGAATCTACCGTCCCGCCCGGAGCCATTGATGCCCAGCGGCGACAGATCACTGATCTGGTTGCCGCTCAGATCCAACGTCCGCAAGAAGGCGTGCGATTCCAGAGCCGTCAGATCCTCAATCTGATTGCCCGACAGAT
>Ga0233433_10000297_pt1 | contig 55120 bp, 51 predicted proteins | sample SI_122_August201_5_FD_179868 | JGI IMG/M metagenome (GOLD analysis project Ga0233433, IMG submission 179868) | Seawater microbial communities from Saanich Inlet, British Columbia, Canada - SI_122_August2016_100_MG | ecosystem: Environmental > Aquatic > Marine > Inlet | place: Canada: British...
AGGCGATGTGCATTATATGGCGCAAAATCTGACCATGATCTTTGCCATTCCCTACTTCTTTCTGGGGTTGGCGGTTGCTCATTGGGCGATCGGTCATGTGAAGAATTTCCGCACGCCGTTGTTCATCGGATTCTACGTAATCCTGGTGGCTTCGGGGTGGGCACTGATGCTGGTTACGGCCATGGGCATGCTGGAACACTGGTCGGGTATTCGATCCCGGTTTTCGCAAAACGAACATGATCAATCTAATAATTTGGATATAGACGCTTAGGTCCTTAAGGACTAGGAGTAAGACAATGGAAGTAATTCTACTAGAACGTATTGAGAAACTCGGCCAAATGGGTGACGTGGTAAACGTCAAAACCGGTTATGCCCGCAACTTTCTCTTACCAAAAAAGAAGGCTCTCCGTGCCACGGAAGCCAACAAGAGCCATTTCGATGGTCAGCGCGCACAGCTGGAAGCCGACAACCTGACGCTTAAGAACGAAGCCGTTGCTGTTGGTGAAAAGCTTGAAGGCCAGTCCGTTATTCTGGTTCGCCAGGCTGGTGACGCCGGTCAGCTTTATGGTTCAGTCAGCGCCCGTGACATCGCTGGTGGTTTGACCGAAGAAGGCTTCACGGTTACTGCAACGCAGGTCATCCTTGGGCACCCCATCAAGACTCTCGGCATTCACGCCGTTAGTGTGGTTCTGCACCCGGAAGTTTCTGTGACCGTCGACGCTAACGTTGCCCGCACACAGGAAGAAGCCGAAATTCAGGCCAAGACCGGTTCTGCCGTTCTGTCTATGGAACAGCAGGAAGCGGCGGTCGCTGATGCAGCGGCTGATGCTGATGCTGCGGCGGCTGCTCTGGCGGCTGCGGAAGAAATCTTCGACGACGGTGCTGCACCGGAAGAAGCTGAAGAAGCGGCTGACGATACGGCCGAAGCTGAAGAAACCCAAGAAGCTACGGACGGCGAAGAAGAGTAGTCCAGCATTCGCTGATTTCTTTTCGGCTAACAAACAACAGGCGGTGTGCCCTCGGATGGCACGCCGCCTTTTGTTTTTCCGCCCGTGCGTTGCCCACTCATGGATTACAGGTGGGGTCAACGAGGATATCCAAATGTTATCCACATTTGACCACTAGTTTTCCTCCCAATCCACAGGCTTGTCGAAATCGGCGATTCTGTCCCCACGTTATACCTAACTCACCACTCAATAACTGACACAGATCTTCAGCCGCCCTGTAAGACTACGCGCATGGTCAACTTACACCCATCACTACCCGCAAACAGCGACGAGCGGGATACGCAAGACGGGTCCGCCAGCGTTGGCGGTCACACCTTCCGCACCCTGCCCCACAATGTGGATGCGGAACGCGGATTGCTGGGTGCCGTACTGGTTGATAACCGGGCCTACGAGCGGGTGTCTGAATATTTACGGCCCGAACATTTCGCCATGGGTCAACACGGCAAGATCTACGATGCCTGCTCGAAACTGATTGAACGCGGACAGATTGCGGATCCCATCACGCTCAACCGGTATTTCGAACAAGACGACAGCTTGTCCGAGGTAGGCGGTGCATCATACCTGGCTGAACTGGCCAGTTCTGCCGTGACCATCATCAACGCCGGTGAATATGGCCGTATTGTTTATGATCTGCACCTGAAGCGTGAACTGATCGCTATTGGCCAGGAAATTGTTGAGGAAGCCTACGGCGGCGAAGTCGACGAAAGTGCTACCAACCAGATCGAAGTCGCTGAACAAAGTCTCTATGATCTGGCAACCACGGGTAACTTCGAAGGCGGTTTCCAGTCCTTCAAAGAAGCCGTCATGGCGACCATCGAAAGCGCCAATATGGCCCACCAGCGTGACGGTGGTTTGGCGGGCGTGACCACCGGCATGACCGATATCGACAAGCTGTTGGGCGGCTTGCATCGCTCAGATTTGCTTATTCTCGCCGCCCGTCCCGCTATGGGTAAAACGGCGCTGGCCACCAACATAGCCTTCAATGCCGCCAAGGCCTTTGCGGACAGTCAGGGTGAAGAAGGCGCTGTGGTGGGTTTCTTTTCGCTGGAAATGTCGGCTGAGCAATTGGCCGGTCGTATTTTGTCAGAGCAGACAGAAATTGCATCAGACAAGATGCGCAAGGGTGAGATTCCCAATGAACAGTTCCCGCGCCTGGTCGCGGCATCACAGACCCTGTATTCCCTCCCAATCTTTATTGATGACACGCCGGCATTGACGGTCAGCGCCCTGCGCACCCGTGCCAGGCGGTTGAAGCGCCAGCATAATTTGGGCCTGATCATCGTGGATTACCTGCAACTGCTTTCAGGTTCCGCCAGGTCACGATCAGACGGCCGCGTGCAGGAGGTCTCGGAAATCACCCGTGGCCTCAAGACGCTGGCCAAGGAACTGGACGTGCCGGTAATCGCGCTGTCCCAGTTATCCCGTCAGGTTGAAAACCGGGATGACAAACGTCCGCAACTGGCTGATCTTCGCGAGTCAGGGTCGATCGAGCAGGACGCCGACGTGGTGACGTTCATTTACCGTGATGAATACTATGTGGGCAAAGCAGAACCCCAACGCCGGGCCGATGAAGGTGATGATAAATATGCGCAGCGTTTCGCCAACTGGGAAGAACGCCTGGCGAAATGCCGCAATTTGGCTGAGCTTATTGTGGCCAAACAACGGCACGGCCCGGTAGGCACCGTAAAGTTGTTATTTCAGGGCGAATTCACCCGGTTCTCTGACTGGGACGGCGATCACGAGCCGTATTAATCCGCCATGAGTAAGCCCACACAGCCAATCATGACCAGCGCCCGCGCCCAGTTGTATATCGATCTGGACGCCATCACCTCGAATTACGCAACCTTGCACCAACAATTGTCGGATAACGCCACGTGTGGGGCATGCGTAAAGGCGGATGCTTATGGGTTGGGCCAGGAACGCGTGACACAGGCACTGAGCGCCGTCGGGTGTGAAGATTTTTTTGTCGCCTATATCGAAGGTGGCATCGCGTTACGCCATGCCATACCGGATGCCCGCATCCATGTGTTTTCAGGGTTGGCGGGCGGCACCGTTGAAGAATTCGTTCATCACAACCTGACACCGGTTCTCAACAGCCTTGATGAGATCATGGTTTGGTCCAAATCCGGCACCCGTCATGCAGCCAATATTCATGTGGATACCGGTATGCTTCGACTGGGCTTGCCGCCGGATGAATTGGCCGTGCTCGTCGATAACCCAATTAGACTTGGCAACATCAATGTGGACATCGTTATGAGCCACCTAACGTGTGCTGACATGCCAAAAAACGCAGCCAACGATAAGCAACTGAACGCTTTTTTGGCGGTTCGAGAGGCTTTACCCATGGGGCGGGCCAGTTTAGCCAATTCATCCGGCATTTTCCTGGGCCCCGAATATCACTTCGACCTGGTCCGACCAGGGGCTGCCCTCTACGGCATAAACCCGACATCGGATGAGCTTTCCCCCATCCGCCAAGTCGTTAAACTGCAAGGGAAAATCCTTCAGGCACGCTCCGTTGACACCCCCCAGACCGTTGGCTATGGTGCGTCCCATCAGGTCACCGGGCCTGGCCGGATTGCCACTGTGGGAACCGGGTATGCGGATGGATATTTGCGTTTCCTTTCTGGTAATGGCACCGCCCGTATTGGCGATTATGTGGTGCCTGTTGTAGGGCCTGTTTCCATGGATATGATTTCGCTGGATATCACCCAAGTTCCTGAGCACTTATCTCAGCCGGGCATGGCTGTTGAATTGATTGGCCCTGATCACGACATCGATACACTAGCCGAAGAAGCTGGCACCATCGGCTACGAAATTTTGACCTCCCTCGGTCAACGCCACCGCCGCGTTTATCATGGGGGAGCACCGAGCCAATGAACCCTTTGCAGCGTATCGGTCGTGTTGTTATAAGCTTTCTTGCTGCAGTGGGCAGGTTGACCATGTTTATGTCGTCAGCACTGTCGCACTGTGTACGCCCTCCCTTCTACCCACGCATCATTGTTCGTCAGATGGTGGAAATCGGCTATTACTCGCTGCCCGTGGTGGGTTTAACGGGCGTCTTCGCCGGCATGGTGCTGGCTTTGCAAAGCTACACTGGTTTCGCTCGTTTTTCAGCGGAAGGCGCCATCGCCAACGTGGTGGTTCTGTCCATCACCCGTGAATTGGGACCTGTGTTGGCTGGTTTGATGGTGGCGGGGCGTATTGGTGCGTCTATGGCCGCCGAAACCGGTACCATGCGGGTCACCGAACAGATTGATGCCCTGACCACACTCAGCACCAACCCCATGAAGTTTTTGGTGGCACCTCGCCTGATTGCCGGCATCACCATGATGCCGCTGCTCGTTTTGGTGGCCGACGTCATCGGCGTGTTTGGTGGCTATATTGTGGCTGTTTATAAACTGGGCTTTAACCCGTCTATCTATCTCCAGAACACATGGAACTTTGTTGAATTGCATGACGTGTTGTCAGGCCTTGTCAAAGCTTCCGTATTTGGTTTCATCATAACCCTTATGGGCTGCTATCATGGCTACCACTCGCGCGGCGGTGCGCAAGGTGTGGGCGCTGCTACAACCAATGCCGTGGTATCAGCAGCCATTATGATACTGTGTTTCGATTATATTCTGACCGAGATCTTTTTTGCAAAATGACCGATCAACCTAAAATTCGCATTCGTGATCTGAAAAAATCGTTCGGACCCAAGGTGGTTCTGGACGGCATTGATCTGGACGTGGGCGTCGGCGAATCCGTTGTGGTTATTGGCGGATCAGGTACAGGCAAATCAGTTCTGCTGAAATGCGTGCTGGGTCTGCTGGAGCCGGATTCGGGCACCATCGAAATCGACGGCGAAAACGTTGTGGGCATTTCGGCCAGTGAGCGCGAACGCATCGGCAACAAGTTCGGCATGCTGTTTCAGGGCGGTGCCCTGTTTGACAGTTTACCTGTGTGGGAGAACGTGTCCTTCGGCCTGCTGGCCCAGAAACGCGTCGATCGTACCGAAGCCAAAGAATTGGCTATCCAGAAGTTGGCGCAGGTCGGTATGGACGCTCACGTGGCGGAGCTGCATCCGGCAGAATTGTCCGGTGGCATGCAGAAACGTGTGGCCCTGGCCCGCGCCATTGCGTCCGATCCTGAAATCATCTTCTTTGATGAGCCCACCACGGGACTTGATCCCATCATGGCCGACGTTATCAACGATTTGATCGTCAAAACCACCCACGAATTGGGTGCAACGGGCCTCAGCATTACCCACGATATGGCCAGTGCACGAAAAATCGGCAACCGCATCGCCATGTTGTATCAGGGCCGAATCGTCTGGGCCGGTGATGCCGCCAGCGTCAACGAATCAGGCAATGAGTTTGTTGATCAATTTGTCCATGGCCGCGCCGACGGTCCCATCAAGATGGCCGTCAGGGCTTGACCAGTTTGTTAAGGAGCTAGACAAAGCACGTGTCCAAGAATGCTGCACGCTATGTCTGCCAGGAATGCGCCGCCGTCTATTCTAAATGGAACGGCCAGTGCACTGAATGCTCAGCCTGGAATTCCTTGATTCAGGAAAACATCCCACAGACCACACCAAAGGGTATGAGCGGCAAGAAAGGTCGGGCCATTGAATTAGTCCCGCTCAAAGGCCAATCAGAAAAGCCACCACGTCTGGTCAGTGGTATCAATGAATTTGACCGAACCACCGGTGGCGGCCTTGTGGCGGGTTCTGCCCTTTTGGTTGGTGGCGATCCCGGTGTGGGAAAATCGACAATTTTGTTGCAAGTTGCAGCGGCCCTGTCAAAACAGGTCGCCGTCGCCTATATCTCAGGTGAAGAATCCATTGATCAGTTGCGCCTGCGCGCAGACCGACTGGCGGTCACCGATGCCTCGGTCCAGCTTGCTGCCGCAACGTCCGTTCGTGACATCGCCACAACACTGGAAGGATCAGGTGCACCAAAGGTCGTTATCATCGATTCCATTCAGACCATGTTTGTGGATAATATCGAATCGGCACCCGGTACTGTATCGCAGGTACGCACGTCGGCACAGGAGCTGATCCGTCTGGCCAAGCGCCAGGGATTTTGTGTGATTCTGGTCGGCCATGTTACCAAGGAAGGCGCAATCGCAGGACCGCGCGTTCTGGAACACATGGTTGATACGGTTCTTTATTTTGAAGGCGAGCGTTCCCACCAATTCAGAATCCTGCGCGCCGTCAAGAACCGATTCGGTGCAACGGACGAAATCGGGGTGTTCGAGATGGGCGATGCCGGTTTGGGAGAGGTTGAAAACCCGTCCGCGCTGTTTTTATCTGATCGCAACACACAGGTAAGTGGTGCATGTGTGTTTGCCGGTTTGGAAGGAACGCGCCCGGTATTGGTTGAGATTCAATCACTTATTTCACCCTCGCAACTGGCGACACCTCGCCGGGCCGTCGTCGGATGGGACAGCAGCCGCTTGGCCATGCTAATGGCCGTTTTGGACACGCGGTGTGGCCTTGCTTTGGGTGGCGGTGACGTGTACCTAAACGTCGCTGGCGGTCTACGCATAACAGAACCAGCCGCTGATCTGGCGGTCGTTGCATCATTAATTTCATCACTTAGTGGGGTACCGTTGCCACCAGAGACAATATTTTTTGGTGAGGTTGGCCTTTCTGGCGAAGTCCGGCCTGTAGCACACACTGACGTGCGGTTAAAAGAAGCCACTAAACTGGGTTTTATGAATGCTGTTATCCCCACTCAACGCGCAAAGAATAAGCAGACCCTGCGTGATCATGGCCTCAACATTCAAGAGGTGGAGCACGTGGCGGAGATCGCTGCGCGCTTTGGTCCCAAATCCGAAAACGCGGTGCAGGAATTGAGGGTCGATAGTGGAAAATCTTGAAAGCCTGCCTCTCGACTTGAATGCCGTTGACCTGGGCGTTGCTTTTGTGTTGTTGGTTTCTGGTGTTCTGGCCTATGTGCGCGGGTTGGTGCATGAGGTTCTGTCTGTGGGAGCCTGGGTCGGAGCGATCTTTGCCACCGTCTTTTTCTACCCCGCCGTTCAGCCCTATACCCGCGATCTGATCCCCATCGATCTGGTTGCAGATCTGGCTACGGGCGTGGTCATGTTCATTTTGACGCTTGTCATTCTGTCACTGGCTACACGTGCCGTGAGTACACGCGTTAAAGACAGCGCCCTGAATGTTCTGGACCGCTCATTGGGATTTTTGTTTGGTCTGGCGCGTGGAGCATTGGTGGTGTGCGTTGCTTATATGGGCTTTGAGATGCTGGTGCCTGAGGAAGAGCAACCAGAATGGGTTACCACCGCTCGCACCCTGCCGCTTGTGCGGTTAGGGTCGGTCCGCCTTTATGCGCTGATACCCGAAGACGCCACACTGAACCTGCCATCTGTGAAACCAGATGAGCAAACCATGGATATTTTGAAGCTTATCGCACCGGCCACCTCCGGCCCGGATGAACCCGATGCCGATGGATATTCTGATGATGAACGCGGCACGATGGAAAAATTAATTGAATCCAATCAATGAAAATTCGCTTTGATTAAGGTAAGATAGATGATGCCTGTGACCCCCACACCTGATAAAGACGACGCCTTCCACGATGAGTGTGGTCTGTTCGGCATATACGATCATGTGGATGCTTCCGCACACACCGTTCTGGGGCTTCATGCCCTGCAACACCGTGGTCAGGAAGCCGCAGGCATCGTCAGTTTTGATGGTGAACAGTTTCATACCCACCGGGCGCTGGGTCTCGTGGGTGATCATTTCAGCTCGCAGGAAATCATCAGCCAACTACCCGGTCAATGCGCCATTGGTCATGTGCGGTATTCGACCTCAGGCGAAACGTTACTGCGCAACGTACAGCCACTATTTGCCGAATTTAAATTCGGCGGTCTGTCCATTGCCCACAACGGTAATTTGACCAACGCCCATGCCCTGCGTCGGCAATTGGTCGACCGGGGCTGCATCTTCCAATCCACCAGCGATACGGAAACCATCATTCACCTGATCGCCACCAGCGAGTACGGTAAGGTCGTCGATCGTCTGACCGATGCTTTACAACAGGTTGTCGGGGCCTATTCACTGGTCGCCATGACCCGTCAAAAGCTGATCGGTGTTCGCGACCCGCACGGGGTGCGGCCACTGGTTCTGGGTCGTGTTGGCTCGTCCTGGATACTGACGTCCGAGACCTGTGCATTGGATATCATCGGTGCCGAGTACGTACGCGACATTGATCCCGGCGAGATCGTGATCATTGATGAAAAAGGTGTGCGCAGCATCAAGCCTTTCCAGAAGCAACCAGATCGCTTTTGCATTTTTGAATACATCTACTTCGCCCGCCCCGATAGCCGCATCAATGAACGTAGCGTCTACAATGTACGTAAGAAGATCGGCGCGGTGCTGGCACAGGAAAGCAGCGTACCCGCAGATCTGATCGTGCCCGTACCCGATTCCGGTGTGCCGTCAGCCATTGGGTATGCACAGGAATCTGGTATTGATTTTGATTTGGGCATTATCCGAAACCACTATGTGGGCCGGACGTTTATTGAACCCACCGATCAGATCAGACACTTGGGTGTCCGTCTGAAGCATAATGCCAATGCGGCTCTTGTTAAGGGCAAACGCGTTATTTTAGTGGATGATTCCATTGTGCGTGGCACCACGTCAGTGAAAATCGTAGAGATGATGCGGAGTGCGGGTGCCGCCGAAGTTCATATGCGTATCGCCAGCCCCCCGACCACAAATTCATGCTTCTACGGCATCGACACCCCTGAAGAATCCCAGCTTATGGCCAACAACTATACGGTCGAAGAAATGGCTAAACACATGGGCGTCGACAGCCTTGCGTTTATTTCAGTGGATGGCATGTACCGCGCCGTCGGCGTTGAGCAAGGTCGACAGGGCGACGATCGTAAATTCTGTGACGCCTGCTTTACAGGTGAGTATTCAATCCCCCTGACAGATCACGAGTCGGGCAACCCCACACAATTATCGTTGTTGGTTGAACAGGACTAGATCGTGAGCACGCCTTCTGAACAATCTCGCCGCCTTGAAGGGCGCATTGCCCTGATCACTGGCGCATCACGCGGCATTGGGCGCTCAATTGCCCTACGAATAGCCGCCGAAGGTGCGCATTGCGTATTGGTTGCCAAAACAACGGGTGGCCTTGAAGAAGTGGACGATGAAATCAAGGCCCTGGGTGGTACGGCCACCCTGGTGCCTATGGACCTGACTGACTATCCGGCTATCGACAGACTGGGCGCTGGCATTCTGGACCGATACGGCAAGCTGGATATCTTCGTTGGAAATGCCGGTATCCTCGGCAAACTCACACCAGTAGGCCATATTCAGCCCGAAATCTGGGACAAGGTAATCGCCGTGAACCTGACCGCGAACTGGCGTTTGATCAGAAGCCTCGATCCCCTACTCCGCGCTTCAGATGCAGGTCGGGTGGTCATGCTCACGTCAAGTGTGGGCAATCAGCCCCGCGCCTATTGGGGCGCGTATGCTGTTAGCAAAGCCGGTCTTGAGAACCTCGCCCTCACCTATGCGGCCGAGTTGGAAAAAACACCCGTCTGCGTCAACCTGTTGAACCCCGGTGCCACACGCACCCGCATGCGTGAAGAAGCCTATCCCGGCGAAAATCCGGAAACCCTCAAATCACCAGACGTGGTGGCCGATGCGGTCTTGGATTTGGTGTTGCCAGAGAACACTCAAAACGGACAACGCATCTCTCTTTAAGGGGGGAATTCAACGAGAATGTTGCAAAGTGTGGTTTTTTGTGGCATTGATGATGTAACGTACATCTTTCGCCCTATCCGGCGATCAGACTCAAGAGAAAATCATGGAATTGACCAGCAGTATTCGCCTTTTTGGGCGAACCAAAGCCCTTGAAGGCGAAATTGACGAGTTCCTGAACCGACTTTCCCAATCTGCTTTGCTCTTCAAGCACGCCCTCGCCATCTACTTCCGCTCAGGTGCAGATGAAGAATTTGAAGAAAAACTCAAACACGTAAACGCGCTGGAAAGTGAAGCCGATCACCTGCGACGGTCCATCGAACGTCAGCTTTACGAACACACGCTCATCCCCGAAAGCCGTGGCGACGTGTTGGGATTGGTGGAGAATTTAGATAGCATTATTAATCAGCTGGAAGGCACGCTCTGGAACTTCTCCATTGAAACACCAGATATTCCGGAAGAATTTCATGCTGACTATATGGCCTTGGCCGAGATGTCGGTCATGGCCGTTGAACACGTGGTCATGGCATCCCGTTCATTTTTCACAAATGTTGAAGAAGCGAACAACCATACCCACAAAGTGATGTTTTACGAGAAAGAAACCGACAAGATCAGCACCAAGTTGAAGCGTGCTATTTTTGCCACCGATTTGGAACTGTCTCACAAGGCCCACCTTCGGAATTTTGTGGAACACATCGACAACGCAGCCGATTCCGCCGAGGACGTGGCAGATCGCCTCGCCATCTACGTTATCAAACGCACAGTTTAGCGAGAATTCGGCGTGGAAGTTTCGACCATACTGTTTCTGACTAGCGGGCTGTTTCTCGGCTGGGCGCTGGGTGCCAATGACGCGGCCAATGTGTTTGGCACCGCCGTTGGCTCGCGCATGATCAAGTTTTCCACCGCCGCCATGGTCTGTAGTGTATTCGTTGTATTAGGCGCGGTAGCCAGCGGTACAGGCGCCGCCCATACACTGGGCAAGTTAGGGGCGATTACCGCCCTGCCCGGCGCTTTTATGGCGGCGTTTTCGGCCGGATTCTCTGTTTACCTGATGACCAAAGCCGGTATCGCCGTATCAACCACACAAGCCATCGTTGGCAGTATTATCGGCTGGAACTTGTTTAGCGGTACCGATACCGACCCCGCAGCGCTGACCAAGATTGTCAGCACCTGGTTAATTTGCCCTCTGCTGGCCGGTGGTATTTCGATCATTCTATTTAAGTCTGTCACCATATTTTTGCGACGTACGAATATTCACTTGCTGCGCACCGATGCCTACACCCGTATCGGGCTATTGGCGGCTGGCGCATTTGGCGCTTACAGTCTCGGCGCTAACAACATCGGCAACGTGGTTGGTGTGTTTATTCCGTCGTCGCCATTCACCGACTTCTCCTTTGGCGATATTTTCACCCTGACGTCGATTGAGCAGTTGTTTCTGGTTGGTGCACTCGCCATCGCTGTTGGCGTTATCACCTATTCAAAGCGGGTTATGATGACCGTTGGCCGCGGCATGATCCCCCTGTCACCCGTTGGCGCGTGGGTAGCCGTTGTATCGCACTCTATCGTTTTGTTCCTGTTTGCCTCTCGCGGGCTTGAATCTTTCCTTGCCTCGCACGGCCTGCCTACGATCCCATTGGTGCCGGTATCAAGCTCGCAAGCCGTTGTCGGCGCCGTGCTTGGTATTGCGCTGCTACGCGGCGGTCGGAACATTCGCTGGCGGGTTGTGGGTAGTATTGTGGTGGGCTGGTGCCTGACCCCGGTTATTGCCGGAATCATCTGCTTTATCGGACTATACTTCCTACAAAACGTGTTTAATCAGCAGGTGTTCATTCCGACGTTCTGACAACAATCAAACGACGCGTAGCTCGACACCAAGGTCAATGGCGACGGCGGCGATCTCATCGCCCGGGTGCTCATCAACCATCACATATGTGGCTTTTTCCACATTGGGCATACGCACCGGTGCCACCTTATTGAATTTCGTTTTATCCACCAGCAGCACCGACGTTCTGGAGTGGCTCAACATCATGCCATGCAAATCAGCACCGGGACGGGTGTAATCAGTGATCCACGGATGCGCCGACATGGCACTCACCCCAATGAACGCAAAATCAGTGAAATAGTGATCCAGCATAGACAGGGCGTCCTGACCATAAGCCGCCCCTTCATAAAGCTCGCCACCAATCAGAAACACCCGATGGTCGTTCCCGCTTGGAAAGCATGCTGCCACTTGCATGTCATTGGTATAGATCGTCAGGCTAGAGCGCATGGACAATGCTTCGGCCAAACAAATGGTGGTTGAGCCCGCATCAATAATAACGGAGCTACCATCAGGAACCAATTCAGCGGCGGCCTCACCAATCTTTCGTTTGCCGTCCATGTTAACAGACAGGCGTTCTGTCAGGCTGGGTTCCTGCGAATCCATAGACAACGCGCCGCCATGGGTTTTACGCACTTTTTTATCGTCAGCCAGTCGCGTTATGTCGCGCCGGATCGTCTCGCGGGAGACCTCCAGCCTGCGGTGCAATTCACTAACAGACACAGAGCCTCGGCTGGACAGTGTCTCCAGAATGAATGCTCGCCGTTGCTCTGCCAGTAAACCTGTTCTTGCCATGTGTATCGCCTGATAAATTGAGTCTGATTGCACTTCCAAAATCGGTAGATGCACCTTAGTATATTGTGGCAATTGTGGTCAATGTGTGGTTTTTTGACCGAACCAACAGCAGCATTGAGATAGCAACATGAACAAAAATTCGGATCGCCCTATTATCCCCCCCATTATCCATGAGGGCGAGAGCGATAGTAACCTGAGTCCCAATCGTCAGAACTGGCAGGCCAATCAAACTGATCCCCAAATTCAGCGATTACTGGCCGAAGACGAGAAATATTACCTGCGACAATCCGTTTCCACCCCCTGTCTGTCCGCCATCAAAAAGGCCGAAGGCCTGTGGATTGAAGACATGAGTGGTAAACGTTTCATGGATTTCCACGGTAACAGCGTGCATCACATTGGCTATGGTCATCCGCGCCTGATCGCCGCCATCAAAGATCAGTTGGATGACCTGTCGTTCAGCCCTCGCCGGTTTACGTGTGAGCCTGCGGTGGAACTGGCACAGAAACTGGCCGATGTAACGCCCGGCGATTTAAGCAAGACGCTGCTCGCCACCGGTGGCTCAGACGCCATCGAAATGGCGATAAAACTGGCCCGGATTAACACTGGGCGCCACAAGACCATATCCTTTTGGGATGCATTCCATGGTGCCGGATTTGGCGGCACCAGTATCGGGGGCGAAGCCCTGTTCAGAAGCGGTGTTGGCCCCCTGTTGCCCGGAAGCGAACACGTCGCACCATTTGCATGCTATCGCTGCCCCTATGGTCATGAAGACCGTGATGGTCGGGCAAATCATGAGATGTGCGGCTTGGCTTGCGCCAATATGGTTGAGTACGTGCTGGAAAAAGAAGGCGACGTGGCCGCCGTTATCGCTGAACCCGTTCGTGCCCTGCCAATCGTCCCGCCGCCCGGTTTTTGGGGGCAGGTTCGCGCGGCCTGTAACAAGCATGGCGCGTTGCTGATTTTCGATGAAATCCCCAATGGCATGGGACGAACCGGTAAGATGTTCAGTTGCGAGCATTTCGATACGGTCCCCGATATTCTGGTTGCCGGTAAAAGCCTCGGCGGCGGCATCATTCCCATCGCGGCCATGATTGCCCGTCCGGACCTGGACGTGGCCCATGAATTGGCCATCGGTCACTATACGCACGAAAAGAATCCGGTGAGTTGCCGCGCCGCCTTAACCACAATACAAATTATCGAAGACGAAGGCTTGATCGAGAACGCCGCCACCGTCGGTGCTTACGGCCTTGAACGGCTTCACCATATGAAAGACCGGCACGCCATCATTGGCGATGTGCGCGGTTTGGGCATGATCATGGGGTTGGATCTGGTCAAAGACAGAGAGTCCAAAGAGCCCTATTCTGACGCCGCCGACCGCATTCTCTACCGATGCCTGGAAAACGGGCTCAGTTTCAAGACCAGCATGGGGAATGTACTAACGCTTTACCCTCCGCTGATCGCGACCAAAGCAGATATGGACCATGCCCTGTCTATTATTGATGATGCCATCGCCCAAGAGGTCTAGCCGACTCAAAAAAACACAGATTCTGGAATTATAATGTGGCTTTTTGCCCGATTATGCCCGATAGTGCGGCAACATTCAATTTTACGATAGTCCAACTGGAGAACACGTCCGATGACTGCTCAAACTCAAGACCCCTGGTTGCTCACGCCCGGCCCACTGACCACCACCATGGAAACCAAAGAAGCCATGCTGCATGACTGGGGCTCACGGGATGCGTCCTTTATTGAAATGAATGCGCGGGTTCGCGACAATCTGGTCAAGATTGCAGACGCCGAAGGCACCCACGTCTGTGTACCCCTGCAAGGCAGCGGCACGTTTGCTGTGGAAGCGGCACTTGGCACGCTCATCCCGCGCGACGGCAAAGCACTGATCCTGATCAACGGTGCGTATGGCGTACGGATGACCAAAATTCTCGATTACGCTAATCGTGCCTACGTCATCAATGAAACACCCGAAGATACCCCGGTTAATCTGGACGCATTGACCGCGTCGCTGGAAAATGATGCAGACATCACACATGTATGTGTCATTCATTGTGAAACCACATCGGGTATCCTGAACCCTATTGCTGACGTGGCAAAAATCACGAAAAGCCATGGCCGCAGCCTGATCATCGATTCCATGAGCGCCTTTGGTGCCATCCCCGTCAGCGCCAAAGACGTTTACTTTGACGCTATCCTGGCCTCTTCCAATAAATGTCTGGAAGGCATTCCCGGCATGGGCTTCGCCATCATCCGTCAGAGTGTCCTGGAGGGTTGCGAAGGCAATGCCCACGCCCTGACCCTGGATCTGCACAATCAGTGGGTTACCATGGAGGCCAACAAACAGTGGCGCTTCACACCACCGACCCATGTCATTGCCGCCTTTGATTCGGCCATTGCCCAATACCTGGCGGCTGGCGGATTGGCAGCACGCAACAAACGCTATAGCAACAACCGGACAATTTTAACCACCGGCATGCGCGCCCTCGGGTTTGAGACACTACTGCCCGATGAACTACAGGCTCCGATTATCGTGACCTTCAAAATGCCCGCGGATCCGGCCTTTGACTTCGACTCGTTTTATGACCAGTTGAAAGATGAAGGCTATGTGATCTACCCCGGCAAGCTGACCGTTGCCCCCAGTTTCCGGATCGGTTGTATCGGTAACCTGGATGAGACCCATATGAATGGTGTTCTTGAGGTCATTAAACGAATTCTGGGTGACATGGGCGTAACCACTGGTATTCCAGCAGCCGCTTAACCAATCGTACGCAATCTTACTGAATGAATTGAGAGCATTTTATGACTCATCCAAACTCGATTTCCCTCAACGGACGTGATTACCCATGGCCAACGGCACCGGTTGTCGTGGTTTGTGTAGACGGATCAGAACCTGCCTATATCGAAGAAGCCATCAAAGCAGGCGTGATGCCCTTCACCGCCAAAATGCTGGCGGGTGGCGCTGACCTTCGGGCCGATTGCGTAGTGCCGTCCTTCACCAATCCTAACAACCTGTCCATCGTGACTGGTGCTCCGCCTTCCGTGCATGGTATCTGCGGCAACTTCATCCTCGATCCGGATACGGGTGAAGAAGTGATGATGAATAACCCGAAGTACCTGACGGCCGATACGATCTTTAAAGCCTTCCACGACGCAGGCGCCACCGTCGCCGTGGTGACAGCCAAGGACAAGCTGCGCAATTTGTTGGGCCACGGCCTGGATTTCGCCAGCGGTCGGGCGATCTGTTTTTCATCTGAAATCGCCGATCAGGCCACTATGGAATCAAACGGCATCGACGGTGTAGTTGAGCTGGTTGGCAAGCCGGTGCCTTCTGTCTATAGCGCTGATTTGTCCGAGTTCATTTTCGCCGCCGGCGTTAAGTTGCTAAACACTCGCCGTCCTGATCTCATGTACCTGTCCACCACCGACTACGTGCAGCACAAGCACGCCCCCGGATCAGAAGGGGCCAACAGCTTCTACGCCATGATGGATGGTTACTGGGCACAGTTGGTGGACATGGGAGCGACACTTGCCATCACCGCCGATCACGGCATGAGTGCCAAGCACAACACGGGCGACAAACAACCCAAAGTCATTTACCTGCAAGAGGTCTTCGATGACTGGATGGGCGAAGGGGCCGCGCGGGTTATCCTGCCGATCACGGACCCTTATGTTGTTCATCATGGTGCGCTGGGTGGCTATGCCACGGTATACCTGCCTGATGGTAGCAACGTGGAAGAAATCTGTGCGCAAGTTATGGCTCTGCCCAATGTGGAAACCTGTCTCAGCAATGCCGATGCCTGCGCCAAATTTGAGTTGCCTAACGACAAGGTCGGTGATCTTGTCATTGTGTCGGTGAAAGACACGGCCCTCGGCACCGCCCCTGCCCGCCATGACTTGACCGGTCTTAAAGAGCCTTTGAGATCTCACGGCGGCATCTCTGAACAAACCGTTCCGCTATTGTTCAGCAGACCTGTTACCAAATCCACCGCCGATTTGCGACTTCGGAATTTCGACATCTTCTATATGGCCATGAACGATCTGGCCGGTACCAATGAAAGGATCGCTTCATGAGCGCCACCCAACAGTCATCCCCCCGGCACGAGCCCATGCGCATCGCGGGCAAGAAAGTAGATTCAGACCGCGTATTCGAGGTCATCAATCCTTATAACGGCGACGTGGTGGGCACAGCCCCGCGTGCCACGCAGGAACAGGTTCGCGAAGCATTCGAGATCGCGGCGAACTATAAGCCAACCCTGACCCGATATGATCGTCAGAAAATTCTGTTCACCGTGGGCGAGCTTCTCGAATCCCGTAAAGAAGAGATTTCCGATCTGATCACCGCTGAATGCGGCATTTGTAAAAAGGATTCCATCTACGAAGTAGGCCGCGCCTATGACGTGTTCACGTTGGCCGGTCAGTTGGCTATCCTCGATGATGGCGAAGCGTTCTCCTGCGACATTACACCGCACGGCAAACAGCGCCGGATTTTCACCACGCGTGATCCGCTGAATGCGATTTCGGCGATCACACCGTTTAACCACCCGTTGAACATGCCATCACACAAAGTGGCACCGTCAATCGCCACCAACAACTGCATGGTGCTGAAACCAACCGAGCTCACCCCGCTGACAGCGTTATTGCTAGCTGATATTCTGTATGACGCTGGCCTGCCACCAGAAATGTTTTCGGTTGTGACCGGCCTGCCCGAAGATTTGGGTATGGAAATGATCACCAACAAACATGCCGATCTGGTGACGTTCACCGGTGGTGTTCCGGTCGGCAAGATGATTGCTGAGAATGCCGGTTACCGTCGTACGGTGTTGGAGCTGGGCGGAAACGCCCCGCTGATCATCATGGAAGATGCTGATCTGGTTAAAGCCGCCGATATGGCCGTACTGGGTGCCACCAAGAACTCAGGCCAACGCTGCACCGCTGTTAAACGCATCCTGTGCGTCGAAAGTGTGGCCGATGAGTTTGCCGAACTGGTCACCAAACGTGCCAAGTTGATCAAATATGGTGATCCTATGGACCCCGAAACCGATGTGGGCACGGTTGTCCACGAAGGGGCCGCCAAGATGTTCGAAGCCCGCGTCAATGACGCCATCGAAAAGGGCGCCAAGCTGCTTTACGGCAACGATCGTCAGGGGGCGGTTTACTCACCCACCGTTCTCGATCACGTCCCCGCTGATTGTGAATTGGTACTGGAAGAAACCTTCGGCCCGCCCATCCCCATCATCCGCGTCAAAGATATCGATGATGCCATCGAAGTGGCTAATTCCACTGCCTTTGGCTTGTCATCGGGCATCTGCACCCAGAACTGGGAATACATCCAGAAATGTATCGCCCAACTTCAAACCGGCACCGTGAATGTATGGGAAGTCCCCGGCTATCGTATCGAAATGTCACCGTTTGGCGGCATCAAGGATTCTGGCCTGGGCTACAAGGAAGGCGTCGTGGAAGCCATGAAGAGCTATACCAACGTGAAAACGTTCTCTCTTCCCTGGGGATGACATGGGGATAACATCGTTCCCGTCAAAAACACAAAAAGCCCGTGATCTTGACTGATCGCGGGCTTTCTTTTGCCTCATAGTTTGGTACGCTATAACAGATTTAAATATGCGGGCGCAGACAGTTCTCACGTCCAACAAACCAACAAAACCGTGACATTTAACGAAACCCCAGGAGCCACCATGAGCGATACCCTTAAAACAATCAGCCCCGTTGATGGCAGCGTTTATGTTGAACGCAACTACGCCACCGAGGCGCAAATATCGAAAGCACTGGAAGACGCCAAAAAGGCGCAAATTGCGTGGCAGCAAACGTCTGTTGCTGATCGCGCCGCCATTTGCAGTCGTGCGATTGACGGATTTATCGAATCAAAAGAAGGCGTTGCTGAAGAACTCAGCTGGATGATGGGACGCCCCATCAGCTCTGCGCCCGGCGAGATTGGCGGCCTAGAAGAACGCGCCCGCCATATGATCAGCGTAGCAGAATCCGCACTAGGCGATATCAGCGTGCCTGAAAAAGAAGGTTTCACCCGCTTTATTCGCCGTGTGCCGCTGGGTGTTGCTTTCATTGTCGCACCATGGAATTTCCCATATCTTACTTCTGTAAATGCTATCATTCCTGCCCTCATGGCTGGTAATGCCGTTATCCTGAAGCATTCTGCCCAGACGCCATTGTGTGCGGAACGCTACGCTGAGATGTTTCAGAAAGCAGGCATGCCCGAAGGCGTATTCCAATACCTGCATCTGACCCACGCCGATACCGAGCGTGTCATTCAGGCCCCCGAAGTGGATTTCGTCGGCTTCACTGGTTCCGTATCCGGTGGCAACATGGTGGAACGTGCCGCCGCTGGCCGGTTTATCGGTGTGGGGCTTGAATTAGGCGGCAAAGATCCCGCTTACGTGCGCCATGATGCTGATCTGGCCCACGCGATTGAAAACCTGGTAGATGGCGGGTTCTTCAACTCCGGCCAGTCGTGCTGTGGCATTGAACGCATTTATGTCCACGACAGCCTGTATGATGGTTTTGTCAGCGGCGTTGCTGATCTGGTAAGCCAGTTTAACCTGGGTAACCCGCTTGAAGCGGAAACCAATCTGGGGCCCTTGGTTAAAACATCTGCTGCCCAGTTTGTTCGCGGACAAATCGACGAGGCCGTTAGCCAAGGCGCCAAGGCACTGGTGGATGCATCCACATTCGCCGCCGATGCAGTGGGCTCGCCTTATCTGGCGCCACAGGTGTTGGTGGATGTGAACCATTCCATGCGGGTGATGAGCGAAGAAAGCTTTGGCCCTGTGGTGGGCATCATGAAGGTATCTTCGGACGAAGAAGCCATTCAATTGATGAACGACAGTGAATTTGGCCTTACCGCTGCGATCTGGAGCTCCGATGTAGAGGCCGCTATTTCTATTGGTGACCGCATTGAAACCGGCACATGGTTTATGAACCGGTGTGATTATCTGGACCCGGCGTTGGCCTGGACCGGTGTCAAAGATTCCGGGCGCGGTTGCACCTTATCAACGTTGGGTTATGAGCATTTGACCCGACCTAAATCTTTCCACCTCCGTACAACTCTTTAAGGAACGAACCCGAAATGACTGATCTCGTTGGAAACTGGCATTATCCCACCGCCATGCGTTTTGGCATTGGCCGTATTTCAGAACTGGCCGATAGCTGCCGCGAACTAGGCATGAAACGCCCGCTGCTGGTCACCGACCCCGGTTTAGCAGGCTTGCCCATGGTGAAAGAGGCCGTTGCCGCAAACGAAGCCGCCGGTATACCCACAGATGTATTCAGCGACATTAAGCCTAACCCCATCGGCCAGAATATCAGCGCCGGTGTCGAAGCCTACAAAGCGGGCGGCCATGACGGCGTTATCGCTTTTGGTGGTGGATCGGGCCTTGATGCCGGTAAGGCAGTAGCCCTGATGGTTGGTCAAACCCTGCCCATTTGGGATTTCGAAGATGTGGGCGACAACTGGACCCGGGTCAATGCGGATGCCGTACCGCCCATCATTGCGGTACCGACGACATCCGGCACCGGTTCCGAAGTGGGCCGAGCCTCCGTAATCACCAACGAAGAAACCCACAATAAACTGATTATCTTCCACCCCACCATGGTGCCCAGCATTGTGATCTGTGATCCGGCACTGGTCGCCGGATTACCTGCGCATATCACGGCAGCCACCGGTATGGACGCGTTGGCGCATTGTCTGGAAGCCTACAGCGCACCCGGTTACCACCCCATGGCAGAAGGCGTTGCCGTCGAAGGATTGCGCCTTATCCATGACTGGTTACCGAAAGCCGTCAAAGACGGATCAGACCTGGAAGCGCGCAGCCATATGATGGCCGCGGCCGCCATGGGTGCCACGGCATTTCAGAAAGGTTTAGGGGCGGTTCACTCTCTATCCCACCCCGTGGGGGCTATTTTCGATACCCACCACGGCCTCACCAATGCCGTCTTCATGCCCTATGTGATGATGTTCAACCGCCCGGCTATTGACGAAAAGATGGGCCGCGTGGCCAGCTTCATCGGCTTGGCCGACGCATCATTCGACGGCATGCTGGATTGGGTCATGGATTTGCGGGCTGAGTTCAACGTACCCCATACAGCCGCAGAGCTGGGTGTCACCGAAGACCGCATGGACGAGGTTGCCGAAAAGGCCGAAGCCGATCCATCAACAGGTGGCAATCCGGTCAAGGCGGGCAAAGCCGAGATGTACAAAATTTTGGCCGCTTCGATGGAAGGCAGCCTGGATCTTTAGGCCCGAACTAATGGGCGGCTCAGACACGTTGGGCCGCCCAAGCCTTTCAGGCTGATATGATCACCGGCATATTCGTGCACGGTGACACCAGCGGCAATCAGGCGTTCCTTCGTTACCGGGTTGCCCGGAACCACCACGACTTCGCGCGGCCGAATGGCCAACACATTACAGCCCATGGAATCGAATTCTTCATCGGGCACTTCAATCAATTCCAATCCGCGGTCCAGCAACCAGTTCCGGAACGGCACCGGCATGGTACGCGAATAGACCACGGCCAGGTCCTTATCAATGGTGCTGATCATGGACATCAAATGAAACACATCGGACGGGCCTACCCAGTGGGGTAACGGCACGACCTTAAGCTCGATATCGGGCCCCAGAAATGCACCCAATTGTCGGATACCTTCTGCGTTGGTTCTATAGCCTTCCCCCACCACAACGGTTTCATCATCCAGCCAGAATACGTCACCGCCTTCAAGCCGTCCCTCACCTTCAATGAACCCCTTGACCGGGATGCCGAGTTCGTCCAGTTGTGCCGCCATTGCCGATGGCTCGCCCGAACGGGCAGGCTTACCCATATTGCACATAACCATGCCACCCGGTACCGGGAAGGCCGCATCGCGCACGTAGATGCCATCCAGCGTCAAAGCATCATCAGCGGGCAGGTAATGAACCTGGGCCCCGGACGAAGACACCAGCGAAGAAAAGGTCTCATATTCCTGCACAGCGGTATTGGCATCAGGTTTGGAAAGGTAATTCAGGTCCTGCCACTGTAAATCGATTCTGGCCGACGAGCCAAAGGCATCCCGCGCGTGGCGGAGGACAACCGAACGGATTTCACCGTATTCATTAAAATGTGTGTTTGTCATTGATTGGTTATAGCAACCCGTATCAACGACAAACACCAGTTTTTAGGGGAGGGAGAGAAACAGGTCCTGGCAGGCAAGCGCGGGGGAGAGTCAAAACCACCTGCTTATTACCCGAGACTTCTACTTACTGCCTCGAACCCGCACCGATTAACGTATCGGCACCCGTAAACAGAAAACTGTTTGTACAATATATAATGCAACGAACGTGCCAGAAATGACAATCCTTTTATTTCAATGACTTAAGGTGTTCACCTTACATTAAGATGACAAGATTTCCCGTTCTGACGCCCCACTTCGAGAATGTTCTCGTATTGATAATGTCGGCCCTCAAATTAATCGCGCTGCGATGGTCGCTTTACCAGTCAATTCTTACCTGATTTCTCCATGAGGAGTGGACAGATGCCCGATGCCGAAATACCGTCACTTATACGAACACATGGTGACATACAGCGAGAAAGCTAACCTCATGAGCGCTTCAGAAATGGACGATTTATTCGACCCCGCGCATTACGCAGAAACGCTGGCAGATTTCGGTTCTGCGCGAACCCTACCCGCCTGGTGTTATACCGACGCTTCGTTCTTTCAGCGTGAAATGGAACGGTGTTTCCATTCCAACTGGCATTTCATCGGTCACGAAAGCGAGATTGCGGAACCCGGACAATATATCGCCGTGGATTTGGTTATTGGACCGGTGATCGTCATTCGCGGCAAAGACGGAGAAATCCGGTCGTTTGCCAACACATGCCGACACCGTGGTGCGCGATTACTTGAAAACGGCCAAGGCCATTGCGCAACGATTGTTTGCCCCTATCACGCCTGGACGTACGAGCATTCAGGTAATTTACGGGGCGCACCGGCCATGGAAGAAATGCCTGAATTTTGCAAAGAAGACTGGGGGCTAATTCCATTCCGGGTGGAACAATATGGTGGCTTTATGTGGGTCACCTCAAATGGCGAGCTACCCGCACTGACGGACTATCTGGGTGATTTTACATCACGTTTCGAAGGCCATGATTTTGGCGCCATGCGGGTTGTACGGCGCGAAACCTATGACATCGCGTGTAACTGGAAAGTTCTCGCCGAGAATGCTCTTGAAGAATATCACACAGGCGTCGTGCACTCGAATTCTTTGGGCCAGCAGCACTCAGTACCGGTTGAAACTTTGGGCCGGTGGTGTGCCCTGTTTATTGCCAGTGAAACGTCGTTATCTATATTGCCGGGTGAAACTTCGGTTCTTCCACACATCGCCACGCTCAATTCACCGACCGATGATGGTACCTACTTCACCATGCTGTATCCAAACACCCAGTTCGCGTGCTCCCAGGATTCCATGTGGTGTGTGACCTTTCACCCCGTCTCACCCGAACAGACCCAGGTGCGGGTGGCATTCTGTTTCCCATCCGGTACCGTGGCACTGGACAGTTTCGAGGCTGAGTCGCAAAAATACTTCCACCGCTGGATCACCGGCATTGAAGAAGACAACGCCATCGGTCCGGTTCAGCAACAGGGACTGCGATCACCGGCCAGCGTACCCGGCCCATATGGCCCTAAGGAATTCACTGTTCATGAAATGAATAAATGGACTGTTCGCTGCGTTACGGATCAGTAATCCGTGCGAGCTAACCTCTGATTTCGCTCTGATTACGCTCTGGCCGCTTTACGCGCCATGACTTTTAACTCAATCCAGTTCCGAATTTCCAGCGTACGGATTTCGTCGCTGAGAACGTCCTGATCCAGGCCCAGCTTCCAGGCCAGATCAGATCGGGTATGGTCTGCGGCCAGGGTCTCCATTTCGCCCGAATGCCTGGTGACGGCGTCCAGATCCTGATGATAACCGCCTTCTACCATCATCTCGCCGTACATAGTGTTCAGGCGGCTCAAGTGAAACAGATTGAATTCCGGGTGATACTGAACCCCCCAGAAATCAGTACCACAGTGCTGGAATGACAATGCCTGTATCCGGGTATGCCGGTTCGTGGCCAGCACGGTACCGCCTGAGGGCACATGCGTGACTTCATCCAGGTGGATGCAGGGCGAATCAAATACCGATGACTTACCCGCAAATAACGGATGGCCTGAGCCTTCAGGTGTAAGGGTGATTTTTCGGCCAATGCCAACTTCACGACCGAAAGGTGAGGGCCGCACAACACCACCGGCGGCCAGAACAGAAATTTGCAACCCCCAGCAACTACCCAAAATGGGAACACCCGCTTCAAACGCAGATCGTGCAAATTCAATCTGGCGGGTTACGTTCTCATCTGAGTGATAAGCATGTAAACCTGACCCACCAATAACCACACCATCATAAGCCGCCAGTTCCACACCGCTGGGTAAGACCTTGTCCAAATCAGCCCCATACGCCTTGGTGATCTGGATTTCGGGGCATGCGCTGCGCAGCGAGATGGCATAACGTTCACCTGCCGCAACCGCGCCGAAGGATACAGCCCTATCGCAATTGACCGCCGGGTTTGCTTCCAGAAGCAGGATATGAGGATTGTTCGACAAATCAGGTCCTAACGACGCTTCATCATGGTGGGGATGACGAGCTGGTCGATCCAGTTCTTCACTTCCAGCTGACGCACATCACGGTTCAGGATGTCATCATCAACCCCAAGCAACCACGCGACGTCGGTCCGTGATGGGTCCTGATGCAAGGTTTCCAACAGACGAACGTGCTCTTCCCCGGCCTCACGGGAATTGAAGAAACCCAGCTCCATAAGCTTTTCAATCCGGCACCAGGTCAGACGCGCCATCTCGCGCAGGTCATATTCGGGGTGATATTGTAGCCCCCAGAACACGCCGCCCTCGTGTATAACCGACACGGACTGAATTGCCGTGAACGCGTTACCGCTGAGGCTGATGGCGCCTGCGGGCAAATGAGTGATTTCGTCAACGTGGCTGATATAGGCATCAAACACACCGGGCTTACCGGCATACATAGGATGGCCGAGACCTTCCGGTGTCAGCTGAATTTTCCGCGCAAAGCCCATTTCCCGGCCATTGGGGTTGGCCTGAACAAGGCCGCCAGCGGCAACAACGGCAATTTGAGCCGCCCAGCAGCTGCCAAAACCTGGCACCTGTACCCGAAACGCCGCGCGGGCCAATTCGATCTGAGCCCGGACCTCGGGTTTATCTTCGAACACACACAAGCTGCATCCGGTCCACGCAATGCCGTCATAACTTGCGAGATCCGTGCCGGAAGGTAAATCGTCGCCCACGTCACAGGGATAGATTATATCCACGCTTGCGCCCGGCGCGTGATGGATCAGCATGTTCTGATACTGCACACCCGCAGACGTAGCACCGCCCGCCTCAAGCTCATCACGAGCGGACTTGGTGTATCCGTCAATAACCAGAAATCTTGGATTCAATGCCATGGTGCCCTCCGGTTTTAGCTTGCTGCCAGTTGATCAATGATACCCGGCAAGTCCACATGGCGCTCGCAGATTGCGTCGGCTGAGGTGATATCCTTGTCATGGGCTCGCGTCGCCGTAAACAAAACTGCCTTCATGCCAAGGGCTTGTGGGCCCTTTACGTCGTTATGATCACGGTCACCAATATGCACCATTTCGTTCAGCGGAATGCCCAGTTGGGACGACGCGGAATCAAACATGTCCCGGTGCGGTTTGGAATGGCCTGCTTCATCAGAAAACGCGAAGCCGGAAAAGAACTCTTTCAAGCCATGACCGTCGAGAAGCTGACGTAGACCAGTACCTGGCGTGACGATGGTATCGGATGCGATGCACAGCTTGTAGCGACCGGCCAGATCGGCAAGGCAATCGCGCGCGCCCTCAATCGCGTCAGGCGGCACGTCAACCTCCAGTGCGCCAAGGGCATCGATGACGCCTTGCTTGGCATCAGCCGGCAACGTGCGATCAAGACCTTTGAGAATCACATCGACGCGTTCTTCCAGCCACCACGTAACGGAATGTCCCTGCCACAGATTGATAAACGCGGCGTCAGCCACGCTATAAGCCTGATAGGCTGATTCCTGTGAGATCGGCTCAACCGCGTTCAGGGCTTCCCACAAAATATGGCGGCGCTCGTCATACTTGGTACGCAGCCCCATTTCCTTACGCCGAGGTTCATCAGAATCATCGGCGATCAATGTTTCCCACAAGTCAAAGGTAACGGCTTTAAGACTGGCCACGTTGGCACTCCTGTTCGGGTCGAAAATTGAAATGCTGCAACGAGGTTACAGCTTATGGTTTTGTCTAATACCCGTGCAGCCAAGCGTCAATTGAAAACGCCGCTTTAATGTGCGGCAAGCCAGATTTTTGCCTGTTTTACGGCTGAATCACGCTGACTCTGGTTCATAGCCATAGCCAGGTGCTCTCGGGCTTTGGTGGGATCATACTCACTGTTTTCCGACAGCACGCGATCCCGGCCCCGTTCGGCAAGGCTGTACCACATATACGCCTTGATGGCGTCTTTGCGAACGCCCCATCCGGATTCAAACATACGCCCGACCAAAAATTGGGCAACTGGTTGGCCGCCCTCAGCCGCGCGCCTGAACCATTTAAGGGCTTTAGGGCGGCTGTGGCCGGGTGCTAACCCGCGGAAATTCAGCTGACCCAATGCATACTGCGCCTCGGCATGGTTAGCATGTTCGGCACTGCGGCCATACCACCGGGCCGCTAAGCCATAATCCTGCTGCACACCTTCGCCTAACTCATACAGGCGGGCCAGATTGTACTGGGCCTCAGCATGGCCACTGGACGCGGAACGGCTAAACCACTCGAAGGCTAAGCCTGGGTCTCTGACAAGTTCGTGGGCGGTTAAATAGAGAACACCCAGCTTGTACTGCGCATTGGCGCTACCGCCTTCAGCCGGTGGTGCCAGCACCGCTACTTTTTCAGCATGCTCACGGCGAATGCGCGCATCTTCTTCTTCCGCCAAGCCGCCGAGAAAGATATTGGCCGCCCAGGCCGAAGCCAAAAGCCCTAAGAAAAGAAGTGCAAATACCAGTCGCATGGATTGATGTCCAAATTCGGTGGAAATGATTTTGGATACGATTTCGGATACTGGGGCCTTTTAGCCTCCAGCCATATCGGGTGCAATAGGTTACCGTTTATCGGGGTTATTGATAAGGATCAGACTCGTCAATATAACCGATACGCTCACTTGGTGCACGCTGGGGGTCCGGTTCCGTATAACAGGTGGTCGCACCCAGGGTTGGATAACAATACAGATGGGACTGCTTCACAACTTTGGCGTCTTCCACGCAGTAGGACTTGTCCTGCTCCACGCGAAGGAATGAGCAGTCCTTGCCACTGAACAAGGATACCACATGGTCACTGGCTGTCTTGTCAAAGATCGCCGCAGAGACCCCTTCAATGGCAATCAACTCGCCGGTGCACCCGGCCAATGACATGGTGCCAACCATCAGCACCACGGCTCTCGTTTTTTTGATCTTGCGGCGTATTTTCATCTGGATTTGGGCTTTTCTAAAACGCGGTGGACCACTACAGATGCACCATAATAGCATCGTGGTTAAAAACAGGTTAAATTACGGCCATTGCACGCGAACAAGGAGTCCCGAACATGCCCGCTCTCGATACACCAGTATGTGATTTTGGCTGGAAAGCGCCTGATTTCACTCTGCCCGGCGTGGATGGGAAATCGTACAGTCTGGCCGATGTGACTGGCGACAATGGCACGCTGATAATGTTCATGTGTAAGCACGTTTGTATACTTTCTTAATTTAACAGTTTTCAGTATTTTCAGTAATTTAAGGAGTTTTCACGATGTGGAATTGGCTTTGCACCATAACGATTGTTGAAATCACTTCTATCATTCAAGCCATTGCTGTGGTTGCGGTTGCCTATCCAGCTTTTAAAGGCCTGACTTCTTGGCGAACCCACTTATTGGGCAAAAAGAAAATCGAATTAGCTGAAGAGGCTCTAGTTTTAGCATATGAACTGGAGGGCCTTATTGAGTGGTCTCGTCATCCCGCTTCTTGGGGTGGAGAAGGAGAAGATCGCCCAAACCGCGAAAATGAGGAAGAAAATATTCAACGTCGCAATGACTCATATTATTCGCGTGTTTCACGTTTATCTGAAGGCGACGAATTATTTGCCCGTCTTCGCAAAACAAAAGTTATGTTTCGCGCATACTTTGGTGAGGAAGCTCAAGAAGCACTACAAACATTTACTGTTGTTCGGAATCAGATATCAAGTGCTGTCAGCATGTTGATCAATCATGCTGGTGAGCACGATTATCCCGTTAACCTTAGGCAACGACATCAAGAGGTTATTTGGGACCACTCAGACGGAGACAATCTAGATGCATTCCGCCAAAGAATCATTGATGCAGTGGCAGAGATTGAGCGAGTGTGTGGACCTGTTTTAGAAAAGCGTTAAAAAAGGACCTCTGCGTAAAACTGTATAGGATCTTTGTTATCCACCACTCCACATTTGTATACTATCTTAATTTTTGAGTTTTGTTATATTTCAATGGATTAGATAATCGCAAAATCAATCGAGGTCAAAAATGGCAATGACGACAACAGTCTGTGAATTTGGCTGGAAAGCCGTTGATTTTCAATTACTTAGCGTTGATGGAAAATTCTATTCTCTGCAAGATATACAGGGAGAGAAGGGTACACTCGTAATTTTTTTGTGCAATCACTGCCCCTATGTGAAGGCCATCATTGGAAAGCTCGTTGCCGATTGCGCCGAAATCCAGTCTGCCGGGATCGGCGTCGCCGCCATCAGCGCCAATGATGCCACCACCTATCCGGCGGATTCCTTTGAGAACATGCAACTGTTTGCGTCGAAAAACGGGTTCGGATTCCCCTATCTCTATGACGAGCCGCAAGCCACGGCACAGGCCTATGACGCTATTTGCACCCCTGATTTCTTTGGCTTTAACCGGGATATGCAATTGCAGTACCGAGGCAGGTTCGATTCGTCTGGCTCTGATTTCTCGGCCCCCTCATCAACCCGAGAGTTGCGTGAAGCGATGATTCAGATTGCCGAAACCGGGCGCGGACCGGCAGAACAAACCGCCAGCATCGGATGTTCCATCAAGTGGCGGGACTAAAACATCCTCTAAATGCCTGATTTCCGGCAATTCCGGCGTTTCGGTGTTTGCGTTCTGGTAGTGGACTCACTATTTTACCGCAAGATTTTCCCTATTGATGGCGGACACTAAATTGGCAGAAGATTCAGACACAGGCTTACTTCGCGAGATTGACGAAGAGATACGCCAGGAACATTACGAAAAGCTTTGGAAGCGGTACGGCAAACACGTGATCGCCGCTGCAATCTTGCTGGTGGTATCCGTCGCCGGTTACAAGGGCTGGCAGTCTTACGATCTGTCTCAGCGTATCGCCAGTGGACAGCAATTCTCAGCAGCCATTTCAGCCGCCAGCGCCGGTGATATGGAAGCCGCTCAAACACAGCTCATCGCTCTGGCTGAAAATGGCACAACCGGGTATCAGACCCTGGCGAAGTTCCGATTTGCCGCACTATTATCCAAGCAAAACGACCAAGCCGCATCAGTCCAGGCCTATACCGCCATTGCTGGTGATATGGATGTGCCGGCTGAATACCGGGACTTAGCCGTTGTTCTGGCCACCATGAATTCTATGGATACCGCGAATGCCGATGAGTTGGTGGCCAACCTGGCCCCCATCACCGACGCCGCGAACCCATGGCGTCACACGGCACGGGAGCTGAGCGCGCTGGCACTGATTTCGGCTGGCAATATGGACAAGGCTATTGAGATTTTGGCGGCCCTGTCGTCAGATACCACGGCACCCGCAGGTACCCAGCAGCGTGCGAAGGAACTACTCGCTGCCCTGGGTCACCCTCGGGGCCAATCGTGATATCAGAAGTTTGAGTTGGAGTAGCCGAATGACCCGCCAGTTTCTTCTGATCCTTACCGTTCTGACGGTCAGTGCCTGTGAATTGTTCATCACGGAAGATGAAATTTTTCTTCCCGGCGAACGCGTGGCGGTCTTGCTGCACCAGCGTACTATCAATGCCGATCCTGAACTGGCTGGTGCACAAATTCTGTTACCAGCCCCATCACCGAATAAGGACTGGCCGCAATCCGGTGGCTATGCCAATCACGCCATGCATCACATGCAAACGGCCGACACCATTGGCGAGCGCTGGCGAGCTGATGTGGGCACTGGTGCATCGGATGAAAACCGTATTGTCAGTACCCCTATTGTTGCCGGCGGCATGGTATTTGCGCTGGATGCAGATTCCGGCGTGACAGCATTGCAAGCCGACAATGGCGACAAGCTGTGGTCCAAGGGGTTAGCTCCGGAAATTGAGGAAGATGATGGCCATATTTCTGGCGGTCTGGCCTATTACAAGGGTCGCGTTTTTGTGACCACCGGTTTTGGCGACGTTATCGCCCTGAATGCCACCACGGGTGAAGAAATTTGGCGCGAATACGTGCGAGGCCCTATGCGCTCAGCACCTACTGTGCGAAGTGGTCGAGTATTTGCGATTACCATCGATAATCGCCTGGTAGCGCTTAATGCCGACACTGGCGAAACTTTGTGGACCCACGCTGGTATTGGCGAGTCGGCAAACATACTTGGCGGTGGTAGCCCGGCGGTTGAAGGCAGTGTTGTTATCGCACCATATTCGTCTGGCGAGCTTGTGGCACTTGATCTGGAATCAGGCAACGTACTGTGGTCCGACAGTCTGACAGCCATCCGCCGTACCGACGCCGTTTCCACGCTTTCCCATATTCGCGGCAATCCCGTCATTGATCGGGGCCGTGTTATCGCCGTAAGTCACGGCGGCGTCATGGCCTCCATCGATCTGGCTACCGGTCAACGTATATGGGACCGGGAATTGGGTGGTATGGGCACGCCGTGGGTTGCCGGTGAATACATTTACATTCTGACCAACGATGCAGAAATCGCCGTCCTATCCCGCAAAGACGGTCGTATTTACTGGGTTCGCGGTCTGCCCCGATTTGAAGACCCGGATGATCGTGAAAATCCCATCGTCTGGAGCGGCCCTATTTTAGCCAGCGATCGGTTGATCGTGACCGGGTCTCACGGTGAGGCCTGGGCTATTTCACCCTACAGCGGCAGCCTGCTCGGCCGCATTGAATTGCCCGACGATATTTCCGTGCCACCCATTTTGGCCGATGGCACTATTTACTTCCTTGCTGATAACGCATCTGTCGTCGCGTATCATTGATAATCCGGATCACCGGTAAGGCACACGTACCATGTCATTTAACCTGGCCATTGTAGGCCGCCCCAATGTGGGCAAGTCGACCCTGTTCAATCGCCTCGCGGGTAAAAAGCTGGCGATCGTCGATGACACCCCGGGTGTCACCCGCGACCGCCGTGAAGGTCAAGGCAGTATCGGTGATCTAAACTTTACGATTGTCGACACAGCCGGCCTGGAAATGGCCAAAGAAGGCCTGGAAAGCCGCATGTGGGAGCAATCCTCCCAAGCGCTTGATGATGCGGATGTGGTCCTGTTTCTGATCGATGCCCGTGCGGGCATCACACCACTTGATGAGTACTTCGCCGATGTGCTGAGACGCCATACTGTGTCGGTTCTACTGGTCGCGAACAAGTGTGAAGGCAATGCCGCAAAAGCCGGGCTGTACGAATCCTACGGCCTTGGGTTAGGCGATCCTATTGGCATTTCAGCCGAACACGGTGAAGGCCTGGCAGAGCTTTATGAGGCTCTGCTACCGTTTGAGAATATCCACGAAGATGAACCTGAAATCGGTGATGAGCCCAGCAATCCGGACGAGCTGATCGAGATGGAAGACTGTGATCTTGAAGAGGGGGGCCTTGAAGACCATGCCGGTCCCATACAGTTGGCTATCGTTGGTCGCCCCAACGTGGGTAAATCCACACTGGTCAATCGCTTGCTGAAAGAAGATCGCATGCTGACCGGACCCGAGGCCGGTATTACCCGAGACTCCATTGCGACCAACTGGATTTGGGAAGGCCGTGAGGTCAAATTGGTTGATACGGCGGGTTTACGCAAAAAAGCCCGTATTTCCGAGAAACTGGAATCCATGTCGGCCAGTGATTCCATCCGTGCCATTCGCTATGCACAAATTGTGGTCTTGGTGCTGGATGCAAACGAGGGTTTGGAGAAACAAGACCTGACCATTGCCTCGCAAGTCATCAACGAGGGCCGCGCCCTGGTCCTTGCCCTGAACAAATGGGATTCAGTTGATGACCGGGCCATGGCACTGAAGCGAGTGGAAGATCGCCTTAAAACATCCCTGCCCCAGGTTCGCGGCATCCCTGTGGTAACGTTCTCTGCCCTAACCGGCAAGGGCATCAACAAGCTCATGCCCGCCGTGTTCGGCATATACGATACATGGAATGTGCGAATTTCAACGGGTGAATTGAACCGGTGGCTCGGCTACATGACCGAAGGTCACCCGCCACCCGCCGTGAACGGTAAACGCATTCGCCTGCGCTATATGACCCAGGCCAAGACACGCCCGCCAACGTTTGCCATCTTCTCGAGCCGGGCCGACAAATTGCCCGGGTCTTACAGTCGGTATCTGGAAAATGGCCTGCGTGATGATTTTGGACTGGACGGGACGCCAATCCGCATCTTCCTGCGCAAAGGCGATAATCCTTACGCCAACAAGTAACCGGTCGGTGGTGTTAATGTGGTTTGACTCATAAAGCAAAAACCGTTGACCCATACCGAGAAAATTTCGCGATGGCTTCTCTTTATCCGCCAAGACCGGACAACCTTGTCGGGTGTTGATCGCTTCTGCTTGTAACCATAAGCAACCATTCGGAATTTAGTTTTTTGCCCTTTGAGATACTCATACGCCATCGCTAAAAGGGGAAAACCAGCTTGAATAATATCGTGTTGCGAAGGGCCGATATAGGGCCTCGACAAGTTATGTTGGTGACGTCTTCTATATTATATTACTGAAATAAGGTAATGGGACTGGAACACCCGGGCAAAAGTAGACGATGATGAAAGTCCACAAGCCGAGGAGATATGCCGAGATGACCTTTCCAAATTTGTTTTCACCAATCAAGCTGGGGTCTTGCGAGATAAAGAACCGTATCGTCTCGACCGGTCATGACACTATTTTGTCTACGAGCGGACTGGTGAATGATAAACTCATCGCCTATCACACTGCCCGGGCGGCAGGTGGATGTGGACTAATTATCACACAGGTAGCGGCGGTTCATCACACAGCATATTACACGCCGTATTTGTTGATCGCCACGAACGATGATTTTATTTCGGGTTACCGCAGTGTCGTCGAAGCATGCCACGCCCACGGCGCCAAAGTCTTTGGGCAGTTATTTCACCCGGGCCGGGAAGTCTCTGCCAGCATGGATGGAGCACCTGCCCTTGCGTACGCACCATCGGCGACCCCCAGCGAGCGTTTTCGCACGGTTCCCTGTGAAATGTCAGCCCACATGATCGAAGAGATCATCAGTGGCTATGGTGAGGCCGCCCACCGGATGGCCAAGGCCGGCGCTGATGGCGTTGAAATTGTTGCGAGCCATGGATATCTACCTGCCCAGTTCCTAAGCCAATCCCTCAATGCCCGCACTGATCAATACGGCGGATCAGAAGACAACAGGCTCCGTTTCCTCAAAGACGTTATTGCATCCATTCGATCGAAGGTTGGCACGGGTTTGGCCATTGGTATGCGAATGTCCATTGATGAAAAAAGTTCTGGCGGCATGACAGAACAAGAAGCTCTGGCTGCCATTGCCGCCTTTAGCGATGATCTTGACTATCTCAGCATTGTGGCCGGATCGTCTGCAACAAACCAAGGCGCGACCCATATTGTACCCTCTATGGAGTACAAACACGGTTACACCAGTTCACTGGGAGCACAAGCTAAGGAAGTTTTCTCTAACCCGGTGATTGTCACGGGGCGGATTAACCAGCCACAAATTGCTGAAAGTATGATCCATTCCGGCGAAGCTGATCTGTGCGGCATGACCCGCGCGATGATCTGCGATCCGGACATGCCCAACAAAGCCATGCACTCCAAGATCGATGACATACGCGCCTGTATTGGCTGTAACCAAGCCTGTATCGGTCATGTTAAAGAAGGTGTTCCCATTTCGTGTATTCAGCACCCGGTAGCGGGGCGTGAATTACAATACGGAAATATGGAACCTACCACAGCGCCGAAAAAAGTTCTGGTTGTTGGTGGTGGTCCGGCAGGTATGAAAGCGGCCTCCGTTGCGGCAAGCCGCGGCCATCAGGTCACATTGATGGAGCGCGAAGATCGTTTGGGTGGCCAGGCAAATAAAGCACACCTGTTGCCCGGGCGCGAAGAATTCTCCGGAATTATCACAAACCTGTCTCATGAAATGGAGCGTGCGGGCGTTCATGTCCTATGCAACCAAGCCGCAGACCTGGACGTGATCGACAGCTACGCCCCCGACGAGATCATTCTGGCCTGTGGCGCAACACCATACTGGCCGACCATCGAAGGCGCTGAAGAAGCCAACATTGTTGACGCTTGGCAAGTCCTCGATGGGACCAACAAGATTGGCGCCTCTGTTCTTGTCGCGGACTGGACATCCGACTGGATCGCCCTTGGGATAGCCGAAAAGCTGGCACGCGAGGGCTGCAGGGTCCGCCTTGCAACAACAGACGGCTGCGCAGGCGAAGTCATCCCCCTCTACATCAAAGACAGCTGGAATTCTGTGCTGCTTGGCCTGGGTGTTGAAATAATACCCTATGTCCGGTTGTTTGGCGCCGATGCCAACACGGCTTATCTGGAACGCACTGTAAATTCAGAACACCTCGTCATCGATGACGTGGATACAATTGTTCTTGCCCAGGGGCATGTTTCCAACACGGAACTCGTACAGCAACTTCAAGGCAGGAAAGAAACAGTCCATGTCATCGGCGACTGCCTGGCCCCCAGAAACGCAGAATCTGCGGTTCTGGACGGATTGAAAATAGGCGCTAGTATTTGACACCTGCTATTTGAAAGGCCATTGCTTCAACTTGCTTTGCTGAAGGCGATTGGATCGGGAAGCATTTTCATAAATCCCCATCCAGAGTTTCATGCAGGCCGGATGAGTAAGGGCATATCACCGCACGTAGATGACCGGGAAAATCTCACATACCTGCTTGAACGCACAAGCAACGTTATGGTCTAACACCTGACCAATCACTTCCGCTATCTGCCAGAGGGAGAAATTTAGAAAATTATACGATTCAGGATATACTCGCCTGATCATCCTCACTATTGGGAGCACACAAATGTCTGAACTTCCGGTTTATTCAATCCAAAACTTTGTAGAGGTATCGTATTGGCCTGATCTCAAAGCTGTAATGATTAAATGGCACAGTGAATATGATGAAGACACAGCTGTAAAAGATGCTGTTCATGCTGCATTGGAATACGTGCGTAAGCATGAGGTGCCGCACTGGCTTGCAGACATTTCTACCTCACGGCAAGGTTTGACGCCCGAGGATCAAGATTGGGTCAACAGCGATGATTTCCGTAACGAAATTACCAACTCGCCTCTGAGAAAGTTTGTGCTTATTCCTCCGTTGCCAGAGACTGGTCAGGATGTAAGTTGGCTTGCAGATTGGGAGACAAATACTCTGGCCAAGTTTGGTGAAGGCGTCTCTGCTAAATTGTCGAGCGATATGGAGGAAATCAGGGCATTTTTTGACGAGTAGCATGTCCGCTTCGGGTCATTAGCAGGAACTAACGAGACTACGGCGCTATGCCCGATCTATACCATAAAGCAGACCTCAAAAATGCATTCTCACGTTATGAGTCAAACAACACTTAGCCGCCGCCGCGCTGAAATGCGCGCTCAAATACAGTCATGAAATCTTCGTAGGCCTGATCGTCGAAACCGGACATGCGGATTTCAACGGGGGTGCTGGGAATAGCCAGCAAAGCGATCTGGCGTGTGCCTTCGGGGCCGAGATCGATCTCCACCCGCTTACCACCATCCTCAAACACGACCTGATTGCCGTTGACGGCGTAATCGTCCGATGCCAATGCCAAAGGCAGTAATCGGAAGAATTCAGAATGGGATGAGCCCATTTGCTGCTTGAGAATACGATCTGCCATGACGTGCCTCGGTCGTTAGTTTAACCACCAGCGACCGGAGGCCAAACGGCCAGGTGATCGCCTTCCACTAACTTATGCCCTACTCGCTCGCTTGGCGCTATGTACGATCCGTTCACAAGTACGAGATGACACATTTCTGACGGCATATGGAGCTGTTGAAGCACGGCTTGTACATTCTCATCCTCAGGCACAGTCATATCGGCCTCGTTCTTCTTGGCACCCGCAGGCAGGTACTCAGACAACATGGCGTACAATTTTATGCGGATGAGCATTCGGTCGTTATTGGCGTTATTGACTAAGGCCTACATAAGCCTCAGCAATGCGGTTGGGATCTTCCAGCAGGCGTGCTTTCCACTTACCCATAGGCTTGCGTGCCTGAATGAGGCCACGAATACAGCCGACCTGATCAGTACGGCCCAGGGACAAGGCGCCCACAAGCATGTCGTCCTTATCAAACTCCAGGCGCATATAGCGGAAATTATCTTTATCAACAGTTTCTACACCGTCGCCGCCGACACCTTCCCACTGTCCGAAAGAAGCCGTGACCAGCCCGGCCGTATCCAGCACGTTCATGCTGAGGCTACCCCGGTACTGGCCGCAGTCACCGCCGGTCATGTTGACCGCTGCAATTCGGCCATGTTCGGTGGCTGTGGGTTGAATGGCGTGGACGGCCCAACCGTCGGAATTGAATTCACGACCCTTGGCGCAATCGCCTGCCGCATAAACGTTATCTACGTTGGTGCGGAAATGGTCGTCGATCAAAATACCGTCTTCCATTTTGATGTCTGTTCCATCAAGGAAATCTGTATTTGATTTAACGCCTGTAGCCACAACAACCAGGTCAGCCGGGATAACGTCGCCGCTATCCACCGTGACAGCCAGTTTCCCATCCGCTTCATCCACGGATGTGGCGCGCGTGGAGGTCAGAACATTAGCCCCCTTGGCAATACACCAGTCTTTGATCATGGTGCCGCCGATCTGGTTCATCATGCGGGGAACCATGCGATCCTCGGCTTCGACCACGGTCAGGTTAACGCCGCGCGCCAGCAGGGATTCCAGAATAATGCAGCCAATGAACCCGGCTCCCATGAGAACCACGTCAGAGCCTTTGACGGCGTGCTTCACAATGTTGTGGGCATCTTCCAGTGTCCAGCAATGGTGAACACCAACGCGGTCAAGACCCGGAACAGGCGGTTTAACAGGTGTGGCACCCGATGCGATAAGCAGTTTATCGTAGGATACAGAATCACCGTTGCTCAGTGTTACCGTTGATTTTTTGGTATCCACCTTGCTTACATTTTCAGCAATCACTTTGATGCTATTGGAATCATAGTGATCTTTGGCTTTGCGCAAATGGGTTCCTGATTCCTCAATCTTGCCAGTAAGGAAATATGGAATAGCCATACGTGAATAAGGTGATGCCCCTTCACCACTGATCATGGTGATATCACCCTCAGGGTCATTCTTGCGAAGAGTTTCTGCAGCTACAACCCCGGCAGGGCCAGCGCCAATGATGACGTAATTCATGTCTTCTCCTGTACTCACGCGTACCGTAACACTTAACAATGAATACCGGGGCGAACCATATGGCACACCCCGGTGTTCATCAAATTACAAGCCCAAGCGTTGGGCCGTTTCATTCGTGGGAACCCCATCAGGAGTCCAGCCACGTGCTTCATAGTATTCTGGCAACATCTTTGCCAAACCGTTGATCTTGCCTTCAGCCGGACCAGAGGTCGCTGCCTCTGTGGTCAAACGTGCGGGCAAATTGTCATCGGCTGAGGTGAAACCAGCGGCATTGTTGTACTGACGTTCCATATTCCAGATGCGCTCGCCTGTTTCCACAAGACGTTCGGCGCTCCACTCACCGCGGCAAGCCGCATCCACCTGGGGTGCCAAATCTTCAGCAGACCATGCGAACGTGGTGAAGATGCAAACGCCAGCGGAATCGAACGCTGCTGTTGCATCCTGGAATGCCATAACCAATCCAGCCTTGCCTTCGGTTTCCAGCGGATCCGTTTTAACCGGAATGCCGAGAACTTCAGAAGCAACCGTATAGCTACGCAGATGGCAGGCACCACGGTTAGACGTGGCGTAGGTCAAACCCATGCCCTGAATACCGCGTGAATCGTAGGCCGGGAATTCCTGACCTTTAACGGACATGGAAAGTTCCGGGTGGCCGTATTTTTCACACAGAAGTTTGGAGCCCAAACCCAACTCAGCGCCGAAACCTTCACCTTTGCCTGTCAATTCAGCCATGGCGCATAGTGCTTCGGCGTTACCGAACTTCAACTCAACACCACCTGTTTCATTGGTCCCGATAATGCCCTTTTCGAACATTTCCATCGCGGCACCAAGGGTGGCACCGAATGAGATAGGATCGAAGCCCTGCTCATTGCAGATGAAGTTGGCAAACGTCAATGCATCCAGATCATTAACGCCTGTTGCAGCCCCCAATGCCCAAGCGGCCTCGTACTCAAGCCCGCCAGATGCTTTCTGGTACTCGGGCCGGTCTTTGACCGAGAAATGTGTACGATCTACAGAAGACACCCGCTGGCAGGCAATCGTGCAGCCAAAACAGGCTGCATTGGTGATCAGGTTCGGTTTTCCGTCACTGGCCCGAGGTTCAGCCATGGCTTCGGCTGAAATAGCATGGGCGTCTTCGAACTGGGAACCGGTGTGATTACGGGTTGGTAAGGCACCCGTTTCATTGATCACGTTCATCAGGACTTGCGTACCGAATGCTGGTAAACCTTGTCCGGTTACGGCGTTGTCAGCCAGAACCTTCTTACCAGCCGCGGCAGCTTCCCATAGACGGTCACCATCTTTAACAGCAACACCCAGAGTGCCGCGAACCGCCACAGCTTTGAGATTTTTGGAGCCCATAACCGTGCCCACGCCAGAACGACCAGCAGCACGGTCGATATCATTGACCACACAGGCAAACTTAACACCGACTTCACCGGAAACACCGATGGAAGCCACACGGATCATGGGATCACCATGATTAGCCTTGATGCTTTCTTCTGTATCCCAGCACGAGGTGCCCCAGTGCGCGGCGGCATCCAAAAGCTGGCAATCGCCATTTTCAATCATCAGATAAACAGGTTTTTTCGATGCACCCTGAAAAATGACCATGTCGTAGCCGGCATTTTTCAATTCATTGCCGAAAAACCCACCAGAGTTCGAACACGCAATGGCGCCCGTCAGGGCACCCTTGGTGATGACGCTATAGCGACCAGCCGTTGAAGTACAGGTACCGGTCAACGGTCCCGTGGCAAAAATCATCATGTTATCAGGTGATAGTGGATCAACTTTGGGGTCTGTTTCTTCCACAATATATTTCGTGGCAAGCCCGCGTTGGCCGAGATACTGGTCGGCCCATTCCATATTCAGAGCTTCGTCGGTGCAGGTTCCTTTTGTCAGGTCCACACGCAGAATTTTTTCTGTCCAAGCCATGGTAAATCTCCCTGTCTTTACGACTTAAGCGCCAGCTTGTGCGCCAGCGTCTGTTTTCATTGCCCAATCGCGCATTTTTCCAAGACCGGTCCAATTTGCATCGATGAATGTGATAGCGTCCGTCGGGCAAGCCTTCGCACATTCAGGATCACCACCACACAGGTCACACTTAATGACCTTACCGGTATCGGCGTTGTAGTTAACCGTGCCGAACGGGCAAGCAATGGTACAAACCTTGCAGCCTACACAGGTGGCGTCATTGACAACCTTGGCACCAGTGGCGGCATCAAGCGTGATCGCGTCAACCGGGCAGGCCTGCTGACACCAGGCATCAGAGCACTGGGTGCAGGTGTAAGGTACGAAACGACCTTCATCGTGGAACTTGAAGACTTTGATCCGAGACTTCGATGGGTTAAACACCCCCTCATTGTCATAGGAACAGGCCAGTTCGCACTGAACGCAGCCAGTGCATAGTTCCGGGTTAATGTGTAAAGATTTTTGCATATTTCAGCCTCCCGATTGATCGAGCGAAACGGGAAAGAAATACCTGCGGACTGTTTCTTACCAACCCAACACAGATCACAGCATGGCGCTGTGCCTCCCAAGTGCCCTGTCTATTTTATCTTTGCTCATTCAACTGAGCCTACACCGATTAGACACTGGTTTGGACACCCTTTACAAATGTTTTATTGGACAAGTTGGCATTATCGCCTCAATAACGAATAGTGCGCTATTCCTTAGGGGATAGTTTTACTGTACCGCCGTCAAAACCACGGATTGTATTCAATGACACCAGAGCAAATATCCGACTTTGAACGAGATGGATTTCTGATTCTCCCATCGTTTATCGATTCCCAGGTTATCGAAAAATTGCAGTCACGGTTTGATCCGATGTTCCGCGGTGAATTTGATACGGGCCTGTATCCAGACGAATGGAACTGGAAAGAAGGTCGAGATGATCCGACTTTGACCCGTCAAATCTGCAATGGATGGAAATGCGACCGCACGGTCGCCAAAACCATCCTGAGCGCAACGGTGGGTGAAGCCTGTGCCAAGCTGGGTGGTTGGCCCGGCGCACGCATTGCCCAGGACAATGTCTTGTGGAAACCAGCGGGAACCAAATCATTGGGGTATCACCAGGATGACAGCTACATCCTGTGGGTGGATCCACCCGGTTATGTTACCTGCTGGATAGCATTGGATGATACTTCGGCGGCGGGCGGAACCGTTGAATACGCCCGAGGATCCCACAAATGGGGCCTGTCAGACATGCAACCCGAGTATTTTCATGCACCAGATGACTATCAAGCAACCTTGCGCGAAGCCGCCAAACAAGCCGGGGCCGAAATTGACCTCGTTTCCGTTGAAGTTCCAGCCGGAGGATGTGCCTTTCACCATGGGCGAACATGGCATGGCTCAGGCCCCAACCAGCGGTCGCAGCAGCGGCGGGCCATAATCGCCCATTGCGTTACATCGCAATCACAGTTTCATCCAACCAACCAGAGCTATATTTACAGCCGTTACAAAAAATCGAATTCGCTGGAAATGGATGAAGCCTTTTTCCCCATTACCTGGACCGAGCAGGGATACAGAAGCCCTATAGTGCCACATTCTTAACAAGGCTGAGACCAGGGTATAGGGAACCTTGACCCCAGAGCCCGTAGATCGTTCTCTATTGCGACAGCTGTACATACTGGAAAAGGATAAGCAAAATGAGCAACCATGCTGTACCAACGGTTCAAACCGACAACGAGCGCACCCGCGTCACTAAATGGCGGTTTGCACCGGGAGCAACCACAACGTACCACACACACGAATACGACTATGTTATTGTTCCTATCACCACCGGGACGCTCGGTTTAACGGGGCCCGGTGGTGAAGAAAAATTCGCGGCGCTGGAAGCCGGTGTATCCTATTGGCGTGAAGCCGGTGTGGAACATGATGTGCGTAACGCCAACGATTTTGAATTTTCATTTGTCGAGGTTGAGTTCAAATAACCATGAGTACGACTGATATCTCTTTTGATGAATTTGCGACCCTGCCCCACGCCATTTCATTGCTGGGCATGTCCGGTGTGGGCAAAACCATGCTGTCCAAAAACTTGCGAAGCAATGACAATTGGTTTCACTATTCCGCCGATTACCGGATCGGTACGCGCTACCTGGCCGAACATATTCTGGACAACATCAAGTTCAGGATAATGACCATGGGCGACGCATTCGTGGCGAACCTGTTGCGATCGGACTCGATCTATATCAGCCATAATATCTCCGTGGATAATCTGGATCCCGTATCCACATTTCTTGGCCTCTATGGTGATGAAACATTGGGCGGACTCAATAAAACAGACTTCCTGGAACGGCAGGAGCTTTATCGTTGGGCGGAAGTGGAATCCATGAAGGATGCCAGTCGGTTCATTGAAAAAGCATGGCGAATTTATCAATGCGACAACTTCATCAATGACGCCAGTGGCAGCCTGTGTGAGATTGTGGACCCCAACAACGCCGACGACCCTGTTATCGAAGCGTTACGGGCAGAGACACTCATTCTATATATCAAACCAGATACAGAGTACGAAAACGCCCTCCTGCGGCGCGCCAGAGAACAACCCAAGCCATTGTTTTATCACCCGGATTTCATTGCACCGAAACTAGCGACACAACCGGAGAATGGGCATGGCGTCGACCCCGTCGATTTCGCCATGCCATTATTTCCGGAGCTGGTTGCCTTTCGCAAACCAAGGTACGAGAAAATTGCCGAGCTTTATGGCTATACTATCGCGGCGCGGGAATTGTTTGCCGTGGCGGATAATGGCGGTTCGGTTCCCGGTGCAAACGATCTTCTCAGGAGCCTCTATGACGTTGCGACAGCAGCAGCGGCCAAATCGGACACGGCACGGACGAACCTTGCCAAGTATTTACACGCATGCGAGAAGCGACGCGACGTTCGACACCACGTTTGACTACAGACATGAGCCACCAGGTCTAAAAAATGCCGATAAAAATTCCATACGATCTGCCGGCACGCCCGATCCTTGAAGCGGAAGGTGTGCACTTGATCAGAAACAAGGAGGCCATCCGACAGGATATCCGCCCCTTGCGAATTGCCTTGCTCAATCTGATGCCACAGAAAATCAAAACAGAAACCCAGATCGCCCGAGTTTTGGCAAGCTCGCCACTTCAGATTGAAATGACACTGATAGCCCCAACGGACTATGTGCCAAAGAACACATCGCGCGAGCATATGATCGATTTCTATAAGCCGTTCGACGATATTCGCGACCAGAAATATGACGGCCTGATCGTCACAGGGGCACCCATTGAAAAAATGCCGTTTGAAGACGTGGACTATTGGGTAGAGCTACAACAGATTTTCGACTGGTCGCTGATAAACGTGCACAGCCTGTTCACGCTCTGCTGGGGTGCGCAGGCTGCCCTGCAACATTTTTACGGCATACCAAAATACATGCTGCCGGAAAAACGCTTCGGTGTATTCAATCACCGGGTGAAGGATCACACCTCGTTGCTGACCCGTGGCATGAATGACGAAATGCCCATACCGGTTTCACGCTATACGGAAAATCATCGCGAAGATTTAGACGCTTATCCCCATCTGGAAGTGATCGCCGAGTCTGACGAGGCGGGTTTATGCCTGATCCACGACACCAAATTGCGCCATGTTCATATGTTCAATCACCTTGAATACGATTCACATACCCTCGGTGATGAATATAAGCGCGACTTGGAAAAGGGTGATGCAATCCAAATGCCGCTTCATTATTACCCTGATGATAATCCGGACGCTCAACCCGTGAATACCTGGCGGGCCAACGCCCATTTACTGTTCGGGAACTGGTTGAACTATATTTACCAAAATACCCCCTACAACATTGAGCTGATCGGTGCGGACTGATCCAAAAAACGTGACTGGGTTTTTGTGCCCCTGAATTTCTAAAATTGCAGCGGCACCACCTGAACCACGTGCTCAAGATCCAGAATCGCCTGAATGATCTCGCGCGATGGTGGCTCGTCGATTTCGATTAAAGCGATGGCATCGCCGCCTTCTTCTGCACGCCCCAGATTAAATGTAGCGATGTTGATCCCCGCATCACCCAGTGTGGTTCCCAAATCCCCAATAAGGCCTGGTTTATCATGGTTGGTAATGTAGAGCATGTTGGTACCTAGCCTGGCGTCAATGTGGATACCCTTAACCGTCACAATGCGTGGCTCGTTGTTGAACAATGTTCCGGCGATGGCCCGGGTCTGGTTTTCGGTTGTGACCGTCAGCACCACACGGGTGTGATACTCACCCGCATTGTCGGATGTACCTTCACGGATACTGATGCCCCGGTTTTGCGCAATAACCGGCGCATTCACCATGTTCACGCCTTCCATTTGCGGGCTGAGCAACCCTTTAAGCGCTATCGCCGTGAGCGGTTTATAGTTCAGCTCAGCGGCATCGCCTTCATAACAAATATCTATTTTCGTCATTGCCGAACGCGACGCTTGGCCGGCAAAGGCCCCCATCTGTTCGAGCAACGCCATATAGGGTGTCAGCCGTGGTGCCTCTTCGGCCGATACGGCTGGCATATTCAAGGAGTTCGATACCGCCCCGTCCAGCAGGAAGTCAGCCATCTGCTCAGCGACCTGTACAGCCACATTTTCCTGTGCCTCGCTGGTGGATGCACCCAAATGCGGGGTCGCGATTACATTATCCATACCGAACAGCGGGTTGTCGGTTGCCGGTTCCTCCGTAAACACATCAAAGGCCGCACCGGCCACGTGGCCGGACTCAAGGGCTGCCTTGATATCCGTTTCAACCACCAGGCCACCACGGGCACAGTTGATAATACGCACGCCCGGTTTAGTTTTGGTCAGAGCTGCGGCATCAATGATACCGCGTGTGGCATCCGTCATGGGTGTGTGCAGGCTGATAAAATCAGCAGATGACAGCAGACGCTCCAAATCACATTTTTCCACACCCAATTCGCGCGCCCGTTCCGGGGCTAGATAAGGATCGTAAGCCAGCACCCGCATCTTCAACCCTTGTGCGCGATCCGCCACAATCGCACCGATATTGCCGCAGCCGATAACACCAAGCACCTTATTCATGAGTTCCACACCCATAAATCGGGATTTTTCCCACTTCCCGGCATGGGTGGATTGATTGGCCTGGGGAATCTGTCGGGCCAGTGCCAGCATCATGGAAATAGCGTGCTCGGCGGTGGTAATCGCGTTCCCAAAGGGTGTGTTCATCACGACCACACCATGCGCTGTGGCCGCAGCAACGTCCACATTGTCCACGCCGATACCAGCACGACCTACGACTTTAAGGTTTCCCGCTGCCGCTAAAACATCCGGCGTCACCGTTGTTGAGGACCGAATAGCCAGGCCATCGTAATCACCGATACAATCCACCAGTTCCTGTGGCGAGAGGTCGGTTTTCACATCTACGTCGACCCCGCGCCGCTCGAAACACTCAGCGGCCAGGGCACTCATTTTGTCTGAAATCAGGACTCTTGGCATCGGAGCCTCTCCTAAATTTATGAATGATCCAGTACAGTTTCAAATGCCCAATCCAGCCATGGAAACAAGGCCTCGAGATCGGCAGGCTCGACGGTTGCACCGGTCCATATCCGCAAGCCCGGCGGTGCCGCACTATACGCGCCCACGTCATACGCGGCATCTTCTGATTCTAGAATGCTAACCATATTTTTGATCGCTGCTCGTTGGCGGTCCACGCCCATGCCCGAAAACCCGCTATCAACGATGGACAAACAGACAGACGTATTTGATCGCGTGTGAGGGTCGCTCGCCAAATAATCGACCCATGGGGTTCGCTTCACCCAATCATCCAAAACACCGGCGTTTACATTGCAACGCCTGATCAAGCCATCCAGCCCGCCCACAGATACAGCCCAGCTTAGCCCATCCAGCGCATCTTCAACGGCCAGCATACTGGGTGTGTTGATGGTCGCGCCGCTAAAGACGTCTTCCGACAGTTTCCCGCCTTTAGTCAGCCGGAAAATCTTGGGTAGTGGCCATGGCGGTGTGTAGTTCTCCAAGCGTTCCACGGCACGGGGACTGAGAACCAGCATGCCATGCGCGCCTTCACCACCCATAACTTTCTGCCAGGAATATGTGACCACATCCAGTTTGTCCCAAGGCAAGTCCACCGAAAAGGCGGCCGATGTGGCATCACAAATCGTTAACCCCTGGCGATCGTCTGAAATCCAGTCAGCGTTGGGAACACGCACACCTGACGTGGTACCATTCCACGTAAACACCACATCACGATCACAATCAACCTGATCGAGATCTGGTAACGCGCCGTAATCTGCACCGAACACACGCACATCCGACAAACCCAGATGACTGCTGATGTCGCTCAACCAAGCTTTACCAAAATTCTCCCAAGCCAGTACATCAACGCCACGCGCGCCGAGCAATGACCACAACGCCAACTCCACCGCCCCGGTATCGGATGCAGGCACAATACCAAGGCGCCACTCAGGTGGCAGTCGAAGAATCTCGCGAGATTGCTCAAGAACCGCGCGTAATTTTGACTTGGCGGGGGCTGAACGATGAGAACGGCCAGGCGCATATTGACCCAAAGCAGCGAGATTCCACCCCGGACGCTTGGCGCACGGGCCGGATGAAAACTGCGGATTGGTTGGCTTAACTGTCGGCTTGCCCATTTACGTCCGTACCCCGCTTGTCAGATTTTCTCGAGCATACACAAAATGTTGCACTGCAACAATTTACAACAATGCAGCTTTATATCAAGCAGGCAGCTTGAATGCCCTGAATAACAGGTGCTGGTAGAAATGTTTTGATTGTCAGGCGAAAGACCTTTTGAATACGTCTAGCCATGACCTTAACCTCACCCTCCACCGATCAACCGGATACCCCCGCTCCCAAGGGTGCGCACGTTCTTGTCATTTCAGGATCAGTCTCTTTGTACAAAGAGGTAACAATCGCCGTTGCCGTCGATACGCGTATACAAATTGTGCACGTAAAATCTCAGCTCAATGGCGTGACAATGTTTCGGCGTGAATTACCAGATGTTGTGATTCTGGACGTGGATGGCACCGATAACCAGGACTGGCTTGTGACAGTTAGCCGAATTCGGAAAATAGATCGCCATGCCATGATTGTCATGATGTCTTCTAAATCCATTGGTCACAATGCAAGTATCTATACCGATGGATTGGCGCGTGGTGCCACGGATTTTCTTACCGTGCCTGCTTCAGGTGATGACGCAGCGACTAAGAAGGCGTTTCGATGGAAGCTTAACGCCCTTGTCCATGCCCTGACAATTGCCCGACGGCAAGTCGGTCCCGCCCCCAAGCGCGAAGCTACCCGGTCTCCGGACCGCTCGGCAAAACTGGCTTATGACACGGCGTCTATTACGCTTCGTCCACGCTCCCTACTCAAGCCCACAGCACTAGCCATCGCATCATCCACAGGTGGCCCCAGAGCCCTATTGGCTGTCATCGCGGCCTTGCCTCGGGACTTAGGCATTCCTATTTTCATTACACAGCACATGCCAAGTGGATTCACAACATCTCTGGCGAAAAGCATCTCAAGCAAAACAAATTGGGAATGCCAAGAGGGCGTAGAAGGCGCATTGGCCTTGCCCGGTCACATATATTTGGCACCCGGCGGCTTTCATATGGAGATGGAAGCAGGTACGCCCCACACCCGCATTCGTATTACAGACACCCCACCAGAAAACTTTTGTAAGCCGTCGGCGAACCCTATGATCCGCAGCCTTATCAAAATATATGGAGCGAATCTCCTGCTCGCGGTTCTCACGGGCATGGGCACCGATGCACTTGCCGGGGCAACACAACTGGCCGAAGCTGGCGGTACTGTCATCGCGCAGGATCAGGAAACCAGTGTTGTCTGGGGGATGCCCGGTGCGGTAGCGACCAATGGCCTTTGCTCTACTGTCCAGCCCATTGATGAGATCGCAAGCGAGATCACTCGTATCGTCCATGGCAAGGCCTAGCGACCACCGCAAAGTCTGGCAACGGGCTATAAGCCGTAATACCAGGGCACGAACAGGGTAAAGACAATCCACATCAAGACGACAAGTGGAACACCAGCACGTGAAAAATCAACAAATCGGTAATTACCGGGCGCTATGACCAACAGGTTAGTCTGATACCCAAGTGGCGAGGCAAACGAGCAGTTGGCCGCAAACACGATTGCCAGCGCGAATGACTCAGGCGGCACCCCGATTTCCCGCGCCAGGTCCACAGCAATCGGTGTAAACAAAACCGCACAGGCCTTGGTACTGATAATGTTTGCCAGCACCGCCACCAAAATAAAAAACAGCGATAAAACAACCGTTGGCGACTGGCCCTCCACCAACACCACAAGTGAATGGGCCAGATACGCCGCACCGCCTGTCTCTTGTAATGCCACGCCAAGGGCCAATGCTGTCGCAATAGTCGTCACAATTTTCGAATCAAGAGCACGAAAAGCCTGATCCACATTGAGAACACCCATCACGACCATAGCCGCCGCACCACACAGGGCACTAACCACAATGGGTAGAATCCCGGTGGCGGCAAAAAACACCACGGCTGAGAAAATAATCAACGCCCGCTTGGCATGATCCAGTGATGGTAGTTCTTCCGTCGACCACTCAATCAGCACAACATCGCGATTGTTTCGTAACCCCGATACATCTATTGGCTGGCCCTGAATCAACAACACGTCGCCGGATTGAATCCTGATATCTGTAATTTTACCCCTGATCATGCGTGACCGGCGCTGGATGCCCAAAACGATACAATTGGTTTTATACCGAAATCCGATCTGCGCCAGCGTCTGGCCCACAAATCGCGATGCCGGCACAACCATCACCTCTGCCAGGACTTGCTCGCCTTCTTCCCACGGTTGATTCCCCGCATTGTCTTCACGCGAACCATCACCCAGATCAGGGTGAAACAGGGCAGGGTCTGCTGCGAGCGCTTCGCGCAAGGGTTTACGAACGGCGGCTACAACCAAAATATCGTCAGGGCGAATCCGAACATCTTCGTAAGGTGGCAATAATATTTCTTTGCCACGCTGAATCATACGAACTGTCATGTTCGGCAGGCCTCGAAAAATACCACCGACCGCTAGATCACCCATAATTTTTGCAGACTCACCGACCGTGATCTGGGCCAAAAAATGTTTACCCTCCCGGCTGCCAGTCTGGCTGGCGACAGCCTCCCGATCGGGCAATAGACGAGGGGCGATGAACGTAATGTACAACAATCCGGCACCGGCCAGAACCAGACCAGATACAGTGAAATCAAAAAAACCAAATGGTGTTTCCCCCATTTCGATCAACGCACTGTTCACCAGCAAATTGGTACCTGAGCCAATCAACGTCGTCATGCCACCAAACACAGCGGCGTAACTGAGCGGTATCATCCATTTGCTGGGCGATTGCCCAAAACGGGCCGCCAAGGCTTGCATGATGGGAATAAAGATCACAACCACTGGAATATTATTCAAAAATGCACTGGTCACGATAACAATAATCAATGAAAACATCAGTGCCAGAACAGCGCCAAGTCTACCTTTTGCAATGTTCAAAATAACGCGGGCGCCATGATCCAGCACACCGGTACGCACCATCCCCTGCCCCACGACCAGCAACGCCAACACCGTTATCAGTGCCGGATTGGAAAATCCGTGCAGGATGCGCCCAGGATCAACCAGATTGTTGCCAACAGTATCCGTGACCGGGAAAAAATTAAAGAAAACCAATAGGATACAGATCAATCCCACCGACACCATTTCCATGGTAGTGGTCTCGACCACATAGAGGGCAAAAGCACCGATGATGAGGATAAATGTCACCCACATCTGGAACTCTGAACCATGGCTGGAAAAGACTGCTTCCATTTTATTTGCGGATGCTCCGTTATTTATCAATTGATCAAGCGTACAGTGATCACAAAACCCAAGCACCATTTAATGCACAATTCGCGGCGATGTTGTAACGATAAAACCACTTAAGGCGTTGGTTTTCCTTCCCATTGCTTGTTTGGGCGTATACGATACGTGGTGAAAAATGAACGTGGCTGAATGGCCATGCCGATGGGGAACCACTTCGCTCTTGAAACAATTGAGACCCGGTAAACGGCTGCTTATCTATAGCCACGACACATTCGGCCTGGGACACCTGCGCCGATGTCAGACCATTGCGCATTCGCTTGTGGGGCATCGGGCCGATTTATCCGTATTGATTTTATCAGGCTCACCCATCATTGGTAGTTTCGATTTCCGGACTCGCGTGGATTTCATTCGCATTCCGGGCGTGATCAAATTGCGACACGGCGAATACACATCGCTGAGTCTGGAAATGGATATCGAAGAAACCGTCGCCCTGCGCGCCGGATTGATCAAACACACGGCAGAAATGTTCGATCCGGACCTGTTCATCGTGGATAAGGAACCTTTGGGATTGCGCGGTGAAGTCGCCGACACCCTTAAAATGTTAAAAGAAAAAGGTGTCCCCACCGTTCTGGGTTTGCGTGACGTGCTTGATGAACCGGGTGTCCTGTCAGAAGAATGGGAACGCAAAAAGGCCTTACCCGCTCTGCGTGATCTTTACGACCAAATATGGATATACGGGCTGAAAGACGTGTGCGATCCGTTGGCTGGTGTAGATCTGCCTGATGTGGTTCGCAACAAAGCCATCTATACCGGGTACCTCAGACGGTCATGGGATTCCACCGTTGCCATGCCCTATGTTTCGGATAAATTTGACCCACATAAGCCCTATGTTCTGGTCACGACGGGCGGTGGCGGCGACGGCGCCACCTTGATTGACTGGGTACTGCGCGCATATGAGCACTACAAACGCTTGGACATTCAGGCCTTGCTTGTTCTGGGCCCCTTTATGCAATCAAAATTACAATCAGGTTTCATGTCACGGGTCAGTCGGCTGGATGCCGTGCACGCCATTACGTTTGATTCGCATATGGAAGCCTTGTTTGAGCATGCTTCTGGCGTGGTCGCCATGGGCGGCTACAACACATTCTGTGAAGTTCTATCCTTCGATAAGCCGTGTGTCATCGTGCCCCGTACCGTACCCCGGCTGGAGCAATTCATTCGGGCGAAACGCGCCGAAGAGCTGGGCCTGTCGTCCATGCTTCTGGACGATGATGAACGGCGTCCTGAGGACATGGCCCATGCGATTGAAGGTCTGGAACATCAAGCGCCGCCATCAGCGATCCATATTCCGGGCCTGCTCGACGGCCTTTCCACCATCAACGCGGTGGTAGATCGATGGGCCAGCGAGTCACCGACCGAGGTATCCGCACCTGGTGTCGCTGAGCTCAGCGTTATTGGTTAGAGAATACTCGTGAGCACCGTAGCCTTTGTCTTAAAGGGATATCCTCGACTTTCTGAAACGTTCATCGCCCAGGAAATTCGGGCCCTGGAAAAACGTGGTCTGACTATTCAGATAATATCTCTACGGCATCCAACGGACCCACATCGTCACCCCATCCATGACGAAATCATATCCCCGGTTAGCTACCTGCCCGAGTATCTGCACGCTGAACCGGCACGTGTATTGAGCGCTTATCTAAAAGCACGCGCGTTGCCCGGATACACCAAGGCGCGGAATATATGGAAACGCGATTTAGCCAGGGATTTTTCCAGAAGCCGCATTCGCCGTTTTGGCCAGGCCTGTGTTCTGGCAACTGAACTACAAGATACTGTCAAACAGCTCCACGCCCATTTTTTGCACACCCCGGCATCGGTAACCCGCTATGCGGCCATGATGCTGGAATTACCCTGGAGCTGTTCAGCCCACGCCAAAGACATCTACACGTCGCCCGAGTGGGAACTGCGCGAAAAGCTTTCCGACTGCCGGTGGTTGGTCACATGTACGCAGGCCAATACTGACTTTTTATCAAACCTGGCCCCTTCCGATGACGTGGTATCACGGGTGTATCATGGTTTGGACTTCACCCGATTTCCTCCACCCGCACGACAAAACGAAACAACCACCAAAACAGCCAACGGCACGATCGCTGATGACCCAGTGGTCATCCTGTCCGTGGGCCGGGCCGTTGAAAAAAAAGGATATGACGGGCTTTTGCATGCACTGGCCGAACTGCCGGGCGGTCTACATTGGCGGCTCATTCACATCGGTGGCGGCGCCCTTACGGCTAAGCTCAAATCATTGGCCGACGATCTGGGCATCGGCACTCGCATAGAATGGCGCGGCGCCTTACCACAGGATCAAGTTTTCCGCGCGTTCGGTGAAGCCCATATCTTCGTGCTCAATTCACGCATTGCCGACGACGGCGACCGCGACGGTCTGCCGAATGTGCTGATGGAAGCACAAAGCCAGGCGTTGGCGTGTGTTGCCACCCGTGTCTCGGCGATCCCGGAACTGATCATCCATGGGAAGACCGGCATTCTGGTGCCACCGGACGATGCAAACGCCTTAAGCCACGCCTTGTCCGACCTGATCAAAGCCCCGATCCAACGCCAGACCCTGGGTCAAACCGGTGAACAGCGCGTTCGACAGTCATTTTCATTGGACGGTGGCATTGACGACCTTGCGCGACGGTTTGGGTTAACATGTTGATCGCCTTCTACGCCCCCATGAAATCACCCGAGCACTCCGTGCCGTCAGGGGATCGCCGCATGGCCCAGTTATTGATGCAGGCCATGGACCATGGCGGCCATCAAATCCATCTGGCCAGCCAGCACCGGGCCTATGACGGAACCGGCGACGCCGAAAGCCAAGCGGCCATCAAACAAGAAGGTGACCGGCAGGCTATGGGGCTGTTGGATGCATATGCGGCGGGCAAGATCGAGGCACCCAAACTTTGGTTTAGCTACCACCTGTATCATAAGGCTCCGGACTGGATTGGTCCTCGTGTGTCAGAAGCCCTGAACATTCCCTATGTCATTGCCGAAGCTTCCTACGCGGCCAAACAGTCAGGCGGTCCATGGGATCAAGGCTTGCGCGCGAGCGAACGCGCAATCGGCATGGCTTCGATGGTGATCAGCCTCAACCCAACCGATGATGGCTGCGTGGCCCCCTTTCTACGTCCCGGTGCACGTATTGCCCAACTGTCGCCGTTCATTGATACTCAACCCTACGCTTCGGCAGCGAGGGAAAGAACCGTGTACCGAGCCATGACAGCCGGACAGTATAATATTGATCCATCCGTACCCTGGTTGATGTGTGTGGCCATGATGCGTCCCGGTGATAAACTACAGTCCTATGAATGCTTGGGCCAATCATTAGCGAAAGTTGGGGCATTGGCAAAAATTCAGGACCGCCCTTGGAATCTGCTCGTGGTTGGAGATGGCCCGGCCCGTGATCAGGTGAAAGATGCGTTATCGCCTGTTGCGGATCGCGTACATTGGATAGGCGCACAGGATATCGAATCCCTGCCCGGCATCTACGCGGCCTGCGATTTATATGTATGGCCCGCTATCAATGAAGCATTCGGTATGGCTTTTGTAGAAGCACAAGCCGCCGGTCTGGCTGTGGTGGCTGGTAACGTTGGTGGCGTCAGTGGCGTGGTCAACGCGCCTGAATGCGGCACATTGGTAGAGCCCGGCAACACAGACCAGATGGCACAGGCCATCGCAGACCTGTTGGATGATACGGGTAAGCTGCAAACCATGTCAGATCGGGCGCAACAACACACATGGCAGCACCATGGCCTCAATGGGGCTGCACAGTCACTGAACCACCTTTTGGCGGAGGTTACCTGATGCCTGTACTCAGTCTCATCCGGCACGCGCCAACAGCTTGGAACGAACAGGGACGCATGCAAGGGCGCGCCGATATTCCGCTTAGTGATTTCGGCCACTCTATTGCGGCCACTTGGCAGTTACCGGAAGAAATCCGACACGCGCATTGGCATTCAAGTCCGTTGACCCGCACGCAGCAAACCGCAAAGATTCTCGGTGTAAATCCAATCATAGAAGATCGCCTGATTGAGATGGATTGGGGTGCCTGGGAAGGTGAGACCCTGAATGACCTCAGAAAAAACCACAGCTCATCCATGGTGTATCAGGAATTGTTAGGCCTGGATTTTTGCCCTTCAGGTGGCGAAAGCCCGCGCATGGTGCAAGAGCGCGTTTTACCTTGGTTGCAAAGTTTGAAGAATATTCGTTTTCCCGTGGCTGCCGTCACCCACAAGGGGCTCATCCGGGCGGTTACGGCGCTGGCCACGGGTTGGGACATGCTGGGAAAAGACCCGAACAAGCTGCACCCGAATACCTGCCGACAATTTATGATTTCAGAAAATGGTAAAGTGAGCCTGCTGGAGCCGGATATTCCGCTGGTTGAGACCTAAGGAATGGAACGGGTCCTTTTCTATGTTCAACACCTTCTGGGCGTCGGCCACGTAAAACGGGCGACACTCATCGCGCAAGCCATGGTCGAAGCTGGTCTGGATGTTCACGTCGTTCTGGGCGGGACACCCGTTGACGGCATGACGTTTGATGGCTGTACCTGCCATGAATTACCGCAAGCACGTGCCGCCGATGCGGCATTTTCAGGTTTGGTAGATTACAATGGTCGGCCCGTGGACGATACGTGGCGGGATGACCGGCGCGATCAGTTGTTGGCGCTCTATACAGACCTCGCCCCTGATGTGTTATTGATTGAACAGTTCCCTTTTGGTCGCCGCCAATTTCGGTTCGAGCTGTTGCCTTTGCTGGACCTGGCATTGGCGAGCAAACCCAGGCCTCGCATTGTCTGCTCTGTGCGCGATATTTTGGTGACCAAAAACACGCCTGCGAAGCATCAGCAAACCGTGGATTATATCGACGCTTACTTCGATACCGTCATCGTGCATGGCGATCCGGCATTCGTACCATTCGAAACCACCTTTCCACTGGCCTACGCATTTGCCGGCAAAATTCACTACTCGGGGTATGTAGCACCACCGGAAAACCCGAATACCGAAGATTGCGTCGATACCGGGCGCGATGAGGTCATCGTTGCCGCTGGCGGTGGCGCTGTCGGGGCTGACTTGATGATTTGTGTGGCCCGTGCCAAGGCCCAAAGCTCGCTATCGCACCTCACATGGCGGTTCCTGATTGGACCCAACCTGCCGAGTTCTATCGTCAGCGCCATTGCAGACCTGAATGACCCGGGCATCTTGATTGAGCCCAACCGTTCTGATTATGGCGCATTGCTCAAGAACTGCACCCTGTCCATTTCGCAAGGTGGCTATAACACCATGATGGATATAATACGGGCAGGATGTGCCGCCATTGTTGTGCCGTTTGGCAGCGGTGACGAGGATGAACAAAGCCGCAGAGCCGCCATCCTCCACAATCACGGTTATGTGACCATGATAGCCGAAACCGCGCTGTCTCTTGATCTTTTGAGTGCGGGAATCAATCAGGCGATCTCTCGAAGTCACTCAAAATATTCACCCTTTTCACTTGAAGGAGCAACCAGGACCGCAGGAATAATTACTAATAAACGTTAGGTACTACTAATGAACATTAGTTCACAAACTGAAAAATGTTGTTAGAGTACCCGTAGAAGTAAAATAACAACAAAACGTCATACCGGAGCATCCACGTTCACGGTGCTTCCAATAATAATGATAATGTTACGCTAGGGGGAATTGTAGTGGAGAAGGGTGTCTTTGGTTTTATCTTGCGTTACAGCAAGAAGCAGCAGGTTACGCTTTTACTGGTTACTATGCTGTCGTTTCCGTTCTATTATTATTCACTGGATTTGCCCAAAACTATCATCAACGACGCCATCGGTGGGTCGGCTTTCCCGACTGACGTTCTGGGTTACGAGCTGGGCCAGATTGATTATCTACTGTCCCTAAGCTTCGCATTTCTGGCCCTCGTCCTGATCAATGGCGGTTTCAAGTACTTCCTGAATGTTTATCGTGGCGTGGTTGGTGAACGTATGCTTCGCCGGTTCCGGTATCAACTGGTCAATCAGGTGTTGCGATTCCCGCTACCCCACTTCCGTAACATTTCCGAAGGCGAGATCGTGTCCATGGTGACCGCCGAAACCGAACCTTTGGGTGGTTTCATGGCGGAATCCCTGTCTTTGCCAGCCTTTCAAGGCGGCATGCTGATCACCGCCCTCATATTTATGTTTGTGCAA
>Ga0233433_10000304_pt1 | contig 54469 bp, 46 predicted proteins | sample SI_122_August201_5_FD_179868 | JGI IMG/M metagenome (GOLD analysis project Ga0233433, IMG submission 179868) | Seawater microbial communities from Saanich Inlet, British Columbia, Canada - SI_122_August2016_100_MG | ecosystem: Environmental > Aquatic > Marine > Inlet | place: Canada: British...
CTGGTGCCGCTTCGGCCTATTTGCACATGCGGCACTGCGGCCCCCAGCGAGCGGTGTTCAACGAGGCCGGCCTCCTCACACATGACCTGGCCGGTGCCGTTGGCGGTCAATATCATCATCTATGCGTTGACCCAGAAGGGCTCGATCACCCAGCGCCTGATGCAGATGGTCAACTAAGTGCTAATCGGCTCAGAAAGAGTCATCCTCTCACCTTTCGCAAGCTTTGAGATATTGCGCGATCTCCCTTAATGGCGCGACCCAAATCTCGTCTTGCGATTCGCCTAAAAAATGCACTAGTTGCCGGTGCTCATCCTCGTCGATAAATAATCCGTGTGTGCCCTCGCCAACGCCGTGAATCATATAGATGATCCAATCGCCGGCGGCTACGGCTTGTTCGATTTCCTTGCTTAGTTCGGCGGCGCTGCGCCCGTCGCCGCTGCAATGGCCGAGGGCATTGTAATTTAGATCGCCGATATGCACGGATTTTTTGTTGTAGGCGCCGCGCCCGGCGATGAACAATTCTTCGATAATCGGATCGAGGCTTGTCAGCGTTTCCCCTTGGCCTATTTCGGTATTGCAACAAGTATTGCCGAAGGAGCGCTTGTCCTCCCCGTCGATTAGTGATAGCGCGAAATCGGCGACGCGCATCTCGTCGCGCCAGCGCTCGGGCGTGTAGTCGCGCAGGTCGTAGTGGTCGGGCAGCCAGGCCGGATCGCCGAGGTCGCGTTTGCGGCAGGGGTGGAAAAGACTGTGGTTGCCCAATTCGTGGCCCTTGGTGGCGACGGCGCGCCAGGCTTCGACGTCTTCCATCAGTGTGGAGCGGATCGGCGTGTAGAAGGTTGCGCGCAAGCCGACGGCTTCCCAGGCCGGTGCGACGAGTTGATGATGGCACGGCAGGGCGTCGTCGTAGGTGATAGAGACGGCCCCCTTGCGCCCTTGTGGCCATTGGAAGGTGGATTTGTCGATCATGGCATGGGCCTTCTGTCTGGGAGGTGATTTATGATAAGGTTTTGCGGAGTCGAATCAATCGCTGGGGGTAGTTGGTCAAAATGCCGTCCACCCCGCATTCGATAAGTCGGGTCATTTCCGCCTCGTCGTCTGCGTAGAACGGGTGGATGAACAACCCCAGGCGATGGGCTTTATCGCAGAATTCCTTACTGACGATGCGATGCAGGGGTTGCACGTTGCAACAACCCATCTGCTTGGCGAGTTGCGCGTATATCTCGACGCGGTGCTGGCTGCCGAGTAGACAGCGACGTACCTTGGCGTCGGTATTGATCACGAGTTGCATCACTTCGTCGGAACCGGCTATAAAGGCGGTGGCGTAAAGGTTTCGCACCTTTATCGTTTGGCATACCTGGTCGATGATCGCGTCCCCGTCCGACGGTCCGGGGTAGACGTGCATATTGAGTTGCATCCCGCCGGGCAGACAGTCCAGTGTTTCGTCCAATGTCGGGATCTGAACGCCGGCATGCGCGTCGTGGCCCGCGTCGGCGTTGAGTCGCCTGGTCTCCGCGAACGAGAGTTGCCAGATTTTCCCCGTGCCGTCGGTGGTGCGGTCAACCGTTTCGTCGTGCAGGATCACCAGATGGCCGTCGGCCGTGGCTCTGACGTCGAATTCGACCATCTCGCACCCTAGCGCGGCGGCTTCGACGAAAGCGGGGATCGTATTTTCGGGGTGCGTGCCGGATGCACCCCGATGAGCGCAGACGACGACTTGATTGGGCATGGCATTTCCATTTTAATTGGGTATGATAAGCAAAGATAAGTTATATTCTGTCCTTACAACAATAGACCAAAAACCACAATCTACCGTGAACCACGGAGCGATTTGATGTTAGTTCCTCCCTTACCAGACGACGAAGACCAGCGCATCGCTGCATTGCAATCGTTGAAAATCCTCGATACGGATCCGGAAGAGCGCTTTGACCGGATTACCCGGCTCGCGGCCCATTTTTTTAATGTGCCGATCGCCCTGGTTTGTCTCGTCGACGTGAATCGTCAATGGTTCAAGTCCAGTTACGGCCTCGGCATCAGCGAAACCTCGCGCGATATATCCTTTTGCGGCCACGCTATTCTCAATACCGAAATCCTGGTGGTTGAAGACGCGACTAAGGACGAGCGTTTCGTCGATAACCCGTTGGTCTCGGGTGATCCCGATATTCGCTTTTACGCCGGTAAGACGTTGGTGGTGGATGGTAATTTGGTCGGCACTTTGTGCCTTATCGATCGGCAGCCGCGCGTTTTTAGCGCGGAGGACAAAGTGCTTTTGCAGGATCTTGGCGCGCTCGTCGAATCCGAGCTCTTGTTGATAGATCTGGTTGAGCTACAGGCCAAGTTGGCCGGCGAGGTCGACGAACGCCAGAAGGTCGAGAGGGCCTTAGAACTTCGAGTCAGCCGGGTACACGCGCTGCATGGGATCATCGCCAACCGCGATTGGGGCCTGGACCGCCAGTTGATAGAGATCCTGCATCTCGCCAGTGAGACCTTCGCGCTGGATATCGGCATAGTGAGCCGCATCGTGGAGGAGGACTACACGATCGAATATGTCTACGCCCCCGGGACCGATCTCGAGTCCGGGGCGGTTTTCCCCCTTGGCGTCACCTTTTGTAGTCTTACCCTGGAGGCGGATGTTCCTTTGGCGATAGCCCATATAGGGGAATCGCGGTGGAACAGGCATCCCAGCTACGAACAATTCAACCTCGAAGCCTATATCGGCGTAGTGGTCTGGGTAGGTTCTTCTCGCTACGGCACCCTCAATTTTTCCAGCTCCGTCCCGAGGGTGGAGGATTTCAGCCAGGCCGACAAGGACTTTATCCAATTGTTGGGGCAGCTGGTCAGCGTGCTGTTGGAGCGACGCGATTACGAGAAGATGTTGCAGGGGGCCAAAGAAATGGCCGAGTCGGCCAACCAGTCGAAAAGCGAGTTTTTGGCCAATATGAGCCACGAGATCCGCACGCCGATGAACGCGATCATCGGCATGGGCAGCTTGCTTGCCGATACCCCGCTTTCCGACCACCAGCGCGATTATCTAGCATCGATCCAGATCGCATCGTCCTTGCTTTTGGACCTACTCAACGATATTCTCGACCTTTCCAAGATCGAGGCCAATAAAATGGTCCTCGACGAGGGGGAATTCTCCCTCTCCGAGTGTTTGGATATGCTGGTGAAAACCGAGGCTGGACGCGCCCACGAAAAGGGTCTGGAACTGATCCACTATATCGGCAGCGAGGTTCCCGACAGGCTTATGGGTGATTCGTTGCGTCTGCGCCAAATCTTGCTGAATATAGTCAGTAATGCCATTAAATTTACCGCGGCCGGAGAAGTGGTGGTACGAGTCGAAGTAGAGGCGCGGGACGAGGATTGCGTGCAGTTACAGATCGCAGTGCGCGACACGGGGATCGGGATCTCGCAGACCCAGCAACAGGTTATTTTCGAGAAGTTCACTCAGGCAGATGGGTCGACGAGCCGCCACTACGGGGGCACGGGGTTGGGATTGACTATTTCGACTGGGCTGGCGGATCTAATGGGCGGGCGCCTGTGGGTCGAGAGCGAAGAAGGTCGGGGCAGCACGTTCTATTTTGCAGTCGAACTGGGTGTGCAGCCCGACGCCGACGATGACTTGGCCGTGGTTGGGGATTTGGCTGGGCTGCGAGTTTTGATTGTCGACGATAACGACACCAACCGACGGATTCTCGAAGAGGTGCTTGCGCAATGGAAAATGCAGCTGACATCGGTTGCCGAAGGACGTGCGGCCCTCGCCGCGTTGGCCGGGGCTGAAGCGCCATTTGACCTGGTGCTGATGGATGTGCAGATGCCGGATATGGATGGTTTAACCACGGCGGAGCGCATACGTGCGGATCCGGCTTACGGGGGCCTGCCGATCGCGTTTTTGACCTCCAGCAATGAGAGTGGAGATATCGCTCGTCTCGAGGCTCTGGAAATCGGATACCACTTGCACAAACCCATCGCCCGAGGCGAACTATTGGATCTTATTATGCGTATTGTGCGTCCGGATATGGTCGAGACGGCGCAGCCGTCTGAGGATGCTCCCATCGAGAAGTCGCTACAGATCCCCCTACATATCCTGCTAGTAGAGGACAATATATTTAATCAGCGGGTGGGGATCGGCCTGCTGCAGAAACAAGGTCATTCCGTCGAATTGGCGGAGGATGGCTTGGAAGCGTTAGACGCCTTGGAAAAAGAGGCTTTCGACCTGGTGTTGATGGATGTGCAGATGCCGAGAATGGACGGGTGGGAGGCGACGGCGGAGATTCGCGAGCGTGAAAGGGAAACCGGAGGCCATATTCCGATCATTGGGCTTACCGCCCGGGTGACCAAAGAGGATGTCGGGCGCTGTTTCGCCGTGGGTATGGACCAGTATCTGTCCAAGCCGATCAAGTCCGAGCTGCTCTACGCGGCGCTCGCCGGAGTTGGCAGCCAAGCGGTAGGCATCGAGGAAACGACAGAGGCGATGAGGGCGGCGGGTCGTATCGACCGGGTGGCGGTGCTTGACTTTATGGACAACGATGAAGAGCTCCTGCGGACCATGATCGGCATCTACTTTGAAGAATATCCACCTAAACTCGCAGACCTACAGCAGGCGATTACGGCAGGGGACGCGGATCGGGTTGGGCAGATTGCCCATGCGCTGAAAGGTATGATCGCCACTTGGCATATGCGCGACGCGGTCGAGACGATCACGGCTTTGCAGGATAAGGGGTTTGAGGGGGATCTGGCTACGGCACCGGATTTGTACGAACGCCTGGTTGGAAACATTGGCGCATTGAACGCGGAACTGGAAAATTTATAGGGAGCCGATGGTCGTCTTGGACTTGAACATGGGCGAAATGGGTGGCTTGGATACGCCAGGGTTTCTGCGTGGGGACGCCGAGTTCAAGAAGGTGCCGATGATCGTGCTGACGGTGGAGCCGCTCCAGCGGATCATCAGGGAAGTGCTCACCTGGAAGATCGACGACTATTTGATCAAGCCGGTGAATATGAAAAAGCGGCAAGAGCGTCTGGCTGTACATTTAGGCGCTTGAGATCGGCCGTGTTGGCTTAGGGCTTGTGCCATGCGGACCCGCACCGGCGTACCCCAGACTTTCCAGACCTCAGTATATCGTCCAACATATCAGCGAGGCGGCGTCCTTGGGGCCTGTGCAATGAAAAATTGCTCTCGGGCCCCATCCTTGATTATTATGTAGCCGAAGACTGCTGATATTAGGTTTCGGCGAGAAGCCAGGAAGGGATAAAGTATGACCGCAACGCAAACATCGGCTGTTTTGAGCGCTGCCGAGATGGACCAGTTTCGCGAACAGGGTTTTCTCGGACCCTTTACCCTGTGCAGTCCGACGGAGATGGCCGAGTGGCGTTTCGGAGTAGAGGCCGTACTCGACAGTAATCCGCCAGACCACAAGACAAAAATCCACAACCGCCACCTCGACAAAAAGTTGATTTGGGACCTGGCAACCGATCCGGCGATTATCGGGCGGATGCAGTGCCTGTATGGCGAAGATTTGCTGATGTGGCGAACGAATTTCTTTATCAAGGAACCCGGCGCCAAGGAGATCCCCTGGCACCAGGACCACAACTACTGGCCGTTAGAACCGCCCATCATTTCTTCGGCCTGGATCGCGATCGATGAATCGACGGTCGAGAATAGCTGCCTGCAAGTTATTCCCGGATCGCACCGCAAAACGCTGCCGCATATCAAGGCGGGCGAGGACATGGTCTTCGCGGAAATGGGTGACCCGGATTATCTCGATGTACACCAGGCGGTAAACCTTGAGATGAAACCGGGAGAGTTTATTCTTTTCAACGAGCGCACCGTCCATCACTCCGAACCCAACCGTTCGCAGAAAAGGCGCATCGGGCTGGCGGTGCGGGTGGTGGTGCCGATGGTCAAAGTGCTCACGTGGGATTCGCCAGAGCATGCGCTGATGCAGATTTCAGGCCGAGACCCGATGGGTTTGAATACTGTTACGCAACCACCACTGGATTGAGAGATATGGCTAAAGAGCAAGTGTCGGGCATGACCGACGAGGAGAGGTTTCGCTTTGATCTGACGGGCTTTCTAGTGCGCCCGGCGATTCTGGCGCCCGACGAGATCGCGGCGATTATTGACCAGATCGACCGCATTAAACACGACCCGGAGTCGTTACCGGTCGCAGAACGTGGGGTGCCCGGCGGGGCGTCGAGCGTATTGATCGACCACCCAAAGGTAGTGGAGGTGCTGCACGAGGTTATCGGCCAAGACGTGCGGTTGGAGGGCACGTTTTGCGTTTGGCGCAAAAAGGGCGAGTGGGCCGGGGACCTGCACGGTGGCGGGCCGGGTCAGATCGACCCGATTTTCGGCTATCGCTGTCAGAACGGGCGCATCCACGCGGGCATGGTGCGGGTGGTCTTTGAGTTGACCGATATCCGCAAGGAAGACGGCGCGACGCATTTTATCCCGGGTAGCCACAAGGCCAATTTCCCGATGCACCCGGAGCATATGTCGCTCGAAGACGGGCAGCGCAGCGAATTCCTCACCAGCTACGAATGCCCGGCGGGCAGTGCGATCTTCTTTACTGAGAATCTATGCCACGCCGGTCCGCATTGGCAGCGGGATACGCCGCGGGTGGCGGTGCTCAATGCCTACTCGCATCTGGCGACGCACTGGCACCGGTTGACCATCGCGCCGGAGGTGGTCGCGGGATTGCCTCGAGAGAAGCAGGCCTATTTTCGCGAACCGTGGATTGCCGACTTTCGCACCGGTCCGGCGACGCACAATACGATCGAGCGCTTCCTCGAAAGCGACGAAGCGCCGGTCAACACCGATCACAAACCCTGACGGTGGAGGTCGTGTCGGCAAAAGCATATCAGGTTCGACAAAAGCCGATTGACGGCAGCCACCATTTGTCGTTGAAGTAAGAGGAGAAGGTTTTATGATTCGCCTGGGAATGATGGCCCGTGAGACGCCGACGATGACGATAGCCGCCGCGATCGCTGAGGCCAAAGCGCTGCAATTGGACGCGGTGGACTTGCACTTGTCGGGGATGAAACGAGACCTGGACTATTTGCGCCATGTGCGAAACGAATGTTTGCGGTCGGGGTTGATGATCGGTTATGCCGGCGGCGGGACCTTTGTCGGCTTGCCCGAAGATCGGGAAGAACGGCAGGCGCAGGGGCGGGCGGATGTCGACGCGACGGCCTTTTTGGGCGCGCAAGTACTGAGGCTCTTTGCCCGGCACAAGTGGCCTGAAACGCTCGATGAACAGGAGGCTTTGTGGGGGCCGATGATCGAGGGCTTTCAGGAAGTTGCGGATTATGCGGCGGCACGAGGCGTGCAGGTGGCGTTGCAGAACCACGATAATGGCAGCTTCGCGATGAACTCGGTGCAAGTGCTGCGCATCCTGCGCGAAGTAGACCGCAAGAACTTTACCTTCGTGCTCGATACGGGGCAGTGGCAGGGGGCGATCGGCTCGGATCCGCGTGGCGAGTGGGATCCGGCGGTAGATCTCTACGACGATTATATCAAACCAACTGCACCCTATGCGACCTATGTTCGCGCTAAGATCTATAAGATAGACTCGGGGCGGGAGGAGTGGGTCGATTACGGGCGAATCGTGCAGATTTTGCGCGCGGTGGATTTTAATGGCACCATTGGTTTGGTGTTTGAGTTGGGAGATCGCAATCCTTGTGATGATGTGGAGTGTCGGCGGTTGGCGGTGCGGCATTTGCGGGAGGTGATTGCTGCGGCGTATGCTGAGTAGCGGTAGCGCTTGTAGGGTTAGCTCTATATACGGATGGTCAGGGGGCGGAGAGAGAAACCTCCGCTCATTCTCGCCCGGCTCCTGCTGGGCTCCGAAGGCCGTTCCTCATATTTGACATCCTGTGAAATATGGGAATGCAAGCCGCTGCGGTTTTCCTCTTGACCCCTGACTTCAGCTTCTGTGCGATAGGTGTCATAATTCAAAGATTGGGATTTTATAGGGTGAAGTAATGCGAAGCACTTATGGCTTTCTGAGAGATGTTCTTAGTCGGTCAGACCTTAGCGATGACGCGGTGTGTTTTGTGTCGGGACTCTGTGATAAATAGGGGAATATAAGGGAATCCCCTTCGGCTTAATCTCGACGGTGGTGCCGTAATTTTTAGTTAAGCCTAAGAAAATAGCCAGTAGTATTCTATCCGTTGGGCTTTTAGCCTCTAGCGAAAACTACTAAAGTCTCCAAGGTCCAGTTTGTCGGTGCGACGCAGAGCGTTTTTAGGTAGGGCGGGGTAAAGGGCCTGGTCGGGTGGGGTTGTGGTGAGTCAGCGCGCAAGCGCTGCGCGGGGCGACGGCCCGGGGGACTAAAACGCCCGGAGATGCACCGCAAGACTCGACTGTCCTCACGCACCCCGCGTAGCGATTATTGTTATCGCTGCGATACAAGGATAAAACGATGGCCAAATACCGCGTGGGTTTGATCGGCGCCGGGCGGAAAGGTACGCAGCACGCGCGCGCCTATATGATGGACGAGCGGGTCGAGGTGGTGGCGGTGGCCGACGGAGATCCAGAGAATTTGGCGTTATTTCAGCAGCGCACCGGAGTGGCGGCTTATGCCGACTATCGCGAGATGCTGGAAAAGCAGGCGATTGATATAGCCGCGCCGATCTTGCCGGTCAACGCCAATCCCGAGGTGGTGATCGGCTGTGCGGAGGCAGGGGTGAAGGCGATTTTCTGCGAAAAGCCGATCTCGGTCTCGTTGGCCGAAGTGGACCAGATGATCGACGTCTGCAGGAGTCGGCGTATCGTTTTTGCAGCCGGTGACCTGGATGTCAATCTGCCGGCGTATCAAAAGGCTTTGCAGTTTATCGGTTCAGGCGAATTGGGAGCGGTCAAGAGCATTAGCCTGCTCGGTGGACCGGGAGGTGAGATGTCGGGCGGCGGTTGTCAGCGCTTTACGCTGATGCGCCATTTTGCCGGCTGCGCCGAGGTGGCGTGGATGATGGGGTGGGTCAGCGACGATCCCTTGAGCGACCACGATCAGGGCGGTGCCGGCTATGTGCGTTTTGCCAATGGGATTGAAGCTTTTATCTATGGCGACAAGGATGCCCGCGGACGTGGTTATGAGGTTGCGTGTGAGGGGGGGGTCTTTCGCTCGGATGATAATCTTGTGGGTTTGTATCGCCATGTGGAGGGCGACGGGGCGAGTTGGGACAAATTAGAGAAAATTGAGGGCGTGTTGCCAGCGGGGCGAATCTACGGCGAGCCGCGCGGTTATGATGAGCAAGGCTGGAAATGGCCCGGCGACCGCAATGTCGCCAGTTGTAAGGCGCTGATTGATGCTTTGCAGCGGGGCGAGGATCCGCCGGGCAGCGGTGAGAATGGTCGCAAGGTACTCGAAATGGCTATTGCCCTGCGCGAGTCGCACCGACAGGGATGCGCGCCGGTGAAGCTACCGCTGGTCGATCGTAATTTGCGCATTATTCCCAGTCCCGCGCGTATGTATAACAAGAAACCGATCTTCGGCCGCGAAAAATATATGGACCAGGTCTTATCCCATAAGAAGGATTAATACTATGATCATCGATTCCCATTTGCACGTATGGAGTGACGACCAGGATCGCTATCCCTTTGAGGGGGGGCGCAAAGACGCCGCGCCCGGTTCGACCGAGTTGTTGCTCGAGACGATGCACGAGTACGGGGTGGACAAGGCGGTTATCGTGCAGCCGATCTATTATCTCTACGACAATAGTTATGTCGCCGACTCGCTCAAGAAATATCCGGGCAAGTTCGCGGCGATGGGCATTATGGACCGCCATGCACCGGACGCGCCCGAGCAACTGGAAAAACTCGTTGTCGAAGACGGGTTTTCCGGGCTGCGTATGCACTTGGGCCGCCCCGACGACCCGGCTGAGTGGGCCGCGCCCGACCAGGACCCGATTTGGCGCAAGGCCGAGGAATTGGGCGCTTCATTTTTGAGCTTTGGGCCGGCGGATAAACTCCCGGCCGTCGAGCCGATTATAGCGCGTTTTCCAGGGGTCAAAGTAGTGCTCGACCATATCGGCGGCGCGCCGACCAACGAAGAGGAACCGGCGCCGCTATTGGGCAATGTGCTGAAGATGGCGCAATACGAGAATGTCTATGTGAAGTTTTCGCCGCAGCCGCACAAGTCTGATGAAGAATATCCCCACCGCGACTCCTTGCCGGCTTTTCAAAAGATCTACGAGGCGTTTGGCCGCGAGCGCGTGATGTGGGGTACAGATTTCCCCCACGTATTATTGGGCATGGGCTATGGTCCGGCCTTGGATCTATTCCGTGAGCACATGGGTTTTTTGAGCGCCGAAGACAAAGAATGGCTCTTCGGTAAGACCGCGTCGAGTGTCTGGAATTTCGCGGACTGACCATGCAGAAACCTCGACTCATCCACTACAATGACGCGCACCATTTTCACGCCAAGCGGATTGAGCCTCCGGCGAGCCTGTACCAATTGAATTGGCCGGTCGACGAGGTCCTGGGCACGGGCGTGGATCTGTTGGTGATCGGTTTGGGGTACGGAGACGTCTACTTTCACCAGAGCAAGGTCGGCCGGGTCGTGGGGCAGGGCAAGGAGGTCTGGGAGAGTTATATCGACTGGCGGATTATGCGGATGGTGGAGGCGGCCAATGATTTGGCGACCGATCAGCTGCGGGCGGTGATCGAACGCGGTCGCCAGACGGGACTCAAAGTTTTTCCCAGCCTCAAGCTTCAGGATTCGGCCAAGTTGCAAAGCGAGCGCTGCGGTCTGCTCAAGCAGGCGCACGGGGCCGAGGTATGCATCGGCGACGAGGGGCGGGCCGAATGGTGTTATGATTTTGCGCACGAGGCAGTGCACGAGGACAAGCTGGCGATGGTCGGTGAGGTATTAGATGACTACGGCGCCGATGGGTTGGAACTAGATTTCTGCTTCGACCGCTTCTATTTCAAATCAGCCGATGTCGAAAAAAACATACCATTGATGAACGACTTTATGGCCAAGGTTCGGCGCTTGGCGAGCGATATTGGCCAGCGGCAAGGGCGAGAGATCCCGCTGATGGCGCGGGTGCATTTAAAGGAGGCGGATAATCTGGCGATCGGTCTGGATGTGCCCGCTTGGATCGAGGCGGGCAGTATCGACTGGGTCGTCGGGCAGGACGCCAATATCCTGGTCGATCCGGGTATTCAGACGCCGTGGTTGGCGCAGGCGGCGACAGCGGCCGGCGGTGTGGCTTATTATTGCCCGCCGCGTCGGATCTACGATGAGCGGGTGGAGCTGCCGAGTATTGAAATGTACCGCGCGCTGAGCCAGACGTTGGCCTGGCAGGGATACTCTGGCTTATATCTGGGTTATATGCCCTGGCCTTTTTCCGAGCGCGAATACCAGATCCTGCGAGAGGCCGCCTTTCCCGAAGTACATGTCCGCCGCGATAAACGCTATTTGTTGCAGCCGCGCGAAGGCGCGCCAGACGCACCGACGACGACCCCGGAGCGCGCGTTGCCGGAGCCGCTCGTCGAGGGCGAGACGGTTGCTTTTGACGTGTGGGTCGCCGATGATGTCGACGGTGCCCGCCGCGATGACGAAATGCGCGATGCGATGTTGACTTTGCGCTTCGCTTTCTTTTGTATCGAGGACGAGATCGAGATGCGTTTTAATGGCCGGGCGCTTTCTGGCGATGAGGTCGAGATCAGCGACGAGCGTGCGCTGACTATTCCGCTGAAGCTGGCCGGGAGTATGGCGGTGCAGGCCCCGTTGGGTTTTTCGGCGCATTGGCTTCGTTTTAGGCTGGCGCCGAAAGAGATTCAACGAGGGGCCAATCGGGTGGAGATCGTTGTCGTAACATTAGACTCACGGGCGGGTTTTGCTCGTAGTGTGAACGGAGCGGAAATACTGGTCCGTTATAAGGATTTTGTGCGACCAGAAGGCTTAGAACGGGAGCGGATCGCCCCGCCAGGAGGTTGAAATGAAAGTGTTGATTACGGGCACGAGCGGTTTTATCGGTCGGGCGCTGGCCGAGGATATGTCGGTAGAGCACGAAGTAGTCTGCCTGTCGCGCCAGCCGACCGAGGTAGCAGGGGTGACGTCGCTCGGCGGTGATTTTTCGCGGATGGAGGACTTGCAACAGCTGGATCGGTGGAATTTCGACGCGTTGGTGCATTTGGCCGCGGTGACCGGTGCCGGCACCGAAGCCGATTTGATGCGGGTTAATGTGATGGGGAGCTACGGTTTATTGCGCTACATGGCCGACCGGGGCTGCAAGAAATTTACCCTGGCTTCGTCGATTGCGGCGGTTGGCATGCAGTCGGTGCATTTCCGCCCGCTCGAACTGCCGATGTCGGACGAGCATCCGTGTTTGGACCGCGACGGTTACGGCTTCTCAAAATATATGATGGAGGAGACGACGCGCTATCTAGCGCGACAGAATGATAATTTGGACATCATCAATATCCGCTTGTCTTCGGTTTGGCCCGAGGATCGGGTGCCTGAGCCACGGCAACCGGGGCCGGTGGGCCAATGGGGAATGGGGGCGATCTCATGCATGTATTTGAGCGATGCGGTGCGGTGTTTTCGTCTGGCGGCGGAAAGTGCGCATAAGTCAGGGGTGCGGATTCTAAACGCTGTGGCGCCACAGGCTGCTGTGGCGTGTTCGGTGCCCGAGTTGATGCGGGTCTGGTACGGGGTGGATGCAGATGCGATTGATATGAGTCATTACGAACGGGTGGGGCATGAGCGGAATGCGGTGTATGATGTTTCGCGGATTGCGGCGGAGTTGGGGTTTGTGGCTGGGCGGAGCGTGTTGCCGGAGTAGGTGCTGTGGGGGTGAGCGCGGTGGGTATTTTTAAAGGCCTGGGGCGCTGTCGCGACCACTCCACCATCCACCCCCGGCCAGGCCCTTTTGCCCCGCATCCCCCCCCCTCGAAAATACCCACCGCGGCCACCCCCGCCGCTAGGTCAACACCTTAAGGGGCCCGAAACCCCAGGCGCTTTATAATGGTCTGCTAAAATTCATTGTTCTGTTTGGTCTATTTTTAGGATAAAATAAAATGAATCAACTCGTCGACAGAGAAGGCACAGTACTACGGGTGGGATCACTCGCGGATTGGGAGGTGAAAAGAGACCGGGCGTTGGCGGCGATGCAGGAGGTGATGGGGCCGTTGCCGGGGGAGGAGAAGCGGTGTGCGTTGGAAGTTGAGGTGGAGGAGGTGGTGGATTGTGGGAGCTATGTGCGGCAGTTGCTTTCCTATTCGGCGGAGCCCGGTGGGCGGGTGCCGGCGTTTTTGTTAGTTCCCAAAGGGGATGGTCCCTTTCCCGCGGTACTCTGCCCGCATCCGACGAGCAATACCGAGGGGCACAAGGTCGTTGTCGGACTCAGCGAAAAACCGAATCGCAGCTATGCCAGCGAATTGGCCGAACGCGGCTTTATTACCTTGGCGCCTTCATATCCTTTGCTGGCTAATTACCAGCCGGACTGGCGCGCGCTTGGTTATGAGAGCGCTACGATGAAGGCGATCTGGGACAATATGCGTGGCTTGGATTTACTGGAGGGGATGGATGGTGTGGCGGCGGGTGGTTTTGGCTCGATCGGACATTCGTTGGGTGGGCACAATTCGATTTATACGGCGGTGTTCGATCCGCGGATCAAGGCGGTGGTTTCCTGTTGCGGTTTTGATTCGTATCAAGACTACAAGGACGGGGATATTGATGGGTGGGCTTCCGATCGTTATATGCCGAAGCTTTTGCACTATGCGCTTGCGGACATCCCCTTTGATTTCCACGATATGGTGGCGGCGCTGGCCCCGCGCCCATTTTTGGCGGTGGCGCCTTTGCGCGATGCGAATTTCAAGTGGCAGAGCGTCGACCGGATCGCGGCGGCGGCGGCGCGGGTATTTGCGCTCTATGGGGCACAAGATGCGTTGGCGGTTGAGCATCCAGATTGCGAGCATGACTTCCCGGATGCGATGCGCGAGCTGTCTTATCAGTTATTCGAGCAACATTTGGGAATAGCGTAAAGCAGCTTTGAGCTATTTTGCCATGCGATGGCAGAATGGCCTTGGAATTACTTTTTTTCGGAGTGTCCTCGGCCTCGCCGTGCGGTGGAGAGGACACCGGGCGACAATCTGGAGTTGGCGGATCTGAAAATTGAGGTCGGACACTCATTTTCACCCGCTCGCCGCGCGTTGTTATCGCTTTACCGATCCGGCGACCGGCGGCCGCATGGTCTTTAGCGGCGATACCTTTTATCACCAGGGGCTACCGCTTTTCGCCAAAGACTGTGATGTATTGGTACACGAGGCCGCTGTATCGGCCGACGCGGAGATCCCAGATCTGATGCGTTCTCTGCACTCGCGGCCCCAGGATGCGGCGCAGGTGGCGTGGCTTTAAGGGGGTAACGGGGGTTAAACTTGGTCTTCGACCAATGCTCGGCTGTCAACATCCAAACGGCGGTAGTTGGGGATCTCGTATTGGTTGCCGTCGGCGTCGCGGATGAGTACCCGGCCTTGGGACAGCACGCGGATATCGCGGCGGCTGGAGCGGATCTCGAAGGTGCGGGGGCCGCGGTCGGTATCGACTTGCCAGCGGGGAATGTGGTGTTCTTCGGTGATGGCGTAGACGGCAGTGATTTGTGGGCGAAAGTAAGCGCGTGCGAGCGCGTCGGCGAGGGCGTTGCGGCTGTCGGGATCTAGTGCCGCGAGATCCTCGACAATACCTAATTCTTTTTCTTTACGGGTGCACAGAGCGATAAAACGGTCGCCGGCCGATATCGGGAAACAGCGCACGACCAGGATTCCGCGCTCGGGATCTCGGCCGGCGATTTCCAGCACCAAGTCGTCAAACTCGTCGTGATAGAGGCGCGCAGTTGTCGGGTCGAGCAGGTTTAGTTCGTCGGTCAGTTTGTAGGAATTTTCCATAATCACAGGATCACAAGGCTCGGATGCGGCTCATCTCGGTCTGCATATGCACCAGCCGGGCGTAGATGCCGTCGAGGGCGACCAACTCGTTATGCGTGCCCATTTCTTCGAGGCGGCCTTTCTCGATGATAAAGAGCCGGTCGGCGTTGCGCAGCGTTGAGAGGCGGTGGGCGATGGCGAACGTGGTGCGCCCCTTGACCAGGCGCGCGAGCGCTTCCTGGATCTGAGCCTCGGTTTCGGTGTCCATGCTGGCGGTGGCTTCGTCGAGGATCAGCACGCGCGGGTCACGCAAGATGGCACGGGCGATAGAGAGCCGTTGGCGTTCGCCGCCGGAAAGACGCACGGCGCGTTCGCCGACGATTGAGTCGTAGCCGTCGGGCAGGCCGCAAATAAAATCGTGCGCATTGGCGGCCATGGCGGCGGCGATGATTTCGTTTAGGGTGGCCTCGGGTTTGCCGTAGGCGATATTGTCGGCGACCGAGCCGTTGAAGAGGAAGGGCTCCTGGAGTACCACGCCGACCTGGTCGCGCAGACTGCGCAACTGGACCTCGCGGATATCGTGGCCGTCGACTAGGATGGAGCCCTCGTCGATCTCGTAGAAGCGGCAGATCAGGTTGATCAGCGTCGATTTGCCCGCGCCCGAATGACCGGCCAGACCGATCATCTCCCCCGGTTCGACGGTGAAACTGAGATTTTCTATCACTGGTGTGCCCGGTTCGTAGGCGAAACTCACATTGCGGAATTCGACGCGGCCATTTATTGACGGCAATTGCTTGGCGTCGGGTGCGTCGTCTACATCGGGCTGGCTGTCGAGCACCTCAAAGACACGCTCGGCTGAGGTGGCGGCGCGCTGGAAGCGGTGGTTGAGGCGGCAGAGGCTTTCGACGGGGCCGTAGAATTGCCACATATAACCGGTAAAGGCGACGAACTCGCCTAGGCTCATGCTCTGGCCGAGGACCTTGTTGCCGCCGACCCACCAGATGATCAGCGTGCCCAACGAGGTCAGGAAGGACATCAGCGGGCTGAAGAGGCTGCGGGTGCGGGCGGCGCGCAACTCGCCTTGCAGTAGGTCCTCGCTGCGGCTTTCGAATTTCTCTACCTCGCGGTGTTCTTGCGCGAAGGCTTTGACTACGCGCACGCCGGGAATCACGTCAGCCAAGAGCGCGCTAATCCCAGCCCAACGACGCCAAAGCGGCGTGTAGATGCGGTGCAGGCGTTTACCAAAGTGGATCGTCACCAGTACGATCAGGGGCGTTGGCAACAACACGTAGACGGCCAGGCCGGCATTGAGGTAGAATAGCAGTGAGCAGATAATGAGAATGGTTAAGATATTGCGGATGGTCTCTTGCAGGCCATCGCTGAGAAAATCCTGCAACCGGCCGACGTCGTGGGTGACACTGGCCATGATGCGGCCGGTATCGCGGTCGTTATAGAAATTGAGCGAAAGTCGGTGCAGGTGCCGGTAGACCTGGCGGCGCATATCGAAGGTGATTTGCTCGCCTAGACGGGCTAGGAGATAGGAGCGGACGGCGCCGAGGATATTGCGCGAGACATTGATCAGCAATAAGCCTAGAACTAGATAGGCGAGGGCACCGGAAGCCGACGTCGGCCCCAAGAGCGGTAGCGATATGGCATTGGATGCTCCGGTGGCGGCCGGGCTTAATACATTGTCGATCAAAGTCCGCAAGAGCAGCGGTGGCGTCAGGCCAATAAAAGTGCCTATGAGCAGGATTGCCAGACTGGTGACGGCCAAGGGCCAGTAGGGCAGCGAGTAGGCGAGGAAGCGATTGAGTAGTTTGCTGCTTTCGAGGCAGCTCGGGCAGACGCCCATACGGCGGGGGATGACCTGGCCGCAATGTTCGCAACGGCGTTTCAGATAGGCGCGGTCGAGACGGCCGCGCAGGATTTTTTTGTCGTCGTCTATCGGCTGGGCTTGGCGGATGAGTTTTTCTAACGCTTCCGGCAGCGGGGCGAATTTCGCGTTGAGGGTCTTGGAGAACAGAGCGATGGTCTGGCCGGTGGTTTGCGTGCGGGCCTTGAGCGCGCCGCTGCCGTAAAGATCCTGGATTTCGAGGCTTTCGATTTCGGCCAGGGCCAAGTTGACGATATCCGGCGGGCCACCGCCGTCGGGGCTGAAAGCGAGCAGGCGTTGGTCGGTGGCCAGGAGCCAAGCGGGGCCGTAGAGGCCGTCGAGTTTGATATCGGTGGTGATGGAGAGGCGGATTGTTTCTTCTGGAGGGAGCAGGGCTAGGGCTTCGGCGGGGAGGTCCGTAGCCAAAGGGAGGATGGGGTCTGTATCTGTATTTGCTTCTGACATGGGGGCTAGTCTAGATCGAAAGGTGACACTCGACAAGGTGTGGGTAGCGCTCGCTACGTGTCGGGGGGCTGCTTTCAGGTGGCTAGGCCCTTTCAGCGTACGGGAGGGCGCAGCGGTGGTGTGGCAGAGCTACCTTCACGGGAAATGGGCGTGGGGCAATATACTTCAACCGTAAGGCCTTAAGGATGTTTTGCCCAGCGGCAGACCCTCGACCCTCCGCTGGCCTGATAGGGAATGGCCAACTATAATACTTCGTAGAAAACTAAAAAAATTGACAGCAGGGAGAATATTGCTGATCTATTGGGAATATGAGGAGCTAAGTTATGGAATACAACGAAGAACAGCATGCGCATTTTACGGAACACGGTTATGTGCGGCTCGGCAAAGTGCTCGATGGCGCGGGATTGGCTGAATTACAACGGCGCATTGACGCGATTATGCTCGGTGAGTTTTCTTATCCAGAGATGGATTTTCAACTCGACGGAGGCGATGCTGATTATGCGAAAATGCCCACGGTTACACCGGGCCACAAAGGGGCGACCTTACAGTATCGCAAGATCATGGGCTTGGAACGGGATCCCGTTTTTCTCGGTTATATGCAACATCCTTTTTTTCGCCAGCTTACTCAGCGCCTCATCGGCGAAGACGTGTCGATTTTCCGTGCGATGTTTATGAACAAGCCAGCCGAGCGGGGAACCGTGCTGCCCTGGCACCAAGATGTCGGGGTGGGCTGGGGCGTGGATAACAATCCGACGGCGACGGTGTGGACGGCGCTCGATCCAGCGGTGGTTGCAACGGGCTGTATGCAGGTCGTGCCCGGCAGCCATAAACACGGCGTGATTAGCGAGCGGCACTTTCCTGCGGAGGAACAGTTGGCCGAATGCGCGCCGCCCGGATTGGAAATCGACCTCGAAGCAGAAGCGGGCGAGGCGATCCTGCTCAATAACTTGATGTTGCACCGCTCGGGGGTGAATTCGACGGAACAGTCGCGGCGGGCTTTTAGCATTGCCTATATGGACGGCGCGTCGCGTTCAACGCGCACGGGTGAGGGGTATCCGATGATCTTTGGGGACGGGGCGTTGGTGCCGGCTCTTAGCTAGACCATTGCTCTGAAGAGAGCGTATAACGTGCGACGGCCTCTTCATCCAACTCGACGCCTAGGCCGGGCCCTTCGGGCACGATGGCATAGCCGTCTTTGACTAGTGGCTCACTGAGCAAACTGTGCTCGTGCACGAAATTGCCGCAGAGATCGGAGCCGAAGGTGCAGTTGCCCACGGCGGCCGAGGCGTGCAGGCGGAAGGCGTCGAAGATGCCGAGGTCAACATTGGAGGCTTGCCAGACGGGGATGTCGGCGCTTGCCGCGACGCGCGCCATATCGAGGAAATTCCAGTCTGAAGGCGCGATGTTAAAGGCGTCGACGGCCTCGAGGTGCACCGCGTCAACTATTTGGCGCACGTTTTGGAAGTGTGGGGCGACGAGCACACTGGTTGCACCTTTGAGGCGGCGGTATTCGTTTAGGTCGGTTTTGGGGAAGGGATCTTCGAAGACCACGTCGAGCCCGTCAAGGCGGCGGGCTAGATCAAGCGAGTTCTCGAGATTGTAGAAGCGCTCGTTGGGATCGAGAATGATCCTCATATCGGGTGCTATTTCCAGCGCGGCGCGCACTCGGTCCTCCATATTGGCGTCTTCCCATCTGCACTTCATCTTGATCCCGTGAAACCCCAGTGCTTTGGCGCGTTTGGCCGCTGCCGCCGTATCCTCGGCGCTCATGCGCGAAATCCAATAATCCACCAATACTTTGTCTTGTAGCCGGCCGCCGAAGATGCGGCACAGGGGCCAGTCTATCGCCTTGCCGATCAGGTCCAATAGGGCGATTTGCCAACCGCCGCCGCCCAAGGTTCGTGGTTCGAAGGATTGCAGATCTTGGCCAATGAGATCGGGCGGGGTCTCTTCGCGATCGTAAAAATAAGGGCCGCTCATACCGATACCGGTCAGGCCGGCGTCGGTGCGGATCCGCATGATGTCCTGGCGGCGCTCGGACAGCGAGGTGGGGTAGCCGGGCGCCGGCTCGTCGTATTCGCCTTCGGGCAGGATGCCTGGCAGGAAGGGTACGCAGCAGACGACGCGTTCGAGCTGGGTGATCTTCATGGTGGGTTAACTCCTAGTGCAGCGCCTGGTAGAGCTTGCGCTGATAGCTGGTGACCAACTCGTCCTCACGGCCTAGAAGATGGAAGACGGCGACCATCGCTTCTTTGGATTTTTCGTGGTTCGGTTTTTTCTCGATAATCTGCAACCATTCCTGCAGGGCGGTCTCGTAGTCGTTTTCGATTGCGGCGCAGCAGGCGAAATTATAGCGGACTTCCTGGTCGGCGGGCTCGGCGAGCATCTGTTGCGCGCAGGCGGCGCGGCCGCCTGCCTGATGGCATTTTTGCGCGAACTCGATCTGGGATAATAGCGCTTGCGCCTGCTGGTATTCGGGCGCGACCTGTTCGATGAGATTGACCAACTCTTGCACCGTCTCGGCATTGCCCTGCATTAGGTGGAGTTTGGCCAGGCCGAGTAGAGCGGCGCCGTCGTTGGGCGTATCTTCGAGCACTTTTTCATACTGGCGGGCGGCGCCGGCCAAGTCGCCCGAGGCGGCGAGGTCTTCGGCCTGGTAGGCGGCGGCTTCGGCTTCGGGCACCGGGGCGTCGCCGACTAGCGGCCGGAGAATGGCGTCGATCTGGTCTTTGGGCAAGGCGCCGGTGAATTCCTGCGCCAATTGGCCGTCTTTGACGATCTTGACCGCCGGGATGCCCTGGACCTTGAAGGCCGCGGCGAGTTGTTGATTGTCGTCGACGTTGATCTTGGCTAGGGCGATGCCGGGGCCAAGTTCGCTGACGACTTCTTCGAGCACGGGGCCGAGGGTTTTACAGGGCCCGCACCAGGGGGCCCAGAAATCGACGACGATGACGCGTTCGCTGGAGCCTTTGATGACGAGTTCTTCGAAGTTGGTCTCGTCGACGTCGAATACTTGTGGTTGGGGTTGGATATCCATGGTCTTTTTCCTGTGTTGTAAGGTGTCGTATGTAAATAATATCGGATGAAAATTTATTGTGCGCGACCCCGGCCCGCGACTTCCCATTCTTCGACGACCTCGCCGTTGCGGATGGCGAAGAGGCGGTCGTGCAGGTTGGTGGTCATGCCGCCGTGCAAGGGGATGAAGCAGAGGGTTTCGCCGACGGTGAATTTGTGCTCGGAGGCCGTAATGTCCAGGTGGCCGTGTTCGACCGACATGCCTTTGAAAAAGACCTCCGGATGTTCGAGGCAATAGCCGTGCGGCATGGGCGGGTAGCTGGTGAAGGCTTTCATACCGGCATCGACGATGGTCTGGCCGGGTTTCGAGACGCTGACGACGGTGACGAGCATGCGCAAGGGGCAGCGGCTGGGGTCGAGGTCTTCGCGTTTGCCCACGCGGGTCATGCCTTCGTAGGCGTAGGAGCCTATGCGCGTCTCGGTGCAGCCTAGCGATTTGGATATTTTTTCGGAGCCGGTGCCGCCGCCGCTGATCATGTGCAGGGGCAGGCCGGCTTGTTGGGCTAGGGCGCGGACTTCGTCGAGGTAGGGGCGTGCCAGTTCGCTGCTGGGATAGGTCATGACGCCGGTGAACTCCAGTCCCGGCAAGCGATCTATTTCCTGCGCCAAGGCGAGCGTGTCTGTGGGCGATTGTGTGCCGACGCGACCACCGCCGGTATCCATTTCGACGATGACGCGGATGTTACAGCCGGCCTCGGTGGCGGCTTGCGACAAGCCGGTGACGGTGGCGGAGGAATCGGCGGCGACCGTGATGGTACTCTGGCCGCTTTGGATCAGATGGGTCAGGCGCGCGAGCTTGGCCTGGCCAACGATATTGTACGGGATCAGAATATCTTCGATGCCCCCGGCGGCCATCGCTTCGGCCTCGCCGAGTTTCTGACTGACAATACCGATGGCGCCGGCGGCAACCTGCTTGCGGGCGATAGCGGGTGTCTTGTGGGTTTTGGTGTGCACGCGGAGGGGGATTTCGAGCTGGTTACAGGCGCTTTGCAGATCGTCGATATTCTTTTCCAGCACGTCGAGATCGACGCAAAGGGCGGGGGTGTCGAGTTCAGTGAAGTGCATGGGCTCAGGTCCTTCCGGTAAAGAGATCCATATACTGCGCGGCGGTCTGCTGCCAGGTGTATTCGCGCTCGATATAGGCGCGGCTGCGGCGACCTTCCTCGGCTTGCTGTGTGGGGCTCATGGCAAGGAAGTTGTGGATCTGGTCGGCGAAAGCGGAGTAGTCCTCTGGCTCGATCAGGTAACCGCCTTCGCGCACGCTTTCGGGCAGCGCGTCGACGGCGAAGGCGACGACGGGTGTGCCGGCGTACATGCATTCGAGCTGAGTCTGGCCGAAGCCCTCGACATCGCCGGGCACGCGGATATTGGGCATCAGAAAGAGATTGCAACAGGCGCGCAGCATGGCCAATTCGTCGTCGGGTATGGGGCCGAGCAGGGTGACGCGGTCTTCTAGGCCCAACTCGCGGCGTCGCGTCGCGATGCGGTCGGTTTCACGATTTCGGCCGCCGCCAATAAAGAGGTGGATATCCTCATCTAAAAGAGGCATGCCTTTTTCGAGGAATTCGACCATACCCTTGCGCCGGACCTGGCGGCCGAAGAACAGCAGAACGCGGTCCTGCCCGAAGCGCAGTCCGTGTTTTTCTTCGAAGCGCGCTTGTACTGGAGCTCGTTCATCTTCGCTTAATACGCGCGGTTCGACGCCGAGGTAAATCGTTTCGATTTTAGTTTCGGGCACGCCGGCGTCGGCGACGATTTGGCGGCTGTTCTGGCTGATGACGACGACCTTTTCGCAGGCGCGGGCGCCGGCGTGCATCAGCGCGCGGGCGATCGGATTCTTATAGGTCATCTCCAGGCCGTAGACGGTGAGGATAAAGCGCGCCGGGCCGAGCGGGCGCAGTAGGGGGGCGACAGACCCGGCGACCCCGTCGGCGAAGTAGACGGCATCGACACGGCGGAAAAGCACCGCCCAGAAGGCGACCCAGAAGCAATAGGGGATAAACCAGGCCAGATGTATAAGCGATCGGTGCCCGTTGGCGAGGAGGCGAACCTGGGCCTGGTTTTCGAGTCGAGTGTGCAGCTCGTAGCAGTGGGTCTCGATGCCGCCGATATGGGGCGGGTAGCGGCGGGCGAGGAAGAGGATGCGGGTGGGTTTGGCCATAGGTTCTTGTTGGATTGGGTGGTGGGCAGACTGGAGTAATTTGCACTTCTTGCCCGAAGAGCGCCACTGGTAAATAGAAAAGCCGGCCATCGCCTGGGTGGGCGACGGCCGGCTTTTTGTTGGTGCTTGAAGCTCAGATCTGACCGCCGATATTAGGCCAGGTCGAAGCGATCGAGGTTCATGACTTTGTTCCACGCAGCGACGAAGTCGCGCACGAAGCTCTGCTGCGCGTCGTCGCAGGCGTAGGCTTCGGCGATGGCCCGCAATTGCGAATTTGACCCGAAAAGGAGATCGACGGCGGTGCCGGTCCACTTGACCTCGTCGGTGGCGCGGTCGCGCCCCTCAAACACGTCTTCGGCGGCGGACGTTGCCTTCCACTCCGTGCTCATGTCGAGCAGGTTCACGAAGAAGTCGTTCGTCAGTGTCTCGGCCTTGTCGGTGAAGGCGCCGAATCCGGACTGTCCGGTGTTGGCATTCAGCGCGCGCATGCCGCCGACGAGCACCGTCATCTCAGGCGCGGATAGTGTCAGCCGGTGCGCCTGCTCCACCAGCAGCTGTTCCGGCCGGTCGACCTGATCCTTGGCGAGGTAGTTGCGGAACCCGTCTGCCTTTGGCTCGAGCACAGCGAAGGAGTCCGCGTCGGTCTGATCCTCGGACGCGTCAGTACGGCCGGGCGAGAAAGGAACCTGCACGTCGTGGCCGGCGTCCTTCGCCGCCTTCTCGACGGCGGCGCACCCGCCCAGTACGATCACGTCGGCCAAAGATACCGTCGTGCCCGAGCGGTTGAAGTCCGCCTGTACCTTCTCAAGCGCTTGCAGCGCCTTGCTGAGCTCGGCGGGGTTGTTGGCCGCCCAGTCCTTTTGCGGCGCCAGGCGAATACGCGCGCCGTTGGCCCCGCCGCGCTTGTCGGTGCCGCGGAAGGTCGCCGCCGAGGCCCAGGCGGTCGAGGCTAGCTGGGAGACGGACAGACCGCTGGCGAGGATTTTCTCCTTGAGGCCGGCGATATCCGCATCGTCGATCGACGGCTGATCGCCGGCCGGCACGGGGTCCTGCCAGACCAGCTCCTCGGACGGAACTTCCGAACCGAGATAGCGCGCGAGCGGTCCCATGTCGCGGTGCGTCAGCTTGAACCAAGCCCGGGCGAAGGCATCGGCGAACTGGTCCGGATTCTCGAGGAAGCGCCGCGAGATCTTCTCGTAGGCCGGGTCTTCGCGCAGCGCGAGGTCGGTGGTGAGCATGATGGGAAGGTGCTTCTTTGACGGATCGTGCGCATCCGGCACGGTGGCCGCGGCTGAATCGGTCGGAACCCACTGCTGCGCGCCGGCGGGGCTCTTGGTCAGCTCCCAGTCGTATTTGAACATCGTCTCGAAGAAACTGTTGTCCCATTGGATCGGGGTCGGGGTCCAGGCGCCTTCCAACCCACTGGTGATGGTGTCGCCGCCTTTGCCGCTTCCGTGGCTGTTCTTCCAGCCAAAGCCCTGCTGCTCCAGGCTGGCGCCCTCGGGCTCGGGGCCGACATTGGCCGCATCGCCGGCGCCATGAGCTTTGCCGAAGGTATGTCCACCAGCGATCAGGGCCACCGTCTCCTCGTCGTTCATGGCCATGCGGGCGAAGGTCTCGCGAATATCACGGGCGGCCTTCAAGGGGGCCGGTTCGCCGTTGGGTCCCTCGGGATTGACGTAGATCAGGCCCATCTGCACTGCGCCGAGGGGATTGTCGAGCTCGCGGTCGCCTTTGTAGCGTTCGTCGCCGAGCCACTCGCCCTCGATGCCCCAGTTGACGTCCTCTTCTGGCTCCCAGACGTCTTCGCGGCCGCCGGCGAAGCCGAAGGTCTCGAAGCCCATCGACTCCAGGGCGACATTGCCGGTGAGGACCATCAGATCGGCCCACGATAGTTTGCGGCCGTACTGCTGTTTCACCGGCCAGAGCAGCCGGCGCGCCTTGTCGAGGTTGCCGTTATCGGGCCAACTGTTGAGGGGCGCGAAGCGCAGCTGACCGGCGCCTGCGCCGCCGCGGCCGTCGCCGATGCGATATGTGCCGGCGGCATGCCACGTCATGCGGATGAAAAACGGGCCGTAGTGACCATAATCGGCCGGCCACCAGTCCTGCGAATCCGTCATGACCTGCTCGATGTCCTTTTTTACCGCGGCGAGATCGAGGCTCTTGAATTCCTCGGCATAATCAAATTCCCCACCCATCGGATCGGCCGAGGGAGGATTCTGATGGAGGATCTTCAGATTCAGCTGATTCGGCCACCAGTCCTTGTTCGACCGGTCACTCATCGACGTATTGGCGCCCGAGAACGGACACTTGCCTGTGCTGTCGTTTTGTTCAGTCATAACTACTCCTTGCAATTAGTAAGTGATGTAGTGAATTAAGGTAAACTGCTATATTTTATAGTTGCGTTGAGCGGCGCCAGCCGGAGTTTTTGGCGGCGGCAGTCGGCGCAGTAGCCGACGAATTCGACATTGACATGCACGACTTCGAAAGCCTTCGGCGTCCCTTGCGGCATGGCGTCGTGGGGGGCATCCCAGACGCCGTCGCAGCCGATGCAGCGGCAATGCGCGTGGTCTTTGACGGCGGCGTCGTAGCGGGCCGAGGAGGCCCCGCGCTGGATGCGGTTGACCAGCCCGACGTCGACGAGCGAGTCGACCGCCTTGTAGATGGTCGCCAGGCTTATATTGGGTAGCCGGTGGCGGACCGAGAGGTGGATCGTCTCGGCGGTAGGGTGCGCGTCTGTCGACAGCAAATACTGGTAAACCGCGGTGCGTTGTTTGGTCACGCGATAGCCGGCGTTGCGCAAGCGGGTTTCAACGGTCTGTGTCATCATAATGCAAGATCTCTCTATCATCCGATTTGGCAATAGAGGATATCGGCTTGCCGATTCCTTGTCAAGAATGATTCTTAATAATACCAATTGCGATATGCGTTTTATGTAGATGAGCCAGATTTGAGCGCCTTGCAGCACGCTGGTCACCTGCCTATTTTGAGCCGGGCTGGGATTTAATGCACCTTTAGCTCGAGGACGAAAAGATGAGGATAGGACTTATTTTACAACCATTTACGGATGAAAATATGCGTTTGGCGGCGCAATTGGGTGCCACGGAGGTGGTGACCCACATGCCCGCCGGTGACTACGCCGATCTGGCTTTGCTCAAAAGCCGGGTGGGGGACATGGGCTTAGAGCTCAATGTGCTAGAAGGACTGGTTCCGATGAACGAGGCAGTGATGGGCACCGCAGGGCGCGATGCCGAGATTGAGGCGTTCAAACGGGGTCTCGATAAGATGGGGGCTGCTGGCATTTCCACGCTTTGTTACAACTTTATGTGGTGGACGCCGGGGCTGGGCGTGGTGCGTACCTCGATGACGACGCGCGATCGCGGTGGGGCTTGGGTAAGCAGTTTTGACGCCGAGCAGATCGCGGATGCGCCGCCGGTGGAGGGGGCGATTGCCGATGACGAACGGATGTGGGAGCATCTCGAATATTTTCTCAAACGCGTGGTACCCGCAGCAGAGAGTGCCGGGGTTAAGCTGGCGATGCACCCGGACGATCCGCCGGTCTCGCTTAGGGGCCAGGCGCGTATTATGCGCACTGTCGAAAATTTCGACCGCTTGTTGCAAGTGGTCGAAAGCCCCTGCAATGGTATCACGTTCTGTCAGGGGTGTTTTTCGGAGATGGGTACGGATATTCCCGAGACGATCCGGCACTTCGGCGACAAAATCCACTTTGTGCACTTTCGCGACGTGGCAGGGACGGTGCCGAATTTCAGGGAGACTTTCCACGACAATGGCAAGACCGATATGCATACGGCGATGGCGGCGTATCGGGATATTGGCTACGAGGGGGTGATGCGGCCGGATCACGCGCCTTTTTTAGAGGGCGCGGGAGATGAAGGAGATCCGTCGGGGTATACGATGTTGGGGAAGGTTTTTGCGGTGGGGTATATGCGGGGGTTGATTGAGTCTGTGATGAAGGAGCAGAAAAAATAGCGTGCTGAAAGACTGTGTCTTGCGCGGCTGGTAAGTAAGGAGAAATAGTGGCTGAGGGGGTGCGTCTCACGCTGCGAGTTTGCGGGCGCGAGCTTCGGGGATTGTGGCTTGAAAAATATCCTGCGCGACCACTCCCGCCGCCGCTTCCAACTAAGGTTTAATGAGGAGTCGGCCAGGATTGTCTTGCGTGACTTCGCCTATCAGGGCGGCGGCAGCTACGCCGTTTTGTTGGAGTTTTTCGAGTAGGGTGTCGGCGTCATCGGCGGCGACGGCGATCAAAAGGCCGCCGGAGGTTTGCGCGTCGAAGAGCAGGTTAGCGCGGGCGTCGTCGACGCCATCGGCGATAGTCACCTTGGGCCCGAGAAAGATTTGGTTGTCGCGGGAGCCGCCGCCGAGGCCTTTGGCGGCGAGATCCAGACTGTGGGCCAAGGTTGGGATTTGGGCTGCGTGAAAGGTCAGGCCCGCTTGGCTGCCTTCGGCCATTTCGGCGGCGTGCCCCAATAGGCCGAAACCGCTGACATCAGTACAAGCGTGCACCGCGAAATCGGGCAAGACTTCAGCGGCGGCTTTGTTTAGCGTAGTCATTGATTCGACCGCTTCCGCCAGATCTGTTTCGGTCAGCTGATCGGCTTTGAAGGCGTTGGCGATTAGGCCGGTACCCAGTTTTTTTGTTAAGATCAGGCGGTCACCGGGGCGGGCGCCGGCGTTGGTGTAGATGCGATCGGGATGGATCATACCGGTGATGGCGAGACCGTATTTGAGCTCCGGGTCTTGCACGGTGTGGCCGCCGACGAGGGTGCAGTCGGCCTCGTCGACCTTGGACTGGCCGCCCAAAAGGATCTGGTTGAGCACCTCTGGCTCGAGTTCGCCGGCGGGAAAACCGGCGATATTGAGCGCGGTGAGCGGTTGGCCGCCCATGGCATATACGTCGCTGAGCGCATTGGCGGCGGCGATAGCCCCGAAGGTATACGGATCGTCGACGATGGGCGTGAAGAAGTCGACGGTCTGCACCAGGGCCTGGCTCTCGCTGATGCGATAGACGCCGGCGTCGTCGGCGAGGTTGAAACCGACTAGCAGATTGGGGTCTTGGGCCTCCGGCAGACCTGCCAGAACGCGCTCCAATTCATCGGGGCGCAATTTGGAGGCTCAGCCACCGCATGCGACCATCTGCGTCAGGCGCTTTGTCGTTTTATGAGTAAATACTTTTTTTGTTTCGTTCATAGGATATGTTAAATCTAAGGATGTGAGGTTTTAGGGCAATGTATAGAGGAGAGATCATATGCGTATCGCTGTAGCAGGTATTATCCACGAGTCGAATTCCTTTTATTCGCAGCCGACGGAATTGAGTGATTTTTCGGTTCATGAAGGCCCGGAGCTTATTGATTATTATCGACAGACTTTCCACGAGATCGCCGGTTATATCGCCGGGGCTGAGCAATTTGATTTTGAACTCTATCCGACCCTAGCCGCGGGGGCGACTCCGGCCGGGCCAGTGACGGCCGAGGCTTTCGAGCATTTTGTCGGTAAGATTATCGAGCAGCTCAAGGCCGCACCCAAGCTCGACGGGATATTGTTGGCCTTGCACGGGGCGATGGTCGCTGAGGGGTTCCCGCAGGCCGACGGAGAGGTCGCGCGGCGGGTGCGCGCGGCGATGGGCGATTTGCCGATCGCCATTACCCACGATTACCACGCCAACGTGCCGCAGCAATTGATCGACGCGGCGGATATCCTGATCATCTACAAGACCAATCCGCATATCGACCAGCCCGAGCGCGGTTTGCAGGCGGCGGAGATTTTGGCGCGGCAGATTCGCGGCGAGGTCAAGCCCAAGATGGCGCTGGTCAAACCCGAAGTGCTCTTCAATATTTATTTCCACAATACCAGCGTGGCGCCGATGCAGTCTCTGATGCAGGCGGCGATCGATTTGGAGTCGGCGGAGGGCATTCTCGGATGCAGCGTTGCCGGGGGGTATCAGTACGCCGATGTGCCCTATATGGGGCCGTCGATTGTGGTGATCGCGGACGGCGATGAAGCATTGGCGCAACGCGAAGCCGAGCGCCTAGGTGAGGCGATGTGGGCTATTCGCGAACAATTGAAGCCGGTGGTGCCCAATCCGGCCGAGGCGGTGCGCTTGGCGATGGAGAGCGAGGAAGCGCCGGTGTGTCTGCTCGATTTTGGCGATAATATCGGCGGTGGTTCGTCGGGCGATTCGACCTTCGTGCTGGAACAGTTACTCAAGCAAGGCGCCGATGGTTGGGTCGTTTCGATCTGGGACGCGGAAAGCGCGCAGGCGTGTTTCGCGGCGGGGATCGGGGGGCAGGTAGCGCTCAACGTGGGCGGTAAGACGGACGATATGCACGGACCAGTCTTGGATGTTTCCGGGCGGGTGCGCACGTTGCACGACGGATCGTACGAGGAGCACGAACGCCGCCATGGCGGCGGGCGCTATTTTAGTCAGGGACCGACGGCGGTCATCGAAGTCGGAGCCGAAGGGCACAAGGGACTATTGCTGGTCAATAGCGAGCGCGCCTACCCCAATAGCATCCACCAGATCACCTGCGCCGGGATTCAACCTGAACAGCAGAAGATTCTAGTGGCCAAAGGGGCGGTGGCGCCGCGGGCGGCGTATGAGCCGGTGTGCGCGCGTTTGATCGAAGTGGCTTCGGGTGGGGCGACGGCGATTGACCGGAGCTCTGATGAATATCAGTTGGCGCGCAAGACGCTCTATGAGTGGCGTTGATACGGGTTTAGGATCTGTTTGAGGACGGTTTATAAGCGCTATATATTTGCGCCGACTAATTCGCCGTATTTAGCGCGAAAGGCAGGCATGGGTCTATAGTACGACCGCTGAATTTACATGAAATCACACTAGGAGAATGGCAATGGCACTACGCATAGGTTTGATTGGCGCAGGCGGCAATACCCGCCTGCAGCATATCCCTGGTTTCCAGGGCATCGACGGGGTTGAGATCTCCGCCGTCTGCAACCGCTCGCGCGAATCGGGCCAGAAAGTCGCCGACGAATACGGCATCCCACAGGTTTTCGACAAATGGGAAGATCTGGTGCAAAGCGATGAGGTCGACGCGATCTGCATCGGTACCTGGCCTTATATGCATTGTCCGATGACGCTGGCGGGGCTAGCGGCGGGTAAACACGTGCTGACTGAGGCGCGCATGTGCATGAACCTCGCCGAGGCGCGGCAGATGCACGCGGCCGCGGAAAAAAGCGATAAGGTGGCGATGATCGTGCCGGCGCCCTTTTATCTGTTGGCCGAGCCGATTTTGCTCGATAAGTTGCAGAGCGGTTTTTTTGGCGATCTATTGGAGGTCCACGTCAACGGGCTATCGGGTGGCTACGACCCGGACGCCCCCTTGCACTGGCGCCAGCGCAGGGAGTTGTCGGGGCAGAATATCATGGCGACGGGCATTTTCAACGAGACGGTGCGCCGCTACGCCGGCCACGAAAAGTCGATTATGGCCCACGGAAAGATTTTTACGGGCGAGCGAGTCGACGCGGCGAACGGACAAAAGGCACCAGCCGACGTGTTCGAGAGCTTGGGCGTGATTGCCGAGTTGGAGAGCGGGGCTACGGCCGTTTATCACGTGAGCAGCGTAGCGAAATTGGGGCCGGCGTTTGCTTTTTCGTTTTATGGGACCAAGGGATCTTTCAAGATGGAAGGGGGGAATGCGCTCTCCCCCGGTGGGGTGTGGATCGCCGGAGAAGGCGATACCGAGTATCAACCCCTCGAATTAGCGGAGCATCCGCGCAATGGTTGGCAGGTGGAGGAGGATTTTGTCGCCGCGATCCGCGACGGCCGTTGCGTGACTCACACCAGTATTGCCGACGGGGTCAAATACATGGAATTTACCGAGGCGGTACAGGTCAGTATCGCCGAGGGGCGACGAGTGGATTTGCCGCTTGATTAGATGTGTTTTTGTATAGGTTGCAAGCGGCTGGGGCTCGAGCTCCAGCCGCTTTTTTTGTTCTTGTATGCTAGGCTACCGTACCGGCGGGGGGGTGGCTGCAGGTTGTTTTTTGGAGGTGGGGTGGGGAAAAGGGCCTGGCAGGGTTTGTGAGAGGGCGTGGGTGCGACGGCCCTCCGAGGAGCGCCAGCCCGGGGGGCCAATCCCGCAGCCCTCTCCTTCTCCTCCCCTCTCTCCTGCCCACAACAGGCCTATTCTGCAATCTCCATCGTACTCCCCCTCAATGCTCGTCGATTAATCCTCCACAATGCCGGCAGCGCGGCGGATTCTCCTCGTTGTCGCTCTCGCGGCGCTTTTCCAATTCTTCCGCGAAACTCGCCCCTAAAAGACCCGCCGGTAGCGCGAACATGCCGATGCCCAGGATGGCGATGATCGCGGCGATGGTCTGCCCTAGTGGGGTAATGGGAAAGGCATCGCCGTAGCCGACTGTGGTCAGGGTGACGATGCTCCACCACATGGTGGTGGGGATACTGGCGAAGACCTCGGGTTGGTCGTCGTGCTCGGCGAAGTACATCAGCGAAGAGGAGATGACCAGCAGAGTTAGTAGCACGAAGAGGATGCTGATAAGCTCTTCTTTGCGTTCGGCGACGACCTGGCCGAGCAGGCGTAAGGCACGGGAGTAGCGCGCGAGCTTGATGACGCGAAAGATGCGCAGGATGCGGATTACCCGGATAAAACGCATATCTGCGCCGAACAGCGGCAGGAAGAAGGGCAAGATGGCCAGGAGGTCGACAAGGGCTATCGGTGTGAAGATAAATCGGATGCGTCCGGTGACGGGGTGCGCGAATCGCGGCTCGGCGGTAATCGTCCAGAGCCGCACGGTGTATTCCACGGTGAACAGGACGAGCGAGAAGTCTTCGAAGGCCTCGAAGGCGGCGCGGTTGTAATTGTAGATGGGTTCGACGGTTTCGAGAATCAGCGCGACGATATTCAAAAAGATCAGGGTGATGAGCCCGATATCGACGATGCGCCCCGGCTCGTAGCGGGGCTCTATCAAGTGGTAGATGCGTTCTTTACTGATCATTATTCTACTCCCACTCGGCGAAAATTTCTTCGGCCAGGCCGAAAGAGGTGGTCATGCCGGCGCCGCCGACGCCGTTGACGATTTTTACGCCGGGTGCCGGTTCGGCGATAAAGTCGGCCCGGTCTGGGTGTTTGGCGTAGACGCCGTGCCAGCGCTGGGCGATCCGCAGTTCGGGCATGGCGAGGAAGGTCTGGAGGTATTCTAGGATCAACCGATCGATCTCGGTTTTGTCGAAGGGGTCGACAAGCAAGCCGTATTCGTGCGAGTCGCCGATGATGACTTCGCCGAGACCGTTTTGCGAGGCCATGACATGGATACCCCAGGCATCGAATTCCGGCCGCTCGGCGGCGATCCGCCGCGCATAGGCGGCCTGTGTTTTGCAATGCGCGAAGGCGGCGTAGTGGCGTAGGATGAGTCCGGCGGTGAGCATGGGGCGGAGTGCCAGCTCGAAGGTTGCGGTGCGGTGCGCATCATCTGCAGCTTGCAGCGGGTCAGGCCACTTGTCGCGAAGGTTTCTGGATAGAGTGATTCGAAATCGGTGCCGCTGCAGACGAGGGCGCGGTCGACAGTCCAGGTTTCACTCGGGGTGTCGATCCTCGGTAGGTCGACGCGGTGCACGGGGGTCGAGAAGCGGAGGCTGACGTTGTATTCGCGTTCGAGATAGCCGGGCAAGGCGGCAATGGCTTGCCGGGGGTCGACACAGACTTCGCTGGCGCTCCAGAGACCGCCTTTGAGATTTTTCTCCTGTACGGCTTGACTGCGAGCGTGTACGCCGGCCACGTCGAGCAGTTGGACATCGTAGCCGAGGTCCGGGGCCAGGGCGGCGAATTCGGTTAATATTGCGAATTCGTCGTCGGCGTAGGCTAGATGGAGTGAACCGGTGGCCGCCAACCAGAAATCGGCTTTGGGCGCGAGGTCGAGCCAGGTTTGGCGTGATTTGAGGGCGCGTTGGTGGATCGCGCCCGGCGCTTGGCCGATGGGCCAGATCATGCCGAAGTTGCGCACGGAGGCGCCTTGTGCTCGCGGGGCGCGTTCGAATAAGACGACGCGGTAACCGCGTTTGGCCGCGGTTAGGGCGTGGGCTAGGCCGACGATGCCGGCGCCGATGATGGCGATATCTGCCTTGTTTTCGCGCATTGGAGTTACTGACGGTCCGTTTAGGGTATTCCCCTTCGCTCATTCTCGCCGACCACTCCTGGTCGGGGCCGAGGTGTAATCCTCAGATTCGACTGCCTGTGAAATCTGAGATTACAATCCGCTCAGGGGACTCTCCCTAAATGGACCTCGGCGGTGGTGAATGATGCGGTTGGGGCGCATTCGCTTTTTGAGAAAATATTCTATACCAAGGGAAATGGATGTTGTGGATTCTCATGGCTGAGAGAAAAGAGAAGAAGACGGAGGGGGGTGTTTATAGATTGGGATTGATGGCTACGCGGAAGTGTTGGCGAGTTTCGGCCAGGGCAATGGCTCGGTCGAGCTCGGCGAGCGGCAAGGGTTCGCTGACTAGCGATAGGTATGGATAGCGGTCGACGGTTCGGGTCAGGAAGGCGAGTGCCTCGTCGAGATGGTGCGGGCTGTAGTTGTGTACGCCACGGATGGTTAGGCATTTGCGGATGATTTGTTCGCCGGTTAGTGTCAATTTTGTGTCGGGGTGGACCATGCCGACGAAGATATAATGGCCGCCCGGACGTAGCGCGGCGATACCTGGTGGAATCAATGCAGAAACGCCGGCGACCTCGAAGACGGCGTCGAGGTCGGTTGGCTGTTGGGCGCCTGTGGGGATCGCACCGAACTCGCTGGCGCGGGCAAGGCGCGCCGCGTCGATATCGGCGCAATACACTTCACTGACACCGCGCTCGGCCAACAGGGCGCAGGTATATAGCCCGAGTAGGCCGGCACCTTGCACTAGGACTTTGTCGCAGGGGATAGGCAGGGTGGAAATGGCGTTGACGGCGGTGGCCAAGACGCAGTTGGCCGGGGCGACTAGGGCGTCGGACAGGCGATCGTCGACCTGGGCGATGTGGGTGCCTTGGCGCAAGAGCAGATGTGTGGCGTAACAGCCGTTGAGGCCGCTGCCGTTATTGATATCGGCGTGCCCGTATTTGAAAAGGATATCGCATTTTTCCGGCAATCGGTGTTCGGTACAAGCGGAGCACTTGCCGCAGCTGTCGGCGATGCTCCAACTGACGCGATCGCCGGATTGTAGACCTGGGCGTTCTGCGGCGATGACGTGGCCGACGGCCTCGTGGCCCAAGACCAAGGGCGTTGGTTCCTGGCGCAGGCCGGATAGTGTGTGCAGGTCGGAGCCGCAGATGGTGGTCAAGTCAATGGAGACGAGTACTTCGCCGGGAGCGAGGGCGTCGGGCAAGGGTATGCGTTCCGGGCGCAAGGGGTGGCCGGGGCCGTCGAAAATCTGTGCAGAGGCTGATGGCATAAAATACTCGGGCTATGGCCGTTGGGTCTAAGGGGCGGTAGGAATCAACGATGGGATAATGCGTTGCGGCGTATTTATTGGCCACATGGCTTATTAACGTGTTGTGGCGATCTGCCTATTGAGCGCTTTGTGCGAGGTGTAGCAACGTGTAAACCCACTGTGGGCTATGGATTCTTCAGCTCTGCAGTTTGCGCCAATAGCCTTCCAACGAGTCTTGCGGTGCCCAGCCGAGCAGGCGGCGGGCCTTGGCGTTGCTGTAGCGGCCGTGCGGCGTGTCGGTGGTGATATGGAATATTTCGCAACGCGAAGGCAGGGTACTGAGGTCAGTTTCCAGGCACTTGCGGATCGCGCGTGCGGCGTCGGGGAAGGTCACTGAGAAGGGATTGGTGTCGCTACCGAATTGATCCGCTTTCGGTTGCGCCTCGCGGAAGTTCAAAAAGAGGGTGGTGAGCACGTGGATGGGGTAATTGGCGGAGAATACGCGGCAGATCTCTTGCCCGACCGATTTGCTGTGGGCGTAGAGGTCGAGGCCGGAATGGAGAGGCACTTCTTCGTTGATGTCGTAGTCGTAATTTTCGTAGGACGGGCCGACTTGGGTGAAGTGGGGGCCGGTGTTGATATGGCGGGTATGGCCGTTTTCGACCGCTGCTAGCATGCCATTATAGGTGCCCATGGTATTGACATCGAAGGCGTGTTTGCGGTCGGGGCGCAATACCGAGCAATTGACGACAACGTCGGTGCCTTCGGTGGCGCGGCGCACTTGGTCCGGATCGGAGATGTCGACCTGCATCGTTTCGTGCTTGCTTTCAATGGGCACGATATCGGTGATGCGCAATTCATAGTCGCCTTGCAATTCATTGACGACGTGCGGCCCCAGAAACCCGTTGCCGCCGAGCAGCAGGATTTTCATGGGTTGGCCTCGAAATTGTGCTGTGGGGCGAATTCGAAGTGGTCTTTCGCCGGTTTGACCGAGAAGCGGGCACGCGGGGCATCGGACTGGAGGTGTAGCACGCTGTATTGCCTGTGGCGTCCCTTGGCGACTTTTGCCAGGATTCGATTGATGGCGTGGGCGGCGTCTCGTTCGTCGAGCCACATCGGGTCGTAGGGTTGGTCTGCGACTTCTTCGGAGCGTACCAAGTGGCCGAGGCGGGCAACGGTGACCTGCAGGGCATGGCTATGCGCGAATTCGCGGGTGGTAAATTCGGCCAAATGCGCGCCGAGGATCGCCGGTTCACAGGAAGGCAGTGGTTTCCAGTGCTCGCTCACGGTCAAGTGGTCGTCGTAGGGGGTGAAGAGGTCGAGAGTGCTGATGAGGATTACATGTTTGACGGCGGCCTCAGAGGCGGCGAGTAGCAGATTGTAAGTGCGGCGCGAGTTGTGGTCGAGCCAGGCTGTTTCGCCATCACCTGGACGCGGCGTATAGGCCTGGTGCACGATAATATCGATATCGGCGACCAGCGCGTCGGTCGTTTCGTCGTGGTTCAGCTCGCTCTGAGCGAACTCGCAGTCGGTCGTAATGGACTCGTGGTCGCTCAGGCGTAACTGATGCTCTTCACTGAGAGCTGTGGTGAGGGCTTGGCCGAACGCAGTCGCGGCGCTAGTTATGAGTACGCGCATGAAGTCTTAGAGAATCCGTTGGTCGATATCGTGGATTTGGCTGTCCATCAACGCGGTATAGGACTGCATTTCCAATACCGCGTTTTCGTGGAGTTCGTCGATGGTGCGGCAACCGGCGGTGGCCAGGGTCGCGCGCAGCATCTGGATGATAGTCGGCAGCTTGTCGTGGATTGAACCGACGTGTGGTACGTAGCCGGAGATACCCTCTTCGAAGAAGTTTTCCTTTGTTTGCGCGTAGCGCCGCATATTGTGGGCGCGCATCGAGCCTTCCATCCAGTATTCCTTGACGACCTCGCCGGCGGCGTTGCGCACCAGGTTGCCCTGGCTCTCGGTATAGCGGGCGAAGAAGTTACCCATCATGATCGCGTCGGCACCAAGGGCCAGGCCCACCGACATTTCGGCCGGTCCGGCGATGCCACCGTCGGCGATGATCGGCAGGTAGGCGTCGTGGTCTTTTTGCCATTGGTCGCGCGCCGCGCCGATCTCCATCAGGGTCGTGCCCTGGCCGCGCCCGGTGGCCTTGACCTCCTGGGTGGTGCAACCCGAGCCGATGCCCATGCCGACCTTTATGGCGTCGGCCCCGGCTTCGGCGAGAAAATTAAAACCCTCGGCGGTGACGACATTGCCACCAATGACCGGGGCCACGGTATGCTCTTTGATAAACTGGATCATTTCCCGCTGGTATTCGGTGTGGCCGTCGGATGCGTCGATGATCAAGACGTCGACTTCGTGTTCGATGAGCGCCTGGACGCGATCGCGATCTTCCGGATGCGTTGATATTGCGGCGCCAACTAGCAGGCGTTTTTTTCCGTCGATTGATTCGCTGGGATGGCGCAAGTGTTTGTCGAGGTCCTTTTTGAAGACCACGGTTTGCAGGATGCCTTCTTTGGAGAGGATCGGTAGGAAGCCGCGGCCATAGCGGATCATCAGCTGGTTGGCGGCGCTGAGGTCGTTGATATCCGTACCGGCTTGCACATCGGTCTTCATGCGGGTGGCGACGCGGCAGTCAAGGTCGCGGCGCTCGTCGAAATCCTTGTCCGTCAGGATGCCGATAAGCTTGTCGTGGAACTGGCCGGACTCGGTCACCGGGAAAGTCGTATAACCGGTCTGGCGGATGACTTCGACAATCTCGGCGATCGGCTGGTCGGGGGCCAAGGTCAGGATATTGGTCTGGAAACCGGCTTTGAAGCGTTTGACCTGGCTTATTTTGGCGCATTGCTCGTCGATCGGCTGGCTGACGGGCAGGATGCCGATGCCGCCGAGCTGGGCAAGGGCGATGGCCATTTCGCCGCCGGTGACCGCTTGCATCGCGGCGCTGACGAAGGGCGCGTGCAGATAGAGGTAGCCGTCGCCGTTGCGGCAGAGTTTGGTTTTGAGCGATACGTTGGGGGCGTTGCCGTCGGGCGGTGTGTACCCTGGCAGAATGCGGAACTCTTTGAGGCTATGCGAAGGGGTTTTTAGAACCTGGGCCATAGTCATCCTCTTGAGTGTTGCCGTCAGGGGAGAGATATTAAGAGGTAGAACATAGGCATTGAGTTTATTTTTTTCAATATGCGCTAGTGTTTTATATTACTTATTAAGATCTACACGCGAAAAGGAGTCTTATATGCCCTATCAGAGGTTTTATCCGCAACAGAGCCAGCCCAGTGGCGCTGGCAGTTTTCTCAGTGGTTTTGTCGCTGGAGCGCTCATCGGCGTGGTGGCCGGCATCCTGTTGGCCCCGCACAGGGGCGAAGTCACCCGGCGCAAGATCGTGCGCCAGGCTGGGGACAAACGAGATGAGGTGATAGAGGCGGTGGAGGATTTGGTCGAGCGCCGCTCACCGTCGAATGGCGATCAGGCCGAGGAGTAAAGTGACTTAACCGCTGCTTGGCATGGGGAGAGTCCCGGCCTTATGCGACTGGCTGATTGAGTTGCAAGAATTCACTCGGTGGTGGATGAGATCTGCTCTGAACGTCGCTGCAGTTGTGTTGCTGGGTCCGCGGGTCAGTGGAGATCGGATCAGCTTTGGGCGCCGCTGTAGTTGAGCCGGTGCAGCCGTGCGTAGATGCCGCCTTGCTTGAGCAGCTCTTCGTGTCGGCCCCGTTCGCGGACCTCGCCACGGTGCAAGACCAGGATCTGGTCGGCGCTGCGGATGGTGGAGAGGCGGTGGGCGATGACGATCGAGGTGCGGTCGTGCATCAGTTTGGCGATCGCATCTTGGATCAGTTGCTCGGTTTCGGTGTCGATACTAGAGGTTGCTTCGTCGAGGACTAGGATTTCTGGGTCGAAGGCCAAAGCCCGGGCGAAAGACAGCAACTGGCGTTGCCCGGCCGAGAGCGTCGAGCCGCCTTCGGCGACGGCGTGTTCGTAGCCTTCGGGCAGGCGCTCAACAAAGGGCGCGGCGTTGACATAGCGGGCGGCTTGTTCGACCTCGGTCTTGCCGATCGCCGTCTCGCCGAGCCGGATATTGTCGCCGATATTTCCCGAAAAGAGAAAAACGTCCTGCTGGACAATACTGATACGCCGGCGCAATTCTTCGACATGCCATTCGCGCACGTTGAGATCGTCGACGAGAATTTCCCCCTGCTGAATATCGTAGAAGCGGCAGATGAGGCTGACGATGGTGGTTTTGCCGGAGCCGGTGGCGCCGACCAGCGCCAGGCTCTGCCCCGCTGCAAGTTTGAACGAGACGTTTTTGAGAATCCAGTCTTCGGCGGTTTCGTCGTATTTGAACGATACGTTGCGGAATTCTATTGTGCCGCCGCGGGCCGCGTTGGTCGTATTGCGGCGTGGCCCGCCTTCGGGTTCGAGCGGCGTGGCCAGCAGTTCGAAGATCCGCTCGGAGGCGGCCATGGCGCTTTGCAGCAGTGCGTAGCGGTCGGAAATATCCATGATCGGGCGGAAAAAGCGGCGGATATACTGCAAAAAGGCGACCAAGACCCCTAACTCGACCCGGCTCTCGATGACCGCTCCGGCTCCGTACCAAATGACCAGCGCCATGCCAAAAGTGCCGATGAATTCGGTGAAGGGGAAGAAAATCGCGTAGAAGTGGATTTCGCGATCCTCAGCGCGGCGGTAGGGCAGGTGCTCGTCGTCGAAGTCGCGCAGGTTGCGCAGCTGGCGGTTGAAAAGCTGTACGACCTCGATGCCGGTGATATTTTCTTGCAGGTAGGAGTTGAGCCGGGCCAGGCGCACGCGCAACTCGCGATAGGCCTTCATCGCTAGGCCCTGCAGGTAAAAGGTCGTCACGGCAATTACCGGGATTACGGAGCAGCAGATCAGGGTCAGCTCTAGGTCGATATAGGCCATAAAACCGAGAATGGCGAAGAGCGTGAAAAGGTCCATAAAGACGGAGACCACGCCTTCGCTGAAGAATTCGTTCAGCGCGTCGACGTCGTTGGTGCTGCGAGTCATGATCCGGCCGAGCGGCGTGCGGTCGAAATAACTCAGGGGCAGCCGTTGCAGGTGGGCGAAGATATCGCGACGCATATCGTACATGACGTGCTGGCCCATCATGCCGGTGACCATGGTCTGCGCGTATTGCGCGACATATTGCACCGCGACACTGAGAAAGAAGGCGATAATCATCCACTTGAGCCCTTCCCAATCGCCGTTGATGATATGTTCGTCGACGGCGACTTGCGTCAACCAAGGGCCGGCCTGGCTCGATACGGCGGCGAGCACAATGGTGGCGAAGGCGAGGATGACGCGGCTGCGGTGGGGCTTGAGATAGCTCAGCAATTGCATCGTCAGCCCGAGGTGGAAAGGCCGCTGCTGGACCTCTTCTTCTTTATTGAGTTCCGAACTCATAGCGTTTCCAATTCGGCGCTCAGTTCCTGGCGCTGGCAGAGTTCGGCGTAAAAGCCGTCGTTTTTACGCAATTCGTAGTGGCTGCCACGTTCGACGATGCGGCCTTCGTCGAGCACGATGATGTGGTCGGCGTCGCGCAGGGTCGAGACGCGGTGGGCGATGATGATCGTCGTGCGGTCTCGCATGATTTCCCGCAAATGACCGAGAATGGCCTCTTCGGTGTGGGTATCTACCGCCGAGAGCGCGTCGTCGAGGATGAGGATCTTCGGCAGGCGGATCAGGGCCCTGGCCAGGGTTGAGCGTTGTTTCTGGCCGCCCGAGAGCGTGACCCCGCGTTCGCCGATGATGGTTGCGAACCCTTCGGGAAATTCTTCGATATCTTGCCGCACGCTCGCCTGTTCGGCGGCGCGGTGGATCGCTTCCTGCTCGGCGTCGGCGGCACCGTAGGCGATATTGGCGTTGAGCGTATTGGAAAAGAGAAAGGGATTCTGCGAGACATAGCCGATGGCGTCGCGCAACGTCTCCAAATGCCATTCCTCAATCGGCACATCATCGATAAGCAACTGGCCCGGGTCGGTCTGGATCAGCCGGGGTACCGCACGGGCCAGAGTCGTTTTGCCGGCACCGACTCGACCGATGATGCCGAGGGTCGTGCCCTGGTCAATTTCGAGGTCGATATCGTGTAGGACCTGCGCGTTGCCATAGGCGAAGCTGAGACCACGAAAGGTGATCCGGCCTTCGATCTGGCGCTCGCCGACGGGGGGTAGGCCGCGGTCCTGGATTTCGGGTTCGTCGTCGAGGATCTCGTTGATGCGCCGCATCGACACTAGGGCTCGCTGGGTGCGGTCGATAACCCAGCCCATAAACATGATCGGGCGGATCAACTGGGTCAGATAGGCGTTGAAGGCGACAAAGGTGCCCAAGCTCATTTCGCCGTCGATGACCGCCTTGCCACCGAACCATAAGTTAAGCCCGAGGCAGAGCGAGGCGATGACATAGGAGAGCGGGCGGTAGTTGGCGCGGGTCGAGATATAGGCCCGGTTCTTGTCCAGGTAGATCAGGTTCAGCTTGTCGAAGGCGGCGTTTTGCGGTGGGCCTTGCACATAGGCCTTGACCACGCGAATGCCCGAGAGGTTCTCCTGGATAAAATTGCTGATCAGGCCGAAGAGTTCCTGGATGGCTTTGTAGCGGGTATTGATGACCGCAGCGATGCGGATCATAATAATGCTGAAGAACGGCATCGGCACGAGTACTAGTAGCGCCAGTTCCCAGTCGAGCAGGCACATATAGCCGATGGTGAAGCTCAACCCTAAGGCGGTGTCGACGATGCCGCGGATGCCGTAGGTGAAGAAGACGTGCACCGAGTTGAGGTCGTTGGTCGCCCGGGCCATCAGGTCGCCGGTGTGGTGTCGCTGATAATAGGACAGCGGCAATTTAAGCAGATGGGCGAAGTAGGAAGTGCGAATATCGTATTCGATGCGGTTGGAGGCGTAGCCGAGTAATTTGCGCATCGAGTAACCGCTCAGGGCCACGGTCAGGGCCAATACTAGAATGTAGACGACCTGGGTCTCTATGCTGGCTAGCTGCTGTCCGGGGGCGGTGTCGGTGGTGGACACTACATCGACGGCTTCGCCGATGAGCAGGGGGATCCTCGCGGCCGCCGCCTGGCCGATGCCTATGCAGAGGGTGCCGAATAATATCCGGCTCCGGTAGGGGCGGACGTATTTTTCAAATGGACCGAAGATCATTGGATAAATAAAAACCGGCAAAGGCGGCGGTAGGTCAAGCAGAGCCAGTGGGAATTGCTGTTTTATGGCACTTAGTGTGAATAGCTAAAGCGGCGTTTATACGGTTCGGACGTCGGGGCACGGCTGCTGGGGCTCGCGTACTCGCGCCGTTTTTATTGCCGCGCTACTCCGGTATAGATCCTATATAGAGCGAGCCCTACCTAGGCGAGATATTCAGTTCGGGGAAGGTGCTTTTGAGCAGGGGAATTACCGCGGCCAAGGCTTGGCCGCGGTGACTGAAGCTGTTTTTGGTTGCGGCCTCGAGTTGGGCCATCGTCGCGTTGTGGTCGGGCAGGAAGAAGACCGGGTCATAGCCGAAGCCGTTTGATCCGGTCGGGCTCTGCGCGATTAGGCCCTCGCAGGTGCCTTCGGCTCGGCATTGGCGGCCGTCGGGGCTGATGGCGCTGATGGCGCAACGGAAGCGGGCGATGCGCTGGCTCGGTTCCGGGTAGGACTGTAGTTCGGAGAGCAGGTGTAGGTAGCGGCCTTCGTCATCGAGATCGGGTGCGCCGTAACGGGCGGAACGCACGCCGGGCGTGCCACCGAGCGCGTCGACTTCGAGGCCTGAATCGTCGGCCAGGGCTATATACCCGCTGGCCGCGGCATAGGCGCGGGCTTTGAGTTCGGCGTTGGCGGCGAAGGTTTGGCCGGTCTCTTCGACCTCTAGGTCGATGTCGAGATCGGCGGGCGAGACGACGCTAAGGTCTGCCAGCAATGCGCGGACCTCGCGCAGTTTACCGGCGTTGTTCGAAGCGAGTAGCAGCGCCATTAAGGGCCCTTGGATAGCCGCTTGATTTCTTCGAGCTGGTGGGTGGCGTAGTCCTTGAAGCGGCTGTCGGCGATGGCCCGGCCGTACCAAGAGCGCGCCTCCTCAAACTGGCTGAGCTTGAAGTAGCCGTCGCCCAATAGGACTTCGGCGGCTCGGTAGTCGCGTTGGCAGCGCGTGGCCTGCTGTGCGGCCTCGATGGCCTGGCGGTAATTGCCGATGCCGTAATAGGCTTCGCCGAGGCGGAAGCGGGCTTCGCAGTTTTTGCTGTCGAGCTCGGCGGCCCGACGCAGCGGACCAACGGCGTCCTGCTGGCGCCCCAACTGGCTGAGCGCGTTGCCGAGGAAGAGGTGTCCTTCGGCGTATTTGGCGTTGATGGTTAGGGCCTTTTCCATCAGCGGGACGATGCCTTCGACATCTGCGGTCTCAAATTTCACCCGCGCAAGTCCGCCATAGGCGTCGGTATATTTGGCGTCGGCGTCGATGGCGGCTTGGTAGGATATGGTGGCGGGGCCATAGTCGCGATCGCGGCGCTGTATATCGCCTAGGGCCTTGTGGGCTTTGGCGTATTGGGCGTCGGCGTTGATGGCTTTCTTGAAGGCCGCTTTGGCCTTGGTGCTTTCGCGCAGGCCATTGTAGGAAAGGCCCATGGCGTAGAGGGCCTTGGCATTTTCGGGGTTAAATTCGAGCGCGTTTTCGAAATAGGCGATGGCCTCGCTGTATTTCTTTTGGCCGAAGCTTTTGACTGCGGCTTTGTGGTAGAGCTGCGCCAATTCTTTGGCGCAGCGATCGGGTTTGGTGCCTAATGCGCGGGCGGCGGTAAAGCCGCTGATAGATTTGTTGTACTCGTTGAGTACTTTGTAGGCCTGAGCCAGCACATAGTGGGCATTGCCGTAGGTGGAGTCGGCGACGACGGCCTTTTCGAGCGCGATGGCGGCGTTGCGGTAGGAGCGCTTCTGCATCAGATCGTAGCCGGTGCGGAAGTGGTTGACGGCTTCCGGGTCCTGGGCCAGGGCAGGGACGCTGAGCAGCGCCAGCGCGAAGCTGAGGTGGCGGAAGTGCTTCAAGGCAAATCTCCTGAATGGGATATCGTCTAAAAGGGCTAGAGGTGTCTGATGGTCGAATCCGAGCTTGCGGCACGGAGCGATTTTCCGAGTGCGTCTTTAAGCTAAAATGCGAATGTTACAACCGGGTGCAACAAAAAGAAGAAGTGGCCCCCGGTGAGTCCCTTCCGCAAAATGGCCTGCGCGTTATTTGCAGGCGTCTATCTTGGGTTTGATTTCGCCGTATTCGGGAAAGCGGCCCTCCTGGACTTTAGAGAAGACCAGTTCTCCGTCGACGCTGAGTTCAAAGCGCCCTTTGTCCGAGGGAACCAACGTGAAGCCGGTGATGTCCTTCTTGTATTCTATGAGAATTTGTTCCGCCAAACTGACGGCTTTGCCCTCATAGCCTCAGGCAGAGCAGTAGATCAGTTCCAATCGCATGCGCAACCTCCTGTTGTAGCGGGTGGATTACGAGTAGTATAATCGGCGCTAATATAGTTGTCAAAAATAACGGGCCCCCATAAACTTAGGACGCGTTTGAAATATCTACCTAGCGTCTTTTAAGCGGCATCTCGGAGATTTAACTCGCTCGGGCTTTATTTAGAGGTAATCCCGTTGACACTGCGCTGCGCATTGTAAAACCTATTTTCGCTTTTCACTTTTGCACCAGGGGGTTGCCCCTATGGCTCTTTTGCTCTTTTTCCTTGCGTTGTGTCTCCCGTCGCCGCTTCGCGCCGAGCCCTTCCCCTATACATTTAGAGTAGAAACGTCTGGTGCCCCGTATTGTCGGCGGTGCGCTGGTGCAATCCGATGCGTTGGTCTTCGTCGGCACGACCGGGCGAGTCTTGGCGGTCGATCGCATGGAGGGTTGTTTGTTTTACCGGGCCCGGTTGGCCGCCGCGCGCGACTAGCCAGACGAGTCGCGGACTTATCTCGAACGGTTGGTACGCGATTTTTCCGACGATGCCCTTGGCCAATTGGCCGAAAGGGCACAGGAAGAAGGGGGGTGTGAGGCGGCACTGCCCTTTTACCAACGTCTGCGCGAAGAGTATAGTTGCACGGGGTGGGCTTCGGTCGCCGAATCGGCTTTGACGCGCTGTAGCGAAGGGAGGCTAGACCAGCCGTGATATGGACGCAGCGGTGGGCAAGCCTTATCTTAAATGTCTGTAATAGAAAGGTTTCAATCGAATGAAATCTGAAATTTTGCGCAGGTGGGCCGTGCGCCGGGGGCTAGTTTTAGGCTTCGTTTTTGCTATGGTTGCTCTAGGGATGGGCTCTTGCGCGGTTCGCTCGCCCGAAAAACACATTCATCAGCTCAAAAGCATGCAGAAAGTCGAGCGGACCAAGGCGGCGAATGAACTGATCCGTTTTGACGCTGATGAAGTCGTGCCGCTTTTGATGGAGGAGTCGGGTTCCGGGTATATACGCGTGCGTTTTGAGGTGGCCAATCTGCTGGGCCGTTTTAAGGATGCGCGGGCCGTGCCTGCTCTAGTGATGATGTTGCAGGACAAATCGCCGCGGGTCGCGGCGATGGCGGCGTGGGCTTTGGGGCAGATTCGTTCGCCTGACGCGCTCACTTTTCTGATGGAATATACGCGCGATCCGACTTTGGAGGTGCGTCAATACGTGCTCGGCGCCTTGGGTCCTTGTCATTCGTACGAGGTCGATCCGGCGTTGAGCGATTCGGCTTTCGCTGTGGTTATCCGCGCGCTGAAGGCTACGAAGCCGAAGTGGCGGATTTCCGCCTTGCAAAGCCTGCGCGAATACGGTTATCGGGATGCGGCCGAGCATGTGATCCGCCTGTCGCGCGATCCCTCGCCCGAAGTGCGCCACGTGGCGGTGCAGGCGCTGGGGCAGATCGGCTCCGGGCAGCACGTGCCGCCGGAGGGCATCGATCCCATCGCCCCGGTCGGTGAGCGCATGCGCAACAATATTTACCAGGCGTTGTTAGTGGCTCTCGACGCCGATGAATTACAGAGTATCCGTATCAAGGCCGTGCGGGCCTTGCTCCAGGTTGGGGATACGCGGGTCGTGCCGCAATTGCAACAATTGCTGCGCGAAGGGACCGACAAGGACAAGATCGAGGCGCAACGCGCGCTCGATAAGTTCGACCTCCAGGTCGCGCAAAAGTGATGTTGGGCGCGGTGTAATTTTAGAACTATCGCAATTATCCCATCGGCCAGCACTGGTGGTTAAGTGCGGTTTAATTTAACTATCGCAATAATTTAATCGACTTGCGCAGACGAGACCCTGCTCGAGTTTAGCTCTCGTTGGCATCTTTGCGATAACTATATGGAGTTGGCATGACGGTATTGAAAATCGGCTTTCCATCGGGTAGCTTGAAGGATTCCACGTTTAACCTCTTTGAACGAGCTGGGTATAAGGTGCGGCTTTCGTCCCGTTCTTGTGTGCCCAGCATTGATGATCCCGAGCTGGAAGGGCTGATGTTCCGCGCCCAGGAGATTGCGCAATACGTCGACCGCGGCGTCATCGATATTGGATTGACGGGCAAGGATTGGATCCTGGAGAGTGAGGCGGATGTGGTGGAGGTCGACGAGTTGGTTTATAGCAAGGTCTCCTCGCGCCCGGTTCGGTGGGTGATCGCGGTGCCTGAGGATTCGCCGATCCAGCGCGTCGAGGATTTACAGGGTTGCCGCATCGCCAGCGAACTGGTGGGGGTGACCCGTCGTTTTTTACAGGAACGCGGCATTGAAGCCGACGTCGAGTTCTCCTGGGGTACGACAGAGGTTAAGGCGGGTATTCCCGGCCTAGTCGACGCGATCGTCGAATTGACCGAGACCGGTTCGTCGCTCAGGGCGAACCGCTTGCGTATCGTCGATACGATCTGCGAGTCGACAACGCGCTTTATCGTCAATAAGGCGGCTTGGGAAGACCGCTGGAAGCGGGAAAAGGCCGAGAATCTGTTGATGTTGCTCAAGGGCGCGCTCGAAGCCGAACCCAAGGTCGGACTCAAGATGAATGTGGCGCGGGCTAAATTGGAGGAAGTCATCGCCAAGCTGCCGGCCTTGCACACGCCAACGGTTTCGAACCAGCTCGACGACGACTGGGTCGCGTTGGAGATTATCGCCGACGAGCGGGTCGTGCGCGACCTGATCCCTCAACTCAAGCGCGTGGGAGCTGAGGGCATTATCGAATATCCGCTCAACAAGGTTGTGTATTAGTGATCGAAATCGTCTCTTATCCTTCCGATCCGCGTTCGGTCAAGCTCGCAGCGATTCTTGGGCGCCGTGCAGGTGTCGCGCCCGAGGTTGAAGCCGCGGCCCGAGATATCCTGGCGCAAGTACGCGAGGGGGGTGATGAGGCGCTGTGTGCGTTAACGCGGAAGTTCGATAAGGTGGAGATGCAGCCGGAACGTTTGCGAATGTCGGCTGAGGCGTTGTCGAGTGCGGCGGACGGGCTCGATCCCGAGTTGCGCGTCTCGATTGAGGCGGCGGCGGCCAATATCCGCGCTTTCCACGAGCGGCAGAAGCTCAACTCGTGGTTTATGGAAGACGGCGATGGGGTCATACTAGGCAAGAAAGTGACGCCGATCGAGCGCGTCGGTCTCTGTGTGCCGGCGGGGGAGGTGCCGTTGTTTTCGAGTCTGTTGATGACGGCGATACCTGCGCAAGTGGCCGGTGTAGATGAGATCTGTGTGGTTTCGCCCCCGGTGGCGGATGGCGGTGTGGATCCGACGATCGCGGCGACAGCCCATCTTTTAGGTATTGATGAGGTTTATGCGGTGGGTGGAGCACAGGCGGTGGCGGCCATGGCGTATGGCACGGAAAGTATTTGCCAGGTGCACAAGATCCTTGGGCCGGGATCCCCCTATACGGTGGCTGCGCAACAGCAGGTCTTCGGCGTGGTCGGCATCGCGATGTTGCCGGGGCCCTCGGAGATCGTGGTGCTCGCCGACGAGGGGGCCGATCCACGTTTTGTTGCGGCTGACTTGCTGTCCCAGGCGGAGCACGGCTGGGGCGTCGCCTCGGTATGTATTACAAATTGCGCGGATTTGGCCGAGCGGGTCCAGGCGGAGGTGGTAACACAGCTGGCGGCATTGTCGCGCAACGAGATCATGGCGCAGGCGTTGCACGAATACGGCGCGATCGTCGTCGTACCCGATATAGAGGCCGGGGTCGAACTGTTGAATCAGATGGCGCCCGAGCACGCCGAATTGCTGGTGGCCGATCCGTGGAGCTGGGTCGATAAGATTCGCCATTGCGGGGCGTTGTTTCTCGGCTCGGCTTCTACCGAACCGGTCGGTGACTATTTCGCCGGCACGAACCATGTGCTGCCGACCAATGGGGCGGCTCGCTATGCGTCGTCGCTGGGACTGGCAGATTTTGTCAAAACGACCAGTATTATCGCCTACACCGATGAGCGTTTGCAGGGCACCGGCGAGCATATTATCCGCATGGCGCGGGCTGAGGGGCTCGAAGCCCATGCACGCGCGGTGAGCGTACGCCAGGACAGGAGAGCTGAATGAGCGGAAACGGACGATCGGCCCGGATTGAGCGCCGGACGACGGAGACCCAGATCGAGTTAGAGTTGTGCCTCGATGGCAGTGGCGAGTGCCATACGGAGACCGGCATCGGTTTTTTTGACCATATGCTCAATGCCTTTGCCCGGCATGGTCTCTTCGACCTAGAGGTCAAATGCCAGGGTGATTTGCATGTCGACGCCCATCACACAGTAGAGGATATCGGCCTTTGCCTGGGTCAGGCGATTGCACAGGCCCTCGGCGACAAGGCCGGGATTGTCCGATACGGGCATAGCTATGTGCCGATGGACGAAGCCTTGGCGCGGGCTGCGGTCGATTTGTCGGGCCGCGCGTATCTGGTGTTGGAAGCGGCCTTTAACGACGAGTGTGTTGGCGAACTGCCGGTCGCATTGGTGCGCGAGTTTTTCTACGCGGTAGCCGACCAGGGCCGGATGAACCTACACCTCGACTTGTTGCGTGGCCAGAACGATCACCACGGTATCGAGGCGCTTTTTAAGGCCTTTGCTCGGGCGCTGGACATGGCCTCGGGTAAAAGCGACCGAGTGCAGGGCATTCCCTCGACGAAGGGCGCGCTTTAAGGGCGCACCCAAACGCACCTTGGCGCAGGAGTTTCCACTCTGAAGATCTGCCATCTAACTTACGATGATATCGCCAACCCCTGGTTGGGCGGTGGTGGTGCGGTGCGGGCGTTGGAAATCTACCGCCGCCTGGCCGATCGGCATGAGATCACTTTGATCAGCGGGCTTTATCCCGGTGCCGAACCGGAGGCGGATATCGATGGTATTCGCATATTGCGCGTCGGCTCGGCGCGCAATTATGCCGCGAGCCGGTTGGGGTATTGTCTGCAGGCCGTGAAACAACTGCAAGAACTCGACTGGGATCTTTGGGTCAACGAATTTTCAGCGTATGCGCCCTTGCGTGTTCCAGCGGCGCTCCGCCGTCGAGGGCTACTCTTTTTCCAGCATATCATGGGGCATCACGCGTTGGTCAAGCGCCCGTTGATCGGTGGAATCTCCTGGTTGGCCGAAGAGCGGGCGCTGCGTGCCTACGATCGTATTTTGACGGTTTCTCCGAGTGTGCAAACGTTGCTTCAGCAGAAATTACAGGGTCGCGATATTCCGATCGACTGTGTCTGCAATGGGGTGGCCGAGCGCTATTTCTCCTTGGGACCGGTTGAAGAGCCCTATCTGCTGTATTTTGGCCGCATTGATATCCACACTAAAGGGCTCGACATATTGTTGGCTGCCTTTGCCCGAATTACCGCGGAATATCCCGATCTCCGACTCAAAATCGCCGGTCGCGGCAGTGATGAGCAATTGGCGAAAATGCGCGTCTTGATCCAACGCGAAAGGGTGGAGGGTCGCGTGGAGTTGGTTGGAGCGGTGGACGACGAGCGACAGGGCGAATTGTTGCGTCGGGCGCTTTTGGTGTGTATGCCGTCTCGCTACGAGGGATGGGGTATGGTGGCGGTCGAGGCGGCGGCGGCGGGTAAGGCCGTTTTGGCTACGGATATCAGTGGCTTGTGCGATGCTGTGCGCGATGGCGAGACGGGGCTTTTGGTCCCGGCGGCGGATGTCGCTGCTCTTGCGGCGGGCATGCGGTCTTTGTTGGCCGATAGCCAGCGGCGTCGGCGCTTCGGTGAACAAGGTCGGAAATGGGCGCGAAATTTCGATTGGAATCTGCTGGCCAAGGAGCAGGAAGCCATCTACCTTAGGGCGATAGGGGAGATTGAAAAGGCCTCGACCTGAACTAAGGAGTCCTATGGCGAAGAAGAACAAGCGCGTCGCCCATGAGGCGGTTTCGGCACCCGCTGCGCAAGCGACATTTCCACTGTGGCGTCGTCGTTTTTTTCCGGCGGTATTTTTTCTGTTGTTGAGTCTGATTTACTTCTACGAGTTTCCACTCTCCGACCAGATTATTTACGGCACTGATGTTGGCACCGATTATCACGAAGGGGCCAATTTGAGCGTCTGGGAAAAGATCCAGACGGTTTCCCAGCCGATGTGGAATCCCAAAATGGGCGGTTTCCCCCAATCGGAGGAGATTCGCCCCCAGTATTTCCCTACGTATCCCATTTACTTTTTTACGGTATTCCAACGTTATATCGGCTGGCGTTATATCCTGACGATGTTTTTCGCTGGTCTAGGTATGTACACCTATCTTCGCCAGGTTAATATCGGGCACCGGGCGGCGTTGTGGGCGGGAGTTGCCTTTATGTCCGCCCCGACCTTTCTGGCTTTCCCGATGGCCGGTCAGTACGCGAAGATGGGGGTCATCGCCGTTTTTCCCTGGATGTGCCTCTTCTTGGAGCGGGGCATGGAGCGGGGGCGGTTGATCCACTTGGCGGGTTTGGGCGGGATGATCGGTCTCGGTGTTTATTCACATCCGCCGATCATGTTTTACGCGTTACTGGGTTTGGGCGTCTACTTTTTGTTCAAGGCCTATCAGATCTATCGCGAAAAAGCGGATGTTAAGCGGCTGGCACAGCGCAGTGGTTTTTTTGTATTCTCGGTGGTTTTGGGTTTGGCGTTGGGTGCCGAGGGGGCTTTCCCCCTTTTCTTTTATACCCGTACCGAGTCAAAACGCGCGACGGGCGAAGAGGCCGGCGGTAAGACGGCAGAGCAACAGTTGGCCTATGCGCAGAGTTGGTCGTTGCATCCGGAGGAGGTGGCCTCGCTAGTTGTTCCCGAGTTCGGGGGGTATGACGCCCCGTTGGAAGGGCGCTCCAATTACTGGGGGCGCAATCCGTTTAAGATCAACTCCGAGTATTTCGGTGTATTGGCCGTGTTGTTGGCGCTGATGGTCCTGCCGGAGTTCCGCCGCCGACCACAAGTCGCGATGTGGGCGGGGATTTTTGCGTTGGCTTTATCGTATATGCTGGGTCAACACACGCCGATCCATTGGTTGGCGTATCACCTTTTGCCCGGCGCGAAGGTACAGCGCACGATTGCCATGGGTTCGTTTGTCTTCGCCTTTGCGGGGTGCGTTCTGGCCGGTTTGGGTTTGCATCGGGTATTGGAAGCCGACGAAGAGGAACGAGCCATATTGCGCCGGCGTTTGTTGATTGTCGGCGGGGCCTTGACCGGTTTCGCGCTGTTGTTGGCGCTTTTCCCGAAGGCGATGACCGGGGGGTGGATTGCTGCGCTGTACTCGGATATAACGCCTAAACAGCAACAAATCCTGGCGGCGAGTTACAACTGGATCGCCAAAGGCGGGCTCTATGTGGCATTGGTCGCCGGTGCCGGTACGGTGTTGCTCTATTTGCGATTGCAGCAAAAGATCGCCGCGACGGCGTTGATTGCCGGGTTGTGCCTGTTGACCCTCTTCGATACCTGGCGCGTCGATAAGGTCTATTTGCACTATATCGATCCGGACCATTATACGGATATCCGCGAGGAAAACCCGCGTGCTGTGGAATTCCTCAAAGGTGATCCGGAGCATTTTCGGATCTTTCCCCTGCCGAGCTTTAAAATCCTCGACCAGCCGGGTTACCACTTGTACGGTGTGCCGATCATTACTGGATTTCACGACCTGACGATCGGTCGTTACGATCGCATCTTACAAGAGCTTGAGCCGGTAGTGCAGATGCTTTCGGCCAAGTATCTGCAAGGCGCGGAAGTGCCCTATGGTGATAAGGAACTATTGGCGGCGATCCAGCCGCTCTTGAATCTGCTCAACGGCAAATATCTGGCTGTGCCCAAACCGCTTGAATTGGCCTTGGCCGATTATCCGCTGCGTTTTGAGTCCGAACGTTTTCGCTTATACGAGAATACCCAAGTCCTGCCTTGGTTTTATTTGGCCCCAGAAGCGGAGATCGTGAAAGACGGCGAGCAGGCTCTTGAGCGGTTGCGCAGTGGGCAGGTTGATCCGCAACGTGTCGTTCTATTGGAAGAGGAACCGTCCCTTGTCCTCGACGGCGCGGGTGATCCCAGCCGAGACCGGATTGAACAGTTGACCTATGACCTTCCAGCGGGGCTAATTCGGCTGCGGACGCATAGCGATGGGCCGCGTATTTTGGTGGTTTCGGAGAATTACCATACGAATTGGTCCATCTTTGTAGATGGCGAGCAAGCCCAGATGCTCCGAGCTAATTATGTGTGGAAGGCTGTTGCCGTGCCTGCGGGAGAACACGAGATCGAGTTTCGTTATTTTTCTTCGACATTGGCCTGGTCGCGCGCGGCTACGTTCTTGAGCTTGCTATTTGTTTTGGGGATTGTAGGCCGCGAGCTCAGGCGGAGGTCTGTGGCGACGGCCGCATGAGTAGCCCACACAAGATCGTCCGCAGTTTTTTCTATACCATCGGCAGCGGCTATGCGGCCCGGTTGTGTAGTCTGGTCATCACGTTTTTGCTCAAGGACGAATTGGGGCCGGAAGTATTTGAACTCACGGTCAAAGGGCAAGTCATATTTATTTTGCTTTCGAGTCTGCGCGATTTCGGTTGGCTGCATTCGTTGTTGCATTTTCAAGACCGGGTGGATGAATTCGTCCAGACGCACTTTGCGCTCAATTTTGCGTTTTCACTAGCGGGTTTTTTGTTGACCTGTGGGGTTGGTTGCGGTTTGTATTGGTACCAGCCCGAGACGTATGCCTGGCCGGCTGTCGTAATCGGAGCGTTCTCTCTCTTCTATTTCATTCGCAGTCTGACGCAAACTTCCGAGGCACTATTGCGCATGGACTTCGAGTTTGGTCGTCTCGGGCTTTTCCACGGGTTGGCAACGGTAGTGGCTTTGGCGAGCGCGTTGTCGGCGGCATGGTATGGATGGGGGCGGTGGAGTTTGGTGCTCGGAGGATGGGGTACTTTCTCCGTTTTCAGCGGGGTTTATACGCTGATTTATGCCTCAGCAGTGTGGTATAGTCGGCCGATTCGTCTATGGCCACTGCATCTGGATTGGGTTTGGGCGCGGCGTCTACTGGGCTACGGTAAATGGTTCTGGTTGGCTTGGGGCGTGTTGCTGAATTTCATCTGGTACTACGATAAGTTGGTGCTCGCCTTTATCGGCGATGAGCGCTATGAAGCCGGTCTTGCCCTCTATGATCATGCTTGGTGGTTGATGCAGTTTCCGACGGCGATTATTGCCCATATCGTTTTTGCTTATACCAATACACTTTACTCGCGTTATCAGGCAGACAGGGATCGACTCAGCGAACTCTTTTCCACTATGATGGGTATTATTTTTCGTGGTTCGGCGTTCGTCGCCTTATTGCTGTTGGCGAATGCCTATGAAGTGATGGCCTTGCTCAAAACCGAGTGGGCCGCCGCGGCACCGATGATGGTTTGGTTGGCGGGATATGCTTTTCTCAGGCCGCTGTTTGATGATGGCATCGGTTTGTTGTGGGCCGTGGGGGATACGCGCCGAACGGCGGGTATTATGGGAGCGCAGGCTCTCGTCGCACTCCTAATAGTACCTGCAGCGATACTGTGGAAAGGGGTCGAAGGGTTGGCCTATAGCATGGGCGTTGTGGCGGCGGTCGGCGTAGGTGGTGTCTTTATCGGGTTAAAGCGTTATGTGAACATTGCTTGGAGGCGCGTCTTTGCCGGGCCACTTTTCGCGTTGGTGTTGGCGATATTCGGCAATGGCGTTTACAACCATATTTTCAATTTTCCATGGTGGGTAGATCTGATTCTGCGCAGCGGTATTTTATTGGTCATATATGTTGGGACCCTATGGCTTTTGGAGCGAGAGGCCATCGCGGATAATTGGAAGCAGTTGCGTCACATGTTACGCGAAGAGGATAACACGTGAATCCCCGGTTAGCCATTGTCATTGTCAACTTCAATGCGCGAGATTGGTTGCAAGGATGTCTGCGCTCGATATATGAACAGGATATTGTCGAAGACCTTGAAGTTGTTGTAGTCGACAGCGCCTCGACGGATGATTCGGTGAAAATGGTGCGGCGTGAATTCCCTCTCTGTAAGCTTATCGCATCAAAAGAAAACCTCGGTTTTGGTCGAGGGAACAACGTGGGTGCAGCACAGTGTGAAGCACCCATGTTACTTTTCCTCAATCCTGATACCGAAGTGAGTACGGGCGCGTTGACCGAGCTTTTGAGTTTCATGGAGCAGAATCCCCAATACGGGGCAGCTGGAGGGAAGATTTATGATGGGGATGGCGAGTTGGAGCGTTCCGCAGGAACGTGGCCGACGATTCTTAGTCTAATATTAGATCGTTTACTTATGTTGTGGCCGCAAGGCCGCGAGCGATTAGAGCATCTAGCTCATCATTACTGGAATTACGATGAATTAAGAGAAGTCGAGTGGGTCACAGGAGCATATCTCTGGATTCGCCGCGATTTATTTGACCGAATAGAGGGATTTGATCGCGATATCTTTATGTATTACGAAGATGTGGATTTGTGTTATCGTTTGCGGCAGGCAGGATCGCAGGTTTGTTTCTTCCCAGGAGCCTCAATTGTTCATTATCGCAACAAAGCACCAATTGAAGACAAACATCGCAAGCGCCTGATGCTTAAGGGGTTGCATCAATTTTCCCTCAACCACTATGCGTGGAGATATCACGGTATGACGCGTTTGATTTCCTATTTTTCTTATCGCTTTATGTTTTTTCATATGTAAGTTGCTATTAATTAATGAGCTTGTAGTTTTTTTCAATGCATTAATGTTCACTCATTATTATATGTAGCTTCAAATAAGGTGTTTTCCTGCTGACAAAGCCTTTGTTTGTGCTTAAGTTTAGAGTTGTGATGGGGGGCATTGGGTAGCGTGCTGGTATAGGGGCTATTTTTTTGGCTATTGATAAGCAATACGCTTGGTTCAGAAACGAAAATAGCGGATCATATCTACTGGATTTGCTCGATTAAAAGCAGCCAAATAATGCTTGACACCCTACCTCTTTATCTCTATAATTAGTCTCCGTGTCATGCCTATTAATGGAGACGTATACTATAAATGGACTGTCAGTTGGGAAATTGGCAAAGGAAAAACGGGAGTTTCTTCCGAGAAAGGACGGTCGTGGCATTAGAAACTAGGCTTCCTAGAATTCAATTCCGACTCCGTAGAGTATTGGGGAGTCGGGTCACATTACATTCATATTCGTTGCTTTATCTTTCTTTAAATACGGGGGCATC
>Ga0233433_10000315_pt1 | contig 53056 bp, 52 predicted proteins | sample SI_122_August201_5_FD_179868 | JGI IMG/M metagenome (GOLD analysis project Ga0233433, IMG submission 179868) | Seawater microbial communities from Saanich Inlet, British Columbia, Canada - SI_122_August2016_100_MG | ecosystem: Environmental > Aquatic > Marine > Inlet | place: Canada: British...
CATATTGCAGACCAATCTAAGACATACGTGTCTCCATCGATCGTACCATGATATGTACCATTTGGTAAATAATCAGTGGATGGGGTATTGGCGCCAATGAGGTAATCACTGAGACTACCATCGTGATAAAATTCTTGTGTTCCTGATCCATGCTTTTCATCAATTAACTTCAGTTTTAACTTTGGTTGAAGTATTGATTTGGCTTTAACTAAATGGCTTAATTCTTGAATATTAATATCTAAGCTATCAAAATATTCAGGATTTGCTTTGAAAGTAATTATGGTTCCTTGTTTTTTAGAAGATGTTTTTTTTGAGGACTTGAGACCTTTTAGAAGTTTCCCATTTTTAAAAGACATTGAATATTCTTTTGAATCACCCAATCTAGATATCTGTAACATTAAAGATTCTGATAAAGCATTAACAACAGAAACTCCTACGCCATGGAGACCTCCAGAATATTTATAATTTTTTTCTGAAAACTTTGCACCAGAATGTAGATTAGTCATTATAACTTCGACACCAGAAACTTTATGCTTAGGATGTGGGTCAACTGGCATACCTCTTCCATTATCATCAACTGTAATTAAATTGTTATCATGAAGATGTATGATGATTTCATTACAATGACCTGATATCGCTTCATCAACACTATTGTCAATTAATTCTTGAACTAAATGATTAGGATTAGTTGTATCAGTATACATACCAGGTCTCTTCTGAACTGGCTCTATACCTTTGAGGACTTCAATATCTGATGATGTATATTTTTTTTTCACTATGATGATGTATAATTAAAATCATATTACTATATATACACGAGAATATAAATGAATTATGTATTTTATGATTTTGAAACCACTGGATTAGATACCAAGTTTAGTCAACCCATACAAATAGCCGCTGTATGTCTTGATTCAAATTTCAATGAATTAGATAGAATGGATGAAAAATGTAAACTTAAAGACGGTATAATTCCACATCCTTCAGCCATGCTAGTAACAAAAGTTCCTATTAATCTTCTGAAAAATGGACAATCCTTTTATGACATGATGGATTATGTCTACGATAAATTTAAGTCATGGGGGCCAGCAATATTTATTGGCTATAATAGCATGAGATTTGATGAAGAAATTCTTAGAAGTAGTTTTTTTCAGTCCTTACATGACCCATATCTTACTAATACAAATAAGAATTTAAGAACTGACTTATTTAAAATTATCTTAGGACTAATAGCTTTAGATAATACTATTATAAAGATTCCAATTACTGAAAAAACAAAAAAGCCTTCATTCAAGCTTGAATTAATTGCAAATGAAAATGGAATTGAACATATTAAAGCCCATGATGCATTGAGTGATGTTTATGCAACTATAGATGTAGCAAAAATAATAAGAGAAAAGGCCCCAGATTATTGGGATGAATGCATGAAAACAATCAGCCCAAGAGGCTTAATAGAATATATTGATACAAATGATTTTTTCTATGCTGCTCCTGAACATGGTGCGGCAAATATAACATATAAACCCATATCCTTTTTGACAAGTAATCCAAATAATCATAAAGAGTTAGCATTTTTTGATCTGAATAATGACCCTAAGACATATCATGAGGCAGGTATATCAAAAATTACTTCAATGATAGAAAGCCGACAAAAGGTTATTAGATTATACCAAGCAAATAAATCTCCAATTATTTTGAGCTCAGATTTTATGAGCTCATCAGGTATTTTTAAAGACGATGAAATTCATAAATTCAAAGAAAAATCTGAGGAATTAAGTATATATGATGATTTTATTGAAAAAGTTAATTTTGCATTAGTTGAACGATATGATGATTTTCAGATTACAAGAGAACCATCTGAATTCCTAGAAGGTCAAATATATAATGGTGGCTTCTATAGCTCCATAGATAAAGAAAAAATTAATCTATTTAAAAACTGTGATAATCCAAAAGAAAAATATATTATTTCAAAAGAATTTCAAGATCGCAGACTAAGAGAGATTAGTTATAGAGTATTATTTTCTGAGTCACCTAATGTCTTTTCTGATCAAGAATTATTAGATAGAAAAAGATTTATAGCTGATAAAGTATTTTGTACAGAAGAAAAAGTAAAATGGTGTACGCTTGAGAGAGCTAAAAATGAAATTCAATCGATTAAGGAAAAAGACAGTAATAAGGATCAAGTATCTTACATAAAAGAAATTGAAAACTATCTGCAAGCAGAAGAAAAAAGATATGAGTCTTACTTATCTGGAGACATTTCTGTTTAATATGCTTAAAATCCTCTCTGCTGTCACATATCCCGGTATCACGAACCCATCTTTCATGAAAATCATTGGGGTTCCATTGACTTTCAAATCACGAGCTATAAAATAATTATCTGCAATAGGGTTTTGACAAGACTTACTCTTTACGAAATTATTATCGAAAGCCCTATTTAATGCTTCTTTCCGATCCTTAGAACACCATATAGAAACCATATCAGTATAAGCATCATCATCATTCCCATTCCGTGAAAATAATACATAACGAATTTCTATATGATTCTCCAATAAGTTATCTATTTCATTATGTAATTTCTGGCAATACGGGCATGAGGTATCTGTAAAAATAGTTATGCTATGCTCAGTTTTTTCCGGCTTGTATACAATAGTATTTAAAGCACTTATATTAGAAAGATACTCTACTCTCTCTTTCTTTAATCTGTCCTCTGTTAAATTACTACCAGTTTTGAAATCAATAATACTTCCCATGATAAGATGTTTAAAGTCAGACGTAAGGTAATATAATTCATCTTGAATTGTAATCTCAAAAAATGAATTACTTATCTTTTCTATGGAATCTATCCTGATATTTGGATATTTTTCCTCCATAGCTTTTTTAGCATCATCAGTGCTGTGTTCAGCCATAGAACAAGAAGTTATAATAAATGCTATAAATAGAGTTAAAAATATCTTATACATATAACTATCCTCTCGGGTGAAATTTATTATGAAACTTAATCAGTCTTTCTTTAGCTACATGAGTATAGATTTGGGTAGTAGACAAACTTGTATGCCCCAGTAACATCTGAACAGATCTTAGGTCAGCCCCATGATTGAGTAAGTGGGTGGCGAAAGCATGCCTCAAAGAATGCGGAGATATAGTTTTATCTTTCAATGATTTTTTTGAATATCCCACTATCATGGTCCAGCAGAATTTTCTTGAAATCTGTCTACCTCTGTTACTTAAAAAGATAAAAAGATTATCATCATGAGTAACTAAATCAACTCTCTCTGAATCAATATAACTTTTAAGCCATGTAAGCGCAGTTTCTCCAATAGGGATTATCCTTTCTTTCCCACCCTTTCCTAGAACTCTTATTATGCCTCTAGTCATGTCAACTTGATTAAGCTTTAAATCAGTCAACTCAGATATCCTGAGTCCTGTCGCATATAATAACTCTAAAATTGTTTTATCTCTTTTGCCTTGAGGTGTTGTACAATCTGGTGCATTCAAAAGTTTTTCAACATCTTGTTCACTAAGGTTTACTGGAAGTTTTCTACCAATTTTGGGTGACTCAATTAACTCACTCGGGTTAACTTTTACAACATTAGTATATGTAAGCCAATTATAAAAACCTTTTATTGCAGATAAGGCTCTATTAATAGAAGAAGATGAAATACCGCGATCTATCTTATCAGCTAGATAGGAATTTAAATCTATTTCACTGCAAGTTTTAATATCTATATTTTTGGCAGATAGCCACTTCTCTAATTGCTGAAGATCTGATGCATAAGAATCTATGGTATTTTTTGAGAGTCCTTTCTCAACCCATATGGAATCACAATAGTTATCAATAATATTGTTATTTGAGCTATTCTGCATATACTATATTCATAAGATTAGTAATTATTGTACTATGATTTAAAAATAATAGTAAAGAAACGCATGAATAAGAATACTAAAAATAGTTGCATTAATGATTTTGATCCTTCAGCACTTGATGAAATTACTGCTGTCTCAAGAATACTTAAATCAATAACTACGATGAAAGATACTGAAACCATTAACATTAAGGATGCGTTAGGAAGAATTGTCTCAAAAAATATTAAATCATCGATAAACATACCATCATTTAGAAATTCTGCTATGGATGGGTATGCAATCAATATAAAAAATTTGAAACAAAATAAATATGTTCTTAATGAGCAAGGTATATCTTTGGCTGGGCAACCTTATTATAAAAAGTTAAAAAATAAAGAGACTGTAAAAGTGATGACTGGAGCTGTAATACCAGATAATGCTGATGCTATAATTATGAAAGAAATGGTAGACAAAAAAGGTAATATTATTTCGTTTCCAGATTGTATTCAAAAAGATCAAAATATTAGAAATATTGGAGAAGATATAAAGAAAGGAGATAAGGTACTGACAAAGGGTAGGCAGATAAACTATGTAGATCTAGCTATATTATCATCTCTAGGAATGAGTAAAATAGATGTTCTTAAAAAACCTATAGTAAGTTTTTTTTCAACTGGAGATGAATTGATTTCTGTAAATAAGAAATTAAAAAAAGGACAGATATATGATAGTAATAGATATTTACTGTTTGGATTACTTAGTGAATTACCAGTAGAGATAAAAGATATGGGGGTCGCAAGAGACAATGAAAGAATATTAATTAAAAAATTAAAAGAGTGTTCTGGATTATCAGATATCATTATAACTACAGGAGGGGTGTCTGTTGGAGATGCAGATTATATAAAAAGTGCATTAAAAAAAGCTGGGAAAGTAAATTTTTGGAAAATAGCTATTAAGCCAGGTAGACCATTAGCATTTGGGAAAATAAAAAATGCGTCTTTTTTTGGCTTGCCTGGTAATCCAGTATCAGCAGCAGTAACATTTCAGATATTTATAATACCTGCAATAAAAAAAATGTTGAATATGCTAACTTCATCAAAGTTGGCTGTAAATGCTATAGTGAAATCAACCTTGTCAAAAAAGAAAGGTAGAGTTGAGTATAAGAGAGGATTACTAGAACAAAAAAATGGGATAAATATTGTCAATACAACAGGACTGCAAGGCTCAAATATTTTGTCATCCTTATCAAAGGCAAACTGTTATATAAGATTAGATTCAAAAACTGAAAAAATAAAAAAGGGGGATACAGTTGAAGTCCTACCATTCAACATTGATTTATGATTATGAAAGATGAAGTTTATAAAAGTATAGGATTTACAAAAAATATAATAATATGCATATACGATTTACTATTATTATTCTCAATATTATTTTTTTTGTCGCTACCAGTGATAATTTTTTCAAATAATGAGCTAATTGGACAGAATATTTTTTACCGAATATACCTTTTGTCGATAATAATAGGTTACTACTTATGGTTTTGGATTAAACATAATCAAACGTTAGGAATGAAAAGTTGGAAATCGTATATAGTAAATAAAAATAATGGAAAAGACTTATCAATCAAGCAATGTATTCTTAGAATCCTGATATCCCTAATTGGGGGGCATTTATTATTGATTTTTTATAAACATTCGCTGCAAGACATAGTATCTAAAACAAAACTTGTTAAATCTTCATAAAGGTGTTTCATCTAATACTCTCTCTTAATTGATAATCTAATAAATATTTTCCAAGGATAATAAATAATAAATGTGGTAGAAAGACATTTATGAATGGTAATATGCCAAGCACCATACCTAAGTTTGGTAAAATTGATGTAATAATAAAGAAACCAATACCAATAAATAAACCCAAGACAAGTCTCTTACTGAGATTTGATGATCTATGTTTACCAAATATAAATGGCATAGCTAAAAATAACATGATAACAGTGGACAGAGGTTTAAATATTTTTTCCCAATATATTTTTTTCTGGATATTTGCATCAAGGTTATTGTTTATCAAATAGTTAATATTTTGACTCACATTAGCTAGAGATAGACTTGATGACTTATGGGTTTTAATATTGATGAGTTTCCTATCAATAAAGTTATCAATATCTACTTCTTTAGTATATTTTTTTATGATTAGTGAATTATTTATTTTTGTTTCATTAATCTCTTTAAGAGACCACTTATTGTCAATAAATTCAGCGTCACGTACATACTTGATAGATGAGAGAATATTTTTTTTATCATAACTATACATTGTTATACCATTAAGCTTTGTATCTGAATATATTTCATTTATTTTGATGAATGTATCTTTATCTTTAAACCATACTCCATTTTTATTAAAGACAAGTTTTTTATTTAACGCAAGATTCTTCTTCTTCTCAGCTTTATTACTATATTTTGGAACAAGAGAATCAGTTGTATAATAAAAAATGCTAGATAATAAAAAAGCCTGAATTAATATAATTGCAATAATTTTTGATACTGATATTCCAGCTGATTGCATAGATATAAACTCCATGTCAGAAGACATTGCCCCCAGAGAAAGCATTGATCCAATTAGTACAGCATATGGGAACATTATCTCAATGCTCCTTGGAATATTTAAAATTATATATTTAATGACTACTAGCATGTGATAATTACCAACGTTCAAGTATTTAAGCTCAGCAGTAAATGAAAAAAATACCTCTATTGAAACTAATACCGAGAGACTAACAATTAGACCAATAAAAAATCTAGTGAATAAATACTTGTAAATTATCATTACTGTCTTCCTGGTATCATGTTTTTATCTTGATAATAGATTTTTGCTACTATGGTAATCATAATTAAATGTATCCACCATAATCCTAAGAAAACAGGTGTCAAGTTTAATAAAAACATTTTCTTAGTAATCGACATTCCTATAAAATATGTAAAATATATTAATGCACCTAAAAAAACTTTATCGTATCTACCTTTTCTGGGTGCAGAATAACTGAGAGGTAGTGCTATAAAACCTAAAATGATGGTAGCAATTGGTAGCATCAGTCTAGACTGGAGCTCAGCTTTTGATTCCAAGCTATCTATTGAAAATAACTCATAAGTACTTTTTGCTTCATACTTGCTATTTATAAAAACTGATAATTCTTGACCAAGCATAATACCATGTTCATCATATTCAGTGGTTCTTGTGCTAGCATTAACAGAAGATAACACTTCAGTAATTCTACCATTTTTAAGCACAATAAATCTTTGATCATTCTCATCTTTAATATATGAGGCTGATTCTGAATTCTCTACTGTCGACCCTATAGAATCTGACGAACTGAAAAATATATTGTTTAATTTTTTATCATCTGTACTTTCAACAAAGAAAGTAGCTTCTCCATTCTGAGAGGAAGTAAATCTTCCTGGTTTTATCTCCTCTATCCTTTCTTCGCTATTTAGTCTATGTTCTAGTTTATATCTATATTCAGTAGCAGACGGTGTTATATATAGAGAAAAAAGCGCAACGATTAAAGCAGACGGTACAACTATCTTACTTATAATTTTAGCAATATCCATGATGGACTGACCGGAAGCAGATATTACTGCCATTTCATTATTATTATAAAATCTACCTAAAGAAATAATAATTCCAAAAAATAAACTTATCGGAATGATATATATCGAATATTGTGTAATTTTTACGGAGATAATTGGAAATAATAAATAAGTTGGAAATGTTCCTACAGAAGCTTCTTCAATTAATCTTAGCATGGTATTTGACGATAAAATTACCATAAATATCAGTAATACAGATAAGGATGACCCCAGGATTTCTTTTAGTAAATATTTTTCAAGAATTTTCATTATGATGATTTATTTTATCAAATTTTAACAAGTTTTTAAAAATAATGTTAATCTAGTACATATTCTCATAAAAAGGTAAAAACATGGACTATAAAAGCTTAATATCAGGAAAATTAAAGGGTAATACGGATATATACCTAATTGGTGTATTTGCAGACAAAAAACTAACTCATCTAAATAAATCTGTTAGCGAAATCACATTGAAATTAATTAAGAAATGTATTGATGACAATAACTTTACTGGTGATATTGGTGATAATCGAACATTTGACGATCTAGAGAATAAATTCCAGATAACACTTTTTGGCTTAGGGACTAAAGAAAAATTTGGGCCTATTAGCTTTAGCCGATCAATAAGTTTAATTATAAAGAAAATAGAGATGACGAATGCTAAATCATTGTCCTTGAATATAGATAATATAATATCAAATAAACTAGCTATATCCGCAGAATTTATAGTTAGTTCAATTGAAAATAGTTTTTATAAATATTCTCATAAAAAAGATAAAGTGGTTTCAAAAATAAAAGAATGTAATTTTATCTCTAAAAATGCTATTTCCTCTAAATCATTTAATAAATCTGTATCAATAGGTAAGGCTATTGCTAGTGGAATTGGGTTGGCAAAAGATTTAGGTAATACGCCCCCAAATATATGTACTCCGACATACTTAAGTGCTGAAGCCATAAAGCTAAAGAAAATTAATAAATTAATAAAAATCACAGTTCTTAATGAAGCTAAAATGAAATCTCTAGGTATGGGCTCGTTATTATCTGTATCTCAAGGCAGCAAACAACCTGCAAAACTTGTTTCAATAGAGTATATGCCTTTGAAAAATAAAGCTCCAATAGTTTTAGTTGGCAAAGGCATTACTTTTGATACAGGTGGTATCTCACTAAAACCATCACCTAATATGGATGAAATGAAATTTGATATGTCTGGAGCAGGAAGCGTTATTGGCACGATGAAAGCAGTCGCTGAAATGAATATAAAGACAAATGTTGTAGGCATAATAGCATGTGCGGAAAATATGCCAGGTAGTCAGGCTACAAGGCCTGGTGATGTTGTCACAAGTATGTCTGGAATAACAATTGAGATATTAAATACCGATGCTGAAGGAAGATTAGTATTATGTGATGCACTGACATACGCTAAAAAATATAAACCAAGATATATGTTAGATATGGCAACCTTAACAGGAGCTTGCTTAGTTGGTTTAGGAAAATATCCTAGCGGATTATTCTCAAATAGCGAAAAACTTGCTGGATTAATTAAAAAGTCTGCAGATAAGACAGGTGATCGTGTTTGGCAATTACCTTTATATGATGATTATTTTAAAGAATTAAAGACTAACTTTGCGGATATACAAAATATTGGTGGAAGATATGGTGGGGCAATAACTGCCGCAGCTTTTCTAGCAAAGTTTACAGAAGGTATAGATTGGGCACATCTAGATATAGCGGGTACTGCTTGGGAAGTTGGGGAAAACAAAGGTTCTACGGGAAGACCTGTGAGTCTATTAATTGACTTTATTTTATCAAATCAATAAATTGAAAAAAAGAGCCTGTTTTTATATATTGAATAAACAAGATGATATGAATTTGTCAATCTGTAAAATTATTAAAAAATATTATAATGATGGTCATAAGATACTTGTTAAATCTGATAATGTGGAGCTCATGGATAATATCAATGATCTTCTTTGGACTTTTGAACAACTAACATTTATCCCACATTCAACAAATATTGAATATGATGTCACAGCACCAGTTCTTTTATATAAGAATAAGGATAAAAATGATTCTATAATAAAAAAGGACTATAATGTCATTCTAAATGTAGATATGGAATTAGACTCTAGCGATAAAGAGCATGAAATTATAATAGAAATAGTTGGTCATGATGAAAGCAAAAGGTCTATATCTAGAGAGAAATATCTATATTATAAGAAAAATAAGCTTGATGTAAGGCATGAAAATTTATAAATGGATATAAAGTACTCCCCAAAAGATTTAGAAGCATCTATATATAAAAAGTGGATAGATAATGACTGTTTTTCCGCTAAAGACTTAAAATCTAATTACTCCATCGTACTACCACCTCCTAATGTTACAGGTACATTGCATATGGGCCATGCTTTTCAGCATACTATAATAGACATACTCATTAGATATAATAGGATGCTTGGTAAAAGCGTATTATGGCAACCTGGTACAGATCATGCAGGTATTGCTACCCAACTAGTTGTAGAAAATAATCTTGCTAGAGAAGGTAAAACTAGACATGACATTGGCAGAAAATCTTTAGTGGATGAGATATGGAAATGGAAAGAAAAATCTGGGAATACAATTATCTCTCAGACAAAAAGAATTGGGTCTTCAGCTGATTGGGATAGAAATAGATTCACGATGGATGATGGTTTAAGTGATGCTGTTAAAAAAGTTTTTATAACACTTTATAATGAAGATATTATTTATAGAGGAAATAGATTAATAAATTGGGATATAAAACTACAAACAGCAATATCTGATCTAGAAGTAACAAATATTGAAAAAGTTGGTCACTTATATAATATAAAATATGAAATTGAAGATAGTAATGAGTTACTAATAGTTGCAACAACAAGACCTGAGACTTTATTTGGTGATACTGCAATTTGTGTTAACCCAAATGATGAACGATATAAAAGATTTATAAATAAAAAAGCTAAATTACCATTAACAAATAGATTAATTAAAATAATATCAGATGATTCTATTGATATGGATTTTGGGACAGGTTGTGTGAAGATAACTCCTGCCCATGATTTTAATGATTATAAATTAGGTAAAAAACATAATCTAGAATTCATTAATATATTGAACAAAGATGGAACATTAAATAATAATGTTAATCAAAAATTTAGAGGTATAGGTATACATGAATCAAGAGAGTTAATCGTAAATGAATTAAAAAACATAGGGCTGCTTGGAGAAATTGAAGATTATAAGACTACGGTGCCTATAGGGGAAAGATCAGGTGAAATTATAGAACCATTACTTACTGATCAGTGGTTTATGAAAATGGAAGACCTTGCTAAACCAGCTATAGATGCTGTTAAAAATTCAAATATAAAATTTGTACCTAAAAATTGGGAAAAAATTTATTTTAACTGGCTAGATAATATCGAAGACTGGTGTATTAGTCGACAGATATGGTGGGGGCATAGAATTCCTGCTTGGTTTGATAAAGATAATAATATATATGTTGGAAATGATGAAAACGAAATAAGAGAGAAATACAATATTAATGAAGATGCTGTATTAACGCAAGATAATGACGTCTTAGATACATGGTTTTCATCTGCATTATGGCCATTTACTACTTTGGGTTGGCCAGAAAAAACTAAAGAGCTAGAAAGATATTATCCTACAAGCGTACTAGTAACAGGATTTGATATTATATTTTTCTGGGTTGCGAGAATGGTTATGATGGGGATTAAGTTCTTAGATATGGTCCCATTTAAAACAATATATATTCATGGGCTAGTAAGAGATTCTGAAGGTAAAAAAATGTCTAAATCAGTTGGAAATGTTATAGATCCAATTGATATCATTGATGGTATAGGTCTAGATGCTTTAACTGAAAAAAGAGTTTCCAGCTTAGTTCAGCCTAAACTTAAAAATAAGATTATTAAAAAAACTAAAGATGAATTTCCAGAAGGTATACAGCCATATGGTGCAGATGCCTTGAGATTCTGTTTTTGTGCTCTGGGATCAACTGGGAGAGATATAAGCTTCGACTTAAAAAGAATTGAAGGGTATAGGAACTTTTGCAATAAACTCTGGAATGCATCTAGATTTGTTTATATGACAACTAATGGTTATCAATATCAAGATAGAATAAAGTTTGATGACCTAAAAACTTATGAAAAATTTATGATTATAAAGTTAGATGCATTAGTGACTGAATATAAAAAACACTGCACATCATATAGATTTGATCTTATGGCTAATTCATTATATAGCTTCATCTGGAATGAATATTGTGATTGGTTTGTTGAAATATCTAAAGTTGAGATTGATAATGGTAATGAATATACAAAGAATGTACTCATTTATACGCTTCAAATAATCTTGAAACTTTGCCATCCTATCATCCCTTACATCACGGAAGAAATATGGAGGGAAATGAATTCTCTAGGTTATACAAAAGATGAGATACTAATGAATGCTAAATTCCCATCACAACAAAAAATCTTCAAAGATGGAGACATAGAGGCTGAAGTTTTATTATTAAAAGAATTTATAACTAAAATTAGAAAAACGCGTAGTGATTTGAATGTACATCCCAAGATTAAAATAGATATATATTGTTTTTCTAAAGACTCTTTAGTTAAAAATTTTCTTGATAGTAATAATTCTATTATTTGTAGTCTTCTTAAAGCTCAAAATATATTCATTAACGAAGAATCTTTTAATATTAATGAGTGTATAACTGTTTCTCTAGAAAATCTTAAAGTTTACATACCTATTAAAAAAATAATTGATATCAAAAAAGAGAGAGAACGACTTATAAAAAATATGTCTAACTTAGAGTCAAATTTATTAAAAATAGAGGGTAAGTTAAATAATAAAAATTTTATCGAAAAAGCGCCTTCTGAGATAATCCAGAGTAACTTTAATAAACAAAAGTTTTTTGAAAAAGAGATAGCATCAGTAAAAGATTTGCTTGAATGCTTATCTGATTAACCCATATAGTCTTTCCAGAGTAAACCTGAACGTACTTAAGTCTGGTGATATTATAGCTCTAACATCATCAGCAATCTGTCTATAATTCGCAGCCTGCGTTCCAATCAAAACTATATTATCTTTATTATCTGCTTCCTCTTTAAGAATTTTAATTTCGAATGATTTTCTAGCAATATCTCTTGGGTTATTTAAGGCTATAACCATTGTTCTTGCTGAGATCTTGTTAGCCATGTACATTAATTCATCATGCGGTATATTATTACCCACATATGTAACATCCCATCCTATATTTTGAGCAACAATAATATGCATTAGTGTATCTAAATTTTCATATTCTGACATGAGGGAACCTATAATTATTCTCGGTCCCTCTTCTTTGGCAGATCTAAACTTAGTGTACAAATTCGATAAGCAATTTCGTATTGAGATTTTAGAAAATTTTTCTTGCACATATCTAAGTGAGCCTCTACTACATTCATCATTTATATAGGTATGAAGTGGCTTTAAAAATTCCATTAAAAAATCTGTGGTACTTAACATGGCTACTGCATTTGATAACGCCACATCCAAGCGATTTGAATCCATTGACTCTATAGCTGAAGCAGCCTCATCGAATAGCTCCATAACAGTACCTGTGCTAGGCCTCTGGTATGATTTTGTTGCATTTGACTCATCACCCATGACTAACTCAAATAAATCATCATACGATAATCTGGCTATATCCCCAATTCTTCTGCCGGCATTGATAGCTCGTTTAAGCAGCGTTAACTTCTCTATATCATCATCTGTATATAATCTACGATTTGTTTCTGTTCTTTGTGATATTACAGCATTATACCTTCTTTCCCATGCTCTGATAACATCTGAACTTATACCTGTTCTTCTTCCAACAACCTGTATTAAATGCCGTGGTTTTTTAGATAAATCTCCTTTCACAGTCTTAATATCCCTCTAATTATCTAATGTAATATTACTTGTCCTTCATTCTCCTGTTTTTTATCACTTTTGTCAATGTTTTGTTCTGATATTCATGAACACGTACATAATTAGTATAAATTTATTATACTTTGTTCATATTGTGTGTTGACAAAGTATATTTGTTATATTATTGTTATATACAAGATATAGACAACTGTCATATCTCCACCCCTTTATACTAAAGGCCGAATTCTACCCCCTTTCGGCCTTTTTTTTTAAACAGATTTTTTATACCCACTGGGTCTCCATGAAGGAGAAATAACATCTGGAGAATTAAGTTTTTTTAATAAACGAGCTGGCTGCAAGACTAGGGACCCAAATTTCTTATTTACTTCATCTATAGTATAGTTTAGGCATGATCTGTTCGATAAATTCTCGGAGAATAAATCATTCTGTATATTTATTGGTCTTGGGTTTGTTGCCGTAATTTGTACTTGATAAATACCGCTTCTGATTAGATCACAATTAATAAGTTTAAGACAAAGAGAAAAAATATCATTGCCATCGTTTGTGTAATTAATTGTTTTATATTTCTTGGTTACCCACTCATGTTTTTTCCGAAGCCCAATTGAGAATATATTGCTTTCATAAGCATGTTCCCTCATTCTTCTTGCAACTTTTTCACTCATAAGATGTAATATTTTCTTTATCTCATATTCATCTCTTAGATTTGGTTTGGTTACTTTTCCATGTCCAATTGATTTTGGTAAATCAATATGTAGCTTTAATTCTTCAAAGTCTTTTCCTTGAGCCATTAGCCATATTTTTCTTCCTATGTTTCCATATCTTTTTCCTAATATGCTTATTGGGATATTTTTCATATCACCACAGATAAAAACTCCATGATAGTTTAAAAAAGATTGAATTCCATTTGATACTCCACATAAATCTTTAACAGGATAAGTAGAGAGTATGCTTTCTGATTCACTAGGATTCATAATCATAATACCATCAGGCTTTTTCATTTTAGCTGCAAATTTTGCATTAGATTTATTTGTAGATATTCCTATTGAGCATGGTAAGTTTAATAATCTGAATAATCGATCTTTAATAAGATAAGCGACATCTAATGGAGATGAATATATTTTCTTACATCTAGTTAAGTCTAAAAAAGCTTCATCTACTGAAAATATTTCAATATCTGGTGATATATCATATAAAATTTCCATAATATTTGATGAAACTTTTGTGTATTTTTGAGGATCAGATGCACATCTAATCAAGCCTGGGCATTTATTTTTAGCATCAATAAATCTCATTCCAGTCTTAATGCCAAATGCTCTTGCCTCGTATGAGCATGTAATGATACATGACCCTTTAACTCCATTTGTAATCGCAACAGGCTGCCCACGTAAATATGGTTTGTCTCTTTGCTCAATCGATGCAAAAAAAGCATTCATATCAACATGCATTATTGTTCTAGGCCAACTATAGAATCTTGACCAGGTCACTAGTAGACTCTTATCTGACCTATAACAATTCCTTGAATTGATATTCTTCCAACATTATATTTAATTGGAGATAGTTTTTTATTAGCAGGAACAAGTTCTACATAATTTTTATTTAATTGCTTTATATACTTTAACGTTACATCTTGATTATCAATCAAAATAACTGCTATTTTTGATTTTAATACTTTACTTTGTTTTTCAACGATTACCCAATCCCCACTATTAATACCAGCCTCAATCATAGAGTCACCTTGAACTTTTAGTGCATAACATTTTTCATTTGAAAAGATATGATCTAACTCCAACATATCTCTGTCTGGAACTGCTTCTATTGGGCCACCAGCAGCTATTTTCCCAAAACCTTTAAGTTTAACTGCCTTTCTATCACCTATCTTATTAACCCTTATTAAACCACGATGTCTATATGCTTTCTTCTCAAGCATACTATTTGATTCCAGTGATTTTATATATCGATGCGCTACACCTTTTGAGCTTATACCAATACCCTTTGCTACTTCTCTTAATAAAGGTGATTTACCATGCTTCTCTTGGTATTTAATAATAAAATTATAAACTTGATTTTCTTTCTCTGTTAACATAATGTTCTCATAAAGTTCTCATAGAAGAATCATAAAGTACCATATGCTGAAAATTTTACAAGTAAATTATATTAAAAGAATGGGTCATAAGCCCACTGTAAAAGGCCTTGACGTTGTCTAGGACGACATGAATAGTCATTGTTATTGCAGTTCTTTTTAATTGCGCCTTTATGTCTAGGACCAAAAGCTTTCCAGCGCATTATTTGTATTTTATCCATCTCTGGCACCCTTCTACCCATTGAATAACGGCAGTACCATTGAAACCAACCGATAGGATCCTCGGCAAAAATCCAATTTTTAGCAATCCAATGATCAATTGATAATCCGGATTTAATATTAAAGTAGTTCATATTGATATCAAATTCTACAGTATTGACTTTAGCATTCTTAAACCAAGACTTTGGAAACTCAGAAATATCATCTTTAAAGTAGTATCCGCCAAAAACACCTAGCTCGAGCATCTCTTTCGGAGATAATTCAGGAGTAAATATTTTATTATAATCAATATTAGTCATCATTATTATGTAAAAGGCTTATAATGTTTTTCATTAGCTATATCAAGCATCTCATAGTCACCTCTACTATTACCATATGCATAAATATAATCATAGTCAGATAAATTATATTTTTTTAATATTCTTATAACTTTTTCAGGACCATAACAGTTATTGGGCAATAATCTTCCTGTAATTCTCTCATTAACTATCTCGAGTTCTGTTGCGATTAAAGAAAAGTTATTGCTATCACACCAATCTTGTAACCATGCATTGATTGATGCAGACACAATTACAATTGTATGACCTCTTTTTTTATGCCAATTTAATTTATCTAAAGCTTTTTTTCTAATTAGTTTATGGAGGATCTGTCTAGAATATATACTAGCTTTTCGTTCAAAATCCAATTTTTTTGTACCTTTAAAAAAAAATGTAACTATTATTATTTTAATATAATTATTACTTAATATATTAACTTTATATAGTATAAGTAACGGTAATAATATTATTATTCCAAAAATAAATTTCAAGTCACCAACAAAAAATCTAATAAATCCAATAGTACTATCTTTCTTGGTTATGGTGCCATCGAAATCAAAAAAAGCTATTTTCATATCAAATCTTTAATTTTTTAAAAAGAGATTCTGGTAATAGTCTAATAAATAACATGATTAATTTCCATATATAGCTAGAGTAAATTATATCTTTCTTTCTCTGTTGTGCATTATATATTTTAGCAGCAAGTTCTTTTGGACTTATAACTAATATCTTTGGTGATTCCTCTTTTGAGCTTTTTTTTGTACATATATACCCTGATATCACAGTTAATACATCAACTTTTGACTTATTAAGCATATTCCTTAATCCACTTAAATATGCAATGAAAGCAGCTTTAGAGCTTCCATAGATATAATTTTTTGCCCTTCCTCTCAGTCCAGAAACCGAAGAAATACCAACAATAAATCCAGATTTATATTTACTAAAATCTCTAGATATTATATTCAAGAGTGAAACAGCACCAGTATAATTTACATTGATAGTATTTGCACTTTCACTCCAATCTATGCATGCTTTACTTGGATCTGGATAATATCCAGCGACATAAATAATGCCTGCTGGTTTAATAGCCATATCATTATAAAATTTCTGATGGGTATTAAAATTGGTTAAATCTAGTGTGCATAACTTGACTTTAATATTGTATGTATTTTCAAGATAATCTGCATCATCTTGCATTTCTGTAATTGATCTACCAGTTAAATATAAATTATAACTATTTTTAGCATATATTTTTGCAAGTTCACCACCAAGCTCATTATTTGCACCTATTATTAATACATACTTCATATTAATATCTTTTAAACACAACCTGTTGGCTTGGGTAGTCCGCCATATTTTGCTATTTTTTTCATAGGACCAGATTCAAAAACATCATATAAACCTTTTGCTTTTCTATCCATTCCAAATTCTTTTGCGAATACTCTTACTGCGGGCACGGTACCTGTTTCATTGAACATCTCACGAGCTTTCATAATGTATGTTAGTATTTCATCAGTAATCTCAAAACCATCTTCTAAAGCCATTTGCTTCATTATATCAGTTGACCAGTCATTACTATTTATTAAAAATCCATCTGCATCTCTATTCATCTTTACCTCTACTGTTAATCTACATATTATGTTAGATAACTCTCTCCTCGATTTCTCGACCGTATTTTCACGCATGGTATTCCATATGCAATAATACAATCATCTAAGTCTTTATCGACATAGCTCTTCGCGCCAATTACTACGTCTTCTCCAATTGAAATACCCTGTTTAACTATTGTTCCTATCGAGATAGCAGATCTAACACCTATGGTTACATTACCACCTGTAAAAACTCCTGGCGCAATTGATGAGAAGTCACCTAATTTGCAATCATGATCTATTGAAGAACCAGAGTTTACAATACAAAAATTCCCTATAGAAGAATTTGGGCCAATATTAGTTTGCGGCATAATAACTGTTCCATCTGATATCTTGGTCGCTATTCCAATTACGCTTGAGTTGTGGATTAAGCTAGGGAACTTTGCGTCTGATAGCTTATTTTTATATTCATTAGCAACTCGATGTCTTATTTCATTATCACCAATTGCAATACAAAAATTATGTTTTGGAAATAAGCTATAGCATTGTTTTGTAGAAATTACAGGAATATCTAATAGCATTTCACCAGATTTAGTATCATCAACATAACTAATTACATTATATCCACAAGACTGTGCAACATTTGTTACACTAATAGCATGGCCACCAGAACCAATTAATACAATATCAGTCATCATTTAATATTTCTTCCATTTCATAATTGTCATATACATATTATGTCTCACTAGACGAGTACTTTTCCTTTAATGCTTTAGACAGTCTGTGTTTATATACATAAGAGAACATTACAACCATCATTATAATATCACGATTATATACATCTTGAGGATTCCTCTCCCATTCAGCATTATAACCAGTATATAAATTTTCAAATAATGACTCACCTTTTAAAATACTAAAAAGTGATTCCCCGCTGACATAACATATTTTATTAGCATCATTTTTAAAATCAATTGGTCCTGAACCAAACCTGATTGACTTTGAAATAGATTTAGTACCATCAAAACTCACTACAAGACTGAATGTTTTCCCTAATAAATCAGTAAAGTGTGAGTCTGGTCCTTTAACTCGGCGTTCAACAAATTCATTAAATGCATCTAGAAAATCGTCAACCCATTCATTCAAAGTACTAGGCGGGACATCCAGTTTGCAAAAGCTAATGCATTCATTAATATTTTCATATGTTTGATAAAAAGCATCTGTCACCTGTTTAATTTTTTCATCATTATAATTTTTTATAAATGCTTGAGTAATACTACCATCCGGAAGGTTTATAGAATCTCCGGGATATAAATCGACTATCTCAGCAGAACTTTCTATCCCTTCATCTGCTAGCAGGTCTTTGAGAAACTTTGCTGTAGGAAACAATCCAACTCTTTCATAATTCTTATTTTTAACATAAGCAGTTGCAAATCCAGCATATGAAAACATTCTTTGTAAACCGAGTTTTTCTGCATTTCGTAAACCACCTTCAACCATTTTAGCTACTTTAGATCTAAGAATTTTTGTCTTTTCAGCATCACTGAAATTTTTATAATTAAGTGGATAACCACTTGCTGAATTTGTTTGCGAAAACATTAAAACAGCTTCCTTGGGATATTGTTTGGTACGTTCGCATAATATTTTCTCATGTTCTTTCTCAAATATATGCCAATTATCATTAGCATGTATTATAGCTCCATCAGAATTTCTAATTAAAAAAGCTGAGTCATCATGAGAAAATTCCTCAACAATGTAACTAGAAATTAATAATCCATCAATTTCTTTTTCTTCTTCACCAACTGTAGTTACATTTTCAAATCCAAGATTCTTAAGTCTATTAACAACTGATGGTGCTTTGTAGCTAGCAGTTATTACTTTGGTATTTTTATCAAATATTTTTAGTAACCTGTCATCGAAATGATCATCATGTCCATGTGATATCAATATATTTAACTTATCTCCTAGTGCAGCAAGGTAAGTTGGATGAATGTATGGAGCAAATGTAGGAAGCCAACTCCCAAATGCTGGTTGATTAAACCAAGGATCAGTAAGCAAGTAACGTTCACCCACCTGTATAAGTAAACTTGAGTGATTTTGAAAAAGGACTCTCATTTTTATACTATACCTCTAGATATTAATTGATTCTAGCGGTATTTTTATATAGAGCTCTATGTTTAGATTTAAATCTATCGATCAGTTTAAAACCTGACTCATTTAGTTGATTGTCCACTGCTTGAAAAGTAGGTTGGCCATAACGTTCTGGACCTCCGTCAACAGCAACATAATCACATATAGTCAAAAATGATATAGCGCCATCCAGAATTTCAGGCTCATAGCCTTCAGCTTCTAACTTTAAAAGTTTACATGACTTAAGATTTTCTTTTTTCTTAAATATATCTAATGTGGTAACTTCACTACTAATTGTATGTGTATACGATTGAGGTTTAATAAAACTAGAGTCACCCTCATTTGAAGATAAGTAAAACATGAGCTCGCCAGGTCTATCAGATAGACCAACTTGAAAATTATTAGCTAATGGGAGACTTTTTTCGATACATTTGAATTCTGAAAGGCTGGGTTCGAGGGTTATATAATTCTCTTCCTTTATATATTTTGATAACTCTAGAAATAAATCACCATAATTTGCACCACAGTCTATAACAATATCATTTTCACCAAATTTGATATGATTCAAGCAATAAGAGTTAAAAATATATTCTCCTCTTTTTTAAGTCCTCTATGGTACAAGTTGAACCCTCTGACTTGATGCTTAAAAAATCTTTTACTATGATCACTATAAGCTAAATACATATTGTCTTCAGAGCAGTACCTGAATTTTGCACTACTATTGGTAAGTAATGAAAAATAATTTTGAATAGTGCAGGCAAATGATTTTGAAGAAATATTCTGAAATAATCTTAAAATTCTTACTATGTTTCTATAAACTATTTCTCTAATTTTTTTATATAAATAAATCATTATTAACTATCTTAAATATTTAATTATATTATTAACTTTTTCCGGAGGGCGGCCTAGTATGGCTTTATCTTTGCTTATCACAATTGGTCTTTCAATTAATATAGGAAAGGAAATCATTAACATAATTATTTCTTTGTCACTCATATCTAGATTATCCATATTGTTTTCTTTATATTCAGCTTCATTCTTACGTAATAGCTGTCTTGGCTGGATTTTGAGCTTGTCTAAGATGTCACTAAGTTCACTATAGGTAAGTTGTTCTTTTAGATAAAGTTTAACTCTGGGTGTGATCTTATTATTTTTTATAATATCTAATGTTTGTCGTGATTTACTACATTTAGGGTTATGGTATATTATTAGTTCAGACATCCCTTACTTTACTCCCATTCTATTGTACCAGGTGGCTTGCTAGTTATATCATATACAACTCTAGCAACTCCATTTACCTCATTAACAATTCTTGTAGATATTTTGTTGAGGACATCATACGGAATTTCACTAACAGTGGCAGTCATAAAGTCTATAGTTTTTACTGCTCTTAAAGCTACAACATAGTTATATTGTCTCTGATCACCCATTACTCCAACAGACTTTATAGGTAAAAATACAGCAAGTGCCTGACTAATTTTATTATATAAATTATGGTTTCTTAATTCTTCAATAAATATACTATCAACATCTTGTAAAATATTAACTTTCTCTATAGTAATATCCCCTAGTATTCTTACTGCTAAACCTGGGCCAGGGAAAGGATGGCGTTCTATCAAACTAACTGGTATACCAAGCGATCTACCTATTTTTCTAACCTCATCTTTAAATAATGATCTTATTGGCTCTACTAGCTTGAGACTCATATCTTTTGGCAGCCCACCAACATTGTGATGTGACTTTATAACATCTGACTTAGAATCTTTAGACGAAGACTCTATCACATCAGGATATATTGTTCCTTGGGCAAGGAAATCTATATTTTTTTGCTTTCTTGATTCTTTCTCGAATATTCTAATAAATGTCTCTCCAATAATTTTTCTCTTTTTCTCAGGGTCATGAATATTTTTTAACTTACTAAAAAATATTTTAGAAGCTTCTACTGTAATTAGTTTAATCCCTAATTTTTTGGATATATTCTCTTTTACTTCGTTAACTTCATTTTTTCTCATCAAACCAGTATTAATAAAAATGCAGGTTAGTTTTTTTGATATTGCTTTACTAAGAAGTGCTGCTACTACTGTAGAATCGACTCCGCCGGATAATGCCAGGATAACTTTTTTATTACCAACTTGAGATTTTATATTAGAGACAATATCTTTAATGATATTTTTTGTAGTCCAAGATTTTTTGCAACTACATATGCGGAATAAAAAATTTTCTATTATATTTTTTCCATTATCCGTATGTGTTACTTCTGGATGGAATTGAAGACAAAATATATTTTTTTCTTTATTATACATTCCAGCAAACTTAGTATTATTACTGCTGCCGAGAGATTCGAAATTTTTAGGTAGTTTAATGACTTTGTCTGAATGACTCATCCAAACATTTAAACCCTTATTTTTCTTCAGATTATAAAATAACTTGGATGTCTTGGTTATTTTAAAAATCGCATGGCCAAATTCTTTTTTCTTAGACGGCTTGACTTTACCTTCAAAAAAATCCGTTATGAGTTGCATTCCATAACAAATACCAAGTATAGGAACACCCATGTCTATGATATGTTTTGAAAGGTGATATTTTTTATTTGAGGTTACTGAACTTGGTCCTCCACTAAGTATGATTCCAGCAGGGTTAATGTCATTAAGTTCTTTTTTAGTAATCTTGTTGGATTTTACCATACTATATACACCAGAATCTCTGACTCGTCTTGCAATTAACTGAGTATATTGAGAGCCAAAATCAATTATTAAAATTAGATTGGCCATACTTATCTGGTTTGATAATTTGGTGGTTCTTTTACTATCGTTACATCATGAACATGACTTTCTTGCTTTGCTGATGATGATATTTTTATAAATCTGGTTTTACTTTGCATAGATTGTATGTCTTTACAGCCTACATAACCCATACTTGATTTCAAGCCACCTGTTAACTGATGTAATATTGTTTTCATCGTTCCCTTATATGCAACTCTTCCTTCGATACCCTCTGGTATTAATTTAGATGATTTTTGAACACCATCTTGGAAATATCTATCTTTTGAACCTTTCTGCATTGCACCTATAGAGCCCATGCCACGGTAAGCTTTATATGTTCTACCTTCAAAGAGTTCTACCTCACCAGGAGCTTCATCAGTACCTGCAAGCAATCCACCTAACATCACGCTATTTGCTCCAGCAGCCAGGGCTTTCGCAATATCGCCAGAATACCTTATTCCTCCATCTGCTATGAGTGGGACTTTTTTACTTTTAGCGAATTTAGCAACATTCATAATGGCAGTTAATTGAGGGACACCAACTCCTGCGACAATCCTAGTTGTACATATAGATCCTGGGCCAATTCCAATCTTAATAGCATCTGCCCCATATGAAATTAAATCTTTAGCAGCTTCTGCTGTAGCAATGTTACCAACAATCACCTCTTGCTCTGGAAACTGTTTCTTAAGATGCTTCAGCATTTTAATCACTAATTTTGAGTGACCATGTGCAGTATCAATCACAATTACGTCAGACTTTTGTTCTATAAGAGCCTCTGCCCTTTCTATTGAATCAATATTTGTGCTTATAGCAGCACCAACAAGTAGGCTTCCAAATTTATCCTTAGAAGCATTTGGGAATGTTGTAGATTTTTGTATATCCTTAAAGGTTATCATCCCTTTTAGTTCATTTTTTTTATTAGTGATTAATATTTTTTCAATTCTATTCTTTCTAAGAGCACTGATGACTTCATCTTTAGTATAATCCTCATTGACAGTAACCAGTCTTTCTTTTGGCGTCATTATTTCTGAAACTTTTAAATCTAAATTATCAACAAACCTCAAATCTCTATTAGTAACAATACCGACGAGTAGGTTCTTATCAACTATAGGTACTCCCGAGATATTATACTTTTCAGTTATTGTGTTGATTTCACTTATCGTCATGGAAGGTGAAGCAGTCACAGGATCACTGATAACTCCGCTTTCAAATTTTTTAACAAATCTAATTTGTTTTGCTTGTTCATCAATAGACATATTTTTGTGAATAATGCCAATGCCGCCTTCGCCAGCCAAAGTTATTGCCATTTTTGATTCAGTCACAGTGTCCATTGCTGCTGACAAAATTGGGGTCTTCAGTTCTATATTTTTCGTTAGCTTAGTCGTTAGAGTAACGTCTGAAGGTAATATCTCAGAATACTGAGGTACTAATAAGACATCATCAAATGCGAGGCCTTCTTCACTTATAATACTACTAGATTTATTTGAATTTGTTGAATTTACCATTCTATATTATACATATTAAAGCTATCATAGGAAATACTAAAATTAATAAATATGAAAATATTCAGCGTAGAAGAATTACAAAATATCATTAGGAATTTAATAGTCAGTGAATTTGGTTACCCAATCACTATTAAAGGCGAGATTGCTAATCCAAGGGTATCACCAAGAGGACATCAATATTTCACATTGAGAGATGGAGATGGTTTGAGCCAAAGTAGCATTAACTGTGTAATATTCAACGGCCAGCTAGACAAAAATATAAAAGATTACGATGCTCATGAGGTTTTAATTACAGGAAATGTTGACTTATATAAGGGCAACGGCAATTGTCAGATTAAAGTCACTGATATAGTTGAATATGGAGAAGGTGAATTAAAAAAAGTAATAGAACAGACAAGATTAAGGCTTGAAAAAGAGGGTTTATTTGATAACAAGAAAGTATTACCAAAATATCCTAGAAGTATAGGTCTTATAACGTCACCAGATAGTCATGCTTTGCATGATGTATGTTCAAAGATTAAGTCTCGATTTTCTTTGAGTGAGATAATTATATATCCAAGTTTGGTGCAAGGTAAATACGCCCCAGAAAACATAGTCAAACAAATTAATAGATGTAATGAAGACAATGATGTGGACGTAATTTTATTAATTAGAGGTGGTGGTTCATTAGAAGATTTAATGGCATTCAATGATGAGAAACTTGCGCGACAAATTTATGAGTCAGAAATACCAATAGTTACCGGCATTGGTCACCAACCAGATATTACAATAGCTGACTATGTGGCAGATGCCTCATTAGAAACCCCAACCGCTGCTGCTGTACATATAACTCCAGATCAGTTTGAATTATTGCAGAGAATAAATGACTATGAAGAACAATTTAGAAATATTTCATACCTCAAAGTAAAGAACAAAGAGGATATGCTTGTTAACAGTATCATGAGAATAAAGGATTATAACCCCTCGAGAATAATAAATAACCTCCAAGATGTAAGGAAGAATATTGACAAAAACTTCCATAATATAATCAAAAATATTTTAAATGAATTGGTTGCAGAATATGAATATCAAATTATAAGGATGAAGCAAACAAGAAAAATAGTAATTGAAAAAGTCATGACTGGAATTAGACTTAAAGCTAATATCACAAAGGAAATGAATCAGAAGGTGAAAAGTATATTTAATAATAAAACAAGCATGTGTAAAGCATTAACCACTGAATTGGCTGCTAATAACCCACTAGAAGTTTTAAAAAAAGGGTATTCAATAATAAGAGATACTGAGGGTCAAATAGTCAAAAGTAAGCATCATTTAGGCAAAATACAATCATTTAGTGCAGAATTCAAAGATGGGATAGCTAAGATAAAAAAGCCTATTAGGATTAAATAAAAAATGTCTTGCTAAAAATTTAATGTAGATGCAAAATATCACATTAACCAATTATCTTTAGTTATATGAAAAGAGATTTATCAAAGTTTTTAGAGTTTAAGCCATATAAGCCAGTAAAAGGTGAAAAATATATGGCCCCAAAGCAAATCAAACACTTCAAGACAATATTAGAGAAATGGAAAGAATTGTTAATGAAGGAAGCAGATAAGACAGTCGAGCATATGAAAAATGACTCAACTAAGCTTGCCGACCCAAATGATGCTGCGACGCAAGAAGAAGAGTTTAGACTAGAACTTAGAACGAGAGATAGAGAAAGGAAGCTGATTATAAAGATTGATCAAGCGCTACAAAGAGTTGATGATGGTTTTTATGGTTTCTGTGAAGATACTGGGGAACCTATTGGGATAAAAAGATTAGAAGCTAGACCAATAGCAACATTATGTATAGAAGCCCAAGAAAGACATGAAAGAATGGAAAAAACTCAGGTAGACTAATTACTTTCATATTTTCATCATGAAAAATATCGAATCCAAGCTAGTAGAATCAAGAAAATATAAGCCAGATGATAAATTCATAGCAAGCTCCAATTTAAGTCCAACGGACTTGAAAAAACTAAATAACTTATACAAAGAAGATCCAGATAATTTTTGGTCAATTCTAGGACATAAAGAGATAAAATGGATTAAAAATTTTAAATCTATTTGTACAGGTGATGCTCCTTTCTATGAATGGTTCAGGGATGGAAAATTAAATGTTTCTGAAAATTGCATAGACAGACATATAAATAAAAATAAGAATGCGATAATTCATATAACAGAAGACAATAAAAAACAAATAATAACATATGATAATCTTTATACGTTAGTAAATAACTTTTCATATTCATTAAAGAATATTGGTTTAAAAAAAGGCGATAGAGTTATCATATATATGCCTACTATCCCTGAATCAATTATAGCTATGCAGTCATGTGCAAGATTAGGACTTATTCATTCAGTTGTTTTCGCAGGTTTCTCATCTGAATCTTTAAGAAATAGAATAAATGATTGTTCTGCAAAAGTTGTTATTACGGTTGATGCATTTATGAGAAATGGAAATATAATCCAAGCTAAGGATATCGTTGATAAAGCCATAGAAGATGAAAATTGTCCAACAATCAAAAAATGTATAATATATAAAAATCTTGGAAAAAAAATAGATCTAAAAGATAATGATTTATGGTGGCATGAAATATTACCATCTGAGTCAAAAATAGTTGATCCCGAGATAATGGCATCTGAAGATCCTTTGTTTATTCTTTATACTTCTGGCTCAACAGGAAAACCCAAAGGAATCGTCCATAGCTCAGCTGGTTACTTACTTAACTGTATAATTACAAATAAATGGGTTTTTGACATAAAAGATGATGATATATTCTGGTGTACAGCTGATATAGGGTGGATAACGGGGCATAGTTATGTAGTTTATGGACCTTTAGCAACAGGGTCGACTATTCTTATATATGATGGTGCACCAACATTTCCTAAGCCAGACAGATTCTGGGATATTATAGAAAAAAATAATGTAAGTATTTTTTATACAGCTCCAACTGCAATAAGGACATTAATGAAGCTTGGAGAAAATCTTCCTGATAATTACAACTTAAGATCATTACGGTTACTAGGTACAGTAGGTGAACCAATTAATCCTAAAGCATGGATATGGTATCAAGTGAAAATTGGTAATAAAAAATGCCCTATAGTAGACACATGGTGGCAAACTGAAACAGGTGCAAATATTATTGCTCCTATTCCTGGAATTACTCATACAACACCCGGAACGTGTACGAAGCCTTTACCAGGAATTGAAATAGGAATAGTTGATGAAGAAGGTAATGATATTACTGAAATAAATCAGGGTGGAAATCTTGTTATTAAAAATCCATGGCCATCAATGCTTAGAGGAATTTGGGATGATGAAGAGAGATATATAGATACTTATTGGAAGAAATTCAATAATAGGTTTTATATTACTGGAGACACAGCCAGGAAAGATGAAAATGGAAATATCTGGATTATGGGAAGATCAGATGATGTGGTAAATATCTCAGGGCATAGATTAGGTACCATGGAAATTGAATCTGCAATAGTATCTCATGAATACGTTGCTGAAGCAGCTGTAGTTAGTTATAAACATGAAATTAAAGGAGAAGCAATACATGCATTCGTGACTCTAAAAAATAGTTTCAAAAATTATAATAATACCGAATTCTCAATTCAATTAAGGGATTGGGTTAAAGAAAAGATTGGGTCTATAGCAAAGCCCGATAGAGTTTCATTCTCAGATTCATTGCCAAAAACAAGGTCGGGGAAGATTATGCGAAGACTTCTTAGAAATATTGCCAGAGGTGAAGATATTAGTGGTGACACTTCTACTCTAGAAAATGAGAATATACTGGTTCAATTAAAAAATATTCTATAAAAAAGGCCACACATAGAAGTGTGGCCTAAAATTTAAACTACATAGTTAATTCAATTTATAATGAATTAGTCTATGTCTTTCATTGTTAGTTTTACGCGACCTTGGCCGTCGATATCAAGTACTTTAACCTGGACATCATCGCCTTCAGCCATAACGTCTCTAACATTATTAACTCTTTCATTACTAATTTGTGAAATATGGACTAAACCATCTTTACCTGGAAGAATGTTTACAAACGCACCATACTCCATAATCTTTTTCACTTTACCAGTATATACTTTACCTATTTCTACTCCGTCACTCATACTATCCTCTTTTGTTTACGTTAGTTTTCTATGTCCTTCATTGTAAGCTTCACTCTGCCCTGTTTATCAACTTCAAGAACTTTGACTTTTACAACATCGCCCTCAGACAAAACATCACTAACATTATTGACTCTTTCCTGACTAATTTGTGAAATATGAACCAAACCATCTTGATTTGGTGTAATACTTACAAATGCGCCAAAATCCATTATTTTTACAACTTTACCTTCATAAATTTTATTTACTTGCGGACCTGCTGTTATTTCTTCAATCATTGATTTAGCATGATCACTAATAGTTTGATCAGTTGCTGCAATCTTAATCACTCCATCATCATTTATATCAATTACAGCTCCTGTAGCTTCGACTATAGATCTGATAACAGCGCCGCCTTTTCCTATTACTGCCGCTATTTTTGATGGGTCAACTTTGATATGAGTATACCTTGGTGCAAACTGAGACATATCATCTTTAGGTTTACTGATAACTTTGGCCATTTCTGCAAGTATATGTAGTCTAGCTTCTTTAGCTTGTACTAGTGCTTGAGACATGATTTCTGAAGTAATACCATCTACTTTAATATCCATCTGTAATGCATTTATACCGGCTTCTGTTCCTGCTACCTTGAAATCCATATCTCCTAGATGATCTTCGTCACCAAGGATATCCGTTAATACAACAAATTTATCATTCTCTTTCACTAAACCCATAGCTATTCCAGCTACTGGTGCAGTGATTGGTACGCCTGCATCCATCATAGCTAAACTTGAGCCGCAAACCGATGCCATTGAACTAGATCCATTAGATTCCATTATTTCTGAGACAACTCTTATAGTATACGGGAATTCTTCTAAAGTTGGCATTACAGCCTGTACACCACGTCTAGCTAATTTTCCATGACCTATCTCTCGTCTTTTTGGTGAACCAATAAATCCAATTTCACCAACTGAATAGGGTGGAAAATTATAATGGAAAATAAATGGCTCATCAATTCTTCCGTTTAATGAATCAATCATTTGAGCATCCTTATTAGTTCCAAGAGTGGTAACCACAAGTGCTTGTGTCTCACCTCTTGTAAATAAAGCTGAGCCATGTGTTCTTGGCAAAACACCAATCTTTACATCAATTGCTCTTACAGTTGAGCTATCTCTTCCATCAATCCTTTTCTCACCAGCAATAATTCTATCTCTAACAATACTCTTCTGAGCTTTAGAGAAATAAGAAAGGATATCTGCCTCATTATCTGCTTCGTCATTAATCTCATTCTCTAAAATCTCTTCTTTAATTTTAGATAGTGACTCATTTCGGTCTTGTTTTTTTGTAATTGCATATGCTTCAGATATTTTGTCTTTATATTTATTCTTAAGATCAGTGTAAGCAGCATCATCGATTTTTGCTGGATTCCATTCAAGCTTATCTACACCAACATCAGCTGTAAATTCATCAATAGCTTTAATTATAGTCTGCATTTGTTCATGACCATATTTAACAGCACCCAACATTATTTCTTCGCTAAGCTCTTTAGCTTCTGATTCAACCATCATTACTGCATTTTCAGTACCAGCAACGGTTAAATCTAGCAATGATGTATTCAATTCTGGAGTTCTAGGATTTAATAGATAATTTTCTCCATCATAACCAACTTTTACTGCTCCTAATGTGCCATTGAACGGCAAACCTGATATTTTGACAGCAGCTGATGATGCAATAAGAGCTGGTATTTCTGGATCTATATCTGGATTATATGATATTAGAGTGACAATAAGTTGCACCTCTCTTGTATAAGAAGAATCAAATAATGGCCTTAATGGTCTATCAATCAATCTACTAATAAGTGTTTCTTTTTCTGAAGGTCTTCCTTCTCTTTTGAAAAAACCACCTGGGATTTTTCCAGCTGCATATGTTTTTTCATTATAATTTACTGTGAGTGGAAAAAAATCTCTGTCACTATCCTGTTTTGCTGCAACGAGCGTTGCTAAAATTACTGTTCCTTCTATGTCTACTATGACAGATGCGTCTGTTTGTTTCGCAATTAGTCCTGTCTCAATCTTTACAGATTGACTACCTAAGTCAAATATTTTTGTATGCATTTATTTTTACTTCCTTAATCCCAATTGTTTAATAAGGTTCTCATAACCTGACATATCTTTCTTTTTAAGATACTTAATTAGAGACCTTCTTTTCATGACCATTTTGAGTAGTCCACGCTTAGAATGGACATCTTTTGAGTTTTTCGAAAAATGGTCTGATAAACTATTGATATTTGCCGTAAGCAATGCAATTTGAACTTCACTAGAACCGCAATCACCTGCGGATTTCCCATATTTTTTTACTATCTCTTCTTTGACACTATTGTCCAAAGCCATAAACTTCTCCATTAATGACAGTTATTCTATCATCTGTTTGGAGTAATACAATCCTTTATTTATTAAAGTTTATCAATCTTTTTGGGTAAATAAGACCGTTGTCAACCCTTCCTATACCTAAAAGATTATTATTTTTATCTTTAATAGCAATTTCATCATAAATATCACTGTAAGTGGTTGAAATAGCTTGTCCACTAGTAATTTTTAGTATTTCCGACTTATTTATTACTACTGATTTTATATTGCTTAACATGTCGTTTACATGAATTACTTTACTGATTTCTTTAGTTAAATTGTCTAATCCAACCATCTGTTTTTCTACAAAACACCCGATACGTAGTCTTCTTAATCCAAATGTATAAGCTCCAGTATTAAGTTGTTCACCTATTTTTTCCACAAAAGTTCTAATGTAAGTTCCTTTACTACATACGATATTCAAATGTATTTCATTTTCTTGGTAAGATATTAATTGAATACTGGCGATATTAATTTCTCTAGCTTTTCTATCTACCACTAATCCTTTTCTTGCAAGATCATATAATTTAACGCCATTTATCTTGAGACCACTATGCATTGGAGGAATCTGCATTTGTTTTCCGACTAAGTTTTTAAGCGTAGCTCTAATAAATGTATTTGATAATTTAAAAGGATTATCTTTATCAGTATTTTTGAGAATTCCCTCTGCATCTCCTGTTGAACTTACTAATCCTAGTTTCGCAATAACCTGATACTCTTTTTCATAAGACTCAATGTACTGTGCTAACTTAGTTCCCTCATTAAGAACTATCGGTAACATTCCAGAGGCTAATGGGTCAAGAATTCCAACTATACCTGCTTTTTTTATAGATAGCTTTTTTTTAACAATACCCAAAGCTCTATTAGAGGTTATATCTACAGGTTTATCTAAAAGTAAAATACCATGAATCATAGTCTAGTATTTCTGATCACTTTTTAGAATATTTTCAATTCTTTCGCTACGTTCAGCCGTATCATCATAAGTAAATCTTATTGATGGAAGTCTTTTTAAATGAATACTTTTTGACAACTCATTTCTTATAAATCCAGAAGCCTTATTTAACTCAATCTCTATTTTTTTATTATCTTTATTTAATGATGTAAAATATATTTCAGAGTACCTCAAATCTTTACTGACCTTGACTCCTGATATCGTCACAGATTTTATAAGAGGGTTTTGAATATCTTTGATTAGCAAGAGAGCTATTTCTTTATGGAGTAAGTCTTGTACCTTTAGCAGCCTATTGGTCATAATTACTGAATCTTACGTTGAATCTCAGTTCTTCTAAAAACTTCAACTTGATCACCAGACTTAATATCATTATAATCTTTTACACCAATACCGCACTCAGTACCGCTTTTAACTTCTTTAACATCCTCTTTAAATCTCCTTAGAGACTCTAGCTCACCTTCATAAATCACAACATTATCTCTTAGAACTCTAATAGGTTGATCTTTTTGGACTACACCTTCGCTCACAATAGATCCGGCAATAGCTCCAAGTTTTGAAGATCTAAATACATCTCGAACTTCAGCTATTCCAATAATTTCTTCTTTAACCTCTGGGTCTAATAACCCTGATAGTTTTTGTTTAACTAAATCAATGAGTTCATAAATAATGCTAAAATAAAATAACTCTTGGCTATTGGTTTCTATTGTTTTTTTAGCTTTAGAATCAGCTCTTACATTAAATCCAATTATTATTGAATTAGAACTTGCAGCAAGATTTACATCAGATTCTGTAATACCGCCTACTCCGCTATATACAATTTCAAGCCCTACATCATCATTTTTAATATTTCTTAGAGTGCTATTAATAGCTTCTGAACTTCCCTGAACATCGCTTTTAATCAATAAATTAATAATTTTTTTCTTAGAAGTATCATTTAAGTTAAATGTATCTAAACTAAAAGTCTTGCGTTTACTCTGAATTTCAACTTCTTTTTGCTTAGCTTCTCTTAGCGAGGCTATATCTTTAACTTTTTTTTCATCTTTGGCGGAAATTAACTGATCGGCTACATTTGGTGTGCCTGAAAGACCTGTTATAACGACAGGACAGCCCGGACCCGCCAATGAAATTTCTTTATTAAATTCATTATACATTGCACGTATTCGACCAAATTCTTTTCCAACTAAAACATAGTCTTTTTTATTCAATGTTCCGCTTTGAATTAAGATTGTTGCGATTGGCCCTCTTCCTTTGTCTAGAGATGACTCTACAACTGAACCTATTGCAGATCCTTTTTTACTAGCTTTCAATTCTAAAATTTCAGATTGTAAAGATACTGCCTCTAACAATGAATCAATACCTTCTCCGGTTAACGCAGATATTTTTATAAATATTGTATCACCACCCCACTCTTCAGGTATCACATTCTTCTTCCCTAATTCTGTTTGAACTTTTTCCGGATCTGCATTTTCTTTATCTATCTTATTGACCGCAACAATTATAGGTACACCAGCAGCTTGAGCATGCTCTATCGCTTCTTCTGTTTGAGGCATTACTCCGTCATCAGCTGATACTACTAATATAACAATATCTGTAACCTGAGCTCCCCTTGCTCTCATTGCCGAGAAAGCCGCATGTCCAGGTGTATCTAAAAACGTAATATCTCCCTTATCCGTTGACACCCTATAAGCTCCTATATGCTGTGTTATACCACCAGCTTCAGAACTTACTACCTTGGTTTTCCTTATATAATCCAATAAAGAGGTCTTGCCGTGATCAACATGTCCCATGATTGTAACGATAGGAGCTCTTGGCTCTAAATCCTGATGATTATTTTCATCAAACTGTAGCGTCATCTCTTCTTCTGCACTCTCATTAACAGTTGTAGCGGTATGCCCTAATTCCTCAATAATTAATATTGCGGTATCTTGATCTAAAGATTGATTGATAGTTGCCATTACACCCATATTCATCATAATTTTTATTAACTCTGATGACTTAACAGAAATTTTTTGTGCTAACTCACTCACTGTAATCGCTTCGGGTATTTCAATTTCTTTTTTTATAGGTTCGGTTGGCTTCTCAAACTGATGTTGTTGAGAAATCTCAGGGTCAGATAATTTTTCTTGATTATTATGAACTTTTTTGGGCTTCGGTTCTTTCAAGTGCAGCTCTTTATTTTCAAAGATTTCAACTTTATCATCTTTGTCTGTTTTAGTTTTCTTTTTAGCTGATTGGTTATTGTCAGACTTAGCTACTTCAGGTTTCTTGATATTACTAGCTTTTTTTATATCACTCCTAATACTTTCATGTTTTTCTTTTGGTTTTATAGGAAGCTCATCAGTTACCGGTATAGGTTCTTTTTCTTTAGGATTATCTGGAATAATTATTTTTTTTCGTTTAACCTGGATTGTGACATTTTTTGAACCAGCAGATGATTTGGACTGTTTTCCACCAGAACCTTTTTGGCTTTTTAATGACAAACTTTTTTTTATATCTTTTTCAGTCATTTTTCCCTTTTTTATTAATCTTGGTTAAACCAAGGCTCTCGTGCATCCATAATAACTTTTCCAGCATCTTCTTGGCTCAATTCTATCATTTCCAGCAGTTCATCTACAGATAAATCAGCTAAATCTTCTCTGTTATTAATATCATTAGAAATTAATTTATTTATATTATCTTTTGAAAGTATCTTAAAATTGGATAATGAATTTTCTTGATCAAGCTTTTCTTTTTTTGCTTCTATTTTCTCAATAGCTCTTTTTCTGAGTTCATTTATCAAATCTTCATCAAAATCATCTATCGAACTAAACTCATCCATAGAACAATAGGCAACCTCATCTATAGACGAGAATCCCTCTCTTGCAAGTACATCTGCAACATCTTCATCCACATTAAGTTCATCCATAAATATTGCGCTTAAACTCTGATTTTCTTCCATTATCTTATTGTCGGAATCATCTTTAGACATAACATTTAAGTCCCATCCTGTTAGCTCACTTGCTAACCTAACATTTTGACCACCTCGCCCTATAGCTTGAGATAGTTGTTCTTCAGCAACAGCAATATCCATAGACTTCTTTTCTTCATCCACAACGATTGATAAAACTTCTGCTGGTGACATCGCATTGATAACAAATTTAGCTGGATCTTCGTCCCACATTATTATATCTATCCTTTCACCACTTAATTCATTCGAAACAGACTGTACGCGTGAGCCTCTCATACCAACACATGCGCCTATGGCATCAAGCTTGGGATCATTAGATTTTACAGAAATTTTTGCTCTCAGGCCTGGGTCTCTTGCTGCACCTAAGATTTCTATTAATCCTTGTCCAACCTCTGGAACTTCAAGCTTGAATAGCTCTACAAGAAATTCTGGTGCTTTTCTTGTGATATATAATTGAGGGCCACGGAGCTCAGATTGAACATCACGCAAATAACCTCTTAATCTATCACCAGGTCTTATTGCTTCTCTTGGTATAAGAGCATCCTTCATTATCATAGCCTCTTCCATTGAGTTCTGTTTATCTGGCATACCAAGATCCATATATACATTTCCCTTTTCTATTCTTTTTACTATACCAAAAATTAGTTGTCCTATTTTTGACTGATACATATCAACAACTCTATTTCTCTCGGCTTCTCTGACTTTTTGAACGATAACATTCTTTGCTGCCATAGCAACAATTCTGCTAAACTCTATTGAGTCAATTTCCTCTTCATAATAATCATCTATCTCAAGGTCTTTACTTTTAACTTTAGCATCCTCAAGTATTATTTGCTGATCACTCATTTCTTCTTCAATCTCTTCTACAATCTGCCATCTTCTATATGTCGTATATTCTCCAGTATCCAAGTCAATACTTACTCTTGCATCTATATCAAATTCACATTTTCTATCAAGTCTATATTTTTTTTTGACAGAGCTTGCTAAAGCATGCTCTATGGCATCAATAATGACCTCTTTGCTAACATTTTTTTCATTAGATACTGTCTCGATGACCATTAATATTTCTTTGTTCATAATCTCTAACCTTAAATTTCTTGTATGTTTGCTTTTTTAATGTTCTTAAAATCAACTGTAATCTCAGAATCACCCAACTCAATATTTATACTTTCTCCAACTATATCTTTTATTTTACCAATAAAATTCTTTTGATTACCTATTCCAGATTTTAGTTTTACTTTAACCGTAAAACCTTTATACAACATAAAATCAGTAATACTAAATAATTGTCTATTGATACCGGGTGATGATACCTCTATATCATAATCATCAAAATAACTATTTATTTTAATCAAATCATCCGCCAACTTAGAAGTAAGAGAACAATCTTCTAGGCTTATGCCTCTAGACGAATCAATGATAATTTTGATACTAGGACTCGATGAGCTATTAGAAATATTAATATTTACAATTCTCATATCTTTTGTACTTATTACCTCTTCCAAGGCTTTAAATAATTTTTCATCAATATCGTTCATTTTGATACAGCCAATAAAATAGCCCCTAATGGGGCTTTCACGATATTGTATAACAAATTATTTGCTTTAAATAGGTAATTATTGGTATTTTTTAGTTTTTATGTGCTCAATTTAAGAGTTTTATGGTAGTGGGGGCAGGATTCGAACCTACGACCTTTGGGTTATGAGCCCAACGAGCTACCAGACTGCTCCACCCCACACTGTATAAGGAGTCTATAGTCTATAAAAATAATTTTCAAGTATTAAAAAGATTGCTTATAGAGTATTGGCTGAGCTGTCCAAGTATATCAGGCAATAGCCCTAAGAGCACAAGTCCCATGATATATATACCAGTTAAATGTAATTTAGAAGTAGTGGATAAATCATTTTTAGATTCATCAAAATAGATAACTTTAATAACTCTTAGATAATAAAATGATCCAATGACGGTCATTAATACCGCAAAAATTCCAAGAGAAATATTATTAGTCTCTACTAGAGACTGGATGATGAGAAGTTTCGCATGGAATCCTATGAATGGTGGTATACCTATATAAGATAATAAAATAATCATTAGAAGAAAAGCTGTAAATGGACTAGATGAATTCAATCCACTTAAGTCATTAATATTCTCTATAGGTTTTTTTTCATATACTAGCTGAGATAATAATCCAAATGCAGCAATAGTAGTAATCACATAAGTTAAAGTATAAAACATTGCTGCTTTATATCCTATGATTGATCCAACTGACAAGCCTAACAATATAAACCCAATATTAGCAATTGTTGAGTATGCTAACATCCGTTTAATGTTGGTTTGAGATATTGCAATAATGTTTCCAATCAAGATAGACAACACAGAAAGAACAATAGTCATATCAGTCCAGAATAAAAGTAATCCTGAAAAGACACTTGCTAATAATTTAATTAGTATAACAAATACAGCTATCTTGGGTATTGTGCTAAGCAATAACGTTGTTGTAATCACAGAGCCATGATAAACATCTGGTATCCACATATGAAATGGCGCTGCACCAAACTTAAACGAAAGACTAATAAGTATGAATATTAAAGCAAATAATAATCCTATTATCTGAACATTGTCCATATTATTCAAGACTTCTAGAGATGAGATGTGTATAAATATTTCATTAAAACTGAGGCTCCCAGTTAACCCATATATTAATGAAATACCAAATAATAAAAATCCAGATGAGATAGCGCCTAAAATATAATACTTAACAGCTGCTTCTGATGAAAAAAGTGAATTTTTATTGAAAGCAATCACAGAATAAAGTGAAAGTGACAGCAGCTCAATACCAAGATATAGTAAAATAAGATTTTGAGATGATATCATTATCATCATTCCTAGCAGCCCAAACATTGTAATTAAAAAATACTCTGTCTGATAAATATTAAAATACCTTAAGAAAACAGCAGTATAATAAAATATGATTGCTAGGCTAAGCAGTATAAATATTTTAAATGTATTCGAAAATATACTTGTGTCATATAATTGAGAAACATTAGTATTTAAATAACTGAAATGCGAATAAATATAATATGCACAAAAAATCAATGAGAATTGAATGAGGTAATAAGAAATATACTTCAGCCTACTGGGTAAAAATAAATCCAGTACAATTATAAAACATAGCGCTGAAGTTATTATGATTTCTGGAAATATATATAAATAATTTATCATATCAGTACTTATTAGTTATAATTTTAATCATATTTATAGATGACTCTTCACTAATATCAAGAACAAGGTTTGGTTTAATACCAATCAATATTACTAACATAACCAACATTAATAATGGCCATAGCTCATCTAAACGTAACTTTTTCATAGATGCCACAGTATCACTGTTAACCTCGCCAAACAAAACTCTTTTCCCAAGCCATAGAGAATAAGTTGCTGCCAACACTAATGTTGTGGATGCTAGAATTGCATATATTATATTATTTTTTATGGCTGCTATTAACACCATGAATTCTCCAACAAAACCTGATGTTCCGGGTAATCCAGAATTAGCCAATAAGAAGAACATCATTAATGCAGAAAATAATGGCATTACTTGGCCAACTCCTGATTGATCATCTATCATTCTTGATTTAGTTCTAGAATATATGATTCCGATACAAATAAATAACCCAGCTGAAATCAAACCATGAGACAACATCTGCATGATAGATCCTTGCAAGCCGATATGAGAAATAATCTGGATATCTTCTGCCTGTCCTATTGTGTTAAAGACAAGAAATATGCCAAGAGTAACAAACCCCATGTGTGCAACAGATGAATATGCAATCAATTTCTTCATATCCTGCTGAGCTATTGCTACGAAACTAATATAGATTATCGCAATCAACGATAATGGAATTAGTATATTATTTAAATATAGGCCTGCATCAGGAGTAATAGGTAACAAAAATCTAATCATTCCATAGCCCCCAACTTTAAGTAAAACTGCTGCCAATATTACTGAACCTGATGATGGAGCTTCAACATGAGCATCTGGTAACCATGTATGAACTGGCCACATTGGTACCTTTATACCAAAAGCAATTAAGAAGGCTAAAAAAATGAATATCTGAGTATCAAGGCTTAATACAAGACTATAGTAGTCTAATATGTAAAAACTATTAGCTTGGAAAGACAAATACAAAAGTGCTACCAACATCAGTACTGACCCAAGTAGTGTATATATAAAAAACTTAATCGTAGCATAAACTCTATTGGGCCCACCCCAGATGCCTATAATAAGAAATAAGGGTATAAGCATTGCCTCAAAAAATATATAAAAAAGTATGCTATCAAAAGCACAAAAAACACCTAAAAGTAAGCCCTCAAGAATGAGAAACAAAGCTATGTATTTATTATTTTGTTGCCTTTCCTCTGAAAAATTAAATATTATTATGATAGATGTTATGGTAGTTGTTAATAATATAAACAACATTGAAAACCCATCTATTGCAAGATGATAATTAATATCTAAATTCTCAATCCATACATGCTTCTCCACAAACTGTAATAAGTATTGAGATGTATTGAAGTTAATCAGCAAAAGTATTGAAATGAATAAAGTTAGCGTAGATACACTAAATCCTATTAGTTTTATGAAAGAATCATTTTTATGATTAATAAAAAAAAGCACTAAGCCACCAATCAAAGGTGTCCATATCAGTAAGCTAAGTATTGGAATATTTAAATCATACATATTAAAATTTAATAAAAATTATTAAGAATAGCAATAAGCCAATAATCATTGTGAAAGCATAGTGGTATAAGAACCCTGTTTGTATAACTCTGACCTTAGATGAAATAAAAGAAACTAATTTGGCAGTACCGTTAACAAAAAAATTATCTATTATATTAACATCAGACTTAACCCAAACTAGATTAGCCAATTTCTTAACATGTCTCGGTATAAATATATTTGACATATGCGTGAAACCATACTCATTAAGAAGTAGGTTGCGTAGCAGAGGAAACTTACTGCCTATTTTTTCTAAAAAGTTCATGTTTTTATAATATAAAAAATATGAAAGTAGGAGACCTATGGTTACCATAGCAAAACTTAAACTAGCAAATGAGTGGAGAAAAAAAGATACAGAGTGATAAATATATAAATCATAAAATTTCACTAACTTAGTATTATCAGTAATTGATTGTTCAAAAAAATTATTAAATAATACTGAGTCAAATAAAGCCCAACCTATGAAAGCACTTGGTATAGCAAGAACTACTAGAGGAATTATTAAAGTATGGTTGTGTTCTAAATCTGACCTTTTTTTGATATTTAATTGATTCTCACCAAAGAAGACTTTAAAAAATATTTTAGATGTATATAGAGTTGTAATAAATACTCCTAAAACAAGAGAATAATAGGCAATAGAGTTATCACTATATTTAAATATATCTATAATTAAGTCTTTAGAGAAAAATCCTGACATTGATGGCACCCCCATCAAAGATATGCCGGCAATAAGGAATGCTATAAATGTTATTGGCATAATTTTTTTCAATCCTCCCATCTTGGTAATATCCTGCTCATGATGACATTTTAGTATTATTGAGCCCGCACATAAAAATAATAAGGCTTTGAAAAATGCATGTGTTAAAAGATGAAATATTGCAAACGAATAATATGAGGCACCTAATGCCGCAGTCATATATCCCAACTGAGAAATTGTTGAATATGCTATTATTCTCTTTATATCATTTTGAACTAAAGCGACCATTCCCATAAATAAAGCTGTAGATACACCTATCACTAAAATTATATCCAATACGTAACCAGATAAATCATAAAGAGGAGATAATCTTGCAACCATAAAAATACCTGCAGTTACCATTGTAGCTGCATGAATTAATGCAGATATTGGAGTTGGACCCTCCATAGAATCTGGGAGCCAAAAGTGAAGTGGGATTTGAGCGGATTTTGCAGCTGCACCAATAAAAAGTAGTAATGCTATAAACGGCAAAAGATCTATATTTAATCCAAGTAAGTTAACCGTATCGTTTCTTAAAAGTGGTAATTTATCAAAGAAATCGTTATAGCTAAGGCTATTGGAAGTAATAAAAATTAGAATAACTCCTAATAGTAAACCAATATCACCAACTCTATTTACAACAAATGCCTTTAAGTTAGCACTTACGGCACTAGGTTTGTTGTACCAAAAGCCAATTAATAAATATGAGGATAATCCTACTAATTCCCAGCCTATAAATAACTGTAGAAAATTATTAGAAAAAACAATAAATAACATAGAAAATGTAAAGAAATTAGTATAAATAAAAAATCGCTTATAACTCTTATCCCCGCTCATGTATGTTATCGAATACATATGCACAAAAAATGAAATAAATGTCACTATAAAAGACATAATGATAGTCAAGCTATCGGCCAATATACCAATTTCAAAAGTATAGCCGCTTGTAGCATACCAAGTATATAACGTATGACTTTCACTAAAATTATGACCAGATATATATGAGATGAAAAGCCATAAGGATAATAACATTGATATTCCGATGGATAAGTTAGCAATTATACTACTAGCTATATTTGTACATTTATCTTTCAGCAAAAGAGTGACAGCACCGACTAAAGGAGAAAATATTATTATAATGGATTGCCAATACACTATCCTTTTAACCTCGCAATATCTTGAACATTAATACCTTGTTTATTTCTAAAAAGAACTACAATTATAGCAAGTCCAATTGCAGATTCCGCTGCTACAACTGCTAGGATAAAAAATACAAAAATTTGACCCGTTAAATCACTTAAGTAGTTTCCAAATATTATAAAATTAAAATTAATTGATAAGAACATCAACTCTAATGACATAAGCATTATAATGATGTTTTTCCTATTAAGGAATATACCTGCAAGTGAAATACTAAATAATATAGAGCTAAGAATTAGATAATGAGACATTGGTATCATCTTGCTCTATCCTCATCACTGATGATTTTTAATCTTGCATTCTTGGACACATTAACCTGATCCCCAGGATTTTGATATTTATTAGTCTCGCTTTTCTTATGTGTAAGCGTAATTGCCGATATAATTCCAAGTAATAAAATTATTGCTGCTATTTCAAAAGCTAAGAGATATTCTGTATACAAAAGATAGCCAAGATTTTTTGTATTATCTTTACCTATTAAATCTATAGACGTAATTATACTATCGCCTGCATTATCAAATTGATTATAAAAGAAATATGAGAGTAACCCAGCTATAGTAGCAAATACAATAATCCCGATCGGCAAATATTTAACGAAACCTTCTTCAGTGCGAGATATATTAATATCTAACATCATAACTACAAAAAGAAATAAGACCATAACAGCGCCGACATAAACAAGTATTAATATTATAGAAAGGAATTCGGCATTTAAAAGCAGCCATAATACTGCTGAGGAAAAAAAAGAGAGAACAAGGCTTATCGCAGATTTAACTGGGTTATTTACCATTATCACAGCTATAGAACTACTTAATAGCAATAAAGAAAATATATAAAATATTATTATTTCTAGATTCATAAGGTTACACTAATTTATATTGTTTCTATCTTTTATTTCTTCTTTCTCATAAATATCACCTATTTCAAGCAACTTGTCTTTAGAAATAACTCTCTCATTCCTAGATTCAAAATGAAATTCAAATATCTTTGTCTCTACAACAGCATCTACCGGACAAGCTTCTTCACAAAAACCACAGTAAACACATTTAAATAAATCAATGTCATACTTTGTTGTTCTTCTGGTTCCATCATCTCTCATCTCAGTATCTATTGATATTGCTAAAGCAGGACAAACTGCCTCACATAACTTGCAGCCAATACATCTTTCTTCACCATTAGGGTATCTCCTAAGTGCATGCAATCCTCTAAATCTTGGTGATTGGGGTGTTTTCTCTTCGGGATACTGTACTGTTATAGACTTAGTAAAAAGTTTTTTACCAGTTATAGACAAGCCTTTCAGAATTTCTAATAAAAATAAGCTTTTTAGTAATTTAATTATATTTTTCATTATGCAATAAACCAAGGTTCAATTTTGTAATATATCATAATGCCTTCTAAGAAAATCCATATAATGGTGATTGGAAGAAATATTTTCCATCCTAGTCTCATAATTTGATCATATCTATATCTTGGTAATGTTGCTCTAAGCCAAAGAAAAATAAATATAAAAAAGAGAGTTTTGATAGAAAGCCAAGCAAAACCAGGTATCCAACTTAAATAATTTTCTAGGAAAGTATTTTCAAATGGTGAGAGCCATCCTCCAAAAAACATAATGCTTACAAGTATACTAATAAGAATCAGGTTCATGTATTCTGCGAGAAAAAACATTGCGAAAGCAACTCCTGAGTATTCAACATGAAATCCAGCTACGATTTCTGACTCTCCCTCTGACACATCAAATGGTGCTCTATTTGTCTCAGCAATACCTGCAATTAAATATATAACAAATAATGGTAATAATGGTAACCAGTACCAGTTAAAAATACCACCTCGTTGTGATAATATAATTTCTTGTAAATTCAAACTACCTGCTGCCATTAAAACACCTACTAATGCAAAACCCATAGCTATTTCATAAGCGATTATTTGTGCTGCTGATCTCATAGAACCTAAAAATGCATATTTAGAGTTTGAGGCCCACCCAGCCAATATTACTCCATATACACTAAGTGAAGTTAAAGCCAAGATAAACAATAATCCTGCATTAATATTAGCAATAACAAAATATTCAGATAATGGAATAACCGACCATACTAATAGAGATGGTACAAGCATTATAATAGGCGCGGTTAAAAATAAACCCTTATTAGCATTAGATGGAATAATAATTTCTTTTGTTAAAAGTTTTATAACATCAGCTATTGGCTGAAGAAACCCAAAAGGACCAACTCTAGTAGGACCCAATCTTGATTGCATAAACCCTATAATTTTTCTTTCAGAATAAGTTGTGTAAGCAACTATTAAAAATAATGGTAGCACAACTATAATAATATCTATTAAAATATAAAATATTGTAAGTATAATATTCATTTTATCAAGTTATGTTATATATTTTTTGGTTCATTAGTAATATTTTTGATTGACGGCTTATGCTTTGATAATGAAACCTTATTTAAAGATTCTGACCTTCTTACAATCATGTCAGTATCATAAGTATCACGAGTAAACTTATCAATTACATTATCTTCGACCATATTGCTAGCATCAATGCTATCTATATCTATAGCAGATAGAGAAAAATCAATCTTCTTCAAAGACTCTTCTAATTCATTTCTGATAGTATCAATAGTATAGTCTCCAAAATTATTGAGTATTGAAATATTATTTAGTATAGACCAACCTTCGTGTATATCTTTACTGGGTTGCACTACAGGCTGAAAAACTTGGTATCTTCCTTCAATATTAATATAGCTACCATCTGTCTCTGCAAATGTTGTTATTGGAATAATAATATCGGCATACTTTTCCATCATAGGTGTTATATAACTGGTAAAAAATATATTACACTCAGATGATTTGAGCGCAACCTCAACTAAGGTTTTATCAAAAAAATCAGACTCTGGCTCTAAATTATACATAATATATGTTGAAAGTTTCTCTGTTATCATTTCGTATGAATTCTTACCAATTATATTTGATGTGCTCCCTCCTAGGTTCCTATGAGGTAAATTACCTAACAACCACCCTGAAGTAGAATTACAAAATTCTGCTAAAAATCCAACTTTAGCATCTATGAGCAGACTAAAGTCATGCACCTTTTTTAGTATATTAGACTGATTAGGTAATCTAGAGATTAATGGTCCTAGAATAATTAATGTCTCACCATTATCTAATCCTAAATCATTAGTATTCAGAAGTGGTTCAATGTTATTATCATCTATAACTTTTTTATAATATAAAGGAAAGTTTTCATCTAAAGAACTAAAATTAAAAGAATATATTTTAGAGTTACCTTTTGTTGCATTATTTAGTCTTACTGAGAGAATGGGATACTCAGTTTTAACATTCACACCAATCAGTATAATATTTTTATACAAATGTAAATCATCAATATTACATCCCAGTGATGGCATTATAGGGAAACTTTTTTGGTAAGAAAAATCTCTCTCTTTTGTTCTATGATCAATATTTGAAATCTCGAGACCCTTAAATATTTTTTGAAATAAAAATAATTCCTCTGATGTTGACTGTCCTGAAATTAAACATCCAATTTCTTTGCGCCCATGTTTCTTAATATTGCTGATAATTAAATTATTAACTTCAGATGATACTGAGTCAAAATCTAATTCAACTAACTTTCCATTTTCTCTAATCAAGGTTTTATCTAACCTATCATTCGAATAGATGCCTTCATAACCAAATCTATCTCTGTCAGATATCCATGTCTGGTTGATTGCTAAATTCTCAAATGGAACTGCTCTGACAATCTTATTGTTATATGTATGATAGTTAATATTAGAACCTATACAATCATGAGGAGAGATTCCGCAAATTTGTTTTAAATCCCATGTTCTTGCTTTATATCTATATGGTTTATTATTAAGCGCTCCTACGGGACAAAGATCAATCATGTTACCAGATAATTCAGATGTAACGCCGCTCTCGATAAAAACATCTATTTTCATATCTTCTCCACGATTCAGTAGCCCAAGTTCTTTAACATTACTAATCTCTTCGCCAAATCTAACACAGCGTGAGCAATGGATGCATCTTGTCATGTCAGTAGAAATTAACGGACTAATATCTTTATCAACGACTACTCGTTTGAACTGCATATACTTTGAATGGTCGTCTCCATGTTCTAATGATACATCCTGTAATTCACACTCACCTCCTTGATCACATATAGGGCAATCTAAAGGATGATTAATTAATAAAAATTCCATTGAATTTTTTTGAGCACTCTTTGTTTTTTCTGATTTAGTTGAAATCCTCATGTCTTCTCGCAATGGTGTTGAGCAAGCAGGTTGTGCGTATTTAACTCCTTCTATATCAACTAAACACATTCTACAACTAGCTACTATAGAAAGGTGTTTATGATAACAGAATCGAGGAATATGAACTCCAATCTTGTCACATAGCTCAATAATCGTCTCATCAGGTTTTGCGTTATATTCTTTATTATCTATAAAAACTTTCATTATCAGGAAACCATTGATTCTTTTTTATCTACATAGTACTCAAACTCAGTCCAGAAATTTTTTAAGAAACTTCTAACTGGCATCGCTGCCGCATCGCCTAATGCACATATACAATGACCTTCTATTTGAGTAGCTATTCGCTCTAACTGGTGGAGATCATTTTGCGTGCCATGACCTGAGACAATATTTGTTAATATTTTGTATAACCATCCAGTTCCCTCTCTGCAAGGTGTGCACTGACCACATGACTCTGAGTAGTAAAATCTAGATATTCTATGAAGAACTGATACCATACATGCACTTTCATCCATAACTATTACCCCTCCGGACCCTAGCATTGAACCAGCTTCAGAAATAGAATCATAGTCCATGTTTACTTGCATCATAATGTCTCCTTTAACTACAGGAACAGATGACCCTCCAGGTATGACTGCTTTAATTTTTTTTCCATTTAATATTCCTCCAGCCATATTTAATAACTCAGAAAAAGGTATGCCAAGAGGGACTTCAAAATTACCAGGATTATTTATATGTCCACTCATGCAAAACATTTTAACTCCTTCAGAATTATCAATACCTAAAGACTTATACCACCCAGATTTATTTAACATGATTTTAGGTATGCTTGCGAGTGTTTCTGTATTATTAATAATTGTAGGCTTGCCATATAACCCTTTTATAGCTGGAAATGGTGGCTTTATTCTTGGCATTCCGCGCTTACCCTCTATTGATTCGAGCATTGCTGTTTCTTCTCCAACAATATATGCGCCAGCACCGATTAAAGCATGGAGATTAATTGTAACGTTAGAGGATAAAATATTTTTACCTATTAATCTTTCTTTATATGCATCTGATAAAGCTTGTTTGAAAATTTTCCACTGTTCATCCATAAATTCGCCACGTAGGTAATTATAACCAACAGATGCTCCTATTGCATAACTAGCTATTAGCATCCCTTCAATTATAGCATGAGGGTTGTATCTCAAAATATCTCTATCCTTGCAAGTCCCAGGCTCACTTTCATCTGAATTGCATACTAAATATTTTTGCCCATCTATTAACGGGATAAAAGACCATTTGAGTCCTGTTAAAAATCCTGCTCCTCCCTTTCCTCTCAAGCCTGAATCTTTAATCTTCTCAATAACTTTTGATTTAGGAGTTTGGTTGTTAATAATATCTTTCCAGGCTTGATAGCCCTGATTATCAATATATGTTTTTAGAGTATCAGGCTCTTGCATACCAAATGTTTCTGTACATAACTTAATTGTCATCAAATTTCTCCAAGATTTTATCAACTCTTTCTAATGTAAGATTCTCATAGTTTTTATGATTAATCTGCATCATTGGTCCGCCATTACAAGCAGCCAAACATTCAATTTCATCTTTAAGATAGAATTTGTTATCAGAAGTTGATTCACCAACTTTGATTTTTAACTTTTGCTCAATATGGGTGAGTATCTCATCTGAACCTCTCAACATACAAGAAACATTATTGCAAACTGCGATTACATTTTTGCCTACAGGGGCTACATTTATCATTGTATAAAAAGTAGCTACCTCATAAATATCTATTTCACTAACAGATAGATAATTTGATAACGCCTTTATGATATCTTTTGTGACATAGCCATGGTTATCGTGTTGTAAAATTAATAAACTTTCTATTACAGCAGACCTCTTTCTATTCGAAGGAAATTTTTTTACAACATTGTCAATTAAGCTTGCTAGCTCTTTACTAATTTTAAATTCTTGACTCATCTGTCAATTTCTCCAAAAACTATATCTTGAGTACCTATAATAGTTACTACATCTGATAGCATATGGTCTTTGCTCATTTCATTCAAAGCAGCTAGATGAGGAAAGCCTGGTGCCCTTATTTTTAACCTGAAAGGTTTGTTTGCACCATCTGAAATCATATATATTCCAAACTCTCCTTTTGGAGCTTCGACGGCAGTGTAAACCTCATCTTTTGGTGTACAGAAGCCTTCTGTGAATAATTTAAAATGATGTATTAAAGATTCCATTTCAACTTTCATATTCTCTCTGTTTGGAGGAGCTACTTTAGCATCATCTATCATTACTGGTCCCGGGTTATTCTTTAGCCATTCTATACATTGTTTAATAATTTTATTTGATTGACGCAGTTCTTCCATTCTAACCAAATATCTATCATATGAGTCACCTGTCTTGCCAACTGGAATATCAAAGTTAACTTTGTCATAAACTTCATATGGTTGTTTTTTTCTAAGATCCCAGTCTATTCCTGAACCACGTAACATTGGACCAGTAAACCCAAGCTCTATGGCTCTATCAGGTTCGACTATCCCTATACCAACCGTCCTTTGTTTCCAGATTCTGTTATCCGTCAGGAGATTCTCATATTCATCCACGCAACTCGGAAATCTAGAAACAAAATCTTCGATAAAATCTAGCATACTACCTTCTCGATTATAATTTTGAATATCTAGTTGATTATTGTCTTTGAAAGATGATTTTACATATTTAGGCATTTTAGATGGTAAGTCTCTTATAACTCCGCCAGGCCTATAATATGTTGCATGCATTCTAGTGCCTGAGACTGCCTCGTAACAATCCATTAAATCTTCTCTTTCTCTAAATGCATACAAGAAAACCGACATAGCCCCAATATCTAAAGCATGGGCACCAAGCCATAGAAGGTGGTTTAACACTCTTGTAATCTCATCAAACATAACTCTTATGTACTTAGCTCTTTCAGGAATTTCAATATTTAGTAATTTTTCAATAGCCAGTACATATGCATGCTCATTACACATCATAGACACATAATCCAATCTATCCATATACCCTATAGATTGATTATATGGCTTGGATTCTGCTAATTTTTCTGTTGCTCGATGGAGTAATCCGATATGAGGGTCAGCACTTTTGATAACCTCTCCTTCCATTTGCAGGACTAGTCTTAAAACACCATGAGCAGCTGGATGCTGTGGTCCAAAATTCATAGTAAAATTTTTAAATTCTTTCATTACTTATCTTCTCTAATTACTTTGGGGACTAGTACTCTTGGTGTTATATCCACAGGTTCTTGTATAATTTTTTTCAAAACAGGGTCATATCTGATTTGAGTATTACCGACTAATGGAAAGTCTTTTCGAAAGGGATGTCCTATAAAACCATAATCAGTCAATAGTCTTCTTAAGTCTGGATGTTCTTCGAATAATATTCCAAACAAATCAAATGCTTCTCTTTCATACCAATTGGCTGCTGGCCACAATGGAGTTAAAGACTTTATTACAGGCGGTTCGTCACTAAGATAGACTTTTACCCTAATCCTATTATTATTTGAAATTGACAGCAGATGATATACAACACAAAACCTATTTTTCATACGAGTATGCTTTGCTTTATGTTCAAATTTTATTCTTCCATGAGATGATGGCTTGATTCCCCTGCTGTAACCTGTTGATGTTGCTTCCTTAGTACCCCATTCGGTTTCACCATAGGTATAGTAATCTACAGCACATATATCTGTCAGCTGAACAAAATCTAATTCTTTATTATTCTTTAGAGTGCTCATTACACCCAGCAATGAGTCTTTATGAGTCTTTATTGTTAAAATATCACTAGATTCTTCTAACTCATATTGATCGACAATATGTTTAGCAATTAACTCTTTCATTTATAGGCCCTGTTAGGGGTATCAGCCACTATAATATTTTTTCTTCTTATCTTATTCTGTAGTTGCAAGATACCATACAACAATGCTTCAGCAGTGGGAGGACATCCTGGCACGTATATGTCTACAGGAACAATTCTGTCACAACCTCGTACAACAGAATATGAATAATGATAATAACCACCACCATTTGCACACGAGCCCATTGATATAACCCATTTAGGGTCAGCCATCTGATCATAAACTTTCCTGAGAGCAGGGGCCATCTTATTAACCAAAGTTCCAGCTACAATCATTACATCTGACTGCCTAGGGCTTGGTCTAAAAAGCATTCCAAATCTATCTATATCATATCTAGATGCTCCAGCATGCATCATTTCTACAGCACAACATGCCAAGCCAAATGTCATTGGCCACAACGACCCTGTCCTGGCCCAGTCAAATAAATTACTTGATTTGGCAAGGACGAAACCATCTTTATGTATGTTCTCTAATCCCATTCCAATGCTCCTTTCTTCCATTCATAAATAAAACCAACAATTAGAATAAAGAGAAATATTGCCATTGAAACAAGCCCATAAATACCAATATCATGAATAACAATTGCCCAAGGGAACAAAAAGGCTATTTCTAAATCAAAAATAATAAATAATATTGCTACTAAATAATACCTAATATCAAACTTCATTCTTGTATCTTCAAATGCTTCAAAACCACACTCATAAGGCGAATTCTTCTCTACATCAGGGTTATGAGGGCCAAAAGTAAATCCGATTCCCAGCATTATACTAGCAAATATGAGCGCAAAGACTAAAAAAATAAATATTGGCAAATACTCTATTAACATAACTGTTTCATTATATCCTATAAATATATTACATACTATTATCTAGGCAATCATGTCATTTTAGTGTTATGTAACAGTTTCAAAAATGATAAAATAATATGAATGCATAACACTGAAAACCATACTAATACTAACGATATATATGAAAATATATGGGAATGTCTGGATAAAGGTGTAAAAGATAGAGTGTCGGATTATCACACCTTTTCATTAGCCACTTCATCAAATGATATTGCTGAGATTAGAACAGTTGTTTTAAGAGGTTATGATAAAGAAAAACAGAGTATAATTTTTCATACAAATAATCTAACGGGTAAAATTAATGAGATACGGGATAATCCAAATGTTGGAGCGTTATTCTATGATAAAAAAGCAAAAATACAGATAAGATGCAATGGTGTTGCAGTCATTAATAATATGAATCAATTTTGCAAAGATAGATGGGATAAAATGAGTCATCAGTCAAAAGAATGTTATTACCAAAATATAACGCCAGGAAAAATTGTTGAAGACCCAAAAATAGTTAAAAACCAGTTAGAAAATAAGTTAAGTCAAAATTTTACTGTTATCACAATTAATATAAATAAAATTGATTGGTTATACCTTTCGTCTGCTGGGCATACTAGAGTCAAATTTATGAAAGAAAATCAATTCTTAGGTCAGTGGATAGCGCCATAGTGCTATGCCGATGGCCGGACTCGAACCGGCACGACTCGCGTCACAGCCTTCTTAGGACTGCGTGTCTACCAGTTCCACCACATCGGCTAAACTAAGGAAGATTCTTTGTGTCATTAGAATCTAAGGGTGCTGTATTAATTTGTGTTTTATTAGTATTATCAATCAAACTCTCACTAACAGGTGATGCATTTGAAGCAAAATAAGCGAGAGATAAGCTTGTTAAGAAAAAGGAAAGTGCTATAACAGTTGTTATTTTTGTGAGAAATGTTGCGCTACCTTGAGCTCCAAACACTGTTGATGAGGCCCCACTTCCAAATGCTGCTCCAGCATCAGCACCTTTACCATGTTGTACTAATATTAGAACAATCAGCGATACAGCCAAGATTATATGTATACTTAATATTATTGTTTGCATGATGTAGTTATCTCAAATTGAAGAGCAAATATCAATAAATTTTTTAGAATTTAATGATGCTCCTCCAACTAATGCTCCATTAACATCAGAAAGAGTTAGTATTGATGATGCATTTAGTTCATTCACGCTGCCACCATATATAATTTTAATAGAATTTGTCTTTGTTTTTAATATTTTGCTGAGACTACTTCGTATATATCCATGAACATCGGCAATATCATCTAGACTAGGAGTTTTTCCCGTGCCAATAGCCCATACAGGCTCATAAGCAATAATAATTCTACTATGATCAGATTTAATTAAAGCAACAGATTTTGTTAAAGCTAATTTTAACTGTCTCAAAATAACCCTTTTTGTCAAATTTTTATTATATTCAGTAATAGTTTCACCGACACATAAAATTGTATTAATATTAGATTCCAGAGATACTCTAGTTTTGATAGCAATAGTTTCATCGTCTTCCTTGAGAATATGTCTCCTTTCTGAATGTCCCACTAATGCATAAGTACAGTCAAAATCCTTTGTCATCTTAACAGATATCTCGCCTGTATATGCTCCATTATCAAATGGTGATATATTTTGAGATCCTAAAGATATTTTTTTACGAGAAACCTTGTAATGAATTAATCTATTTAAAATAGTACCAATATATATAGATGGTGGTAATAATAAAATGTCACATTTAGGTCTAAATTTTTTATAAGATTTAATCAAATCATTAGTTAATTTGATTAGGGATTTTGAGTCACCATTTTGCTTCCAGTTTGCAGCGATAAGATATTTTTGATTATTCATACTATGGTATTTTTATTAATATTATCATAAAAGTACTTAGAAAGTATTTCTATTTTTTCTTCATTCTGATGCTCTATTAATAATCTAATCAAGTTTTCAGTTCCGGACGCTCTTAATAACAATCTTCCATTAGCTCCTATCATTTTTTCTAATTCTGAAAATACTTTGATATTTATCTCATCTTCTAAAAATGCTTTTTTATCAGTGACATTTGTGTTAAATAGTTTACTAGGAATAGAAATTATTTCATTTTTTAACTGATCTATATCTTTATCTTGCTTGAAAATAACTTCTAATAAATTAATTAATGTAATAATGCCATCACCTACATATAAGTTATTTAACATAGGAGACAATACATGACCAGATGATTCGCCGCCAAAAATAGCACCGGACTTTATCATGGCATTTAAAACATTTTTATCTCCTACATCTGCCTGTATAAATTCAATATTATTTTTTTTGTATAAATTCTGTATTCCATGATTAGTCATTTTAGTCCCAACAACTGGTTTATTACTCTTACTAAAAGATTTATGGAAGAGAGCTAAGATATATAGAGTATCATCTCCATTTATTTCCACTCCATATGGAGAAATAAATATTGCTCGATCACCATCACCATCAAGTGCAACTCCTAGGTCAATCTTTAAATCTTTAGGTTCACGAGTTTCATCATAATCAGTAGTATTTGCATTAATATTATTAAAATCATGTATAAATCTTTTTAGTGCATCTGTATGGGTAGCGCCACAATCACTATTTATATTTGTACCTGTGGGTTCGTTATAAATAGAAATTATATTAATGAAACTATCTTTAAGTATTTTATTTATAATTTTAGATGTTGCACCATTAGCACAATCTACTAATATATTTATTTTTTTTACAGGTGGATTGATATCATTCATTTTCAACATAAAATACTCATTGATATAATTAATATAATATTTATTAAATCTATCAGAACAATCAACTTTAGATACTCTTAAGTCTTTACTAATAATATCTTCTTCTTGAT